>Ga0172382_10001352_pt1 | contig 44093 bp, 49 predicted proteins | sample Leawel138RmetaG_FD_122245 | JGI IMG/M metagenome (GOLD analysis project Ga0172382, IMG submission 122245) | Leachate microbial communities from a municipal landfill in Southern Ontario, Canada - Leachate well 138R metaG | ecosystem: Engineered > Solid waste > Landfill > Unclassified | place...
CACGACCTGCTGCGGGCGCGGGTGGTATGAGCGAGGCCGATCTCGCCGCCGTCGCGCCGCCGCCGGGCCTCGGCGAGCGCGCCGCGCGTATCCGCCTGCTGGCGCTGGACGTGGACGGCACGCTGACCGATGGCGGGCTCGGCTTCAGCAGCCTGGGCGTGGATCACAAGCAGTTCCACGTCCACGACGGCCAGGGCCTGCGCCTGGCGCAGGACGCCGGCATCGCCATCGCCCTGATCACCGCGCGCAACAGCCCCATCGTCGACCTGCGCGCCCGCGAACTGGGCATCACCCACGTGGTGCAGGCGAGCAAGGACAAGGGCGCCAGCCTGTCGGCGCTGTGTGCCCGGCTGGGCATCGCGGCGGAGCAGGCCGCCTTCATGGGCGACGACCTGCCCGACCTCGCCGCCATGGCCATCGCCGGCCTCGCCATTGCGCCGGCCAACGCGCATCCGTGGGTGCGCGTGCGAACCCATTGGGTGACCCGCGCCGAAGGCGGTCGCGGAGCCGTGCGCGAGGTCTGCGACGGCCTGCTGCACGCGCAGGGCAAGGCGCAGGCGCTGATCGCCGGCTTGCCACGGCCATGACGGCGGCGCGCTGGCTGCTGGCGGCGGCGCTGGCCCTGCTCGCCATCGCCACCAGCGTCTGGGTCTGGCACCTGCACCGCGACGCCGAACCGGCACCGCTGGTCGGCCCGCCGCGCTCGGACTACCTGCTGTTCGACTTCGACCTGGTCGCCCTCGATGAACAGGGCCGCGAATCGTTTTCCGCCACCGGTCCACGGCTGGCCCGGCATCCGCATCTGGGCACGCTGGAAATCGACCAGCCGCGCTTCAGCACCCCGGACGCCGACGGCGGCACCTGGCGCAGCCGCGCCGAGCGCGCCTTCGTCGATGCCGAGGGCGATGAGCTGCGCCTGGTCGGCAACGTGCTGCTGCACGGGCCGGACACCGAGGCACCGCTGCGCCTGTCCGGCCAGTCGCTGAACCTGTACGCACGCCAGCGCCGGGTGGCCAGCGATGCGCCGGTGACCATCACCCAACCCGGCTCTATACTCACCACAAACGGGCTGCGCGGCGATCTCGATACCCGCAGCCTGGAACTCCTGTCCCGGATCCGCCTCCAGCATGAACCGACGCCGCGCTAGTGTTTTCCTTCCCCTGCTGTCGGCCACCGGCCTGGCACTGGGTCTGGCCGCGCCGGCCGCGCTGGCGCTGCAGAGCGACCGCAACGCGCCGATCGAGATACAGGCCGACCACGGCCAGACGGTGCTGGAGGCGAACAGCGAATCGATCCTGCGCGGCAACGTGCAGATCACCCAGGGCAGCCTGCAACTGCATGCCGACGAGGCGCGCTTCACCCGCCGCGACAGCGCGATGACCCGCATCGTCTTCAGCGGCAGCCCGGCCCGCGTCGCCCAGCAGCTCGACAGCGGCGGCCACATGAACGCCCGCGCCGCCCGCATCGACTACGACATGAACGCCGACCTGCTGCTGCTGAGCGGCGACGTGGTCATCACCCAGCCCGAGGGCGAGCTGCGCGGCGAGCGCGTGCGCTACGACCTGAGCAACGGACACATCGACAGCGACGGCGGCGATGGCGGGCGCGTCCACATGCGCATCGAGCCGCGCAGCGCCAGCCCGCGCGCCGACGACTGATGCTGATCGCCCGCGGCCTGCGCAAACGCTATCGTCAGCGCGAAGTCGTCAAGGATTTCGGCCTGTCGCTGGCCGCCGGCGAGGTGGTCGGCCTGCTCGGCCCCAACGGTGCCGGCAAGACCACCTGCTTCTACATGGTGGTCGGCCTGGTCGCCGCCGACGCCGGCGAAATCCTGCTCGACGGCCGCGACATCACCCACCTGCCGATGCACGAGCGCGCCCGTCGCGGCGTCGGCTACCTGCCGCAGGAGCCGTCGGTGTTCCGCCGCCTCAGCGTCGCCGACAACATCCTCGCCGTGCTGGAGCTGCGCCGCGACCTCGACCGCGCCGGCCGCCGGGCGGAGCTCGACCAACTGCTCGACGAATTGCAGATCGGCCATGTCGCCGACCAGCTTGGTGCCTCGCTGTCCGGCGGCGAGCGGCGGCGGGTGGAAATCGCCCGCGCGCTGGCCGCCAAGCCACGGCTGATCCTGCTCGACGAGCCGTTCGCCGGCGTCGATCCGATTTCCGTCGGCGAGATCCAGAAGATCATCCGCCACCTGCGCGATCGCGGCATCGGCGTGCTGATCACCGACCACAACGTGCGCGAGACGCTGGGCATCTGCGAGCGCGCCTGCATCCTCAGCGAGGGCCGCGTGCTGGCGCAGGGCGCGCCGGAGGAACTGCTGGCCAATGCCGATGTCCGCCGCGTCTACCTCGGCGACGGCTTCCGCATGTAGGCCCGCCATGAAAGCCGGCCTCCAGCTCAAACTCGGCCAGAGCCTGACCCTGACGCCGCAGTTGCGCCAGGCCATCCGCCTGTTGCAACTGTCGGCGCTGGAACTGGAACTGGAGATCACCCAGGCGCTGGAGAGCAACCCGCTGCTGGAGCGCGAGGACGAGCAGCAGGACGAGGACGACTGGTCGGCCGACGAGGCCGCCGAGGCGGACGACGACGGCGAGGAGACGCCGGCCGAGGCGGAAATCGCCCCCGACCTCGGCGTGCATGACGAGTCGCGCTACGACTGGGATGACGTGCCCGTCAGCGCCGCGCGCCTCGATGGCGAGGAGCGCGAGGCGGTCGAGGGCAGTGCCGAGAGCGACCTGATCGAACACCTGCTCTGGCAGCTCAACCTGACGCCGATGTCGGAGCGCGACCGGCGCATCGGCCTGGCCGTGATCGAGGCCATCGACGAGGACGGCTACCTGCACGAATCGACCGAATCGCTGGCCGCCGCGCTGCGCCCGGAGATCGACGCCGACGCGGCCGAGATCGAGGCGCTGCGCCATCGCATCCAGCGCTTCGACCCGCTCGGCGTGGCCTCGCGCACGCTGTCCGAATGCCTGTGCGTGCAACTGGCGGCGCTGCCCGAGGACAGCCCCGGCCGGACGCTGGCGCTGCGCATCGCCGCCGAGGAACTGGAAGCACTGGCGCGGCTGGGCATCGAGCGCCTGGCGCGACAGATCGGTGAGGACGTGACCGCCGTCGACGCCGCCGTGGCGCTGCTGCGCCGGCAATCGCCCAAACCCGGCGCGCCCTACGCCAGCCGGCGCATCGAGTACATCACCCCGGATGCCTACGCCTTTCGCCACAACGGGCGCTGGGAAGTCAGCCTGGGCTCCGGCTCGACGCCGCGACTGGGCATCAACCGCCATTACGAATCGCTGATCGGCAGCGTCTCGCGCGGCGACGCCAGCTATCTGCGCGGCCAGTTGCAGGAGGCGCGCTGGCTGATCCGCAGCCTGGAAACCCGCGCCGACACCCTGCTGCGCGTCGCCCGCGCCATCGTCGGCCGGCAAAGCGCCTTCCTCGACCACGGCCCGGAGGCGATGCGCCCGCTGGTGCTGCGCGAGATCGCCGAGGAGGTCGAACTGCACGAATCGACCATTTCCCGCGTCACCACGCGCAAGTACCTGCACACCCCGCGCGGCACCTTCGAGTTGAAACACTTCTTCTCCAGCAGCCTGCCCACCGTCGATGGCGGGGCCGCCTCCAGCACAGCGATCCAGGCCATGATCCGCCGCCTGGTGGAAGCGGAGGACCCGCGCCGCCCGCTTTCCGACGCCCGGCTGACCGCCGAGCTGAAGACCCAGGGCGTGACCGTGGCCCGGCGAACCGTGGCAAAATACCGCGAAGCCATGAACATCCCCTCATCCAACGAGCGCCAGCGGCTGGCCTGATCCCGGCCCGGGCGACGCCGGCGCGCCATCCGCGCGCAGCGACCCGCCCGCCGAACCGTGTCGCCGCCCGCCGCAGCGGACGACATCCTGGCGCGCGTTCCCGCGGCATTGGTCCTCAAGGAGTTCAGCATGCGTATCGACATCACCGGGCACCAGATCGACGTCACCCCGGCCCTGCGCGAGTATGTCAACAGCAAACTGGAGCGCCTGACCCGCCACTTCGATCATGTACTGGATGCCCACGTGATCCTCAGCGTCGACAAGCTCGAACAGAAGGCGGAAGCCACCGTGAACCTCTCCGGCCGCAGCCTGCACGCCAATTCCACGGCGCAGGACATGTACGCCGCCATCGACCTCCTGGCCGACAAGCTGGACCGGCAAGTCCTGAAGGTGAAGGAAAAGCTCACCAACCATCAGGGCGGCCAGTCCATTCGTACCGGAAGTCTCGGCTAGAGCGCGAAGAACCCGCCATGCACCCGATCGACCTGCTGGCACCCGGTCGCGTCGTCATCGACGCCGGCATCACCAGCAAGAAACGCCTGCTCGAACGCCTCGCCCAATTGCTCGCCGATGGCCAGGGCGACCAGGTGGAACGCAACATCTTCGACAGCCTGTGTGCGCGCGAAAAGCTCGGCTCGACCGCCCTGGGGCATGGCATCGCCATTCCCCACGGGCGCAGCCAGTCGCTGGCCGGTGCCTGCGCCTGCTTCGTCCGCCTGGCCACGCCGATCGACTTCGGTGCCCCGGACGGCCAGCCGGTCGACCTGCTGTTCGCGCTCGGCGTGCCCGAGCACTTCACCAACCAGCACCTGCTGCTGCTCTCGCAACTGGCCGAGATGTTCAGCCACCCGGAGTTCACCAGCCGCCTGCGCGCCGCGCCGGACACCATCGCCCTGCACCGCCTGCTGTCGGACTGGCACGCCACTGCCGCGGCGGCCTGACCGCGCCGCCATGCAGGCCCGGATTTCCGCCCGCGAACTGTTCGACCAACTCAAGGAACGCCTCGGCCTGCGCTGGGTCGCCGGCCAGCGCGGCGAGACACGGATGCTCGAATCCGGCGAGCACCTGCACCGCCGGCCGTCCCTGGTCGGCTACCTCAACACCATCTACGCCAACCGCGTGCAGATCATCGGCACCGACGAGATCGCCTACCTGGACGGCCTCGATGCGCGCGGGCGCTGGGAAACCCTGGCCAAGATCGCCAACGCCAACCCGCTGGCGCTGCTGCTGACCAAGGACCAGACCTGCCCCTCCGACCTGCGCGACATCGCCAACGAGTCGGACACCGCGCTGTGGGTGTCGCCAAGACGCGGCCACGAGCTGCTGACCTACCTGCAATACCACCTGGCCCGCGCGCTGGCACGACGGATCACCCTGCACGGCGTGTTCATGGAGGTGTATTCCATCGGCGTGCTGATCACCGGCGAATCCGGCTCCGGCAAGAGCGAACTGGCGCTGGAACTGATCACCCGCGGCCATCGTCTGGTGGCCGACGACGCGCCGGAGTTCACCAACATCGCCCCGGACATCCTCGACGGCACCTGCCCCGACCTGCTGCAGGATCTGCTCGAAGTGCGCGGCCTGGGCGTGCTCAACGTGCGCGAGATGTTCGGCGACACGGCGGTGAAGCGGAACAAGTACATCCGCCTGATCGTCCATCTGGAGCGCCAGGACCCGCAGGTCGAGCCGAAGCCGGTCGACCGCCTGCATGGCGACAGCGGCCACCGCCGCATCCTCGACATCGACGTGCCACAGATCATCCTGCCGGTGGCACCGGGGCGCAACCTCGCCGTGCTGGTGGAGGCTGCGGTACGCTCGCACGTGCTCAAATCCAAGGGACTGGACGCCGCGCAGACCTTCATCGACCGTCAGGCGCACCAGATGCGCCATCAGTCCCCCTGGTAGACCGCCATGAACAACCGCCTTCCCCGTCTGACCGTGGTCTCCGGCCTGTCCGGCTCCGGCAAGAGCGTGGCGCTGCGGACGCTGGAAGACCTCGGCTGCTACTGCGTCGACAACCTGCCCTCCGACCTGCTGCCGGACTTCGTGCGCAGCGTGCTGGACGGCCCGGACCCGCCGCAGCGCCTCGCCGTCGGCATCGACGTGCGCAACCGGCGCGAGGATCTCGGCCACCTGCCGCAGGCGCTGGCCGACGTCGGCACCATGGGCATCGACCACCAACTGGTGTTCCTCGACACCCGCGACGACTCCCTGCTCAAGCGCTACGCCGACACCCGCCGACGCCATCCGCTGAGCCGCCAGGGCCTGCCGCTGGCCGACGCCATCGCCGAGGAGCGCCGCCTGCTCAAGCCGCTGGTCATGCTGGCCGACCGCGTGCTCGACACCAGCGACCTCAACGTCCACCAGTTGCGCCGGCTGATCGTCGCCGAACTGGCCACCGACGACTCGCCGGGGCTGTCGATCCTGCTGGAATCCTTCGCCTACCGGCGCGGCGTGCCGGCCGATGCCGACTTCGTCTTCGACGCCCGCTGCCTGCCCAACCCGCACTGGAACCCCAGCCTGCGCCCGCTGTCCGGCCGCGACGCAGCGGTGCGCGAATACCTCGACGCAGAAGACACCGTGCGCGACTACTTCGCCGACATCGCCCGTTTCATGGATGTCTGGCTGCCGCGTTTCGAGAACGACAGCCGCAGCTACATGACCATCGCCTTCGGCTGCACCGGCGGCCGGCATCGCTCGGTCTACCTGACCGAGAAACTCGCCGAGCACCTGCGCAACGCCGGCCGCGCGCAAGTGGTGAGCTTCCACCGCGAACTGGATTGACCGTCCTCACAGTCCCCCGTTGGTCGGATTGACGAGGCGACGGGGAAAGGCTACACAGGCACCGAGGCAGGATGATGCGAAACGCAATGCATCCCCGCCTCTCACTACCCGAAACGTGTGGACAGCGCAGGGGGCGCTGTCCATCCGCGCACGTTGGCGCGGAAGTCGTTTGCCATGACGCCTCCCCCGCCTGGGCCGTGACCGTTCCGCAAGTCGATTGTAATTTCCGAACAAAAACAAGAAGTTACCGCTATGCGTAAGGACATGTTCCAGCAGGTGCTGGAAGAGTTGAAAAGCTCCTCGGCCGATGTCGAGGCATCGGCGCTGATCTCCACCGACGGCCTGATGATCGCCTCGGCGCTGCCGCAGGGGATGGACGAGGACCGCGTCGGCGCGATGTCGGCCGCCCTGCTCTCGCTCGGCGACCGCGCCGCGCGCGAACTGGTGCGCGGCTCGCTGGAGCGCGTGCTGCTGCAGGGCCAGCACGGCTACGTGATCATGAGTTCCTCGGGCAGCGAAGCGGTGCTGACCGTGCTGGCCAAGAGCAATGCCAAGCTCGGCCTTCTGTTCCTCGACATCAAGCGCGCCGCCGAAGCGCTGTCCAAACTGGTCTGAGGGGAGATGCGCAATGAGCTTTCCCCCGCTGTCGCCCGCTCCTGACGCCACTCAGGAGCGCCCGCATCGTTACCACGACGGCCGTACCAGCACGCTGAAGATCAGCCAGCGCGAGCGGCCCTATCCGGAGGGCCGGCTGATCGTCTCACGCACCGACCTCAACGGCACCATCACCCATTGCAACGAAGCCTTCGTGGAGATTTCCGGCTACACCCGCGAGGAGCTGATCGGCCAGCCGCACTGCGTGCTGCGCCATCCGGACATCCCGCGCGCCGTCTACGAGGACCTCTGGGGCACCCTGCAGGCCGGCAATAAGTGGCACGGCTACGTCAAGAATCTGTGCAAGGACGGCTCGCACTACTGGGTCTTCGCCACTGCGGTGCCCAACCGTCGCGGCGGCCAGGTGGTCGGCTATTCCTCGGTGCGGCGCGAGCCCTCGCGCAAGAAGATTGCCGAGGCCGAGGCCCGCTACAAGGACATGCTGGCCGCCGAGGAGGGCTCGCAATGAATCTCAACGTATTGATCGCGCCGGACTTCGCCCCCGAGCACTTCGCCGGCTGGCACATGCTGAACACCCTGATGCAGCGCAAGACCGGTTTGTCGCTGCGCCTGCTGACGCCGGCCTCGGCCAGCGAACAGGCGCAACTGATCGCCGAGGACAAGGCCGACATCATCTACGCCAACCCCTTCGACGCTGCCTCGATGATCCGCGACGCCGGTTACGTGGCGCTGGCACGACCGATCGACAAGGCCAACGAGATGGTCATCGCCACCCGCGCCGAGTCGCCGGTCGACAGCTTCCGCGACCTCAAGCCGGGCATCAAGGTGGCGCTGACCGACAACAAGGACGTGAAGCTGATCGGCCTGCGTCTGCTGGAGCCGGCCGATCTGACCGAGACCGACATCGATTGGCAGGTGGTGGAGTCCTACCAGGCCGCCGCGCGGCTGGCGATCAAGGGCGAGGTCGACGCCTGCTTCATGCTGGCCGAGGCGTTCAACTCGCTGTCGCGGCTGACCAAGGCCCAGCTCAAGCCCTTGATCGAGAGCAAACTGGCCGACATCAGCCATGTGATACTGGTGCATCCGCGCATCGAAGGCGAAGCCGCCAAGCTGCGCGACTCCCTGGTCGGCCTGACCGGATCGGCGGACGGACAACCGGTACTCGACGCGCTTGGTATCCATCAGGGCTTCGAGGCGATGGCGGTCGAGGATGCCGAATTCATGATCGACCTGATGGACACCCTGCTGGAATGATGGCCGATGGAAGACGTGGCGCGCAGAACGCGGTTTCGACAAGCCGGTCGCCGGGTTCTGCGCAACCACGGCGATCTGGATGCGCATGAAGCGCGCGTGCTGATCGCCTGCGAACTGGACGGCGCGGAGCCGGTCCAGGGCGCCTTGGCCGACATGGCCCATGCCGGCGCTCCCGACGAGCGCCGGTTTTCCTCCCTGCTGCAGCGGCCCGAGGTCGGTGCCCGGCTGTCGGCGGGCATCATCGAAGCGTTCGAGGAAGAAGTGCGGATGGGTCTGCCATTGCCACGGGTGAGTCGCCTCGCCACGCGTTACAGCATCCTCGCCATGCCCTCGCTGGACGTGCCGACGCGCGCCATCCGTTGCGGCGTGAACGACTCCCGCCGCGCCGCCACGGCCGTCATTCCTTCCTTGCTGGCCGGCGACGCCGCCGCCGAGGCGGCCTTTCTCGACCATTGCGAGGGCGCGCTCGACACGCTCGCCTTCATGCTGGCGCGCAGCGCGCTGATCAAGGCGCGGCGCGAACTCTCGCCGCGCTGGCGCACGGTGTCCGACGCGCTGCAACAAGGTGCCGGCGCATGAGCGGCCTGTTGCTGGTCGGCCTCTCCGATCCGGAAGCCGGCGCGGTGGAAATCCTGCTCGGCCGACGCTGGCCCGGCGCGGGCGCGCTGCGCATCCCGCGCGGGCCGCAGTTGGCCCTGCCCGAACAAAGCGCCGAAGCGCGGCGCTGCGATGCCTGCATGATCGACCTCGCCAGCGTCGGCCTGCGCCAGCGAAGCGCCGACGCCGAATCCCGGCTGCTGGCCTTTCTCGACGGCCGGCCGGCGATCATCCTGTCGCGCGAACTGGAAGGCAGTTGGCTGGACCACCCGCTGGCCGCCGCCGAAGGACAGCCGATCATCGTCCTGAAAACGCCCTACGGCAGCACCCAGTTGCTGGCCGGCATGGCGCAGATACTGGCGTCGATGCAGCCGCCGGCCGCCACCGCGCCGGCCAGCGCCGTTCGCCCTGCCGCAGCGGCCAACGGCGATGCCGGCCCGATCCCGGCCTGGCGGCGCGCGCTGGAACTGGCCGAACGCCTCAACCAGCCGCTGGCCAACGGCGGCGGCGCGACGCCGCCGGTGGCCGCCAATGGTGCCGGACAGCCGGCAACGGCGCACGTGCCGACGTCGCGCACACGGCCGTCGGCGCGCGGCATCGGTCTGCGCCAGGGTGCCCTGCCGGCGTTGTTGAAGGTGTTTCCGGAACTGCGCGCACAGCCGATGATCCAGTTCGGCGAACGCATCCTGGCCGGCGGCGAGGCGGTGCTGTTGCAGTTCAACAAGGACGTTGCCTTCGTCGCCTGCGTGCGCTGTGGCTGGCTGGCCTCGGGGATCCGCATTCCGATGCTGCTGCGCATGCTCAACGACTGGCCGCGCCTCGACCTGGTCAGCATCCAGCCGCTGACCGCGGCCGAGGCGGAAGTAGTGGTGGGCGAGCGCTTCGGCCACCTGCAACACCGGATGCGCCATCCGCTGGACACCCTGTGCTGGGACTTCGCCGCCGCCCGCCTGAACGGCCTGACGCTGCGTCCGCAGGGCCCGCTGCGGCTGCGGCTGAAACGCCTGCCCAACTTCACCCGGTTGGGCGCGGTCGGCCCGCTGGACCTGCAACTGGCGGCGCTGGCCGCGCGGATACCGCAGTCGCTGGCCGAACTGACCCGGCGCTTCCCCGGCCGCGAGCAGGAGGTATACCGCTTTGCCGTGTTGTCGCTGCTGTCCGGCGTCGCCGAAGTGATGCCCGAGACCGGTTCCACCGCCCTGCCGGCGGCAGCGGCGGATGCGCGCCGACGCGGCTTCTTCAAATCCCTGCTCGACCGGCTTTTCTGAGGATCATCGCACTCCATGGCAGTCTACAAACTCGTTTTCGCCGGCCCGGTCGGCGCCGGCAAGACCACGGCGGTGCAGGCGCTGTCCGACATCGAAGTGGTCAGCACCGAAAGCGTGGCCTCCGACGAAACCCGCCGCCTGAAACGCACCACCACGGTGGCTCTGGACTACGGCGTGATGAAGCTGGACAACGGCGACCAGGTGCACCTGTACGGCACGCCGGGGCAGAAGCGTTTCGACTTCATGTGGGAGATCGTCGCCGAGAACGCGCTCGGCCTGGTGCTGCTGCTGAAGGCCGACGCCGCCGATCCGCTGGCCGACCTGCGCACCTATGTCGGCGAGTTCCGCGAGTTCATCAACCAGACCGGCCTGGTGGTCGGCGTCACCCATTCCGAGGCCTCCGGCTGGATCCGCCAGGAAGTGGCGCGCGAACTGAGCAGCCTCGGCCTGCCGCCCTACGTGATGGACGCCGATTCGCGCAACCGCGCCCACATGGCGATGCTGGTGAAGGCACTGATCCACGGCATCGACCCCTTCCAGGATGCGCCATCCGGCTGAAGTGACTGAACGCATGTCGACCCCGCCCGCCGATCCCTACCTGATGCTGACGCCGGCCGGCGCGCTGCTGGCCTTCGCCGAGCGCACGCCTGACGCCGTCGCCGCCGAGCTGCAAACCCTGGCCCCACGCGGCGCGGCCTGGCGGCGCAGCGCCTGGCTGGCGGACGGCAGCGGACGCAAAATCGTGCTCGAAGAGGGCCTGCGACGCGCCTGGCTGCACGAAATCGGCCGCGAGATCCAGGCCCCCAACGTGGCGCTGGACAACTATCTGCCGCACGCCATCGCCGGGCTGTCCGGCTCGCGGATGGCGGCACTGGCCTCCGACGAAGGCTTCTGCCTGGCCCGCGTCGGCTATGCGCAGGACGAGGCCGACACGCTGTGCGCCGCCGCTGCCGATTTCTTCGACTTCGTCGCCCGGCAAAAGCAGCGCGGCTTCAAGGGCACCGGCCGCGCGGTGTCCTTCCACGAAAGCATCGATCTGCTGATGCCTTCCACCACCTTCACCCTGTTCTGGGTCGATGGCGTCGGCTACTGGCTGATCCTCGGCGGCGAGCCGCTGCTCAACAACCGCGCCCTGGTGGAACTGATCTGGGGCATCCGCATGGCCGGCGAGAAGTTCTCGCCGGGCTGAGCGGATCAGTCGCGTGCGTAGCCGACGATGGCGCGTTGCAGCAACTCGCCGGTATCGCGGCCGAAGCTGCCCAGGCCCTTCAATTCCAGCTCGACGTAGAGCGCATTGTTCTTCTCGCCCTCGCGGTTGCGCACGTAGTGGCGGCCGAGTGTGCGCACGGCGATGCAGCAGCCTTCCCACTCCACGCCGAGCATGCCTTCCAGCGTGCTGGCGTCGTACAGCGAATAGTTCCAGCGGCCGACCAGCCGCCAGGCCGGGTTGAACGGCACGATGAAGGAGGCGTCGGTCTGTTCCAGCGCGCCGCGCCGATAACGATAACCGAGGTTGACCAGGGCACCGGCCGTGCCCTGCCAGTAGGCACGCACGCCGGTCACCGTGGTGGCGTCGATCTGCGGATCCCACTGCTGGGTGAGGCCGACGCCGAAGCGCTCGGACAGCGCCAGTTCCAGCTCGCCGACATAGGCCGATCCGCTGCGCTCGCCGGGCGCACGACCGGGCAGTTGCACGCGCTGGTCGTCGAAATAGCGGATCTGGCCGAGACTGGCCGACAGCCGCTCGCGGCCGCTGTCGCTTTCGAACAGCCGCGTGGTGATCGCCAGGGTGGCCTGGTTGGCGTCCATCTGCCGGTCGGCGCCGGTGAAGCGGTTGCTGCGGAACAACTGGCCGAAGCTGAAGGTGAACTCCTGGGTGTCGAACAGCGGCAGGTCGTCCTGGTTTCGATAGGGCACGCGCAGGTAGTACAGGCGCGGCTCCAGGGTTTGCAGCATCGACCGGCCGAACAGCCGGGTGGCGCGCTCGAAGATCAGGCCAGCGTCGAGGCTGGCGATCGGCGTGCCGCGCTCGGGGCTGCGGTCGGAGAAACCACGTTCGATGAAGCCGCGTTCCAGCGAATAGCCGGTCTGCCGCCAGGCCAGTTGCGGGCGCAGGTAGCCCCAGGCGCGCTCCAGAGGCAGCGCCAGCCAGGGCGTCAGATCGTAGCGGCTGCCGGCCGGGCGGTCGTCGTGGTCGAACAGCACCGCCTCGGAGGCAAGGCCGATGCGCAGCCAGTCGGCCAGCGGGCGGTCGTAGCGGAACACCGCGCGCGGCAGGCGGCGGAACGGCGCGGCGCTGTCGGCGATGGCCGGGTCGGTGATGTCCCAGTCGTGCGCGAAGACGCTGGCGGTCCAGTAGTCGCCACGGCCGCGCAGGCCGATGCGGCTTTCGACCAGGCTGGTGCTGGCGCTGAGCAGGGAGTCGCCGAAATCCTCGAAATAACGGTCGTCGGAGACGTTCTGGATGTCGGCCAGCAGCCGCCAGTCCGGGCCGAGCACGCCCTGGTGACGCCAGCGGAAGTAGCCGCGGTCGCGGTCGGCGAGATCGTCGTCGGGCAGCCAGTCGCCTTCGAACTGGCCGCGATGGCTTTCGCCCAGGTAGCGGAACTCCGCGCCCAGCATCACGCCGCGACGGCTCAGCACGCGGGCGTTGAGGGTGGCATCGTAGTGCGGCGCGAGGTTGAGGTAATACGGCACGCGCAGGTCAATGCCGCTCTTGTCGTCGTAGCCGAGGCTGGGATACAGGAAGCCGCTGCGACGGCGCTCGTCGATGGGGAAGCTGGCGTAGGGCAGCCACAGCACCGGCACCCTGCCCAGCCGCAGGGTGGCGTTGCGCATGCTGCCCATGCCCGACTCGCGGTCCAGGTGCATGGTCTGCGCGCGCAGCGACCAACTGCGCCGGCCGGGATCGCAGGTGCTGTAATCCACCGCCTGCAGATCGCCACGCGGCCCGACGAACTCGGCGCTGTCGGCCTCGCCGTTGCCGCGCAGGGCGATCAACTGGTAGCGCAGCGACTCCATGCGACTGCGGTCGGCGGCAAGATCGCCGGCGATGCTGGCGGCGGATACGGCGACCGATCGGTCCTGGTAGCGCACGTCGCCTTCGGCACGGTAGGTGGCGGCGGAGTGGGTGTAGTCGAGACGGTCGGCGCGCAGGTGCTGGTCGGCGCGGCGCAGGTGGACATCGCCGGACAGCCGGTACACATCCTCGCCGCTGACATCGAAATGATCGGCTTCCAGGTCGGTCGGCGCGGCGGCGCGCGGCCGCGCAGCCTGCGCTGCCGGGTCGAGCCAGTCGAACAGCGGCCCGCCACGACACAGCGCCCAGGCGTCGGACTGCGCCGGCAACGGCTCGGCGGCAGCCATCGACGCCAGCAGCAGCGCGGCCAGGCCAGCCATCGAAGCGGAACGGGCGGAACGGATTGCGCGACTCATCGGGTTCCCAGGGCGGCGCCGGCGGCGCGCACAAGCCGGCAAGCCTGCCGCAAAGCCTGCGCAACGGCAATCCGTGCATGGGGAAGGCGCGCCGGCGACCCGGTTCCGGGACTTTCCGACCGGACATGACTGCCTGCATCGATGCGGGGTTTTCCCGCCGCGACGCAATCAGTACAATATCGGTCCCATTTAAGAATCGCTCGCATCCATGCTGAGGGTTGGAAAGCTCACCGATTACGCCACCGCGGTCATGGCACTGTTGGCCGAGGAGCCGCGTTCCGTGCTCAGCGCGGCCGAACTCGCCGCCCGCGCCCGGCTGGAGCTGCCGACCGTCGCCAAGCTGCTGAAGACGCTGGCCCAGGCCGGCCTCGTCGCCTCCACCCGTGGTGCCCACGGCGGCTACCGGCTGAGCCGCGCGCCACAGCGCATCAGCGTGGCCGACATCGTCGCCGCGATGGAAGGCCCGATCGGCATGACCGAGTGCGCCGCCGGCGGCAGTTGCGACCACGAAACCCACTGCGGCGTGCGCGGCAACTGGCAGCGCATCAATGCCGCCATCGAGAAGGCCCTGCGCGAAGTCAGCCTGGCCGACATGCGCCGCGAACGCCCCGCCTGCACCCCCGCCTCCATCCCGCTGTCCGTGGTGACGGCGGACTGAAACGAGCCCCGACATGGTTGCCGAAAGCATCGAACTCCAGGAAGTCCTGACCCGCCGCTACAGCGCCGGCTTCGTCACCGACATCGAATCCGACTACCTGCCGCCCGGCCTCGACGAGGACGTGGTGCGCTGGATCTCGCGGCGCAAGGAAGAGCCGGAATGGCTCACCGAATGGCGCCTGGCCGCCTATCGCCGCTGGCTGACGATGACGCCGCCGGACTGGGCCAAGCTGGAGATCGCGCCGATCGACTATCAGGCGATCAGCTACTTTGCCGCGCCCAAGCAGAAGTACGCCTCGCTCGACGAGGTCGACCCCAAACTGCTGGAAACCTACGACCGCCTCGGCGTGCCGCTGCACGAGCGCGCCAAGCTGGCCGGCGTGGCGGTGGACGCGGTATTCGACTCGGTTTCCGTCGGCACCACCTTCAAGAAGGAACTGGCCGAGGCCGGGGTGATCTTCTGCTCCTTCTCAGAAGCAGTGAAGGAGCACCCCGACCTGGTCCGCCGTTATCTCGGCAGCGTGGTGCCGCCGGGCGACAACTACTTCGCCGCGCTGAACTCGGCGGTGTTCTCCGACGGCAGCTTCGTGTTCATCCCCAAGGGCGTGCGCTGCCCGATGGAACTGTCCACCTATTTCCGCATCAACGCGGCGGAAACCGGCCAGTTCGAGCGCACCCTGATCATCGCCGAGGACGACAGCTACGTCTCCTATCTGGAGGGCTGCACCGCGCCGATGCGCGACGAGAACCAGTTGCACGCCGCGGTGGTGGAACTGGTCGCGCTGGAGCGCGCCGAAATCAAGTACTCGACGGTGCAGAACTGGTATCCGGGCGACGAGAACGGCGTCGGCGGCATCTACAACTTCGTCACCAAGCGGGGCGAATGTCGCGGCGTGAAATCCAAGATCAGCTGGACCCAGGTGGAGACCGGCTCGGCGATCACCTGGAAGTACCCGAGCTGCGTGCTGCGCGGCGACGGCTCGACCGGCGAGTTCTACTCGGTCGCCCTCACCCACCACCGCCAGCAGGCCGACACCGGCACCAAGATGATCCACCTCGGCCGGGACACGCGCAGCAAGATCATCTCCAAGGGCATCAGCGCCGGGCGCGGCCAGAACACCTATCGCGGCCTGGTCAAGGTCGAGCGCGCGGCCGGCAATGCGCGCAACTACACGCAGTGCGACAGCCTTTTGATCGGCAAGCGCTGCGGCGCGCACACCTTTCCCTACATCGAGGTGAAGAATCCGACCGCCACCATCGAGCACGAGGCCACCACCTCGAAGATTTCCGACGACCAGATGTTCTACTGCCGTGCCCGCGGCATCGGCGAGGAGGACGCGGTGTCGATGATCGTCGACGGCTTCTGCAAGCAGGTATTCCGCGAGCTGCCGATGGAGTTCGCCGTGGAAGCCAAGAAACTGCTCGAAGTCAGCCTCGAAGGGGCGGTCGGATGAGCGCCACCGATGCCATCGCCAGCGTCGGCGTCGCCTTGCTGCTGCTGGCCTTCGCGCTGAACCAGCGCGGCCTGCTCGGTGAGCGCTCGCCGCTCTATCTGGCACTGAACCTGGTCGGCGGCATCGCCGCCGCCATCGCCGCCTGGATGGCCGACCTGCTGCCCTTCGTCGTGCTCAACGCGGTCTGGGCCGCAGTCGCCGCCTGGGGACTGGCCAGCCTGGCGCGACGGCGCGCGACGGCGGGCTGAGTCGAACGAACATCGCGTCGACGCCGAACCGGCGTCGGCGTCCGCATCACGGAAGGAAAGTCATGCTGAAGATCGACAACCTGCACGTCCGCCTCGGCGAACGCGACATCCTCAAGGGCTTTTCGCTGGACGTGAAGCCCGGCGAGGTCCACGCCATCATGGGGCCGAACGGTGCCGGCAAATCGACGCTGGGCTATACGCTCGCCGGGCGCGACGGCTACGAGGCCAGCGCCGGCTCGGTCAGCTTCGACGGCCAGGACCTGCTGGCGATGGCCCCGGAGGAACGCGCCGCCGCCGGCCTGTTCCTCGCCTTCCAATACCCGGTGGAGATTCCCGGCGTCAACAACACCTATTTCCTGCGTGCCGCCTACAACGCGCAGCGCAAGGCGCGCGGCGAGGCGGAACTGGACTCGATGCAGTTCCTCAAGCGCGTGCGCGAGAAGCTGTCGGTGCTGCACCTGAAGGACGAACTGCTGCATCGCGCGGTCAACGAGGGCTTTTCCGGCGGCGAGAAGAAGCGCAACGAGATCTTCCAGCTCGCCGTGCTGGAACCGAAGCTCGCCATCCTCGACGAGACCGACTCCGGCCTCGACATCGACGCCCTGAAGGCGGTCGCCGACGGCGTCAACGCGCTGCGCTCCCCCGACCGCGCCTTCATCGTCATCACCCATTACCAGCGCCTGCTCGACTACATCCGCCCGGACCACGTCCACGTCCTGGCACAGGGCCGCATCGTCGAAAGCGGCGGGCCGGAACTGGCGCAGCAACTGGAAGAACACGGCTACGCCTGGATCCGCGACCGGGTCGCGCCGGAGGCGGCATGACGCCATTCCTCGACTCGCTGCGACAGGGTTTCGATGCCCTGCCCGCCGCCCTGCTCGACGCCGGCCAACTCGGCGCGGCGCGCCGCAGCGCCTTCGCCAGCCTGCTCCACGATGGCCTGCCGCCGCCGCGCAGCGAGCGCTGGAAATACACCTCGCTGAAGGCTTTCGAGCGCCGCCGCTTCGCCCTGCCCGACCCGCTCGGCGCCGCCAACCCGACCTGCGACCATCCGGCGCTGGCGGCCATTCCTGCACCGCGCCTGGTCTTCGTCAACGGTCGCTATGACCCGGCGCTGTCGCAGACTGCGGCGCTGTCCGAAGGCGTCTCGCTGCGTCCGCTGTCGCAGGCGCTGCGCGAGGACAACGCCGGCGCGCTGGACTTCCTCGCCCAGCGCATCGACGCCGCCGACGAGCCGTTCGCCCGCCTCAACGCCGCGCTGGCGCTGGAGGGCGCGGTGCTGCGTGCGCGTGACGGCGTGCAGGCGCAGGCACCGATCCACCTGGTCCACGTCGGCGTCAACAGCGCCGACGAGGGCACCGACCTCGCCTGGCACCTGCGTCTGTCGATCGAACTCGGCCGTGGTGCCCAGCTCTGCGTGGTCGAACACCATCTCGCCTGCAGCCGGCATGCCCACCTCGCCAACCTGTTCGCCCAGGTTCGCCTCGCCGAGGGCGCGGTGCTGCACCACGTCCGCGTGCAGGACGATTCGCAGGCGGCGACGGTGTTCAATCGCTGCGATGCGACGCTGGCCGGGAAGGCACGTTACCAGCGCCTCGACCTCGAACTGGGTGCCAGCCTGTCGCGCAACGAGCTCAACATCGCCCTGCGCGGCGCGCAGGCCAAGGCCACCGCCAACGGCGTGCTGCTGGCCGACGGTACGCGCCACCTCGACACCCGGCTGAACGTCGATCACGCCGCCCGCGACAGCACCTGCGAACTGCTCTGGCGCGGCCTCGGCGCGGCGCGCGGGCGGGCCGCTTTCCACGGCGGCATCCTGATCCGCGAGGGTGCCGACGGCACCGAGGCCAACCTGTCCAACAAGAACCTGCTGCTGTCCGAGGAGGCCGAGATCGACACCCAGCCGGTGCTGGTGATCCACGCCGACGAGGTCAAGGCCGCGCATGGTGCCACCGTCGGCCAGCTCGATCCGGGCGCGCTGTTCTATCTGCGCACGCGCGGCCTGCCGCTGCGCGACGCACAGCGCCTGCTGACCGTCGCCTTCTGCCGCGAACCCTTGTCCGCCGTGGCCGACTCGGCGCTGGCCGCCCTGTTGGCGGCGCAGCTCGACGGCCGCCTGCACGCCTCGGGGGCGCTGTGAGCGCCGCCGCAGACTGGGCACGGGTGCGCGCGGACTTCCCGCTGCTGACCCGTCAGGTCCACGGCAAGCCGCTGATCTACCTCGATTCCGCCAACACCAGCCAGAAGCCCTTGCCGGTGATCGAGGCAGTCGACGACTTCTACCGCCGGCACAACGCCAACGTCAGCCGCGCCGTACACGCGCTGGGCGCGGAAGCCACCGAAGCCTACGAAGGCGCGCGCGGCAAGCTGGCGCAATTCCTCAACGTCCGGGCCGACGAACTGGTGCTGTGCAGCGGCACCACCTTCGCCATCAACCTGGTGGCCTATTCCTGGCTGCTGCCGCAACTCAAGCCCGGCGACGTGATCGTCACCACGCGCATGGAGCACCACGCCAACATCGTGCCTTGGCAACTGGTTGCCGAGCGCAGCGGCGCGCGCATCGAGGTGGTCGAACTCACCGCCACCGGCGAACTGGACCGCGAGCGCTTGCAGGCGCTGCTGACGCCGCAGGTGAAGCTGCTGGCGCTGACCCACGTCTCCAACGTGCTCGGCACGGTGAACCCGGTGCGGGAGATTTGCCGCGAGGCGCGCCGGCACGGCATCGCCACCCTGGTCGATGGCTCGCAGGCGGTGCCGCACCGGCGCGTCGACATCGCCGCGCTGGACTGCGACTTCTACGCCTTCACCGGACACAAGATGTGCGGCCCGACCGGCACCGGAGCGCTGTGGGCGCGGCGCGAGCATCTGCAGGCGATGCCGCCCTTCCTCGGCGGCGGCGAGATGATCCGCGAGGTGCGCTTCGAGGGCACGGTGTTCAACGATCCGCCGCACAGGTTCGAGGCCGGCACGCCCAACATCGCCGGTTTCGTCGGCCTCGGCGCGGCGGTGGATTATCTGAGCGGCCTCGGCATGGACGCCATCGAGACGCGCGAACGCCAATTGCTGGACTACGCCACGGCGCAACTGTCCGCCGTCCCCGGCCTGCGCATCCTCGGCCAGGCGGCGGACAAGGCCGCCGTGATCAGCTTCCTGGTCGACGGCGCGCATGCCCACGACCTCGCCACCCTGCTCGACCTGGAAGGCATCGCGGTGCGCTCCGGCCACCACTGCGCACATCCGCTGATGCAATGGCTGGGCGTCGCCGCCACCTGCCGCGCCTCGCTGGCCTTCTACAACACCGAGCAGGAAGTCGACGCCCTGGTCGAGGCCCTCGGCAAGGTGCGCAAGCTGCTGGCCTGAGGCCTCAGAACAAGTCGCCGCCGGCCGAGAAGGCACGCTCCAGCGTATCGCCGAGGCCGCCGATTTCGATCACCAGACGGTCGATCTCGCCGGCATCGAGCACGTCGTAGGGGCAGTTCTCGCACAGGTGCAGGTACGGCACACCGTCGAGTTCGGACTGCGCCAGATAGCCCATCCGCTGCTGCCAGTTGAATTGCAGGGCACGGCGCGCGTCCAGCCCGGTCATCGGCGCGATGGAAGTGCTCACGCGCAGGTACTTGCGGCCGTCGTCGCCTTCCAGTTCGGTCAGGAAGATGCCCTGCCGGCGGCGACCGTCATCCAGTCGCAGTTCGATGCCGATCAGGTAGGGGTCGCTGGTGGTGACGCGGTAGCCGGCGCCGACATGCGCGCGGATCTGCTCGAAGGACTGCATGGATCATTCGGCCTGACGAAAGGAGGCCGTATCCTACGCGGCCATGAAGGCCCTGTCTGCCGCCGAGCTCGATCGGCTGATCCTCGACGCCACGCGGGCGATCCCGTTCGGCGGCCTGCGCAGCTACGGATCGCTGGCGCGCCAACTGGGCCTGCCGCGCGGCGCACGACGGGTGGCCCGGGCACTGGCCGGCAACCAGGATCCCGACCTGCCTTGGCATCGGGTGCTGCGCGCCGGTGCCCGCATCGCCTTTCCGCCGGGCTCGGCAGGCTTCGCCGAGCAACGCCGCCGGTTGATTGCCGAGGGACACCGCTTTGTCGGCGCGCGGGTGATCGCCGTCCATTCCGATGCCGACGCACTGGATGCCGCGCTGTGGTCGCCGGACCGCTGAGCGCCCGGACTGCCGTCTTGCCGCCCGTCGCGCCGCGTGTGAGGATTTCGCCGCCCACGGGAAGACCACGATGAGCGCCAGAACCCGCCCGACCGACACGACCGCCTGAACCCACTGACCGGAGCCGCCGCATGCTTCCCCTGCCGGAACTCAGCCCGGAGCAGCTCCAGGCCATCGTTCCATTCATCGTCATCGGTTTTTTCGCCCAGTTGGTGGATGGCGCACTGGGCATGGCCTTCGGCGTGATCACCAACACCCTGCTGGTCAGCGTGCTCGGCCTGCCGCCGGCGCGCGCCTCGGCCAGCGTGCACCTGGTCGAATCCTTCACCACCGCCGCGTCCGGCATCAGCCACCTGCTGCACGGCAACATCGACTGGCGATTGTTCCGCCGGCTGGCCATTCCCGGCATCCTCGGCGGCGTGATCGGTGCGTATCTGCTGTCCAATGTCGACGGCAGCGTTGCCCGGCCGTTCGTCATGGCGTACCTGATCGCCATCGGCTTCTACCTGCTGTGGCGGGCGATCCGCATGGCGCGGGCGCAGGCGCATCGCAACGCGCGTTTCGTGGCACCGCTCGGCCTAGTCGGCGGCTTCATGGATGCCGTGGGCGGCGGTGGCTGGGGGCCGGTAGTGACCTCCAACCTGCTCGCCCAGGGCACCGAGCCGCGGCGCACCATCGGCACCGTCAACGCTGCCGAATTCCTGCTCACCGTCACCGTCTCGCTGACCTTCATCGCCACCATCGGCGTGGCGGCGTTCTCCATCGCCGCCGTGGGGCTGATCATCGGCGGCCTGATCGCCGCCCCGCTCGGCGCGCTGCTGGTGCGCAAGGTGCCGGCGCGGGCGCTGCTGTTCGCCGTCGCCGCGATCCTCATCGGCACCAGCGGGGTCAGCCTGTATCGCGCCATCTTCTGAGCCGGCCGGCGCATCGCGACGATTCCTGCACAATGTGACGCCGGCCTGCTGGCATACTGTCACATGCGGCTCGCCGCGCCATCATTGACACCGCCACCCTCGCAACAGACAGTGGCGCGACCCCACACCCGCCCAGGAGACAACGCCATGAGCAACAACGACGAAACCCTCGCGCCGCCCCCGCCGCTGCCGTCCGGCCCCAGCGCAGAGTCCCGCCAGTGGGCGATGTTCGCGCATCTGTCCGCGCTGATCGGCTTCCTGATCCCGTTCGGCAACGTGCTCGGGCCGCTGGTCATCTGGCAGATCAAGAAGAACGAGATGGCCTTCGTCGACGACCAGGGCAAGGAGGCGCTCAACTTCCAGATCACCGTGCTGATCGCCGTGGTCGCCTGCCTGGTGCTCAGCGTGGTGCTGATCGGCTTCCTGCTGCTGCCGCTGGTCGGCATCGCCGCGCTGGTGTTCACCATCATCGGTGGCATCAAGGCCAACAACGGCGAGACCTACCGCTATCCGTTCACGCTGCGGCTGGTGAAGTAAGCCGTAGCGACGGCAACACCTGCGACAACGACGCCCGGCCAGCCCGGGCGTCGTCATTTCGGCGACACGGAATGTTCAGCGCTCCGGCAGGCGGCGCTGCGCCACGATCAAGCGCCAGGCGCTCAGCGCCATGCCGCCGGCGATGACGATACCGGCACCGAACACCACGCGGCTGCCGAACAGCGCCAGCAGCTTGTGCAGCCAGACGAAGGTCAAATCGCCGCCGCGATAGACGGCGGTGTCGATGGTTGCCTTGGCCTTGTAGCGGCCCTCGCGCTCGACCCGCGTGTAAATCGTCTCGCGCGCCGGCTTGGCGAGGGAGAACTCGCCGGCCCGCGTCATCACCTGCACCACCGCCACCAGCACCGGCAGTGGCGCGGCCGCCAGCAGGGCATAGCCGAGCAGGATCGCGCCGGCCGGGATCAGCAGCAGCGGGGCGATGCCGAAGCGGGTCAGCAGTTGCCGCGTCAGCAGGATCTGGATCGCCAGCACCAGCCAGTTGATGTAGCGGTCCAGGCGCGAGTAGAAGCGGGTCGCCATTTCGGCGTCGGCACCGGCCATGGCGCGGACGATGGCGGCCTGTTCGTTGTACAGCAAGGTGCCGACGCCGACGCCGAAGAACATCAATAGCGCCATCGCGCGCAGCACTGGGTCGGTGGAGATCAGCCGGAACGCCGCCAGCGCGCTGCCGCCCATCGCGCGATCCTCGCCGCTGCGGCCGTGCGCCTGTTCGCGCCGCCGCGCCGCCGGGGCCAGGGCGACGATGCAGAGCAGGCAGGCGACCAGGAACCCGGCCGAAATCAGCAGCATGTTGGGCACGCCCAGGGCACCGACCAGACGCGCGGTGATCTCCGGGCCGAGCAGGCCGCCGCAGGTGCCGCCGGCGGCGATGAAGCCGTACAGGCGGCGGGCGTCGGCATCGGCGTAGATGTCCGCCATGTAGCTCCAGAACACCGACACCGCGAACAGGTTGAACACCGCCACCCAGATGAAGAACAGCGAGCCGCGTCCGGGCAGGTCGCTGCCGAAGGCGAGATAGAAGCCGAACAGGCAGGCGATGAAGGCGGCGTAGACCAGCGGCAGGAACACCCGGCGCGGGAAGCGCGCCACCACTGCGCCGTACACCGGCTGCAGCAGCAGCATGGCGATGAAGGTGCCGGTGAACAGCACTTGCAGGGTGTAGTCACCCAGGGCGAGGCCGCGGGTGGCGAACCAGTCCACCATGCGCGCCGGAAACAGCGCGGAGACGTCGGCCGACGCGCCCATCGCGTCGCGCACCGGGCGCAACACGTAATAGCCGGTCAGAAGGCAGAAGAAATAGGCGAAGGACAGCGCCAGGGTGGCGTGTTCGCCCGGCCGCACGGCGGTCAGCGGATTCCAGCCGGAGGCCGGAGCCAGGGCGGCATCCTTGGACGAGGCAGCGACGGTCGGTGGCATGGCGGACAGTGGACGGCGCAGCGGCCAAGACTACCGCAAGGACATCGATCCGCGCTGCCTCGTCGTTGGAGCAATTACTCTAACCCGGCCGGCGTAGGCTGGCCCCGGTGCGGCATTGCGGCGCTCGGAGCGGATCATCGCCCGCCTTGCGATGCGGCCGTGGAACACTTGCACCCCATCCGGCGCGCCCGCCCGCGTCCCGCCCACGATCATTCCGGCGCTTCGGGGGCGCCGTCGCAGGAAGTCGCCTTGAGCGTGTACGACTACATCGTCATCGGTGCCGGCTCGGCCGGCTGCGTCCTCGCCAACCGGCTCAGCGCCGATCCCGCCGTCCGCGTGCTGCTGCTGGAAGCCGGCCCGCGCGACTGGCATCCCTTCATCCACATGCCGGCCGGCATCGCCAAGCTGGTCGGCCGCAAGGGCATCAACTGGGATTACTACACCGAGCCGGAGCCCAACCTCGGCCAGCGCCGCCTGTGGTGGCCGCGCGGCCGGGTGCTGGGCGGCTCCAGTTCGGTCAATGCAATGTGCTACATCCGCGGCCTGCCCGCTGATTACGACGACTGGGCGCGCGCCGGGGCCAGCGGCTGGGACTGGGACAACGTGCTGCCCTATTTCCGCCGCGCTGAAGGCAACACGCGCGGCAGCGATCCGCTGCATGGTGCGCAGGGTCCGCTCGGCGTCGGCGACCTGCGCCATCACAATCCGCTCTCGCAGGCCTTTCTCGACGCCGGCGAACAGGCCGGCTACCCGCTCAACGCCGATTTCAACGGGCCGACCCAGGAAGGCATCGGCTTCTACCAGGTGACCCAACGCGACGGCGCGCGCTGCTCGACGGCGGCCGGCTACCTGCGGCCGATCCGCGACCGCGCCAACCTGCGCATCATCACCGCTGCCCAGGCGACCCGGGTGGAGATCGCCAACGGTCGCGCCGTGGCCGTGCAGTATCGGCGCGGACGTCGCCTCGAACGCGCCGAAGCCAGCGGCGAAATCCTGCTCAGCGGCGGCGCATTGAACTCGCCGCAACTCCTGATGCTGTCCGGCGTCGGCCCGGCGCTGGCGCTGCGCCGCCACGGCATCGCCGTGCAGGCCGATCTGCCCGGCGTCGGTGCCAACCTGCAGGATCATCTGGACATCTGCACCATCGACCACTGCGCCCGGCCGATCACCTACGACCGCACCAACGACCTCGCCATCGGCCTGCGCTATTACCTGTCGCGGCAGGGGCCGGGCACCTCCAACATCGCCGAATGCGGCGGCTTCGTGCGCTCGCGCCTGGCCGAGGACGCGCGCCCGGACGTGCAGTTCCATTTCGTCCCGGCGATCCTCGACGACCACGGCCGCAACCGCCTGCCCGGCTACGGCTACACCCTGCACGCCTGCTCGCTGCGTCCGCGCAGTCGCGGCCGGCTGGAACTGGCCAGCGCCGACCCGCTGGACAAGGTGCGCATCTTCGCCAACTACCTCGGCGACGCCGACGGCTACGACCTGCGGATGATGATCGAATGCGTCAAGCTCAGCCGCGAATTGTTCGCCCAGCCGGCCTTCGCGCCGTTCCGCGCCGGCGAGATGTTCCCCGGCGCGGCGACGCGCAGCGACGCCGAGATCGAGGCGTTCTGCCGCGCCAAGGCGGAAACCATCTACCACCCGATCGGCACCTGCCGCATGGGCGACGACGTGGCGGCGGTGGTCGATCCGCAACTGCGCGTGCGCGGCGTCGAGGGCCTGCGCGTGGTCGATGCCTCGGTCATGCCCAACCTGATCGGCGGAAACACCAATGCGCCGACGATCATGATCGCCGAGCGCGCGGCGGATCTGATCCTCGGTCGCGCGCAGCTTGCGCCAAGCAGCCCGGCGGCGCTGCGACCGGCAGCCTGAAGCAGGCCACCGGCACTTGCAGCCGGCCGGCGGCTGGGCCAGCCTGTGCCGCCCCGACTCCTGCGATCCAGCGCCATGCACGCCACGCCCGAGCCGCCCGTCGACGCTGACGCCGCGCTGCGCGTCCCCAGCCGCACCACGCCGACCTGGGAAGTCGAACTGCTGATTTCCGGTGCCCTGGTGTTTTCCCTGCTGGCGCTGCGCGGGCCGCTGGAGGACGCCTTCGCGCGCTGGTTCCCGCTGGCCAGTGACCTGATGCGACAGATGCTGTTCTACGGCTACCTGTACGCCAAACTGGCGCTGTACGCGCTGGCGCTGACCTTCATCCTGCATCTGGCGGCGCGCGCCCGCTGGGTCGCCCTGGTCGGCGTCCACTCCATCTATCCGCACGGTCCGCGTTGGGAAAACCTCAGCGGCGGGCCGCTGGCGCGCCGTCTTGCCGAGCGCCTGTACGACGACATCCCGGCCGCCATCGAGCGCGCCGACAACAGCGCCAGCCTGGTGTTTGCCTTCGGCATCCTGACCGCCCAGTTCGCCCTGAGTCTGCTGCTGATGTCGGTAACGGTGGTCGCCCTGATGGCGCTGGCCAAGGCGCTCGGCATGTCCGAATCGCTGCTGTGGATCTTTGCCGTCGCGATGGTCGTGCCGTTGATCCTCGTCTACCTGATCGACCGCTGGGTGGTGCCGCGGACCTCCGGGGAAAACTGGCTGTCGCGCGCCACGCTGCGTCTGATGCAGGTCTCCAACACGGCCACGCTGATCAGCGCCACGCAACCGCTGATGTCGCTGATCACCACCAACTACGGCGGCCGGCGCGGCATCTGGATCCTGTTCGTGGTGCTGTACCTGATGCTCGGCGTGGTGATGGTCGACAGTCTTTATCGACGGGGTGATCTGGCGCAGTGGATGGGCGATCCGCTGCCGTCCCCGCGCCGCGACGCCGGCCTGACCGCCTCGCACTACGCCAGCCTGCGCCAGGGACCGCTGGTCAACCATCCCTCGCCGCACATCGACGCCGAGGTGGCGCAGGGCCCGTATCTGCGGCTGACGCTGCCCTACGTTGCCGCACGACACGCCGGGGCGATGGCCGAGCACTGCCCGCCGGCCGCCCCCGTCGACGCCGACCCGGCGGGCACCGATGCCGATGCCGATGCCGATGCCGACGTGCAAGCCCTCCGGCAGGCACGGCGCAACGCCGAGCAGGCGCGGATGGACTGCTTCGGCCGCCTGTTCGAGCCGACCCTGGATGGTCGGCCGCTGGCCCGACTGGAGTTCCTGCGCTTCCAGCACCCGGCGCACGATCTCGACGGTGCGCTGGCGATGATCGACATCCGCGACCTCGCGCCCGGCCGCCACGAACTGCGCCTGCGCCACTGGAGCAACCGCAGCAACGTCACCGACAACGACAACGACAACGCCGACGAGGATCGGGTCACCCACGAAGTGATCACCTTCTGGCGCTGACTCCGGTTCAGGGCGACTTGCCGGCGGCCGCCTCCAGCGCCCGACAGGCGTGGACGTAGCCGAGTTCGATCACCCGGTCGTAGGCACGCCAGTCGAGCAATTCCACATCATCCAGCGCCGGCTTGATCAGCAGTGTGGTCTGCTTCTGCCGGCGCTGCGTGGTGGCCTCGGAGTTGACCATGCCGGCGCGCAGCAGGATCTGCTTGAGCCCCGGCCGGCGGCGCGTGGCGAACAGTTCGCCGAGCAGCCGCCACCACGGCGGCAACTCGGTTTCCTCGATGTCGGTGTCGAGCCGATAGCTGCCGCCGACATCGACGGCGACGATGTCGCCGGACAATCGCGCGCCCATCGCCTGCACCGGCAGGTTGTCGATCACGCCGCCATCGACCAGCACGCGGCCGCCGCTGAGCACCGGCGGCAGCACGCCGGGGATGGCGCTGGAAGCGCGCAGCGCCGGCCACAGCGGGCCATCCTCGTGGACGTGCAACATGCCGGCGGTCAGGTCGCTGGAGACACAGAAGAACGGTCGCGGCAGGTCGTCGATGTCGAGTTCGCCGAAAGCGGCGCGCAACCGGCGGCTGACCCGCCGCCCGGAGCGCAGGGCGACCAGCGGCAGGGTCCAGTCGCCGAGCGGATTGCTGAGCACGAAATGCTCGCGGTAGGTCTCCAGCATCCGCGCGTCCGACCAGTCCGCCGCCAGCCCGGCACCGACGATGGCACCGATGCTGTTGCCGCCGACGTGGTCGATGTCCATGCCGGCCTCGCGCAGGGCGCGGATCACGCCCAGGTGGGCAAAGCCGCGCGCGCCACCGCCGGACAGCACCAGGCCGCGGGCGCGACCGGTCAGCCGGCGCACCAGGCTGCACAGATCCTCGTCGTGGCGAACATGATGATGGGCGGTGACATGCGGATAGACGCGCCGCCAGGCGGCGCAGACGCCCGCTCGCGGTGCCTGTGCCCGGACCAGCACCAGATGGTGCGGAATCTCCTCGCTGATCCGCTCCGGCGGGCGCGGCGGATCGTCCTCCGGCGCGCGGTCGCCATCGACCAGCAACAGCACCACGTCGGACTGGCGGATGCAGCGGGTGCGCCAGTCGCGATCCTCGTTGCCGACGTAGACCAGATGGTCGACGGCCGCCTCGCGCTCGCTGAACCAACTGGTCGGCTGGCCGGCGGCGAGTCCGGCGTCGAGCAATTCGGTGCTGGCGGTGGCGGCCAGGGTGGCGCTCAGCCGATGCGCGAAGCCGACGGCGTCGACGCCCTGCGCGGCCGGCAGCACGGCCACGCAATGCACGGCTTCCGGTCGCCCGCGGGTACCGTAGAAACGGCGCAGCGCCAGCCGTGCCATGCCCAGCATGGCCTGCGGCCAGGCCGCCATCAGGCGCTCGAAATCGGCCCGCCCCAGTCGCGCCAGTTCGCAATCGCGCAGGGCCACCACGCGGGCGAAGCGGGTCGGACGGATTTCCCCGGCGATCAGGCCGATCTCGCCCACGCATTCGCCCGGTGCCATCGTTCCCAGCGAGCGCCGCCGGCCGTCGGCGTCCTGCCGCAACGCCGCCATGCGTCCGTGCAGCAGCAAGTAGACGGCGTCGGCCTCCTCGTCCTGGTCGAACAGCATCTCACCGCCATGCACCACCAGCAGCGCCAGCGACTCGACCAGCGCCGCCAGCGCCGGCCCTTGCATGCCGGCGAACAGCGGCCAGCCGGCCAGCGTTTCCAGCAGCCCATGGCGTGGATTGTCGGCGCTCGCCGTCATGGCCTCCCGTCCCCGTGGGCGCATCGCGCCATCATACGTGCCTCCCGCGCCGGCTTGAATTCCGCCGTCGCGCCCGCCACATGGCTTGGATGAACATCGATCCCGCGCTCAATCCCCTGCTCGCCGACAGCCCGCTGCCGGCGTTCTCCGCCATCGCGCCCGAACACGTCGAACCGGCCATCGACGCCCTGCTGGCGGAATACCGCGCCGCCGTGCCGGCCCTGACCGACGGCGCGACGCCGCCGACCTTCGACTCCGTGCTGGCCGCGCTGGAACGGCTGGAGGACCGCCTCGGCCGCGCCTGGGCACCGGTCGGCCACCTGCATGGCGTCAAGGACTCCCCGGCGCTGCGCGAAGCCTATGCCGCAGCGCAGGAAAAACTCACCGACCACGCCACCGAACTGGGCCAGAACCGCGCCCTGTACGAGGCCGTGAAGACGATCCGCGAGAGTCCGCAGTTTGCCGATCTGGACCGCACCCGCCAGACCCTGGTCGAGGACAGCCTGCGCGGCTTCGAGCGCGCCGGCGTCGCCCTGCCGGCGGCGCAGCGGGAGCGCTTCAAGGCGATCCAGAACGAACTCGCGCAACTGGAAACCGCGTTCGAAGAAGCCGTGCTCGACGCCACCGACGCCTGGATCCGGCCATTGTCCGAAACGGAACTGGCCGGCCTACCCGAATCGGCCCGTCTGCTGCTCGCCGCTGCCGCCAGGGAGAAGGGCCTGGACGGCCATCTGGCAACGCTGAAGGGACCGTCGGTGCAAGCCATCCTCAGCCACGCCGACGACCGCAGCCTGCGCGAAACCGTCCATGCCGCCTATCACACCCGCGCCTCCGACCAGGGTCCGCATGCCGGCCGCTTCGACAACGGCGAGCGCATCGAGCGGATCATGGCGCTGCGCCACGAGGCCGCCGGCCTGCTCGGCTTCGCCAGCGCCGCGCACCTGTCGCTGGTCGACAAGATGGCCGGCACGCCGGAGCGGGCTCTGACCTTCCTGCGCGATCTCGCCGCCCGCGCCCGGCCGCAGGCGCAGCGCGAACTGGCCGACCTGGCCGATTTCGCCGCCGAGCACCTCGGCATCACCGACCTGCAACCCTGGGACATCGGTTACGCGGCGGAAAAACTGCGCCAGGCGCGCTTCGACTTCAGCGAGGAAGAAGTCAAACCGTACTTCCCGCTACCGGCCGTGCTCGACGGCCTGTTCGCCATCGTCGGCCAGTTGTTCGGCGTCGCCTTCCGCGCCCGCCGCGATGTCGACGTCTGGCATCCGGACGCGGTCTATTACGACGTGCTCGACCTCGACGGCGACATCCGCGCCGGCTTCTATCTCGACCATTACGCCCGCACCGGCAAGCGCGGCGGTGCCTGGATGGATGTCTGCCGCAACCGTTTCCGCGACGGCGCGCTGCGCATCCCGGTCGCCTTTTTGACCTGCAACGCCGCACCGCCCGCCGAAGGCCGCCCGGCCCTGCTGACCCATGACGAGGTCATCACCCTGTTCCACGAGTTCGGCCACGGCCTGCACCACCTGCTGACCGAAATCGACTGGCCCGGCGTCGGCGGCATCTCCGGCGTGGAATGGGACGCGGTGGAACTGCCCAGCCAGTTCATGGAGAACTTCTGCTGGCAGCGCGAGACGCTGGACCTGTTCGCCCGCCACTGGCAGACCGGCGAGCCGCTGCCGCAGGCGCTGTACGACAAGATGCTGGCGGCGCGGCATTTCCACGCCGGGCTGTTCCTGGTCCGGCAACTGGAATACGCCCTGTTCGACCTCCGCCTGCACCTGGAATACGACCCGGCGCACGGTGCCCGCGCGCTGGAACTGCTGGACGCGGTGCGCGACGAGGTGGCGGTGATCCGTCCGCCCTCCTGGCAGCGCATGCCGATGACCTTCGGTCATGTCTTCGCCGGCGGCTACGCGGCCGGTTACTACAGCTATCTGTGGGCCGAAGTGCTCAGCGCCGATGCCTTCGCCGCCTTCGAGGAGGCCGGCGTGCTCGATCCGGCGACCGGCGCACGCTATCGGCGCGAAATCCTCGCCGTCGGCGGCTCGCGCCCGGCGCTGGAGAGTTTCATCGCCTTCCGCGGCCGCGAACCGCAGGCCGAGCCGTTGCTCAGGAGCTACGGCCTGGCGGCCTGATCCATCCCGGCTGCACCGTCGCGGCCGGGAGGTTCACGAAATGTTCCCTATCGCGCATGTAAGATTTTCGTTAACCTATGCCAAAGATAGCGCCGCAACTGAACGGTGCAGATCAAAAACATCAGGCAAGGTTTTGAAAAGAATATAAAACCATGCGCCCCGACATCGTGATCGCCAGCGTCCCCGCCCTGCTCTTCATCCTCGCCCTGATGAGCGTTCGCCGCGTGCCCGAGGGCAGCGCCTTCGCGATCCACCGCTTCGGCCGCTATGCCCGCACCCTGTCGCCCGGCCTGCGGCTGATGATCCCGCTGATCGAGCGCGTCGCCGCCCAGGTGGAACTGATCAACCACCGCATCCAGTTGCCGCTCGACGCCGACGACGGCCAGCGCGCCGCGCTGTACTACCAGATCGTCGAACCTGCCCGCGCCGGCGACAAGCTGGCCGAGATCGACGCCGTGGTCGAGCGCGAGGCGCGGGCGCAACTGAGCTCCCTGCTCGCTGCCGCCAACGATCCCGACGCCTTCTGCCCGAACCTGAAGAACGGCCTCAACGCGCGGCTGGAATCACTGGGCCTGCGCGTCACCCGCTGCCAGCTCGGCACCTGACCGCGCAGCAAGCCGTCGCCCCCCCCCGCACACCGTGGACAGCGCCCTGCCCGACGTCGTGCAAGCCCTCGCCCCGCGCCTGCGTGCCGGCCTTGATCGGCTCGAGCTGGCGGACACCGGCCTCGACGCCGCGCTGCTCGCCTATCTGGCCCTGCTGTTGCAGTGGAACCGCGCCTACAACCTGACCGCGATCCGCGACCCGCAGGCGATGCTGGGCAAGCACCTGTTCGACTCGCTGGCCATCCATCGCCATCTGCACGAAGGCGAACGGCTGATCGACATCGGCAGCGGTGCCGGCCTGCCGGCCATCCCGCTGGCGCTGGCGCGGCCCGATCTGCGCTACACCCTGGTCGAGACCGCCGGCAAGAAGGCGCGTTTCCTGCGCGAGGCGGTGCGCACGCTGGGTCTGGGCGAGCGCGTGCGGGTGCTCTCGGCGCGTGCCGAGGAGGTGCCCGAGGCCGGATTGCACGACGGCCTGACCGCACGCGCGCTGGGCACATTGCGGCAACTGATCGCCTTCGGCGGCCACCTGCTGCACCCCGGCGGCCGGCTGCTGGCGATGAAGGGACAGCCGCCGCTGGAGGAACTGGCCGACCTGCCAGAGGGCTGGCGGCACCTCGCCACCCACCCGCTGCAAGTGCCCGAACTGGACGCCGAACGCTGCCTGTGCATCGTCGAGGCGCTAAGCTAGGCGTCCTGATCCACCGCAGGGCCGCCGCCGCACCGTCTGCGCGCGACCCGACCACCCCGGGCAATCCATCCATGGCGCGAATCATCGCCATCGCCAACCAGAAGGGTGGCGTCGGCAAAACCACCACGGCGGTCAACCTGGCCGCGGCACTGGCCGAAGCGCGCCGGCGCGTGCTGCTGGTCGACCTCGACCCGCAGGGCAACGCGACGATGGCGTCCGGCGTCGACAAGCGCCAGGCGCATCCGACCGGCTGCGAGGTGCTGCTGGAGGAAGCCAGCGCCGCCGACGCCATCATCGCCACCGAGGCCGGCTACGACCTGCTGCCCGGCAACGGCGACCTGACCGCCGCCGAACTCAAGCTGATGGACGCCCTGGCCCGCGAGCACCGCCTGCGCGAGGCGCTGGAGACGGTCCGCGACCGCTACCAGTTCATCCTCATCGACTGCCCGCCCTCGCTGCACCTGCTGACCATCAACGCGCTGACCGCCGCGCAGGGCGTAGTGGTGCCGATGCAGTGCGAATATTTCGCCCTGGAGGGCCTGTCAGCGCTCAGCGACACCATCCGCGCGGTGAAGGCGCGGCTCAATCCCTCGCTGGAAATCGAAGGCATCCTGCGCACCATGTACGACGTCCGCAACAATCTTTCCAACGAAGTTTCCGCCCAGCTCGGCAAGCATTTCGGCGACAAGCTGTTCCGCACCATCGTGCCGCGCAACATCCGCCTCGCCGAAGCGCCCAGCCACGGCCAGAGCATCGTCCAGTACGACCGCGCCTCGCGCGGCGGCATCGCCTATCTGGGCCTTGCCGGCGAGATGCTGCGCCGCCAGCGCACGCCTGCCGCGGAGGCGCGCGCATGAGCGCCAAGCGACGCGGCCTGGGTCGCGGTCTGGACGTGCTGCTCGGCGGCCACGACGAGCCGGTCCAGGCCGAGGACGGCAGCGCCAGCCTGCGCACGCTGCCGATCGAGCGCCTGCAGCCGGGCAAATACCAGCCGCGCACGCAGATGGACGCCGGCCGCCTGCAGGAACTGGCCGATTCGATCAAGGCGCAGGGCCTGATCCAGCCCATCGTGATCCGCCCGCTGGGCCGCGAGCGCTACGAGATCGTCGCCGGCGAGCGTCGCTGGCGCGCCGCCCAGCTCGCCAGCCTGCGCGAAGTGCCGGTGGTGGTCCGCGACATCGACGACCGCGCCGCACTGGCGATGGCGCTGATCGAGAACATCCAGCGCGAAGACCTCAATCCGCTGGAGGAGGCCAACTCGCTCAAGCGCCTGATCGACGAATTCGACCTGACCCACCAGCAGGCCGCCGACGCCGTCGGCCGCTCGCGCGCCAGTGTCAGCAATCTGCTGCGCCTGCTCGAACTGCCACCCGGCGTGCGCGCGCTGGTGGAGTGCAAAGCCATCGAAATGGGCCACGCCCGCGCCCTGCTCACCCTGCCCGCCCAGCAGGCGGAAGCCCTGGCCCGCCAGGCCGCCGACGGCAACTGGTCGGTGCGCGAAACCGAACGTCGCGTGCAGGCCGCGCAGCGCGGCACCACGCCGGTCGCAGCCCCCGCCGCCCGCCGCCAGGACGCCGACCTCGCCGCGCTGGAACGCGAATTGTCGGAATCACTCGGCGCGCGCGTCGCCGTGCAGCACGGCCGCAGCGGCCGCGGCAAGCTGGTCATCGACTATCACAGCCTCGACGCCCTGGACGGCATCCTGGCACGGCTGCGCTGACGTCCGCCCCACCCTTGGGTGGGAATCGAAAGCGGCAACGCACCATTGACGTTGCGCTGCCATCACGCCGCTGCCATAATACGCGGCTCGCTGCGCCCGTCGATTTTTGCCGGGTTGCGTCCATGCAAGGGCTTCGCGATGCCCGGACCGCGGCGTTCTTTCCATATCGCGCGCGTCGCCATCCGGCGGCTGCGGGGCCGAAGCCCGCCTGGCCAAGACGGGCACAACCAGACTTCACGAGGTGCGCCATGGCACGTGTGTGTCAAGTAACCGGAAAGGGTGTGCGGACGGGCAACAACGTCTCCCACGCCAACAACAAGACGCGGCGCCGCTGGCTGCCGAACCTCCACGAGCGCCGTTTCTGGGTGGCGAGCGAGAACCGCTGGGTCAAGCTCCGCGTGTCCTCCCATGCCCTGCGCACCATCGACAAGAACGGCATCGACGCCGTGCTGGCCGAGTTGCGCGCCCGCGGCGAAAAAGTCTGAGGAGTAAGCAACCATGGCTTCCAAGCGCGACAAGATCCGCCTGATTTCCACCGCCGGCACCGGTCACTTCTACACGACCGACAAGAACAAGAAGAACACGCCGAACAAGATGGAAATCAAGAAGTACGACCCGGTGGTGCGCAAGCACGTGCCGTACAAGGAAGGCAAGATCAAGTAAGTCTTCCGAATGTTGCATCCGAAAAACCCGCCGTCCGGCGGGTTTTTCGTTTTCGCCGGATCGGCGCGCGTCGCGGGATCGGCGCGGCGGCCTTCACGGATGTTCGATCAGGCCGCCGCCGGCACCTCGTGCAGCCCGCCCTCGATCAGTTCCAGCATGCGATCCATCCGCGCCGCCAGCCGCCGGTCGTGGGTGACGACGACGAAGCTGGTGCCGATCTCACGGTTCAGTTCCAGCATCAGCGCATACACGCCGGCGGCGGTCTTTTCGTCGAGGTTGCCGGTCGGCTCGTCGGCGAGGACGCAGGCCGGCCGGGTGACCAGGGCGCGGGCGACCGCGCAGCGCTGGCGCTCGCCGCCGGACAATTCGCCCGGCTTGTGCGCCAGCCGCTGGCCAAGGCCGACGCGCTGCAGCAGGGCCAGCGCCGGTTCGCGCGCACGGGCGGCACCGTGGCCGGCGATCATCAGCGGCATCATCACGTTTTCCAGTGCGGTGAACTCGGGCAGCAGGTGGTGGAACTGGTAGATGAAGCCCAGTGCGCGGTTGCGCAGCCGGCCGCGGGCGGCGTCGCCGAGCGCCGACATGCGCTCGCCGACCACTTCGACCTCGCCCGAACTGGCCTGATCCAGCCCGCCGAGGATGTGCAGCAGGGTGCTCTTGCCGGCCCCCGAGGCACCGACGATGGCAACCGTCTCGCCGCGCCGCACGGTCAGCGACAGGCCATCGAACACCGGCGTGGTCAAACCGCCCTCGCTGTAGGTTTTCGCCAGCCCCTCGCAGCGCAGCACAACGCCCTGCTGTGCCGATTCCCCATTCCCCATTCCCGGCTCCCGATCATTCATAGCGCAACGCCGCCGCCGGATCGGTGCGTGCGGCGCGCCAGGCCGGGTACAGGGTCGCCAGCATGCACATGACGAAGGCGATCAGCGCGATGCGGCCGACATCGCCGTATTGCAGCAGGGTCGGCACGCCGGAAATGTAGTAGATGTCGGCCGGCATCAGTTCGAAACCGAACAGTTTCTCGATGCCGGCGACGACATGCGAAAGGTTGCGGGTCAGCGCGATGCCGCCGGCCACGCCGAGCGCGATGCCGATCATGCCGATCAGTGTGCCCTGCACCACAAACACGCCCATCACCCCGCCCGGCGTCATGCCCAGGGTGCGCAGGATGGCGATGTCGGCCTGCTTGTCGGTGACCAGCATCACCAGCGAGGACACCAGGTTGAAGGCGGCCACGGCGATGATCAGCGAGAGGATGATGAACATCACCGTCTTCTCGGTCTTGATGGCGCGGAAGAAGTTGGCGTGGTCGCGGGTCCAGTCGCGCACGCGGAAGGCTTCGCCCATGTTGTCGGCGAGGTCGCGTGCCACGTTCCAGGACTGGAACATGTCCGCCAGTTGCAGGCGCACGCCGGTCACGCTGTCACCCAGGCGCAGCAGCTTCTGCGCATCGCTCAGGTGGATCACGGCCAGACCGGCGTCGTACTCCTGCGCGCCGGCCTCGAACACGCCGACCACGGTGAAGCGGCGCATCTGCGGCAGCACGCCGACCGGCGTGGTGCGGAACTCGGGGACGAACACGGTGACCGCATCGCCGACTCGCGCGCCGAGGATCAGCGACAGCTCGCGGCCGAGCACGATGCCGAACTCGCCGGGGCGCAGGTCGTCCAGGCGGCCTTCGACCATCTTGGCGTCCAGTTCCGACACCCGCGGCTCGGCCTGCGGCAACACGCCGCGCAGCAGCGCGCCCTGGGTCTGCCCGGCCTGCAGCATCGCCTCGCGCTCGACGTAGGGCGCGGCACCGAGCACGCGCGGATCGGCCTGCGCCATGTCCACCGCCCGCGCCCACTGCCCCAGCCGGCCATCGACGCCGCTGACGGTGGCGTGCGAAACCATGCCGAGGATGCGCGCGCGCAATTCCTGCTCGAAGCCGTTCATCACCGAAATCACGGTGATCAGCGCGGTCACGCCGAGGGCGATGCCGAGCATGGAAACGGCGGAGATGAAGGAGATGAATTGCGTTCGGCGTTTGGCGCGCGTGTAGCGCAGGCCGATGGCAAGCGGCAGCGGTTGGTACATGCTTGGGTCCGATTATCCGCCGCAGAGCTTACACGCTGGCATGGAGATGCGCGGTGCCGGCCAGGCGGCGGCGCAGTGCCTTGCGTTCAGCCGTGTCGAGCATGTCCGGCCAGAGCAGCAGTTCGATCCGCCGCACCGGCGTGCGCAGACGCAGCACGGTCCACGGCCCGCTGGCCCGGCCGGCGAGCAGTTCGACGGCTTCCTCGCTGCCATCGGGCCAGTCCAGATGCCAGCCCTGGGTGCCATGACGCAGACGCAGCGGCAACGGGCGACGCAATTGCCGCCAGGTCCACAGCGCGGCCAGCGCACACAGCCCGAGGCCAAGCGGCAGGGGCGCGGCGCTGCGGACGACGGCGAGCGCGGCGAGGATCAGCAACAGGCCGCACAGCAGGCCGCGCAGGCGCGAGCGGCGCAGTGCCAGGCGCAGCGGCAAATCAGGGCGCAAGCGAGACGATGCGTTTGAGCAGCGCGTCGAGGCGGGCGTCGGCGCAGGGCTCGCGGCCCATGCACCAGCGCCACAGGCGGTCGTCCTCGGTTTCCAGCAGGTGCTGGAAATCGGCGCGCTCGGCGGCGTCGGCCGTCGCCCAGCAGCGATCCAGATAGCGCAGCATCAGCAGGTCGAGCTCCTGCATGCCACGCCGGCAGCGCCAGCGCAGCCGACGCAGTTCGACCGCTTCAAGTTCGTCCATGCCGGCGGCGTCAGACCGAACGGCGCTGGATCATCAGCTTCTTGATCTCGGCGATCGCCTTGGCCGGGTTGAGGCCCTTCGGGCAGGTCCGGGTGCAGTTCATGATGGTGTGGCAGCGGTACAGGCGGAACGGGTCTTCCAGTTCGTCCAGCCGGCTGCCGGTGTCCTCGTCGCGCGAGTCGATGATCCAGCGGTAGGCCTGCAGCAGAATCGCCGGGCCGAGGTAGCGCTCGCCGTTCCACCAGTAGCTCGGGCAGGCGGTCGAGCAGCAGGCGCAGAGGATGCACTCGTACAGGCCGTCGAGCTTCTTGCGCTCGGCCGGCGATTGCAGACGCTCGCGGTCCGGCGGCGGCGCGCTCTGCGTGCGCAGCCAGGGACGGATCGAGGCGTACTGGGCGTAGAAATGGGTCAGGTCCGGCACCAGGTCCTTGACCACCTCCATGTGCGGCAAGGGATAGACCGGCACCTCGTCCTTCTTGCAATCCTCGATGGCGCGGGTGCAGGCCAGGGTGTTGCTGCCGTCGATGTTCATCGCGCAGGAACCGCAGATGCCCTCGCGGCAGGAACGACGGAAGGTCAGCGTCGGGTCGATCTCGTTCTTGATCTTGATCAGCGCGTCCAGAACCATCGGCCCGCAACTGCCCAGATCGACTTCGTAGGTATCCACGCGCGGATTGCCGCCATCGTCCGGGTTCCAGCGATAGACCTTGAAGGTGCGCACCTTGCCCTTGGCATCCTTGACCGGGAAATGCCTGCCCTTGTGGATCTTCGAGTGCTTGGGGAGAGTGAGTTCGGCCATTGTTTTGATCCGGGAATGGGGAATGGAGAATGGGGAATCGGGTGTGGAGTCCGGGCGGGCGGCGGTGCCGCTTCACGATTCCCGATTCCCCATTCCCGATTCCCGGCTCTCAATACGTCCGCGCCTTCGGCGGTACCACTTCGACGTCGCTGGTGAGGGTGTGCATGTGTACCGGGCGGTAATCCAGGCGGGTGGAGCCGTCCGGGTCGACCCAGCACAGGGTGTGCTTGTGCCAGTTTTCGTCATCGCGCTCGGCGTAGTCCTCGCGGGCGTGGGCACCACGGGATTCCTTGCGGTTTTCCGCCGACACCATGGTCGCCACGGCCTGGCCGAGCAGGTTTTGCAGCTCCAGCGTCTCGATCAGGTCGGAGTTCCAGATCAGCGAGCGGTCGGTGATGCCGACATCGGCGAAGGAGGCGTGCACCTCGCGGATTTTCTCCACGCCGGCGGCCAGCGTGGCACCGGTGCGGAACACCGCAGCGTGCGCCTGCATGGTGCGCTGCATGTGGTCGCGGATGCGCGCGGTGGGCAGTTCGCCCTTGGCGTAGCGCAGCGCGTCGAGGCGTGCCAGCGCGGCGTCGCAGGCCGAGGCCGGCAGCGACTTGTGCGCCGTGCCGGGCTTGATCGTCGCCGCGCAACGATTGGCCACGGCGCGACCGAACACGACCAGGTCGAGCAGCGAGTTGGAGCCGAGCCGGTTGGCACCGTGCACCGACACGCAGGCTGCCTCGCCGATGGCGTACAGGCCGGGCACGACGTGGTCGGGGTTGCCGTCCTTCAGCGTCACCACCTCGCCGTGGTAGTTGGTTTGCAGGCCGCCCATGTTGTAGTGGACGGTCGGCAGCACCGGGATCGGCTGCTTGGCGACATCGACGCCGGCGAAGATCTTGGCGCTCTCGGCGATGCCGGGCAGTTTCTCGTTGATGACTTCCGGGCCGAGGTGCATCAGGTTCAGGTGGATGTGGTCGGCGTGCTCGCCGACGCCACGGCCTTCGTTGATCTCGATGGTCATCGACCGCGACACCACGTCGCGCGAGGCCAGGTCCTTGGCGTTGGGCGCGTAGCGCTCCATGAAGCGCTCGCCCTTGGAATTGGTCAGGTAGCCGCCTTCGCCGCGCACGCCCTCGGTGATCAGGCAGCCGGCACCGTAGATGCCGGTGGGATGGAACTGCACGAACTCCATGTCCTGCAACGGCAGGCCGGCGCGCAGCGCCATGCCGCCGCCGTCGCCGGTGCAGGTGTGCGCCGAGGTGCAGGAGAAGTAGGCGCGGCCGTAGCCGCCGGTGGCCAGCACCACGCCGTGGGCGCGGAACAGGTGCAGCTCGCCGCTCGCCATGTCCAGCGCCAGCACGCCACGGCAGACGCCTTCCTCGTCCATGATCAGATCAAGGGCGAAGTACTCGATGAAGAACTCGGCCTGGTGCGCCAGCGACTGCTGGTACAGCGTGTGCAGCATGGCGTGGCCGGTGCGGTCGGCGGCGGCGCAGGTGCGCTGCGCGGTGCCCTTGCCGTAATGCGTGGTCATGCCGCCGAACGGGCGCTGGTAGATCTTGCCTTCCTCGGTGCGCGAGAACGGCACGCCGTAGTGCTCGAGTTCGATCACTGCGGCCGGCGCTTCCTTGCACATGTACTCGATGGCGTCCTGGTCGCCCAGCCAGTCCGAGCCCTTGATGGTGTCGTAGAAGTGGAAGCGCCAGTCGTCCTCGCCCATGTTGCCGAGCGCGGCGGAGATGCCGCCCTGCGCCGCGACGGTGTGCGAACGGGTCGGGAATACCTTGGACAGGCATGCCGTCTTGAAGCCTTTCTCGGCCAGGCCGAAGGTGGCGCGCAGGCCGGCACCGCCGGCGCCGACGACGATCATGTCGTACTTGTGTTCGGTGATCTTGTAAGCGGTGGACATGCGATTAACCCGTGAACGCGAGACGGCCGATGGCGACGAGCGCCACCAGGATGGCCAGCAGGGTGGCGAAGCGGACCAGCACCTGCAGCGTGACTTCGAGCCAGCGGGCGTGGATGTAGTCCTCGATGACGACCTGGAGTCCGAGTTGCGCGTGCCAAAACAGCGCGATGGAGAACGCCGCCATCAGGACCGCGTTGAAGGGCTGCCCGAGGGTCAGGCGGACCGTGCCGTGGTCGGCAGCGGCCAGGCCGAGCAGCAGCCAGACGAAATACAGCGCCAGCGGGATCAGGGCGATGGCGGTCAGCCGCTGCACCCACCAGTGGTGCGTGCCGTCCTTGGCCGAACCCAGCCCGCGCACGCGGGCCAAAGGCGTCTTCAGGCTCATGCAACACCTCCCCGGCCGGCGACGGCCAGCAGCGCGGTCAGGATCACGGTCAGCACCAGCACCGTCCAGCCGCTGCGATAGGCGGGCTTGAGCTCCAGCCACCAGCCGGCGTCCCAGACCATGTGGCGGATGCCGTTGAGCAGGTGGTAGATCAGCGCCGCCGCGAAGGCGTAAAGCGCGATGCAGCCGGGCGTGCTGGCGAGTGCATCGCGAAAGTATCCGTAGAGGACACCATCGCCCGCGACCGCGTGCAGCCAGAGGACGAAGCCGAACGCGCCAAGGCCCAGCACGATGCCGGTAACGCGATGCAGGAAGGAGGTGACGGAGGTGAGCTGGAAGCGGTAGTGCGTCCCCAGCATGAAGGGGGACAGCGGTCGCTGCGGCTTGGTGGTGGACACGCAAAGGCCCTCGGCGGAAGGCATCCAGGGGGATGCCGGACAATCCTGCCGCCGCAACGTCTGTCACGTTTCAGTCCGATCGACGCCAGCCGGGCAGGCCGACAGGTGTCCATCCACGATGGCCGGCACAGCGCCGGACACCGGACTCGCCCACGAATCGTCGGGCGGTTCCTGCGACATCTCGCTAGAAGTCGATGCAGCGGCCGTTCTTTTCCCAGTCCCCGTAGCGAGTCGGCTCCGGGCCTTCCCGGCCGCCGATTTCGCGTTGGGGCGCGGGTGCGGGCGGCGGTGGCGTCGTCGCGTTCCCCGAATCCTTGCCTGTTTCTGGCTGAGAGTGCTCTTGGCCTATCATGCCGCCGTCCCCACTGTGCGCCCAATGATACGCCGCAGCACGCCCCACAGGCCAGCCTTGACGATGACCGAAGCTTCCCCCGCCACCGCGATGACCCGCCTGGACGGCTGGCAAACGTTGCAGGCACAGGGCCGCGACGCTGCGGATTTCCTGCAACGGCAGACGATGAACGACATCGCCGCGCTGCGCGCGCCGGGCGACTGGCAATGGAGCGGCCTGCTCAACGCCAAGGGCCGCGTGCAGGCGCTGTTCGCCGTGTTGCGCCGCGACGAGGAGACCTTCTGGCTGATCTGTCCCGACGCGCCCACCAGCGACTTGGCGACGCTGCTGCGCGGCGTGATGTTCCGCAGCAAACTGGTCCTGTCGGAGCCGGCGATCACGCCCGCCGGATGCTGGCTGGAGGCCGCGCTGGACACGCCGACGCCAACAGCGCAGATCGACGCCGCGACGACGCGACTGCCGCTGCCGGCGCTGTCGGGCAGCCGCCGGCTGCTGCTGGCCGCCGCTCCGTCCGCGCTGCCCGTCGACCTCGACGCCGAGGCGCAGGCGCGCTGGCGCTACGAGGATCTGTGCGCCGGCCTGCCACGCCTGTCGCCGGCGCAGCGCGACGCCTGGACGCCGCACATGCTCTCGCTCGACGCACTGTCCGCCTTCAGTCTCGGGAAGGGCTGCTATCCCGGCCAGGAAATCGTCGCCCGCACGCATTACCTCGGCCGTGCCCGGCGGCGGCTGTTCCGCCTGCATGCGTCGGAGCCGATCAACGAGAACGCCGCCGTGCAGGACGCCGATGGTCGCGATCAGGGTCGCGTCGTCGCCGCCGCTTCCTGGGCCGGACGCCACGTCGCCCTGGCCGTGCTGCCCGAGGACGCCGCCGCGACGGCCGGGCTGGTCGTGGACGGCATCGCCGTCGATGTCCAATCGCACGCAGCCGCCGACTGAACGCGCGCACCGTCCGCTGTCTTCGTGCATTGGCGTCGAGCCGCGTTTTCTGGTATTCCGGAGTCCGTTCCAGGAGGGGGACCATCCATGCACCATCCGGCATCCGCGCTGCAACGCAGCATGTTCGTCCTGACGACGGCCCTGGCCATCGCCGCTCCCGTCGCCGCAGAGCAATACACCTTCGGCGTGGAGCCGTCCTTCCCGCCCGAGCAGGCGCAGGAGGTCTACAAGCCGCTGCTCGATTACCTGCAACAGCAGACCGGCCACGAGTTCACGCTGGAGATCGCGCGCAACTACCACTTCCACTGGCGCGAGCTGCGGCAGAACGCCAAGGTGGACTTCGTCTTCGAGGAAGCGCACTTCGTCGACTATCGCGCCCAGCGTTTCGGCTTCCAGCCGCTGGTGCGGACCGGCAATCCGAGCATCTACACCCTGCTGGCCTCGGAAGAGTTTGCCGACGGCGACAAGAACTCGCTGATCGGCCGGCGCATCGTCTCCATGCCGGCACCCAGCCTCGGCTTTGCCGTGCTGGTGGAGATCTACGCCAATCCGATCTCGCAGCCGGAATTCCTCTCCGACGCGCGCTCCTGGCACGACGGCGTGCAGATGGTGTTCGGCGGTGATGCCGAGGCGGCGATGGTGCCCGACTTCATCGCCCAGCTTTACCCCAACCTGATCGCGATGACGCACTCCAATGCTTTTCCCGGCAAGGCGGTGTCGGCGGCACCGACGGTGCCCGAGGCAGTCCGCAAGGCGGTCACCGAAGCCCTGCTCGGCCTGCACGAAGCGCCGGAATCCTACGCCGCGCTGTCGGAGATTTCGGTGGTCCGCTTCGACCCCGCCATCGCCAGCGATTATCGCGGTGCCGAGGACATGCTGAAGAACTTCTACGGCTACGTTGCGCTGAGCAAGCCGGACGGCGAGGAGACGCCGGAAGAATGACGGCGCAGCGCCCTCAGGGACGGCGCGGATCGAAGCGGAACGTCTCGGCCATTTGCCGATAAAGATTTTCCTGCGCCGGCGTCTGCGCCGGTGGCACGCGGATCACCAGTTCGACGACCTGATCGCCATCGGCCTGCCCGGCAGCGCCCGGCAGGCCGCGCCCGCGCAGGCGCAGGCGCTTGCCGCCGTCGGAACCGGCCGGCACCCGCACGTTGACCTCGCCGGCCAGGGTCGGCACGGCGATTTCCGCGCCCAGCGCGGCTTCCCACGGCGTCACCGCCAGCGCATGGATGACGTTGCGCCCTTCGACGCGAAAGCGCGGATCGGCGCGATAGCCGATCTCCAGACGCAGGTCGCGACCCTGCCGGCCCTGGCCGGCGAGGCGAATCTGCTGGCCCGGCTGGATGCCCTTGGGAATCTTCACGTCCAGCGTGCGCTCGCCGATGCGCACGCGCTGGGCACCGCCGTGATAGGCGGTTTCCAGGTCGATTTCGATCTGCGCGACGTCATCGGGCGGGCGTCGCTCGGGGCCGGCACCGCGCGCCCGGGCGCGACCGAACAGCGACTCGAAGAAATCGCTGAAGCCGCCGCCCTCGCCGCCCTCGCCGAAATCGAACTCGAAGCCGCCCGGATGCTGGAAGCCGCCCGGCGGCTGGTACTCCTGTCCGGCCCGGTAGCCGCGCGCGCGCAACTGGTCGTAGGCGGCACGACGCTGCGGATCCCGCAGCGCCTCGTAGGCCTCGTTGATGCCCTTGAAACGGTCCTCGGCACCGGCCTCCTTGCTGACGTCGGGATGGTATTTGCGGGCCAGCCGGCGGTAGGCGGTCTTGATGTCCGCCTCGCTGGCATCGGGCTTCACGCCGAGCGTGTCGTAATAGTCCTTGAACTGCATGGGCGCTGGAAGGTGGGCGATGGGTCAGCCGCGCCCATGACGGGCGCGGCCTTGGATGGCGACGATCAGGCGACGTTGACCGCGATGCGGCGCGGCGTGGTTTCCGGCCTCTTCGGGATCACGATCTCCAGCACGCCATGGTTGCCGGTGGCGCTGATGCCGTCGGCATTGGCGCTGTCGGGCAGGGCGAAGCGACGGTAGAACACGCCATGGGCGCGCTCGACGCGGGTGTAGCGCTCGGTCTCTTCACGCGACTCGCCCTTGCGCTCGCCGCGCAGGGAGAGGATGCCCTTGTCCATGTGGATTTCGATGTCCTGCGGATCGACGCCGGGGATGTCGGCCAGGATGACAAAGCGCTCGGCCTCCTCGCGGATGTCGACGCGCGGCGTCCACTGGCTGGTGACGACGTTGGACTGGTCGCCCTCGACCTCGCCGAAGAACTTCTCGAACACCTGCTTGAGTTCGTCCTGCAGGCCGTTGCCGGCGATCCAGGGATTGCGACGGGAAATGATGCTCATGGTGCTGCCTCCATATTCGGGGTGGGCGATGACGCCCTTGCGCACCAATGTGGCGGCGGCGGCGAGGCTTTCAAGACCTCGCCGCCGGCGCGTCATTCAGCGTC
>Ga0172382_10001353_pt1 | contig 44082 bp, 36 predicted proteins | sample Leawel138RmetaG_FD_122245 | JGI IMG/M metagenome (GOLD analysis project Ga0172382, IMG submission 122245) | Leachate microbial communities from a municipal landfill in Southern Ontario, Canada - Leachate well 138R metaG | ecosystem: Engineered > Solid waste > Landfill > Unclassified | place...
ATCGGGGATGCGGAACGACATATCCGGGGTGAAACCTTCGAGATTGGCGGTGATGCGGCCCTGGCCGATCCCCTCGGTGATCGAACTGCCCTCGGCCTTCAGCACGCCCTCGGTGTAGAAGCTGTGCAGCGCCGCGCCCTCGGGGTCCGCGAGCGCGATCTTCACGCCCCTGGGTTGCAGCGCCATGGCGACGCCCGCAAGCGTGCCGCCCGATCCCACGGCGCAGGTGAAGCCGTCGACCCTGCCGCCGGTCTGTTCCCATATCTCGGGCCCGGTGGTTTCCAGATGCGCCTGGCGGTTGGCCACGTTGTCGAACTGGTTGGCCCAGATCGCGCCGTTCGGTTCGGTCTTCGCCAGCGCCCCGGCCAACCGGCCCGAGTAGCGCACATAGTTGTTCGGATTGGAATAGGGCGCGGCCGGAACCTGCACCAGTTCGGCGCCCGCAAGGCGCAGCATGTCCTTCTTTTCCTGGCTCTGGGTCTCGGGGATCACGATCACGGTGCGGAACCCCATCGAGGCGCCGACCAGCGCGAGGCCGATCCCGGTGTTGCCCGCCGTGCCCTCGACGATGGTCCCGCCGGGTTGCAGCAGCCCCTTCGCCACCGCGTCGCGGATGATGTAGAGCGCGGCGCGGTCCTTGACCGACTGGCCGGGGTTGAGGAACTCGGCCTTGCCGTAGATCTCGCATCCGGTCTGCTCGCTGGCCCGTCTGAGCCGGATCAGGGGGGTATGGCCGATGGAATCGGCCAGATCGCTGCACATCCGCATCGCGCCGGTCCTTTCTGTCAGGGGTTCAGGTGTAGGGCCGCCACGGCGGGAACTCAAGCCGTCGGCGCGCGGCTACCCCGTCGGCATCCGCGCCTCGACCATGCCCGCCAGCCACGAACACCCGGCCGGGATCGCACTGTCGTCGAAGTCGTAGGCCGGGTGGTGCAGCATGGCGCTATCGCCGTTGCCAAGCAGGATATAGGCGCCGGGACGTTCCTCCAGCATGTAGGAGAAATCCTCGCCCGCCATCAGCGGCGGCACGTCCAGCACCTCGCGCCCCGAGACCTCTCGCGCGACCGCAGCGGCATAGGTGGTTTCGGTCTCGTGGTTGACCATCACCGGATAGCCGCGCTGGTAATGCACCGCCGCCCCGGCGCCGAAGGCGGCGGCGGTATGGGCGGCGATGTCCCGGATCCGGTCCTCGGCCATCCTGCGCAGCCCGGCGTCCAGAGTCCGCACCGTGCCGCGCAGCTGCACCGAGGGCGGAATGATGTTGTAGGCATCGGATGCGGTGCGGAAGGAGGTGACCGAGACGACGACATTCCCCAGCGGATCGGCATTGCGCGAGGCGATGGTCTGCAAGGCCAGCACCAGATGCGCCGCCGCGACGGTCGGGTCGATGGTCTCGTGCGGTTTCGCGGCATGGCCGCCCTTGCCGGTCACGTCGATGGTGAACTGGTCGGTCGCGGCGAAGAGCGGCCCTGGCCGGATCGCGAACTGCCCCACCGGGATGCCGGGCATGTTGTGCATCCCGTAGACCTCCTGGATGTTCCAGCGGTCCATCATCCCCTCGTCGCACATCACCTTGCCGCCGCCGCCGCCTTCCTCGGCGGGCTGGAAGATCAGCACGGCGGTGCCGTCGAAATTGCGGGTCTCGGCCAGGTAGCGCGCCGCGCCCAGGAGCATCGCGGTATGGCCGTCATGGCCGCAGGCATGCATCCTGCCGGGGGTTTTCGAGGCATGGGCCGCGCCCGTGGCCTCGTGCACCGGCAGCGCGTCCATGTCGGCGCGCAGCCCCACCACCCGGCCCGCGCTGTCGCCGCGGCCCCGGATCACCGCGACGACGCCGGTGCGGCCGATCCCCTCGACCACCTCGTCGCAGCCGAAGGCGCGCAGCCTGTCGGCCACGATCCCGGCGGTGCGCTGGACGTCGAACATCAGCTCCGGATGTTGGTGGAAATCGCGCCGCCAGGCGGTGATCTCGGGCAGCAGTTCGGCAAATCGGTTCCGGACGGGCATGGCTCGCGCGCTCCTCCTATCTGTCGCCGCCACGGGCCGGGCGGGTTTTCGCGGCGGATCGTGGCGCAAAGGCCGGGGCGCCGCAAGGCCGTTCCCGCCCCCTCGGCCGGGGATGGTGCGCTGAAGCGCACCCTACGGGGCCGGGGCGCCGGACCGGGACAGCCTTTCCCCCTTGCCCGGAATCAAGGCGCGGCACGCGCCGCCGGGCAGCGGCCGGCCGCTACCCTCTGTTGTGCCTGTGCGAAGGGCTCAAACGAAACTCACCCCGCCACCGCTCAGAGCGCCGCGCCGAAATCGACCGCGATCGGCCCGTCAAAACGCGCGGGATCGAACCGCGACAGGTCGTGGCCCGGGGCCCGGCCCGCCAGCAGGTCGGCCACCACCCGCCCCACCCCGGGGCCGATGCCGAAGCCGTGGCCGCTCATCCCGGTGGCGAGGATCAGCCCCGGCAGCCGCGCGACCGGGCCGATGGCGGGAACGATATCCGGCAGCGTATCGATCATGCCCGCCCATGTTGCGGTCAGCCGCACCTCGCCCAGCGCCGGGAACAGCGCCTGGAACGCCGCCCGCATCCGTTCGAGCGCGCGCCGGTCGGGGGCCGGGTCGAGGATGCGCATCGCCTCGAACGGTCCCGGCCGGTCGGGGTCGAGGCCGCGCGGCGTGGCCCAGTGGTCGGGAAAGCCCCGGGGCGCGAACGGCCGCACCGAAGTGCCGAACGGATCGCGCCGGAGCTGCGGCAGATACCAGCGCAGGCTGCGCAGCGCATCCGGCCCGACCCAGAGCCGGGGCGAGATGCGGGGGGCGAGCGTATAGCCCCCGTCCTCGCGCCGCCGGAAGGACAGCGCGTGTTCCGAGGCCGCGCCCGCGAAGACCCCGGGCAGGGGCGCGGTGGCGGCCACGCTTTCGCGCACCGAAAGCTGGGGCAGGAAGACCCCGTGGTGGCGCAGCAGCAGCGCCGACCACGCGCCCCCGGCCAGCACCACCTGATCGCAGCCGATCCGGCCCTTTTCGGTCACCACCCCCGCGACGCGCCCGGCGGCGATGTCGAGGCAGCGCACCGCGCAGCCCTCGGCGATCCGCACGCCTTCGGCCTGCGCCAGCGCCGCGATGGCGGGCACCGCCGTCCACGGTTCGGCCCGCCCGTCCGAAGGCGTATGCAGCGCCCCCGCCCAGCCGCGCGCCGCGCCGGAGATCAGCGCCGCCGCGCCCGCCCCGGTCAGCAGGCGGCTGTCGATGCCGCCCGCCCGTGCCACCTCAAGCCAGGCTTCGTAGCGGGCAAGCTCGGCCTCGTCCGCCGCCAGATAGACCACCCCGGTCTGGCGGAAACCGATACCGGGCGCGCGGGCCGCGAGGTCGCGCCACAGCGCCATGGCCTCGGTCACGATGGGCAGTTCATGGGCGTCGCGGCCCTGCTGGCGCACCCAGCCCCAGTTGCGGCTGGACTGTTCCCCGGCGATCCGGCCCTTTTCGCACAGCACCACCGAAAGCCCGCGCCCGGCGGCATAAAGCGCGACGGCCGCCCCGATCACCCCGCCGCCGATCACCACAACATCGGCATGGCCGGGCAAGGCGTCGGCAAAACGGACCGGGGTCCGGTCGTGGATCGGAAAGCCCGTCTGCCCCGTCATGCCCCGCCTCTTTCGGTTCCGGTTCCACCCGTTTCGCGGGCGCAGGCTGATCCCGGCCGCGCGAAAGGTCAAGCCCGCCCGTCCCGCCCCGATCGGCTTGACCCATGGCCGCATCGGCCCTATCTGCGAAGCATGTTAGCGCAAACGGACATCCGGGGGAGAAGACCGCCATGCCAGTCAAGGTGGGGATCAACGGCTTCGGCCGCATCGGCCGCAACATCCTGCGCGCGGTGATCGAGACCGGGCGGACCGATATCGAGGTGGTGGCGGTCAACGATCTCGGACCCGTCGAGACCAACGCCCACCTGCTGCGATTCGATTCCGTGCATGGCCGCTTTCCGGGCGAGGTGACGGTCTCGGGCGACACGATCGACGCCGGGCGCGGGCCGGTGCGGGTGACGGCGCTGCGCGACCCGGCGGAACTGCCCTGGGCGGATGTCGATGTGGCGCTGGAATGCACCGGGGTCTTCACCGCCCGCGACAAGGCGGCGGCGCATCTGAAGAACGGATCGCGGCGGGTGCTGGTCTCGGCCCCGTCCGAGGGCGCCGACCGCACCGTGGTCCATGGCGTCAACCACGGCGAGCTGATGCCCGAGGACCGGGTGGTCTCCTCGGCCTCCTGCACCACCAACTGCCTGGTGCCGGTGGCACGGGTGCTGCACGACGCGATCGGCATCAACCGCGGTTTCATGACCACGATCCACAGCTACACCGGCGACCAGCCGACGCTGGACACGCTGCACCGCGATCTTTACCGGGCGCGGGCGGCGGCGCTGTCGATGGTGCCGACCACGACCGGGGCGGCGAAGGCGGTCGGGCTGGTGCTGCCGGAACTGGCCGGGCGGCTCGACGGGGTGGCGATCCGGGTTCCGGTGCCGAATGTCTCGGCGGTGGACCTGAGCTTCGAGGCCGCGCGCCCGACCGACGCCGAGGAGATCAACGCCGCGCTGGAGGCCGCCGCCGAAGGCCCGCTCAAGGGCATCCTCGGGGTGACGCGGGCGAAGAACGTGTCGATGGATTTCAACCACGACCCGCATTCGGCGGTGGCGCATCTCGACCAGACAAGGGTGCTGGACGGGAATTTCTGCCGGGTGCTGGCGTGGTATGACAACGAATGGGGCTTTTCGCTGCGCATGGCCGATCTGGCGGCAGCCATCGGGCGGCTGGGGTAGGTTTTGCGCTTCAGGCTGTTGTTTTCCGCAATTTCGAAGGTGGTGTCCGCCTTGCGTGCCGGCCGATAAGAGGCAGAGAGTCCGGAGCGCAACTTTTGCCCGGAATCAAGGCGCGCAAGCGCCGCCGGGCAGCGGCCGACCGCCCGCACGGGCGGCCGCTATTGCAACCTTGCGACACGTTCCGAGCGAGGATTCACCTGCACCATAAACTGCCAGACCACAGCCGTTGCAGCGGCCACCCGCGGTCGGCCGCTGCCCTCTGCTGCGCAGTATCTTTGCCCCGTTCGAAAAAGCCGACCGGCACGCAAGGCGGACACCGCCATTGCGGACCGGCATTTCGGACCGGAAAACCTGTCAGCTTTTTCTGAACTCGCTTTATCCGTGGTTGACCGGCCCGAAACGCTCGCGCAGCGCCGCGTTCACCTCGGGCGCGACGAATTTCGACACGTCGCCGCCAAGCCGGGCGATCTCCTTGACCAGTTTCGAGGCGATCGCCTGCATCCGTGCATCGGCCATCAGGAACACCGTCTCGATCGAGGAATCGAGCGCGCGGTTCATGCCGACCATCTGGAATTCATATTCGAAATCCGCGACCGCCCGCAGCCCGCGAACGATGACGCTGGCACCCACGTCGCGGGCACAGTCGATCAGCAGGTTCTCGAACGGGTGGGCAATGATCTCGGTGCCGGTCCGGGCGCTGAGCACGGCACATTCGGCCTCGATCATCGCCACCCGCTCTTCCAGCGTGAACAGCGGCCCCTTGTCGCGGTTGATCGCCACGCCGATCACCAGCCGGTCCACCAGCGTCGCCGCGCGGCTGATGATGTCGGTATGCCCGAGCGTCACCGGATCGAAGGTGCCGGGATAAAGACCGATGCGCATGATGGAAGCCTCTTTTCTGCCGCCGTCAGACGCAACATTATTGCGTAGCGGAATGCAAGGCGGAAATGCACCGCAAGGCGCGGCTTTCGCCCGGACGCGACCGCCGTGCATCGCCTGCGGCCGGGGCTCAGAAACCCTTGATCATGCCTTCCAGCGCCTCGTTCTCCATCGACAGTTCCATCAGCCGCGCCTTCACCACGTCACCGATCGAGATCAGGCCGATCATCTCGCCCTCCTCGACCACCGGCATGTGGCGGAACCGGCCTTCGGTCATGCGCTCCAGAACCCTGTCGGCCTTGTCGCCACGGGCGCAGGTGACGATCTTCGTCGTCATCATGTCATCCACCCTGTCGTCGAAACAGCCCACGCCGCGTTTGCCCAGCTCGCGCACGATGTCGCGTTCGGACAGGATGCCCGCGATCCGCCGCCCGTCGGGCGACACGACCACCGAACCGATCCGGCGCGACGACAGCACCCCGGCCGCCTCGCGCACCGAACTGCCGGGGGCGATGGTGAACACCTCTTCGCTGGCCTTGGATTTCAGGATCTGCTGAACGAGCATGGCGACCTCCCTTTTACGGCTCTGCCCGGATCAGGGTCCGCCGGAGGCCGCATCCTGTCAAGCAATTGATTCAAGACGGGCCACTTCGCGCCGCACACCCTGGGCGAGAAGTGCGGCAAACAGGTTCAACCGCTCCACCCGCCGGTCGTCGGCATGGCGGATCAGCCAGAAGCTGCGGCGCAGCGCCAGTTCCGGCAGCACCACGACCAGTTCCGGCGCCGACGGCAGCGCGAAGGCGTGGACCATCGCCACCCCCGCGCCCGCCCGCACCCAGTTGAACTGCACCGACACCGAATTGGAGGCGAGCGCCACCGGCCCGGCGTCGATCTCGGCCATGTAGTCCAGTTCCCGGTCGAAGATCATGTCGGGGATATAACCCACCATCCGATGCCCGCGCAGGTCGGCGCGGGTGGTGATCGGCGGATGCCGCGCCAGGTAATCGCGCGAGGCCGCGAGGCACAGCCGGTAGCCGGTCAGTTTCCGCACCGTCAGCCGCCCCGCCGCCGGGGGCGAGACGGCGATGGCCAGATCGGCCTCGCGCTTCGACAGGTTGAATACCCGAGGCAGGGCGACGATCTGCACCTCCAGCCCCGGGTTGTCGTCGCAGATCGCCGCGACCACCTGCGGCAGCAGGAAATTGGCGCAGCCGTCCGGGGCGCCGATGCGGATCTGCCCCGACAGCCTGCCGGGATCGCCGCCAAGCCCGCCCATCGCCCCCGCCACCGCGGTCTCGGCCCGAAGCGCGTGGTCGAGCAGCCGCGCGCCTTCCTCGGTCAGCCCGTAGCCCTGGGCCGAGCGCGCGAACAGCCGCACGTCCAGCGCCTCTTCCAGCCGCGCCACCCGGCGGCCCACGGTCGCGGGATCGACCCGCAGCACCCGACCCGCGCCCGACAGGCTTTCAGCCCGCGCCACCGCAAGGAAAATTCGCAGGTCATCCCAGTCCATCCACCCGCCGCCTTTGCAGAAATGCAGGACACTTTTGGCAACTTGCCTCTTTTCCGGGCAATTCTGCAAGCCTATCGTGGCGCGGACCTTGAACCGGAGGAAATCTCATGCAGGAACTCAGCCACTGGATCGACGGCAAGCGGGTTGCCGGAACCTCGGGCCGCTTCGCCGATGTCTTCAACCCGGCCACGGGCGAAGTGCAGGCGCGGGTGCCGCTGGCCTCGAAGGCCGAGCTTGACGCCGCCGTTACCTCGGCCGCGAAGGCGCAGGTGAAATGGGGCGCCACCAACCCGCAGCGCCGGGCGCGGGTGATGATGGAGATGGTGCGGCTGATCAACCGCGACATGGACAAGCTGGCCGAGGCGCTTTCGTCCGAGCACGGCAAGACCTTTCCCGACGCCAAGGGCGACGTGCAGCGCGGGCTTGAGGTGATCGAGTTCTGCATCGGCGCGCCGCACCTGCTGAAGGGCGAGTTCACCGACAGCGCCGGCCCCGGCATCGACATGTATTCCATGCGCCAGCCGCTGGGCGTCGCCGCCGGGATCACGCCGTTCAACTTCCCCGCCATGATCCCGCTGTGGAAGATGGGCCCGGCGCTTTCGGCCGGCAACGCCTTCATCCTCAAACCGTCCGAGCGCGACCCCTCGGTGCCGCTGATGCTCGCCGAACTGTTCCAGGAGGCCGGGCTGCCCGACGGCGTGCTTCAGGTCGTCAACGGCGACAAGGAATCGGTGGACGCCATCCTCGACAACGAGACGATCCAGGCCATCGGCTTCGTCGGCTCGACCCCGATCGCGCATTACATCTATTCGCGCGGCTGTGCGGCGGGCAAGCGGGTGCAGTGCTTCGGCGGCGCCAAGAACCACATGATCATCATGCCCGACGCCGACCTCGACCAGGCGGCCGACGCGCTGGTGGGCGCGGGCTACGGCGCGGCGGGCGAACGCTGCATGGCGATCTCGGTCGCGGTGCCGGTGGGCGACGCCACGGCGGATGCGCTGATCGAACGGCTGGTGCCCCGGATCGAGAAGCTGAAGGTCGGGCCTTATACGGCGGGCAACGACGTGGATTACGGCCCGGTGGTCACGGCGGCGGCGAAGGAGAACATCCTGCGGCTGGTCGAGACCGGCATCGAGCAGGGCGCGAAACTGGTGGTCGATGGCCGCGACTTCAGCCTTCAGGGCTATGAGAAGGGCTTTTTCGTCGGCCCGCACCTGTTCGACCACGTGACGCCCGAGATGGACATCTACAAGAAGGAAATCTTCGGCCCGGTGCTGTCCACCGTCCGCGCCCAAAGCTACGAAGAGGCGCTGGGCTACGCGATGGACCATGAATACGGCAACGGCACCGCGATCTTTACCCGCGACGGCGACACCGCGCGCGACTTCGCCAACCGGGTGAACGTGGGGATGATCGGCGTCAACGTGCCGATCCCGGTGCCGCTGGCCTACCACACCTTCGGCGGCTGGAAGAAGTCGGGCTTCGGCGACCTGAACCAGCACGGGCCGGACGCCTTCCGCTTCTACACCCGCACCAAGACCGTGACCTCGCGCTGGCCGAGCGGGATCAAGGAAGGCTCCGCCTTCAACTTCAAGGCGATGGACTGATCCGGGCGGGGGCGGCGACGCCCCCTGCCCTTCCCCGCATGCAAAAGGGGTGGCCCGAAGGCCGCCCCTTTTGCATTCCACATGTGCCTTTGCTCAGGCGGCGTTCTTGCGGCGGCGGGCCACCAGCCCGAGCCCGCCGAGCGCGCCCAGCATCAGGAACCCGGCCGCCGGAAGCGGGATCGGGGCGACCGCATAGGTCACCGTGGCCGTCACCTGCGCACCGTATTTCTTGCCCGGGCTGGTGCCCCACCAGTTCCCCCAGTTGAAATCAACCTCGCTGAGTTCGATCAGCAACTCGCCCGTGTTGCCGGAACCGAAGTTGAGCGGGGTCGGGTTGTTCCAGGTCAGTTCGCCGCCCTGATCGAACCCCAGGAAGCCCGACAGCGCGCCAACGGTCGAGCCCGTTGCGGTGGCATTGCCCGAGGAGGGCTGCGTCAAGGTGAAATCCACCGAAATCTGCTGCGCATTCAGGTCGTCCGGGTTGACTGCGCTCTCGTTCGTCCAGATCGCGAACAGATCGAAGGTGGTGGACTCGCCCACGTTGAGGTTGAAACCACCCTCGCCGCTGGTCGGGTTGACCTGCACCACGAGGCCGGGATCGGAATCGCCGAGCAGGCCGATCGCCCATTCGCCGTAGAACGCCGTCGAGGCCGATGCCGTGGAGGCCATCGCCGCCAGTGCCAGCGCCGCCGCGCCGGTCTTCAATGCTGCCATATGGGTCATGTTCACTCCTGTCACTGAAGTTCCCCGCTCGATCACCCGCCGCGCACGGGCATCCGGCCATTCCAAGACCGTATCCGCGCCACAATTTCGGCGCAATTGGAAATCGCCCGCGGACCGCGATTGCCGGACTTTCCGGCACGCCCCGGCAACCATGGGGAGAACGAGGCACAATCCATGCGGGCATAATTTCCCATTAAGAAACAATAGATGCAATAAAGCCGAATTGTATACCTTGCATCAAAGCGCCGCGAATCACCCGCCCCCGCACCACGCTTTTCCCCATCTCCGCCATTTGCCGCTTCAATCCCGCTGAAAAACTTGCGAAACATTCATCCGCTACCCGGACCCTGCCGGACCAGAGGGAGAAGAGTCATGGATTTCGCGCTCAGCGAGGAACAGCAGGCCATATTCGACATGGCCCATGCCTTCGGGCAGGAACATATCGCCCCGTTCGCGCGGCAGTGGGAAGCGGCGGGGACGATCCCGAAAGACCTCTGGCCGAAGGTGGCGGAACTGGGCCTCGGCGGGCTTTATGTCTCCGAGGAGTACGGCGGATCAGGCCTCACGCGGCTTGACGCCACGCTGGTGTTCGAGGCGCTGGCGATGTCCTGCCCGGCGGTGGGGGCATTCCTTTCGATCCACAACATGTGCGGCGGCATGATCGACAAGTTCGCCAGCCCCGAGTCGAAGGCGAAATGGCTGCCCGCGCTGTGCAGCATGGAACGGGTGTATTCCTACTGCCTGACCGAACCGGGCTCGGGGTCGGACGCCGCCGCGCTGCGCACCCGGGCCGACAGGACGAACGAGGGCTACCGCCTGAACGGCACCAAGGCGTTCATCTCGGGCGGCGGCTATTCCGACGCCTATGTGGTGATGGTCCGCACCGGCGAGGACGGGCCCAGGGGCATCTCGACCGTGGTGGTCGAGGACGGCACGGCGGGGCTTTCCTTCGGCGGTCTGGAAGACAAGATGGGCTGGCGGGCGCAGCCCACCGCGCAGGTGCAGTTCGACGACTGCATGATCCCGCACGACAACCTGATCGGCGAGGAAGGCCGGGGCTTCGTCTACGCCATGGCCGGGCTGGACGGCGGGCGGCTGAATGTCGCGGCCTCGGCGCTGGGGGGCGCGCAGAACGCGCTCGACCTGACGCTGGCCTATATGGGCGAGCGCAAGGCGTTCGGGCGCACCATCGACCAGTTCCAGGCGCTCCAGTTCCGGCTGGCGGATTGCGAGGTCAAGCTGCAATCGGCCCGCACCTTCCTGCGCCAGGCGGCGTGGAAGCTGGACAACAAGGCCCCCGACGCCACCAAGTTCTGCGCCATGGCCAAGATGTATGTCACCGACGCGGCCTTCGACGTGGCCAACCAGTGCCTGCAACTGCATGGCGGCTACGGCTATCTGGCCGATTACGGGGTGGAAAAGATCGTCCGCGACCTGCGGGTGCACCAGATCCTTGAAGGGACGAACGAGATCATGCGGCTGATCGTCTCGCGCCAGATGCTGGCGGACCGGGCATGAGCGACATCCTGATCCGCACCGAGGGCCGCGCCGGGCGTATCACCCTGACCCGGCCCAAGGCGTTGAACGCGCTGAATTACGACATGTGCATGGCGATCGACAAGGCGCTGATCGACTGGGCCGACGACCCCGCCGTGGCGCTGGTCGTGATCGACGCCGAGGGCGAGCGCGCCTTCTGCGCCGGGGGCGACATCGCCGAGATGTATGCGACCGGCACCAGGGGCGACTACGGCTACGGCCGCCGGTTCTGGCGCGACGAATACCGGATGAACGCCCGCATCGCCGGATACGGCAAGCCGGTGGTCAGCTTCCTGCACGGGTTCGTCATGGGCGGCGGGGTCGGCATCGGCTGTCACGGCAGCCACCGGGTGGTCGGCGACACCAGCCGCATCGCCATGCCGGAATGCGGTATCGGGCTGATCCCGGACGTGGGCGGCACGCTGATCCTTGCCCGCGCGCCGGGGCGGCTTGGCCATTATGTCGGGCTGACCGGGGCGCAGATCGGCGCGGGCGACGCGATCCACACCGGCTTTGCCGACCATTACCTGCCCGAGGCCGGATGGCCCGCGCTGATCGCCGATCTCTGCGCCAGCGGCGACGCCGGGCTGGTGGCGGCCCGCGCCATGGCCGCGCCCGAAAGCCCGCTTGCCGCCGCGCAGGCCGACATCGACGCGGTGTTCGGGGCCGGGACCGGCGGCCCGGTCGATGTCGTGGCGCTTCTCTCCGCGCTCGAGGGCCGGGAAGAGGGCTGGGCCACCGCCGCGCACAAGGCGATCGGCCGCAACAGCCCGCTGTCGATGGCCTGCACCGACGCGCTGATCCGCGCGCTCGGCCCCGGCGACGGTATCCGCGAGGCGCTGGCGCAGGAGTTCCGCTTTACCTTCCGCTCGATGGAACACGGCGACTTTCTCGAAGGCGTCCGGGCCCAGATCATCGACAAGGACCGCAATCCGCGCTGGAAACACACCATCGGCGGGCTTGCCGGAGATGAGGCGGCGGCGATGCTGGCGCCGCTCGGCCCCGATGAGCTGACATTCTGACGCGCTGACATTCTGAGGAGGACCAACATGAAGATCGGTTTCATCGGCCTTGGCAACATGGGCGCGCCCATGGCCGCCAATCTCGTCGAGGCGGGGCATGAGGTGGCGGGTTTCGACCTGACCGCCCCGATGCCCGAAGGCGTGACCCGCGCCGAAAGCGCCCCTGCGGCGGCGGCGGGGGCCGAGGTGGTCATCACCATGCTGCCGAACGGCGCGATCCTGCGCGCGGTGGCGGGTGAGGTGATCCCGGCCATGGCCCCGGGCGCGGTGCTGTGCGACTGCTCGACCGTCGATGTGGAAAGCGCCCGCGCGGTGGCGGAACAGGCCGGGGGCGCCGGGCTCGGCGCGCTGGATGCCCCGGTTTCGGGCGGCACCGGCGGTGCCACGGCGGGGACGCTGACCTTCATGGTGGGCGGCGGCGACGCGGCCTTCGCCACGGTGAAGCCGCTCTTCGACATCATGGGCCAGAAGGCGGTGCATTGCGGCACGGCGGGCGCCGGGCAGGCGGCGAAGATCTGCAACAACATGATCCTCGGCGTGACCATGATCGCCACCTGCGAAGCCTTCGCGCTGGCCGACAAGCTGGGCCTCGACCGGCAGAAGATGTTCGACGTGGTGTCCACCTCGTCGGGCTACAGCTGGACGATGAACGCCTATTGCCCCGCCCCGGGCGTCGGGCCGCAATCGCCCGCCGACAACGGCTACAAGCCCGGCTTCGCCGCGGAACTCATGCTCAAGGATCTGCGGCTGTCGCAGCAGGCGGCCGAAGCCGCCGATGCCGATACGCCGATGGGGCGGATGGCCGCCGAACTCTACACCCGTTTCGTGGAGCAGGAGAACGGCAGGGGCATGGACTTTTCCGCCATGCTGCCCCGGTTCGAGGCGCGCGGGCGGGGCTGAGGGCAAGCCCGCTCTCTTGAATGTGAAGGCGCGGGCGACGGAACGCCCGCGCCCGGCCGTTTCTTCCGGTACCAGCCCCGATCAAGGGTCCAACGGAGGGAACACCATGAAACGCCTTGCGCTGACCGCCGCCGCGCTGCTTCTTTCAGCCGGTGCGCTGCATGCCCAAGCGGCCCAGCCGCGGTTGCAAATCCCGGCCTGCCCGGGTGCGGCCTGCACCGCCCCGGCCACGACCGCAAACACGACCACGAACACGATCCTGGCCAACCACCGCCCCGGCCACCGGGCGAACCGCACCGGCCCGCCCCGCCATGCCGCCCCACAGCGGCAGTCGCGGCCGCAATACAACCGCAACGCCCGGCCACAGCGGGCAGCCCCGCACCGCCATGTCGGCCCGCCGCGTCATGCCGCTCCGCGCTACCAGTACCGCCAGATCCGCCCCGGCTATTCGGCGCGCGGCTGGCATGTCTGGCAGCCGCCGCGCGGCCATCGCTATTACACCGCGCCGCGCGGGGCGCATTACCGGGTCGTGGACAACACCGTCGTGCTGGTCGATAACAGCACGCTTCAGGTGCTGGCCATCATGGGGCTGCTGAACACGCTGCTGCGCTGAGGCAATTTCAGGAAAGGTGGACACCACTTTTCCGGTCGAATTTGCGATATATGCAAAGCAGAAGGCAGCGGCCGACCGCCGGGGGGCCGCTGCAACGCTTGTGATCTGGAAGTTCATGGTGCCGAGCACCCCGACGCCTGTGCATGTCGAAACGTTGCAGACGCGGCCGCCGTCGTGCCGAAGGCACGCCTCCGGCGTGACGCGGGCGGGCGGCCGCTGCCCGGCGGCGCGTGACGCGCCTTGATTGCGGGCAAAATTGCGCTCCTGACGCCCTACACCCTTCCCCTGGCGCAGGCACGGATCAGATCCGCCTGCGCCAGCGTGATGCGGCGGCCTTCGTCGATCGCCTCGGCGGCGCGGTGCAGTTCCATCACCGTGATCGCCTGCAAATCGGCGCTCAGCAGCACATGGGGCGGATCGCCCGCCAGCCGACTGCGCAGGATATGCGCGCTCATGATGCTGATGGCGGTGTTCATCACCTCGAAATAGGGCGGCGCACCGGCGGCACGGGCAAGGGGTGCCCCGCCCCCCTCCGCGTCGGCCCTTTCCGCGCTGTCCTCATGCTTTCCCCGGCCCATGTTGCGCAGCATCGCCGTGAAGTCGTGCCACCCCGGCGAGGTGAACGGGCCGCGCGGCACGTCCTCCTGCCATATCAGCCCCGAGGGGCGGCCGTTCGGATTGACCGCGATTACCACCTCGGCCCCCAGCGCCCGGCAGACCGAGACCGGCACCGGGTTGACCATGCCGCCATCGCACAGCCAGCGCCCGTCGATCCGCCAGGGCGAGAACACGCCCGGGATCGCCACCGAGGCGCGCACCGCCCCGACGATCGGCCCCTTGCGCAGCCAGACCTCGCGCCCGGTCTGGAAATCGGTGGCGACGGCGGCGAAGGGAAGGTTCTGGTCCTCGATCAGTTCGGGGATGCCAAGTTCTTTCAGCAGGTCCAGTATGCCCGAACCGCCCAGCAGCCCGCCACTGTTCAGCCGCACATCCGCCAGCCACAGCAGTCGCCCCGCCGTCAGGCCGCGGGTCCATTCCTCCAGCGCGTCCAGCCTGCCGCCGACATAGGCCGCGCCGACCAGCGCGCCCATGGAACAGCCCGCCACCACGTCGGGGCGCACCCCCAGTTCTTCCAGCGCGCGGATCACGCCGATATGGCACCAGCCGCGCGCGCCGCCGGAGCCGAGTGCCAGCCCGATCTTCATCGCGCCTACTCCGCCGCCACCCGCCGCCGCGCCAAGAGCGGCCCGAGGTAGCGGCCGGTGTGGCTGCGCTCGACCACGGCCACGTCCTCGGGCGTGCCGGTGGCGACGATCTCGCCGCCGCCGTCGCCGCCCTCGGGACCGATGTCGATGATCCAGTCGGCGGTCTTGATCACGTCGAGGTTGTGCTCGATCACCACCACGGTATTCCCTTGCTCGACCAGTTCGTGCAGCACCTCCAATAGCTTGCGCACATCCTCGAAATGCAGGCCCGTGGTCGGCTCGTCGAGGATGTAGAGCGTCCGGCCCGTCGCCCGGCGCGACAGCTCCTTCGACAGCTTGACCCGCTGCGCCTCGCCGCCCGAAAGCGTGGTGGCCTGCTGGCCGACCTTGATATAGCCAAGACCCACCTGCGCCAGCGCGTCCATCTTTTCGCGGATCGACGGAACCGCCTTGAAGAACTCCTGCGCGTCCTCGACCGTCATGTCGAGAACGTCGGCGATGCTCTTCCCTTTGAACAGGATCTCCAGCGTCTCGCGGTTGTAGCGTTTGCCCTTGCAGGTCTCGCAGGTGACATAGACATCGGGCAGGAAGTGCATCTCGATCTTGATCACCCCGTCGCCCTGGCACGCCTCGCAGCGCCCGCCCTTGACGTTGAAGCTGAACCGGCCGGGCTTGTAGCCCCGCGCCTGCGCCTCGGGCAGCCCGGCGAACCAGTCGCGGATCGGGCCGAAGGCGCCGGTATAGGTCGCCGGGTTGGAACGCGGCGTGCGGCCGATCGGCCGCTGGTCGATGTCGATCACCTTGTCCAGCAGTTCCAGCCCCTTGATCGTCTCGCAGGGCGCCGGGGTCTGGCGCGCGCCATTGAGCCGCATCGAGGCGGTCTTGAACAGCGTCTCGATGGTCAGGGTCGATTTGCCGCCGCCCGAAACCCCGGTGACGCAGACGAACCTGCCCAGCGGGAACTCGGCCGTCACGTCCTTCAGGTTGTTGCCCGAAGCCTTGACCACGGTCAGCTTTTTCCCGTTACCCTTGCGGCGCTCGGTGGGCACGGCGATCTCGCGCCGGCCGGAAAGATACTGCCCGGTCAGGCTGGCCGGATCGGCGGCGATCTCGGCGGGGGTGCCCTGCGCGACGATCCGCCCGCCATGCACCCCGGCGCCGGGGCCGATATCCAGCACGTGATCGGCCTCGCGGATCGCCTCTTCGTCATGTTCGACCACAAGCACCGAATTGCCCTGATCGCGCAACCCCTTCAGCGCGCCCAGCAGCCGGTCGTTGTCGCGCTGGTGCAGCCCGATCGAGGGCTCGTCCAGCACGTAAAGCACCCCGGTCAGCCCCGATCCGATCTGGCTGGCCAGCCGGATACGCTGGCTTTCGCCGCCCGAAAGCGTGCCGGAGGCCCGGCTCAGCGTCAGGTAGTCCAGCCCGACATTCACAAGGAATCCAAGCCGTTCGCGGATTTCCTTGAGGATCGCCCGGGCGATCTCGTTCTTCTGCGCCGTCAGCGCCCCGGGCACGGTGGCGATCCAACTCTCGGCCTCGCGGATCGACATCCGCACCACCTCGCCCACATGCAGCCCGCCGATCTTCACCGCCAGCGCCTCGGGCTTGAGGCGGAATCCTTCGCAGACGCCGCAGGGGCGGTTGTTCTGATACCGCTCCATATCCTCGCGCGACCAGGCCGAATCGGTCTCGCGGTAGCGGCGTTCCATGTTGGGGATGATCCCCTCGAAGGCGCGGCTGACCTGATAGACCCGCCCGCCCTCGTCGTAGCGGAAGGCGATCTCCTCGCCTTCGGAACCGTAGAGGAACACCTGCCGGACCTTTTCCGGCAGGTCCTTCCATTTCTTGCGCCGGTCGAAATTGTAGTGCCTGGCCAGCGCCTCGATGGTCTGGGTGGTGTAGGGCGACTTCGACCGCGCCCAGGGGGCCAGCGCGCCCTGCGCCAGCGTCAGCCCCTGGTCGGGCACGATCAGTCGCTCGTCGAAGAACAGTTCGACCCCCAAACCATCGCAGGCCGGGCAGGCGCCATAGGGGGCGTTGAAGGAGAACAGCCGCGGCTCGATCTCGGGGATGGTGAAGCCCGAGACCGGACAGGCGAAGCGTTCGGAGAAGGTGATCCGCTCGGGCTCGTCCACGGCGGTCTCCAGCACCGCGATGCCGTCGGCGAGGTCCAGCGCGGTGCGGAAACTGTCGGCCAGCCGGGTCTCCAGCCCCTCGCGGACCACGATCCGGTCCACCACCACGTCGATGTCATGGCGGAACTTCTTGTCGAGCACCGGCGGCTCGTCAAGGTCGTGAAACGCCCCGTCCACCTTGACCCGCTGGAAGCCCTGCTTGCGCAACTCAAGGAATTCCTTGCGGTATTCCCCCTTGCGGTCGCGGATCACGGGTGCCAGCAGATAGGCCCGCGTGCCCTCGGGTATCGCCATCACCCGGTCCACCATGTCCTGCACCTGCTGCGCCTCGATCGGCAGGCCGGTGGCGGGGCTGTAGGGTGTGCCGACCCGGGCGAACAGCAGCCGCAGGTAGTCGTAGATCTCGGTCACCGTGCCCACAGTCGAGCGCGGGTTCTTCGAGGTCGTCTTCTGCTCGATCGAGATCGCGGGCGACAGGCCCGAGATGTGATCCACATCCGGCTTCTGCATCATGTCGAGGAACTGGCGCGCATAGGCGCTGAGGCTTTCGACATAGCGCCGTTGCCCCTCGGCATAGATCGTGTCGAAAGCCAGCGACGACTTGCCCGAACCGGACAGCCCGGTGATCACCACCAGCCGGTCGCGGGGGATATCGACATCGACCCCCTGAAGATTGTGTTCCCGCGCCCCCCGGACCTCGATGAACTTCTGTTCGGCCATGACCGCCCCCGCATATGCGACCCGACAGAGATAGCGGAGGCTTGCGCCGACTCCAACCGGGAAACGTGAACGTTCAGTGAACATTTGCCGTCACAGGCAAAAATTCTCCGCCGCCCCTGCCCGGCCGATCCATCACGTTGCGGCGACTTTCCCCCGCAACCCTTTCATCTTGCTATAAATACTCCCGCCGGAGGCAGCGCCGCGAAGCGGCGCCGGGCCCAACGCCTTGTCGCGCGCGAAGGCGCGCCACAAGGGGGCGGGAGCCTCCCCGCCCGGCGGGACGCTCAGAAATGCAGCGCGCGGCCGTAGGCGTCCAGCACCGATTCGTGCATCATCTCCGACAGCGTGGGGTGCGGGAACACGGTTTCCATCAGTTCCGCCTCGGTCGTCTCCAGCGTCCGGCCGACCACATAGCCTTGGATCAGCTCGGTCACCTCGGCGCCGACCATATGCGCGCCCAGCAGCTCGCCGGTCTTCGCGTCGAACACGGTCTTGACCAGCCCCTCGGGCTCGCCCAGCGCGATGGCCTTGCCGTTGCCGATGAAGGGGAAGCGGCCGACCCGCACCTCATGGCCCGCCTCTTTCGCCTTCGCCTCGGTCAGCCCGACCGAAGCGACCTGCGGGTGGCAATAGGTGCAGCCGGCGATGGAACCCGGCTTGACCGGGTGCGGATGCAGGCCCGCCACCAGTTCCGCCACCATCACGCCCTCATGGCTGGCCTTGTGCGCCAGCCAGGGCGCGCCCGCGATATCGCCGATGGCGAAAAGCCCCTCGACCCCGGTGCGGCAATACTCATCCGTCACCACATGGGTACGGTCCACCTTGACGCCGAGGCCCTCCAGCCCCAGCCCCTCGGTATTGCCGACGATGCCGACCGCGGAAATCACCGTGTCGAACACGCGGGTCTCGGTCTTGCCGCCCGCCTCGATATGCGCGGTCACTTTCCCCTTCGCCCGGTCCAGCTTCTTCACCGTCGCCTTCTCAAGGATGGTCATGCCCTGTTTGACGAACTGCTTCTTCGCAAGTGCCGAGATCTCGGCGTCCTCGACCGGCAGGATGCGGTCCATCACCTCGACCACGGTGGTTTTCGCGCCCAACGTATTATAGAAGCTGGCGAATTCGATGCCGATGGCGCCGGAGCCGATCACCAGAAGTTCCCTCGGCATGTGCTTCGGTTGCAGCGCGTGCTTGTAGGTCCAGACCAGATCGCCGTCGGCCTCCAGCCCCGGCAGTTCCCGCGCCCTTGCGCCGGTGGCCAGCACGATGGCGGGGGCGGTCAGATCCTCGGTGCCCTTGTCGGTCCTGACCGAGACCTTGCCCCTGGCGGGCAGCGTGGCTTCGCCCATGAAGACCGTGATCCTATTCTTCTTCATCAGATGGCCGATGCCGCCCGACAACTGCTTCGCCACCCCGCGCGAGCGCGCCACCACCGCGTCGAGATCGTAGCCGATCCCGTCCGCCTTCAGCCCGAACTCCTTGGCGCGGTGCATGAGGTGGAACACCTCGGACGAACGCAAGAGCGCCTTGGTCGGGATGCAGCCCCAGTTCAGGCAGATGCCGCCCAGGTGCTCGCGCTCGACGATGGCGACGTTCAACCCCAGTTGCGCCCCCCTTATCGCGGCCACATAGCCGCCCGGACCCGCGCCGATCACGATCATGTCGTAGGCTTTGGCAGCCATGTCTCCCCTCCCTGCGAAAAGTGGTTTACCGTTAAACTATTTTCGAAAACCGCGCAATGACGCCACGGAAAAGACGCCATGCGCCGGATGCATGGCCGTCAGCGGGCCTTCAGTTCCTCGACCACCGACATATAGCCGCCACCGGACAGGAAGTCCGCCTCCTCCGCCGTGGTCTCGCGGCCCAGCGCGTCGTTGCGGTAGGGAAAGCGGCCGAAGCGCCGGATCACCTCGGCATGGGCATGGGCGTGCAGCAGGTTGTCGGCCCCGGTTTCCGGCATCCGCCCTGTGAACAGGCGGATACATTCCTCCTGATCGGCAAGCGCCTCGGAATGCATGTAGGGCAGGTAGAAGAACTGCCGTTCGGGTTCGGGCACGCCCATGTCCCAGCCCTCGGCGACCGCGCGTTTCGCCGCCGCCAGCGCAGCCGCGTCGGTGGCGAAGGAATCGCCCGAGCCGCGCCACATGTTGCGCGGATACTGGTCGGTCAGGATCAGGAAGGCGAGGCAGCCTTCGGCACCGTCGAGCCAGTGGTCGAACGCCCCTGCCCGCGCGCGCGCCCAGGCACCGCCGAACCGGGCCCGGATATCGGCGTCCAGCGCCTCGCCCCCGGCATACCAGCCCTCGGGCCCGAGTTCCCGGAGCCAGTGGTCGAGGATCGCTTCGCGGATGGTCATTGCATTTCCCCCTGTCGCAACGGCCCGAGGGTGCCAGCTTTCGCCCGGGTCCGCAATGCGGGGGGCACCCGGGGGTGATGGTGCGCTGAAGCGCACCCTACGGTGGCGGCCGCGCAGGGTGCGCTTCAGCGCACCACCCGCCACCGCTCAGATCGCCGTCACCATCCGGTGCCCCGGCGCATAGACCAGCCGCACCGCGGTAATGGGCAGCATCCCCGCCCAGGTGGTGCGCTCGGCCCCGAACAGCGCCGCGCCGGGGGGGCAGCCCAGCAGCCCGGCAAGCCCGGCATCGGCCGGCAGTGCGAAGAACTCGATCCCGCCGCTGGAGAAGGCGGTGTTGCGCACCAGCCATTCATTCGCGCTCATCGCCGCGAAATCGGCAGTGTCGAGGTCCGGCACCGCCGCCGGGTTGATCCAGCGGTCCTCGACGCACCAGGGCGCGCCATCCGCCAGATGCAGCGCCCGCACATGCAAAAGCCGCGCCCGCGGCCCCAGCCGCAGCACCGCACGCACGGGTTCCGGCGGAACACCCGTGGCCACCTCCAGCAGCCGGTAGCCGTAGGCCTTGCCCCGGCCCTCGATATCGTGGCGGATGATCGGCACCTCGAAAGTGGCCTTGCGCACCGGGTTCACCGGCACCCGCGTCCCGGCCTTGCGCCGCCGTTCCAGAAGCCCCGCCGCCGCAAGTTCGCGCAGCGCCCGGTTCACCGTCGCGCGGGCACAGCCGAATTCGGCGGCAAGATCGGCCTCGTTCGGGATCATGCTGCCGGGCGGCCATTCGCGGTCGCGGATCCGGCGCAGCGCCTCGGCCTGCACCGATTGCCAGGTGACGGGCTGCACCATGGTCACATCGCATCCTTCAGGCGGCCCAGCGTCCCGGCATAGCGCGCGGTGATCGCCTCTCGCGCATGGTGGCGCCCCTCGCGCACCAGATGCCGCCCGGCCGACCAGACATCGCGCACCATCCGGTCGTCGCCCGCGAAAATCCATGTATCGAGCACGGTATCGCCGCGCTTGCCCACAAGGTCCACCGCCGCGCCGTCAAGCGCCACCAGATCGGCCAGCATCCCGCGCGCGATGGCGCCCGAGGCCCGGCCCGCCGCCTGCGCGCCGCCCTCGGCCACGGCATCGAACAACACCCGGCCGGTGGACCGCTCCGGCTCGGCCAGCACCGCCCGCGCCCGGTCGCGCAGCCGCTGGGAATATTCCAGCGTGCGCAACTCCTCGGCCAGCGCGATGCGGATGTTGCTGTCCGATCCCACACCGAAGCGCCCCCCCGCCGCGCGCCAGCCGGTGCCGTCGAAGATGCCGTCGCCAAGACTCGATTCGGTGATAGGGCAAAGCCCGGCCACCGCGCCGGTCCGCGCCAGCGCCGCGGTCTCGGCAGGCAGCATCTGGGTGGCGTGGATCAGGCACCAGCGGCGGTCCACCTGCGCATTGGCCAGCAGCCATTCGACCGGACGCGCGCCGTGATGGGCCAGCACCTCCTCGACCTCTCCCACCTGTTCGGCCAGATGGATATGCAGCGGCGCATGGGGCCGCAGCCCGGCGGCGATGGCCAGCCCCTCCGGGCTGACCGCACGCAGCGAATGGGGCGCGATACCCAGCCGCGCATCGGCGGGCAGCGCGCGCAACGCCACTTCCGCCCCCTCGACCAGATCCGCGAACCGCTCCGGGTCGTTGCCGAAGCGGTTCTGCCCCGGCCCCAGTTCCCGCCCGTCGCAGCCACCGTATTGGTAAAGCACCGGCAGCAACGTCAGCCCGATGCCGGTCTGCCCCGCCGCCGCCGCGATCCGGGCCGAAAGTTCGGCGATATTGTCATAGGGCACCCCGCGCGGCTGGTGGTGCAGGTAGTGGAACTCCGCCACCGCCGCATAGCCCGCCTCCAGCATCTGCATCTGCACGAATGCCGTGATCGCCTCGACATCCCCGGGGGTAAGCTGGTCGAGGAACCGATACATCAACTGCCGCCATGTCCAGAACGAATCGCGCGGGTCCGGGCCGCGCCGCTCGCTCAGGCCCGCCATCGCCCGCTGGAAGGCGTGGGAATGCAGGTTCACGGGCGCGGGCAGCAGCACCGCCACCCGATGCGCGCCTTCGGGCGCGGGCTCCTGCGCCAGCCGGGCGATGCGGCCATCAGGGCCGATCCCGACCGTCAGCCCCTCGACCCAGCCTTCCGCCGTCAGCGCCTGCTCCGCCCGGATCACCTGCATCGTGTCCTCCCCGATTGACAGCGATAATATGTGCATACATAATAGCGGGCAACGAGGGGGAATCAAGCATGGAATTACCGGGGCCGACCGTTCTGACCGAAGCGCGCCTGGTGACGCTGGCGGGCGATGCGGGGCATGAGGTGCTGGACCGGGGCGCGGTGGCGCTCTCCGGCGGCCGCATCCGCTGGGCGGGGCCTCTGGCCGATCTGCCGGGCGACTACGCGGGCTGGGAGCGGCACGGGCTCGAAGGCCGTCTCGTCACCCCCGCGCCCATCGACTGCCACACCCATATCGTCCACGGCGGCCACCGGGCGCGGGAATTCGCGCTGCGGCTCGAAGGCGCCAGCTATGAGGAAATCGCCCGCGCCGGGGGCGGCATCGTCTCGACCGTCTCGGCCACCCGCGGCGCCTCGGAAGACGAGCTGCTGGCGCAGGCCCTGCCCCGGCTCGACACGCTCCTGGCCGAGGGGGTGAGCTGCATCGAGGTCAAGTCGGGCTACGGCCTCGACGTGGAGACCGAGTTGCGGATGCTGCGCGTGGCCCGCCGTCTGGCGCAGGTGCGCCCGGTGCGGGTGCGCACGACCTTCCTCGGCGCCCATGCGGTGCCCGCCGAATACGCCGCCCGCGCCGACGACTATATAACCGAGATCTGCCTGCCCGCGCTCCACGCCGCCCATGCCGAAGGGCTGGTCGATGCGGTGGACGGCTTCTGCGAGGGGATCGCCTTCTCGCCCGCCCAGATCGCCCGCGTGTTCGACGCCGCGAAGGCGCTGAACCTGCCGGTCAAGCTCCATGCCGAACAGCTTTCGCACCTGGGCGGCACAAGGCTGGCGGCGCAATATGGCGCGCTTTCGGCCGATCACGTCGAATATGCCGACGAGGCCGACGCCGCCGCGCTCGCCGCCTCCGGCACCGTCGCCGTCCTGCTCCCCGGCGCCTTCTACGCGATCCGCGAGACGCAACGGCCCCCCGTGGCCGCCTTCCGCAAGCATGGCGTGGCGATGGCACTGGCGACCGATTGCAACCCGGGGTCGTCGCCGCTGACCTCGCTCCTTCTGGCGATGAACATGGGCTGCACCCTGTTCCGCCTGACGGTGGACGAGGCCCTGCGCGGCGTGACCGTAAACGCCGCCCGCGCGCTGGGCCTGACGGACACCGGCCGGATCGCACCCGGGTTGCGCGCCGACCTCGCGGTCTGGGATGCCGAAAGCCCCGCCGAACTCGCCTATCGCTTCGGCTTCAACCCGCTTCACGCCCGCATCTTCGGAGGCCCCGAATGACCCTGACGCTCACCCCCGGCGCGGCGACGCTGGCGCAACTCGAAACCCTGTGGCGCGAGGGGGTGCCCGCCCGGCTCGATCCCGCCGCCCGGCCCCGGATCGAGGCGGCGGCGGCAGAGGTCGCCAAGGCGGCGGCGGGCGAGGCGGCGGTCTACGGCGTCAACACCGGCTTCGGCAAGCTGGCCTCGGTGAAGATCGCGCCCGAGGACACCGCGACCCTGCAACGCAACCTGATCCTGTCGCATTGCTGCGGCGTCGGCGAGGCGCTGGACGTGCCGACCACCCGCCTCATGATGGCGCTCAAGCTCCTCAGCCTCGGTCGCGGCGCCTCCGGCGTGCGATGGGAGGTGATCGCGCTGATCGAGGCGATGCTGGCCGCCGGCGTCACCCCCGTGGTGCCCGCGCAGGGCTCGGTCGGCGCCTCGGGCGACCTCGCGCCGCTCGCCCATATGACGGCGGGGATGATCGGCGCGGGCGAGGCCGACTACAACGGCCAGCGGCTGCCGGGGGCCGAGGCGCTGGCAAAGGCGGGCCTGACCCCCGTCATCCTCGGCCCGAAAGAAGGGCTGGGCCTGATCAACGGCACCCAGTTTTCCACCGCGCTGGCGCTCGCCGGGCTGTTCGACGGCTGGCGCAACGCCGCCGCCGCGCTGATCACGGCCAGCCTTTCGACCGACGCCATCATGGGCTCCACCGCCCCCCTGCAACCCGAAATCCACAGCCTGCGCGGCCATCGCGGCCAGATCGAGGTGGCCGAGCGGATGCGCGCCATCATGCAGGGCTCGGAAATCCGCGAAAGCCACCGCGAGGGCGACAGCCGCGTGCAGGACCCCTATTGCATCCGCTGCCAGCCGCAGGTTGCGGGCGCGGCGGTCGATCTGCTGCGCTTCGCCGGGACCACGCTGGAGACCGAGGCCAACGCCGTCACCGACAACCCCTTGGTGCTGGGGGAGGGCCGGATCGTCTCGGGCGGCAATTTCCATGCCGAACCCGTGGCTTTCGCCGCCGACCTGATCGCGCTGGCGCTGGCCGAGATCGGCGCCATCGCCCAGCGCCGGGTGGCGCTGATGGTCGATCCCACGCTCAGCCACGACCTGCCGCCCTTCCTCACCCCCGACCCCGGCCTCAACTCCGGCTACATGATCGCCGAGGTGACCACCGCCGCGCTGATGAGCGAGAACAAGCACCTCGCCAACCCCTGCTCGACCGACTCGACGCCGACCTCCGCCAATCAGGAGGATCACGTCTCCATGGCCGCCCATGGCGCCCGCCGCCTCGGCCGGATGAACGCCAACCTCTCGGTGATCCTCGGGGTCGAGGCGCTCTGCGCGGCGCAGGGGGTGGAGTTCCGCGCGCCGCTGGCCACCTCGCCCGCGCTGCAAGCGGTGCTGGCCGCGATCCGCGTCGCCTGCCCGGCGCTCACCCAGGACCGCTATCTCGCCCCGGACATCGAATCCGCCGCCGCGCTGGTCCGGGAAAACCGCCTCGCCCAAGCCGCCGGAATGGAGTTTTCGCTGTGATATCTTCATCTTGCCACAAATACTCCGGGGGGAGCCGCGCAGCGGCGGGGGGCCGCGCCCCCCATCCACGGGTGACGCCATGACCCCGGTCGAGGTCCATCACGGCGAAAGCCCCGTGGTGCTGGGCCTGCCACATACCGGCACCTGCCTGCCGCCCGACATCATGGCCCGGCTCAATGCCCGGGGCCAGGTGCTCTCGGATACCGACTGGCACATCCACCGGCTCTACGACGGGCTGCTGCCCGGCGCGACCACGGTGCGCGCCACCTTCCACCGCTACGTGATCGACGCGAACCGCCCGCCCGACGGTGAAAGCCTCTATCCGGGGCAGAACACCACCGGGCTGGTGCCGCTGACCGATTTCGACGGCCGCCCGATCTGGACCCGCCCCCCCGGTGCGTCCGAGATCGAGACCCTGCGCCAAGGCTATCACGCCGCCTATCACGCCGCGCTCATGGCGGAGATGGAGCGGGTCCGCGCCCTGCACGGGGTGGCGATCCTCTACGACTGCCACTCGATCCGCTCGCGCATTCCGTTCCTGTTCGAGGGCGTTCTGCCCGACTTCAACATCGGCACCTCAAACGGCGCTTCCTGCAACCGGCGCGTGGAAAACACTGTCGCGGAAATCTGCGCCGGGGCCGAGGGTTACACGTCGATCCTCAACGGCCGCTTCAAGGGCGGCTGGACCACCCGCCACTACGGCCGCCCCTCGACAGGCTTCCACGCGATCCAGATGGAACTGGCGCAATCCACCCATCTGGAAACCGAGACCCCGCCCTACGACTACAGCCCCGAGAAGGCCGCCCGGCTGCGGCCGATCCTCGCCGACATCCTCCACGCGCTGGCCGATCTGGCCCCCAGACTGGCCCCCTGACCGAAGGACCTGCCATGACCAACCCGCGTCACAACATCCGCGACATCTTTCCGCCCACCGGAACCGAAATCAGCGCGAAAAGCTGGCTGACCGAGGCGCCCTTGCGGATGCTGATGAACAACCTGCACCCGGATGTGGCGGAAAACGCGCATGAGCTGGTGGTCTATGGCGGCATCGGCCGCGCCGCCCGGACGTGGGAGGATTTCGACTGTATCGTGGACACCCTGCGCGGGCTGGAGGCCGACCAGACCCTGCTGGTGCAGTCCGGCAAGCCGGTGGGCGTGTTCCGCACCCACACGGACGCGCCCCGGGTGCTGATCGCCAACTCCAACCTCGTGCCGCACTGGGCCAACTGGGAGCATTTCCACGAACTCGACCGCAAGGGCCTGATGATGTATGGCCAGATGACCGCTGGGTCATGGATCTACATCGGCTCGCAGGGCATCGTGCAGGGCACCTACGAGACCTTCGTCGAGGCCGGGCGCCAGCATTACGGCGGCAACCTCACGGGCAAATGGATCCTGACCGCCGGGCTCGGCGGCATGGGGGGTGCGCAGCCCCTGGCCGCCGTCATGGCCGGGGCCTGCTGCCTCGCGGTGGAATGCGACGAGACCCGGGCAGATTTTCGTATCCGTACCAGATATGTGGACGAGAAAGTTCACACATTGGATGAAGCACTCGCCCTGATCGACCGCTGGACCAGGGCGGGCGAGGCCAAGTCGGTCGCGCTGATCGGCAACGCCGCCGACGTGTTCCCAGAACTGCTCAAGCGGATGCAGGCGGGCGGCCAATTGTCGAACGGGGGCCCCGATATCGTCACCGACCAGACCTCGGCCCATGACCCGATCCACGGCTACCTGCCGCAGGGCTGGACCCTGGCCGAATGGCGCGCGAAGCAGGAGAGCGACCCGAAGGCCGTGGACCGCGCCGCCCGCGCCTCGATGCGGGTGCATGTCGAGGCCATGGTCGGCTTCCACGACGCGGGCGTGCCCACCATCGACTACGGCAACAACATCCGCCAGATGGCGCTGGAGGAGGGGTTCGAGCGCGCCTTCGCCTTCCCCGGCTTCGTGCCTGCCTGCATCCGGCCGCTGTTCTGCCGCGGCATCGGCCCGTTCCGCTGGTGCGCGCTTTCGGGCGATCCGGAAGACATCTACCGCACCGACGCGAAGGTGAAGGAACTGATCCCCGACGATCCGCACCTGCACAACTGGCTCGACATGGCGCGCGAACGCATCGCCTTCCAGGGCCTGCCGGCGCGGATCTGCTGGGTCGGCCTCGGCCAGCGCCACCGGCTGGGCCTCGCGTTCAACGAGATGGTGCGCAGCGGCGAACTCAAGGCGCCGGTCGTGATCGGCCGCGACCACCTCGATTCGGGCTCGGTCGCCTCGCCCAACCGCGAGACCGAGGCGATGATGGACGGCTCGGATGCGGTCAGCGACTGGCCCTTGCTCAATGCGCTGCTGAACTGCGCATCGGGCGCCACCTGGGTCAGCCTGCACCACGGCGGCGGCGTCGGCATGGGCTTCAGCCAGCATTCCGGCATGGTGATCTGCTGCGACGGCACCGAGGCCGCCGACCGGCGGATCGCCAATGTGCTGTGGAACGACCCCGCCACCGGCGTGATGCGCCACGCCGACGCAGGCTATCAGATCGCCATCGACTGCGCCCGCGAACACGGGCTTGATCTGCCGGGGATTCTGAAGTCCTGATCATCATCTTTCCGGAAAATACCCCCGCCGGAGGCTTCCGCACTATCCACCGGCGCCACGGCGGGGCAGACACGCAACATCAACAGGCCGACACCGACCCCAACACCAACAAGGAGAGACGACCATGAAAAGACGGCAATTCCTGACCACCGCCGGGGTGGGCGCCGCCGCCGCGACCCTCGCCACCCCCGCGCTTTCGCAGAACACCCGCCGCTGGCGGCTGCTTTCGGGCTGGCCGCGCAACCTGCCGGGGCCGGGTGTGGCGGCGCAGATGCTTGCCGACCGGATCACCACGCTTTCGGGCGGCCGGATCGAGGTCGAACTGTTCGGCGCGGGCGAGATCGTCCCCGGCCCCGGCGTGTTCGACGCGGTGGCCGAGGGCACGGCCGAGATCTACCACGCGGTTCCCGCCTATTGGGGCTCCAAGTCCAAGGGCATCCTGCTGTTCGGCTCGCAGCCCCTGGGTCTCACCGCCAACGAGCAGCACGGCTGGATGCTGCACGGCGGCGGGCAGGCGCTTTACGACGAGATGTACGGCCGCTTCGGCCTCAAGCCCTTCCTGTGCGGCAACTCCGGCCCGCAATGGGCGGGCTGGTTCCGCAACGAGGTCCACACGCTCGACGACCTGCGCGGGCTGAAATACCGCACCACCGGCCTGAACTCCGAGGTCATGTCCAAGCTCGGCGTCGCGGTCGAGGCCATGTCCGGCCCGGCGATGTTCCAGGCGCTGCAATCGGGCGCACTGGATGCGGGCGAGTTCATCGGCCCGTGGTCCGACGCCGCGCTGGGGCTTCAGCAGGTCGCGTCCTACTACTACGACAACGGCGTGGGCGAACCCGGTTCGGCCGAGGAATGCGGGATCAACATCGACGCCTGGAACGGGCTGGAGGACGACCTGAAACAGGCGGTGCAGATCGCGGCCGAAAGCCTCTACAACGTGGTCCACACCGAATACAACACCAAGCACGCCATGGCCCTGCGCGAGTTGATCGCCCAGGGCGTGCAGGTGCGGCAATGGCCCGAGGCGATCATCACCGCCATGGGCAACGCGATGGGCGAGATCCTTGAAGAGATGCGCAACGATTCCGACGAACTGGTCGGGCGGATCACCGAAAGCTTCCTCGAATACCGGGGGCTGATGGCCGACTACCAGCCCCATGCCGAGGCGGCGCAGCTTGCGGCGCGCAGCCTCGATTTCACCTACGCCCGCTAGGGCGACGACGCGGCCGGGGGGTTGAATCCCCCCGGCCGCGCCTGCGATAGCGAACCGACGGGGACAGCTTGGGGAACGGCATGGAACGGATCGCGGGTGCGCTCGATCTGGTCAACCGCGCGGTCGGCGCGGTGACGATATGGCTGGCGCTGGCCATGGCGCTGTTGCAGTTCGGCGTGGTGCTGTTGCGCTACGTGTTCGGCTACAGTTCGATCTTCATCAACGAGGGCGTGCTGTATCTGCACGCCTCCATCTTCATGCTGGGGGCGGGCTATACGCTGCTGGCGAACGGCCATGTGCGGGTGGATATCTTCTACGCCAAGTTCGGAACCCGCGGCCGGGCCATGATCGACATTTTCGGCCATCTGGCGCTGCTGGCACCCTCGCTGCTGATCCTGCTTTACTATTCCTGGCCCACCGTGCGGCGATCCTGGGCGATCCTCGAAGGGCCGATCTCGGTCGGCGGCATCCCCGCCTCGTTTCTTTTGAAATCGCTGATCCCGGCCTTCTGCGTCCTGCTCTTGATCCAGGGCATCTCGGCGCTGATCCGCGACCTGATCCGCCTGCGCGAGGATTCCTGATGCCGCTAGACCTGTTGATGTTCGCGGCGCTGATCGTCTTCATCCTGATCGGCTATCCGGTGGCCTTCACCATCGCGGGCGTGGCCACCGGCTTCGCGCTTCTGGGCTGGGCGCTGGATGCGTTTCCGATCAACCTGATGGGCGCGCTCGGCCAGCGGTTCTTCGCGGTGATGACCAACCCGGTTCTGACCGCGATCCCGCTGTTCGTGCTGATGGGGGTGGTGCTGGAGAAGTCGCGCATCGCCGAGGAACTCCTGGAGACATCGGGCCGCCTGTTCGGCACCATGCGCGGCGGTTTGGGCGTGTCGGTGGTGCTGGTGGGCGCGTTGCTCGCCGCCTCGACCGGCATCGTCGGCGCCACGGTGGTGGCAATGGGGATGATCGCGCTGCCCGCCATGCTGCGAAACGGCTACAACCCGCGGCTGGCGGCGGGCACGGTCTGCACCGCGGGGACGCTGGGACAGATCATCCCGCCCTCGACCCTGCTGATCATCCTTGCCGACGTGATGTCCACCGCTTTCCAGCAGGCGCAATACCGCGAGGGGCGGTTCTCGATCGAGACGGTTTCCGTGGGCCAGACCTTCGCGGCGGCGCTGATGCCGGGGCTGATGCTGGTGGTGATCTACATCCTCTACATCGTCGTCCGGGCCTGGCTGGTGCCGGGCGATGCGCCCGCGATGCGCGAGACGCCCGAAAAGCCGTCGCGCCGGGCGATCCTCGGGGCGATCCTGCCGCCGGTCATCCTGATCTTCGCGGTGCTGGGCGCGATCCTCGGCGGCATCGCCTCGCCGAACGAGGCGGCGAGCGTCGGCGCCATCGGCGCGATCCTGCTGGCGGGGCTGAAACAGGGGGCGTCGCGCCGGCTGGTCGTGGCGGGGGCGGCGGCGCTTCTGCTGCTGGCCCTGGTTGCGGGCACCGCGCCGGTGCGGCTGGCCCGGTCGGACACCGGGCTTTTCGAATATGCGCTGGCGACATTCTATTCCGGCCTTGCGCTGCTGGGGATCGTCGCCATCGTCGTTGCGCTGCGGGCGCTGATGCGCAGCGGCACGGCGATCCCGGCACTGACGCAGACCATGGTCATCACCTCGATGATCTTCGCCACCATCCTGATGGCCTCGTTCTTCTCGCTGGTCTTCGTCGGGCTGGGGGGCGAGCACCGGATGGCCGAGATCATCGAGGCGCTGCCGGGCGGGCCGAACGGGGCATTGTTCTTTGCCATGGCGATGGTGTTCATCCTCGGCTTCTTCCTCGACTTCGTGGAAATCTCGGTGATCCTGCTGCCCTTGATGATCCCGCCCCTGCTGATGATGGGGCATGACCCGATCTGGGTGGCGGTGCTTCTGGCGGTGAACCTGCAAACCTCGTTCCTGACACCGCCCTTCGGGTTCTCGCTGTTCTACCTGCGCGGGGCGGCGCCGCCCGAGGTGACCACCGGCATGATCTATCAAGGGGTGGTGCCCTATATCGTGTTGCAGATCGTCGCCATGTTCATCATCTGGTTCTTCCCGACCATTGCCACCTGGCTGCCGCGGCTGGTGTTCTGAGCCGGGGGGGCGGTGCGCTGAAGCGCACCCTACAGCCCACGCGACCCGCAGGGTGGGCAATATTGCCCACCGCCCGGAATCAAGGCGCGGCATGCGCCGCCGGGCAGCGGGCGGTCGCCCGGAAGGGGAGCCGCTGTCCTCTGCCCTGCCCTTTTCGCTCTCGTCACTCCGCCCCGTGCATCGCCGCACAACCCGTCTGCCGCCCGGCCACTGGTGCCGCCCCGTGAAAGCGCGTATGGCCGGGGCATGACCCTTGCCGCCCCCCTTCCCGGCCGGAAGCCGCTGTCGCAGCCCGAGTTCGTCGCGCTGATCGCGATGCTGATCGCGACGGTGGCCTTCTCGATCGACGCGATGCTGCCCGCGCTGCCGCAGATCGCGGCGGAACTGAGCCCCGAGCGGCCCAACCTCGCACAGCTGATCGTCACCAGCTTCATCCTCGGGCTCGGGGTGGGCACCTTCGTCGCCGGACCGCTGTCGGACACGCTGGGGCGGCGGCCGGTGGTGATGCTGGGGGCGGGGATCTACATCATCGGCACGCTGGTCGCCTGGGCGGGGGATTCGCTGGAACTGGTGCTGGCGGGGCGCATCCTTCAGGGCTTCGGTGCCGCCGGGCCGCGCACCATCACCATCGCCATCGTGCGCGACATGTATTCCGGGCGGTACATGGCGCGGATCATGTCGATCGCCATGATCATCTTCGCGCTGGTTCCGGCGCTTGCACCCGCGGTCGGCGCGGGGATCATCGCGCTGGCCGACTGGCGGGCGATCTTCGTGTCGTTCCTCGGCTTTGCCGCGATCTCGATCCTGTGGTTCGCCCTGCGCCAGCCCGAGACCCTGCCCGAGACCGCCCGCCGCCCGCTGCGCCTCCGGCCGCTGCTCGCCGCCATGGCCGAGGTGCTGCGCCATCCGGTGGTGCGGCTGTCGATCCTGATCCAGTCGCTGCTGTTCGGCGCGCTGTTCGCCACGATTTCCTCGATCCAGCAGATTTTCGACGTGACCTTCGGCCGGGGCGCAAGCTTTCCGGCCTGGTTCGCCGGCATCGCGCTGGTCTCGGCGCTTGCCAGCCTGGCCAATGCCGCGCTGGTGGTGCGGGTGGGGATGCGGCGGATGATCGCAACGGCGCTGGTGGCGCAGGTCGGGCTTTCGGGCGTGATGACCCTGATGACCGTGGCCGGGTTCTGGTCCGGCGGGGTCTATTTTGCCGGTTTCGTGGTCTGGGCCACCGGGCTGTTCTGCATGGCGGGGCTTACGCTCGGCAATATCAACGCCATCGCGATGGAGCCGATGGGCCATGTCGCGGGCACCGCCGCATCGGTGATCGCCGCGCTCTCCACCATGCTGGCGATCGTGGTCGCGGTGCCGGTGGGGCTGGCCTTCGACGGAACGCCGGTGCCGCTGGCGGGCGCGATCACGCTGGTGGCGGGGGTCAGCCTTGCGCTGTTGCGCGCATTGCCGCGCTGACCCCGGCGTTTCCCGCTTGGCGCCCGGGCACAAGATTGCTACCGTTCGCGGCGGAAACCGGGAAACCCCATGCGCCACAGCCTGCCCCTTGCGCCGCAGTTCTACGTGACGGCCCCCCAGCCCTGCCCCTATCTCGACGGGCGCAGCGAACGCAAGCTGTTCACCGCGCTTCAGGGCGAACAGGCCGAGCGGCTGAACGACGCGCTGTCGAAACAGGGGTTCCGGCGGTCGCAGAACGTGCTTTACCGGCCGTCCTGCGCCGAATGTTCGGCCTGCATGTCGGCGCGGATCCGGGTGGCGGATTTCGCCCCGCGCCGCACCCAGCGCCGGATAGCGCGCCGCAACACCGACCTGAAGCGCAATGTCACCAGCCCCTGGGCGACCGAGGCGCAATATGCGCTGTTCCGCCGCTATCTCGACAGCCGCCACGCCGACGGCGGCATGGCCGACATGGACGTGTTCGAGTTCGCGGCGATGATCGAGGAAACCCCGATCCGCTCGCGCGTGGTGGAATATTCCCTGCCCGGGGCCGGGGCGGACGCGGCGCTGGCGGCGGTCTGCCTGACCGACCTGCTCGACGACGGGCTGAGCCTGGTCTATTCGTTCTACGAACCCGGCATGGTGTCCCGCAGCCTCGGCACCTGGGTGATCCTCGATCATGTCGAGATCGCGCGCGAGGCCGGGTTGCCCTATGTCTACCTGGGCTACTGGGTGCCCGGCAGCCGCAAGATGGGCTACAAGGCCGGGTTCGACGCGCTGGAGATCTACAAGGGCGGCATCTGGCAGCCGATCGGCGATCCCGCAAGCCACGACGCGGCGCTGCACCCCCTGTCGGTCGATCCGATCGCCGAACAGGTGGCGCGGATCAGCCTGCCCGACGCCCTGCGCACGCGCGGCTGAGCGCACCATCCGCCCGTTTCCCTGCGCGACCGGGCGCCCGCCCAGCCGCAACCCCCGCGTGAAACCGCCCCGCCCCGCGCGTGCCGTCGCGCAAGGATGGCGAAAAGCTGTTGACCGGCCCGCGGCCCGGCGGCATAGACAGGCACCCGCGCAGCGGGACAAGCCCATCCGGAGACCCGTCCGGGCCGCCAGCCCGGGACTCGCCCCGGAACACGGACATGACCCGCCCGTGGACCCGGGCCGGAAGGATACGGACAGGCAGGGAGGAACCCGGATTGGCCTTTCTCGCGATGATCATGCGGTTCATCAACGGCATCAACCGCACGGTCGGCAATGTGCTGTGCTGGCTTGCGGTGGCGATCGTGCTGGTCTGCTTCTGGGTGGTGGTCGAACGCTACCTGTTCACGACCACAAGGCTGTGGATGCAGGATCTCTATGTCTGGCTGAACGGTGCGATGTTCACCGGGGTCGCGGGTTTCGCGCTGCTGCGCAACGACCATGTGCGGGTCGATATCCTCTACCGCCCGGCCCAGGACCGGACCAAGGCGCTCCTGGACCTGATCGGCGTCCTCGTCTTCCTGCTGCCGTTCATGTATGTCGTCTGGGTCTATGTCTATCCCAACGTCATGCGCTCCTGGCTGCGCCATGAGGCGTCGGCCAACGTGGGCGGGATGCCCGGGCTCTTCGTCCTGCGCAGCTTCATCCTGGTCTTCGCGACGCTGGTCGCGCTTCAGGGCGTGTCGATGGTGATCCGCTCGATCCTGACACTGGCGCGGCGCGAGGATCTGATCCCCGAACGCTACCGCTATTCCTACGGTACGGAGTGAATTCCCGATGGATCCGGTCCTGATCGGGGAGATTCTCTCCGGCCTCATGTTCATCTCCATCATCGGCTTCCTGATGATGGGCTTTCCCGTGGCCTTCACGCTGGCGGGCACCTCGCTTCTGTTCGCGCTGGTGGGGATGCAGTTCGGCGTGTTCGATCCGTCGAACTTCGGCGCGCTTGCCGGACGCTACATCGGCTTCATGACCAACGAGGTTCTGGTCGCGGTGCCGATGTTCATCTTCATGGGGGTGATGCTGGAACGCTCGCGCATCGCCGAGCAGCTGCTGTCCACCATGGGGCGGCTGTTCGGCAATATCCGCGGCGGGCTTGGCTATTCGGTGATCGTGGTCGGGGTGTTCCTTGCGGCCTCCACCGGGGTCGTGGGCGCGACGGTGGTGACGATGGGGCTGATCTCGCTGCCGGCGATGCTGCGGGCGGGCTATGATCCGAAACTGGCCACCGGGGTGATCTGCGCAAGCGGCACGCTGGGGCAGATCATCCCGCCCTCGACCGTGCTGATCTTCATGGGCGACATCCTGTCGGGCATCAACGCACAGGTGCAGATGGCCCAGGGCAATTTCGCGCCCAAGACGGTCTCGGTCGGCGACCTGTTCGCGGGCGCCTTCTTCCCCGGCTTCGTGCTGGTGGGGCTCTATCTGCTGTGGATGGCGTGGAAGGCGTTTTCCGACCCGGAGAGCTGCCCCGCCACCCCGATCCCGCCCGAGGAGCGCAAGAACCTCGGCCGCGAGATCGTGACCGCGATGATCCCGCCGCTGATGCTGGTGATCGGCGTGCTCGGCTCGATCCTCGGCGGGGTCGCCACGCCGACCGAAGCCTCGTCGGTGGGGGCGGTGGGCGCGGTGCTGCTGACGGCGCTGCGCGGACGGCTGCGGCTGCGGATCCTGCGCGAGGCGGCGATCTCGACCGCGACCATCACCTCGATGGTGTTCATCATCCTGTTCGGCGCCTCGGTGTTCTCGATCGTGTTCCGCATGATGGGCGGCGACGACCTGGTGCACGAATTCATGGAGAACCTGCCCGGCGGCTGGATCGGCGCGATGATCGCGGTGATGGCGCTGATGTTCGTGCTGGGGCTGATCCTCGACGCGTTCGAGATCATCTTCATCGTGATCCCGATCACCGCGCCGCTGCTGCTGACGCTCGGGGTCGATCCGATCTGGCTCGGGGTGATGATCGGGGTGAACCTGCAAACCAGTTTCATGACCCCGCCCTTCGGCTTCTCGCTGGTCTATCTGCGCGGCGTGGCCCCGCCGAGCGTCTCGACCGGCACGATGTATCGCGGGGTGATCCCCTTCGTCTGCCTGCAACTGGTGGCGCTGGGGATACTGTTCGTCTTCCCCGGCATCGTGACCTGGCTGCCCTCGATGCTGTACTGAGGGCGACGGGCCCGTGACCGAGCGCGAAAGGGGGGCCTTCCGCCCCCCTCTTGCGCTGCGCGCAATTCACCCCCCGAGAGTATTTCTGGCAAGATGAAGAATATTATGAGCACCTCTTCATCCTCACCGCGAAAAAATATCCCCGCCGGAGGGTGAGCGGCGTCCCGTGGGCGTCCCGGAGGCCGCGAACCGCTTGCAGAGCGCCGGGCGGGCACTCCCCGCCCCCGGCCCGCGGGCCCGCGCCCGACAGGGCGCGCGCGGCCCAACGCTTTTGCATGGGCGAAAGCCCGTGCGAAAGGGGCGGAGCCCCCCTCAGCGCAGCGCCAGCGCGTCCGCGAGCAGCGCGGTCACCGTCTCGGGCGGCACGTCTTCGGCGACGAAGGCATCACCGATGCCGCGCGCCAGCACGAAGCGCAACCGGCCGTCCACGACCTTCTTGTCCTGCGCCATCAGCGCCATCAGCGCCGCCGCCCCCGGAAGATCGCCGGGAATATCGGCAAGGTCGGCCTTCATCCCCATCGCCCGCAGATGCGCCCGCACCCGGCCGGGGGTTTCCTGCGCGCAAAGGCCGAGCCGGGCCGACAGGTCGAAGGCCAGCGCGCAGCCCACCGCCACCCCTTCGCCATGCAGGAGCCGGGCGGAATAGCCGGTCGCGGCCTCCAGTGCATGGCAGAAGGTATGGCCGAGGTTGAGCAGCGCCCGCTCGCCCTGTTCGGTCTCGTCCCGGGCCACGATCCCGGCCTTCATCTCGACCGAGCGGCGCACCGCCTGTTGCCGCGCATCCGCATCGCCCGCGGCCAGCGCCGGGCCGCTCGCCTCCAGCCATTCGAAGAAATCCGCATCGCCCAGAAGCCCGTATTTCACCACCTCGCCGCAGCCCGCGAGGAAGTCGCGCGCGGGCAGCGTGTCCAGCACCGCGGTATCGGCCAGCACCAGCGAGGGCTGATGGAAGGCGCCGACAAGGTTCTTCCCTTGCACCGTGTTGATCCCGGTCTTGCCGCCCACCGAACTGTCCACCTGCGCCAGCAGCGTGGTCGGCACCTGCACGAAGCGCACCCCCCGGCGCAGCACCGCCGCCGCGAAACCGCCGAGATCGCCGATCACCCCGCCGCCGAAAGCCACGACCAGATCGCGCCGCTCCACCCCCGCCTCCAGCAGCCATTCGACGGCGCGGGCGAGGCCGGGCCAGCCCTTGGTGCCCTCGCCCGCAGGCAGCGCGAGCGCCTGCATGGCGATGCCTTCGGCGGCAAGCCCCGCCTCCAGCCGCGACAGATGCGCCGCCGCCACGGTCTCGTCGGTCAGCACCGCGACCCGGGGCCGGTGCAAGAGCGGCGCGATCTCGGCCCCGGCGCGGCCGATCAGGCCGGGGCCGATCCGCACCTCGTAGCTGCGCGCCCCCAGCGCCACCGGCACCACATCCATCATCGTCACTTCCCTTCCAGCACGTCGGGCCTTGTCTCCAGCGCCGCCAGCACCCGCCCGGCCATATCCTCGATCGAGAGCCCGGCGGCGCTGTCCACGATCAGGTCGGCCCCGGCATAGACCGGATCGCGTTCCGCGCACATCCGCCGGATCGTGCCGCGCGGGTCCGGGGTGCGCAGCAGCGGCCGCGTCGTCTTGTGCCGCACCCGGCTCCACAGCAATTCCGGGTCGGCCCGCAGCCAGACCGAGACCCCGGCGCGGCGGATCGCCTCTCGGTTGGCTTCGGCCATGAAGGCCCCGCCCCCGGTCGAGAGCACCCCGGGCTGCCCGCGCAGCAGCCGTTCCAGCACCTGGCTTTCCTTGAGCCGGAAGAACGCCTCGCCGTCGCGGGCGAAGATTTCCGGGATGCTCATATTGGCGGCGCGCACGATCTCGTCATCCGAATCGGTAAAGCCCACCCGCAGAATCCGGGCAAGCTGGCTGCCGACGGCGGTCTTGCCCGCCCCCATCATGCCCACCAGCACCACCGTTTTCCGCAGCCGCCAGTTCACTTCGGCAGGCCCCCGCCCATTCGCGCCCTCATCCCGGCCCGGTCATCACCGCCCGCTCATCACATTCGCTTTGAATGGCGTGATCTTCCCGAAAAGGCCATATATAATCGTCATCGCAGGCAGGAGGCCCGGAGCCGGGGGACAACCGGGGCGGGCACCATCCAGTGACAGAGACGCCCCCGTCGGCGACGGGCGGGACGGACTACAGACGGGCAGGACAACAGCAGACCGGGGGCAGTGGGATGCGCAAACTGAAGGTGCTGGCGGTGCTGGTTCTGGCGGGGCTGATCGGGCTCGCCGGATATGCCTATTTCGGCGACATGCGCCCCGAGACGCGCCAGATCGAAATTCCGGTGCCGCTGGATGGGGGCTGACCTGATCAGGGGGCCGCTGCTGGCGCTGGCGCTGGCGGCGGGCGGCCCGGCACTGGCCGAAGCGCCCCATGGCACCCCCCCCGGCGCACCGCTTTCGGCCATCGACTGGCTGTCGGAGTCGATCTCTCCCGCCGCCGGGCCGCCCCTGCTGGACGAGCCCCCGGCCACGGGCGGCATCGCGACCGAGGATATCGCGGTAAGCGTGCTGGGGGCCAGCCGCGCCGATGCCGCCGGGCTGTTTTCCCCGGCCGTCACCGGGCTGCCGCGCGGGCTCTGGGGGGCCTCGTCGCGCGACGACCTGATCCGGATCATCACCACCGCCCGGCCCGAACCGCTGCCCGCGCTGCGCGAGTTGTTCCGCACGCTGCTGCTGGCGGAACTCGACCCGCCCGCCGACAGCGACGCCACCGGGCGGATGCTGCTGGCGCGGATCGACAAGCTGCTGGAGATGGCCGCGATCGAGGAGGCGGCGGCGCTGATCGAAGTGGCCGGAAGCACCGTCGCCGGGGCCGAGATGTTCCGCCGCGCCTTCGACGTGGCGCTTCTGACCGGCACCGAGGACGACACCTGCGCCGAGATGCGCCGCTCACCGGGGCTGGCGCCGACCTTCCCGGCCCGGATCTATTGCCTTGCCCGGGGCGGCGACTGGCAGGCGGCGGCGCTGACGCTGCGCACCGCGCAGGCGCTGGGTTACGTCAGCGGCGAGGAGGAGGAATTGCTCGCCCGTTTCCTCGACCCCGAACTTTACGACGGCGACAATCCCCTGCCGCCGCCGCACCGGCCGACACCGCTGATCTGGCGCATGTACGAGGCGGTGGGCGAACCGCTGGGCACCCACGGGCTGCCGCTTGCCTTCGCCCATGCCGAGCTGCGCCCGACCTCGGGCTGGAAGGCGCAGCTGGAGGCGGCGGAACGGCTGGCGCGGGTGGGCGCGATCCCGTCGAACCGGCTGCTGGGGCTTTACACCGAACGCCGCCCGGCCGCTTCGGGCGGGGTCTGGGACCGGGCGGCGGCACTGCAAGCCTTCGACGCGGCGCTGGCGGCGGGCGATGCCGGGGCCGCCGCAAGCGCCCTGCCCCCGGTCTGGGCCCGGATGCAGGAGGCGGAGCTTGAAGTGCCCTTCGCCGAACTCTATGCCGAACCGCTCGCCGCGCTCGACCTGCCCGAGGCGGCGCGGGCGCTGGCGTTCCACATCGCCCTGCTCGCCCCGGGCTATGAACGCGCCGCGCTGGACCACGCGCCCCGGGATGCCGGGGCACGGTTTCTCGCGGCACTTGCCACCGGCCGGACCGAGGGCGCCGCGCCGCCCGACAGCATGGCCCGCGCCATCGCCCCGGTCTTCACCGGAACGCCCGGGGCGACGACGGGACCGGCACTTGCGGCGATGCTGGCCGAGGACCGGATGGGCGAGGCGATCCTGACCGCCATCGACCGGATCACCGAGGGCACCACCGGCGACCGCCGCGGCGTGACCGAGGGGCTTGCGCTGCTGCGCCATATCGGGCTTGAGGATGCGGCCCGGCGCACGGCGCTGCAACTGCTCCTGCTCGACCGGCGCGGCTGATCCCGCGGGCGGAAGGGGGTCTTCCGCCCCCTCTTGCGCCTGACGGCGCAATTCACCCCCGAGAGTATTTTTGGAAAGATGAAGAATATCTGGTGTTCTTGCGCTTCTTCTGTCTCTTAAATATCCCCGCCGGAGGCTCCCGCAGATCCGATACGCGGAACACCGGACGGATATCCCCTGCTTCGCCCCCGCCCCCTGCCCCGCCCGTTTGCGACATTTTCCGTCGCTTCCGGCAATGCCCGCGCCTGCGGCGCCCGCAAGGCTCGACCCCGTATCGAGGCCCGGCAGCAGGGAGCGGAGTGCATGAAGACCCATACCCGCGTGGTGGTGATCGGCGGCGGAGTCGTCGGCTGTTCTGTAGCCTATCACCTGACGAAACTGGGCTGGCCGGACGTGGTGCTGATCGAACGGTCGGAGTTGACTTCGGGCTCCACCTGGCACGCGGCGGGCGGGTTCCATACGCTGAACGGCGATACCAACATGGCGGCGCTCCAGGGCTACACGATCCGGCTCTACCGGGAACTGGAGCAGATCACCGGGCTGAACTGCGGGCTGCACCACGTGGGCGGCATCACCCTTGCCGACACCGAGGCACGCTTCGACATGCTGAAGGCCGAGCGCGCCAAGCACCGCTACATGGGGCTGGACACGCGCATCCTCGACCCGCAGGAAGTGGCGGAGATGACCGACGGGCTGGTGAATACCCGGGGCATCCTCGGCGCGCTCTACGACCCGCTCGACGGCCACCTCGACCCTTCGGGCACCACCCATGCCTATGCCAAGGCCGCGCGGATGGGCGGCGCCGAGATCGTCCTGCACAACCGGGTGCTGGAGACCCGCCCGCATCCCGAGGGCTGGGAGGTGGTGACCGAGAAGGGCACGATCATCGCCGAACATCTGGTCAATGCCGCCGGGCTCTGGGCGCGCGAGGTGGCGGCGATGGCGGGCATCTACCTGCCGCTTTTGCCGATGGCGCATCAGTATCTGGTGACCGAGGACATTCCGGAAATCATGGGCCGCGCCTCCGAGTTCCCCCATGTCATGGACCCGGGCGGAGAGAGCTACCTGCGGCAGGAGGGGCGCGGCCTCTGCATCGGCTTCTACGAACAGCCCTGCGAGCCGTGGTCGGTGGACGGCACCCCGTGGGGGTTCGGCCACGAACTGCTGCCGGACCAGTTCGACAAGATCGCCGCCTCGGTCGAATTCGCGTGGAAACGCTTTCCGGTTCTGGAGCGCGCGGGCGTCAAGCGGGTGATCCACGGCCCCTTCACCTTCGCCCCGGACGGCAACCCGCTGATCGGCCCGGTGCCGGGATTGCGCAACTACTGGTCGGCCTGCGCGGTGATGGCGGGCTTCTCGCAAGGCGGCGGCATGGGGCTGGCGCTCGCGCAATGGATGATCGAGGGCGAGGTCGAGCGCGATCCGCGCGGCTTCGACGTGGCGCGCTTCGGCAGTTGGACCACGCCGGGCTACACCGTGCCCAAGGTGGTCGAGACCTACCGGACCCGCTTTTCCGTCGCCTACCCGAACGAGGAAAAACCCGCCGCCCGCCCGTTCCGCACCACGCCGATGCATGACACGTTCAGCGAAATGGGCGCGGTCTGGGGCGCCCAGTACGGGCTTGAGGTCGCGAACTACTTCGCCCTGCCGGGCCAGCCGCGTTACGAGACCCCGAGCTTCCGCCGCTCGAACGCATGGGAGGCCACGGCGCAGGAGGTGGCGGCGGTGCGCGCCGGGGTCGGCATCAACGAGTTGCAGAACTTCGGCAAGTATCGCGTGACCGGGCCGGGGGCGCGGGGCTGGCTCGACCGGATCATGGCCGGGCGGATTCCGAAGCCGGGGCGGCTGGCCTTGAACCCGATGCTGGCCGAAAGCGGGCGGATCATCGGCGACTTCACCGTCTCCTGCCTGTCGGAAACCGAATTCCTGCTGACGGCGAGCTACGGCGCGCAGGGCTGGCACATGCGCTGGTTCGAGGCGCACCCCGGCGAGGGCGTGAGGGTGGAAAACGTCTCGGACACACGCACCGGCTTCCAGATCGCCGGGCCGAAGGCGCGCGAGCTGCTGGCGGCGGTGACCCGCGCCGACGTGGGGCCGGAGGCGCTGCGGTTCATGGATGTGCGGCGCATGACCGTGGGCATGGCCGACTGCATCGTGCAGCGGGTCAGCTATACCGGCGATCTGGGCTACGAGATCTTCTGCGACCACATGAGCCTGCGCCACCTCTGGGACGTGCTTTCCGAGGCGGGCGAGCCGATGGGCCTGCGCCCCTTCGGCATGCGCGCGATGATGAGCCTGCGGCTCGACCGTTTCTTCGGCTCATGGGGGCGGGAATATTCGCCCGACTACCTGCCGGGCGAGACCGGGCTGGGCCGCTTCATCCAGTGGTCGAAGCCCGGGGCGTTCATCGGCCGCGCCGCGGCGGAACGCGAACGCGACGAAGGCCCGGCCCGCCGCCTCTGCGCCTTCACCGTCGAGGTCGGGGACGCCGATGTCGTCGCCTGGGAGCCGATCCGGATCGGCGGCGAGGTGGCGGGATTCTGCACCTCGGGCGGATATTCGCATCATGCGGGCGTGTCGGTGGCCCTGGGCTTCGTTCCCGCCGGTCGCGCGGTGGAGGGGCTGGAGGCGGAGATCGAGATCCTGGGTCACCGCCGCCCGGCAAGGCTGGTCACCACCCCGCTCTTCGACCCGGACGGCGCGCGGCTGCGGGGATGAGGCGGGCGGCGGGCAGATTGCCCGGCCTGCGCCGCACCCGCAAGGGGGCGATGCCACCCACCGCCCCCGGCTGCCCGGGCCGCTGGCACGCCTTGAGTCCGGGCAGGCGGGAAGAGGGTGGTGCTACGCCCCCGCCCTACCGCTGGTTTTCCTGCCAGTCCGGGTTGGTCCAGGGCACCAGGTTCAGGGGCGCGGGCGGCGCGCGCCCGAGCAGGTGGTCCGCCGCCTTCTCGCCCACCATGATCGAGGGCGCGTTCAGGTTGCCGTTGGTGATGCGCGGAAAGATCGAGCTGTCGGCCACCCGCAGCCCCTCGACCCCGATCACCCGGCATTCCGGATCGACCACCGCGCCGGGGTCGTCGCGCGCGCCCATCCGCGCGGTGCCGCAGGGGTGAAACGCGCTTTCGGCGTGGTCGCGGATGAAGGCGTCGAGTTCGGCGTCGCTCTCCACCCCCGGCCCCGGCTGGATCTCGTGCCTGACGAAATCCGCCATGGCGGGCTGGCCGAAGATTTCCCGCGTCAGCCGGATACAGGCGCGGAATTCCTCCCAGTCGTCGGGGTGCGACATGTAGTTGAAGCGGATCACCGGCGCATCGGCCGGGTCGGCGGAACGCAGGCTGACCGATCCGCGCGACTTCGAGCGCATCGGCCCGACATGGGCCTGGAACCCGTGTCCGGCGGCGGCGGCGCGACCATCGTAGCGCACGGCGATCGGCAGGAAATGATACTGGATGTCGGGATAGTCGATCCCGGCGCGCGACCGGATGAAGCCGCAGGCTTCGAACTGGTTCGAGGCGCCGAGGCCCCGGCCGGTGAACAGCCATTGCGCGCCGATCAGCCCCTTGCCCAGCAGGTTCCAGTAGCGGAACAGCGTCACCGGCCTTGCAGCGGCATACTGGATGTAGATCTCCAGATGGTCCTGAAGGTTCGCGCCCACGCCGGGGCGGTCGGCCACGACCGGGATGCCATGTTCGGCCAGATGCGCGCCGGGGCCTACCCCCGAGAGCATCAGCAGCTTCGGCGTATTGATCGACGAGGCCGCCAGCACCACCTCGCGCCCTGCCCGGATCACCTCGGTCCGGCCGCCGCGCGTGACCTCGACCCCCACGGCGCGGCCCCCCTCGATCACCACCTTACGGGCGAAGGCGCGGATCAGGCGGCAGTTTTTCCGCCGCAGCGCCGGGCGCAGATAGGCGTTGGCCGCCGACCAGCGCCGCCCGCGCCAGATCGTCGCCTCCATCGGGCCGAAACCCTCCTGCTGGGCGCCGTTGTAATCGGGGGTGACCGGATAGCCCGCCTGCCGCCCGGCCTCGATGAAGGCCGCGAACAGCGGATTCGAGCGCGGGCCGCGCGTCACATGCAAGGGGCCATCAGAGCCGCGCCAGGCCGGATCGCCGCCATCGCCCGCGCCGTGCCAGTGCTCCATCCGTTTGAAATAGGGCAGCACGTCGGCGAAACCCCAGCCCGTGGCCCCCGCCCCGGCCCAGTGGTCGTAATCGCGGGCGTGGCCGCGCACATAGACCATGCCGTTGATCGAGGACGATCCGCCGATCACCTTGCCGCGCGGGGTGGCAAGGGTCCGGTTGCCCAGATGCGGCTCGGGTTCCGACCGGAAGCCCCAGTCATAGGTCGGCATGTTCATCGGGTAGCTGAGCGCGGCGGGCATCTGGATGAACGGCCCGGCGTCCGAACCGCCATGCTCGATCACCGCGACCGAGACCCCTGCCTCGGCCAGCCGAAAGGCCAGCGCGCAGCCGGCCGAACCCGCGCCCACGATCACGAAATCCGCTTCCATCCGCTCCGTTCCCCGGCGCGGCTGCCCGCGCCTTCATCCACATGCCGCGGGCACCCCGCCCGCCGTAGGGTGCGCTTCGGCGCACCGCCCCGCTCACCCCGTTCAATAAGGCGCCTCGACCGGC
>Ga0172382_10001354_pt1 | contig 44047 bp, 46 predicted proteins | sample Leawel138RmetaG_FD_122245 | JGI IMG/M metagenome (GOLD analysis project Ga0172382, IMG submission 122245) | Leachate microbial communities from a municipal landfill in Southern Ontario, Canada - Leachate well 138R metaG | ecosystem: Engineered > Solid waste > Landfill > Unclassified | place...
CGGCAAGAACGTGCTCAATGCCGCCTGGGGCGCCGCCATCTCCGCCAACCCCTATCTCTCCATCGAGTTCTCCGGCGCCAAGAAGGGCGACAAGATCGCCCTCTCCTGGGTCGACAACAAGGGCGAGAAGGACTCGGCCGAGACCGCCATCGGCTAAGAGGTCCCCGGTAATAAAAACCACTATATGCCAGATGTAAGAGGAGTCAGGATATGAAAGCATTGCTCACCACGGCAACCGCGCTGGCCCTGCTGGTCGGCGCACCGCTTGCCGCACAGGCATCGCCGCAGCAGGACCTGAAAGAGTTCCGCGAGTACTACATGAAGAAGTTCCCCGGCGTATCCCTGCAGGAATACGGCAATGGCGTCTACGCCATCGATCCGGTGTCCCGCGTCACCTGGGAAGCACTGGAAGAGGATTTCCCGCCCTATGAAGATCAGTTGAAGAAGGGCGAGAAACTGTTCAAGACCCCGTTCGCTAACGGCAAGACCTACGGCAGTTGCTTCCCCAATGGCGGCATCGGCATCAGCCAGAACTACCCCTACTTCGATGCCGCCAACAACACGGTGAAGACCCTGGAGCAGGAGGTTCAAGAGTGCCGCGTCAAAAACGGCGAGAAACCTCTGCCGGGCAAGAAGGGTGATATTGCGGCGGTGACCGCCTATATGGCCTACACCTCGCGCGGCAACAAGGTGAATGTCGTAGTACCCGATGAGCCCAACGCACTGGCCTGGTACGAGCGCGGCAAGCGTCACTTCTATATGAAGCGCGGCCAGCTCAACCTGTCCTGCGCCAACTGCCACAAGGACAGCTCCGGACTCTACATTCGTGCCGAGATGCTGAGCCCGGCCCTGGGCCACACCACCCATTTCCCGGTATTCCGCCAGAAATGGGGTGAGCTGGGTACCCTGCACCGCCGCTATGGCGGCTGCAACGAACAGGTGCGCGCCAAGGCCTTCCCGAATCAGGGCGACGAGTATCGCGCCCTGGAATACTTCCATACCTACATGAGCAACGGTATCGAGGTGAATGGCCCGGGTACACGCAAGTAAGCACCGCCTCGCAGCAAATCAGAAACCCGGCTCCGGCCGTAATGCCGTTCAGTTAAGCCAACCCATTGCTTAACTGCCCCAGAGATGGGATCAAAATCCGGTGATCGTTTCGAACACCGGATTTTTTTATGTTCCTAAGCCAAGGCCTCCACCGTATCCACGCCTTTTCCCCCGCACAGTCCCATAGCTTGGGCGACATCCTTGGCCCGGAACTCCTGAGCGAGTGCCTGTGCAACCCGTCAAATATCCAACCCTGAAGCCCAAAAATAAAATGCCAGTCAGCTAAGCTGACTGGCATTACCCGCTTAGGGCCGTCTTGTTTCGCCGACGACAGCCCCGCTGGGCCGTGTCGTCGGCGCATTGCCTGAGCGGCGGGGCTTAAGCGTTGCGGGGCACCACCAATACGGCGCACCGGGCCTGGCCGATCACCTTGAACGTGGCGTCGCCCACCATCAGGCGCGCCAGTCCACGCTTGCCACGTCGCCCCATGACGATCAGGTCGGCGCCCCAGGTGTTGGCCTCGGCCACAATCTCCTGCGCCGGCTCCTCGCCGTGACGCGCCGCGGTGTCGCAGGCAAGACCCTGCGCGGCAGCCGCGGCTCGCACCAGTTCCACGATGTCGTGGGCCTCGTGCTCGGCCTTGTCCACGGATTTCGGCGTCAGCGCCTCGTACTCGGGATTGGTGAACACCATGGTGAACACCCGCAACTGCGCCCCGCAATTGGCCGCCAGCTTCAATGCGGTACGGGTTGCGCCCGCGCTGTATTCCGAACCATCGGTGGCGAGCAGTATCTTCTTGTAGGAACCGCCGTTTGCTGCGCTCATCGTCCCCTCCTCCACGCTCAATGGCCGACGACCAGGACGCCCGACGCGGCCAGCACTAGGATCAGGATCTCGACCACCGCGATGACGCCGTACACCTTGTCCTTGTTGCGGAACAGGATCGGTACCAGACGCATGTAACAGGCGATGGTCACCGCCGACAGGAAGGCGATGCCGAGGAAGTTCATGTAGTCGCCCTTGCCAATCAGGCTGAGCCAGGACCAGCCGGTGTGCACGTCGGCCACCTCGAGATACTCCTTCACCGGCAACGTCCAGTAGTTGGGCAACTCCTGTACCGGCACGTGGGCCGGCGCCAGACCGAACAGATAGACGATAAAGGTGAGCAGCAACAGTACGAAGCCCATCTTCATGCCGACGTCGAGCCAGCGGGCGTAAACCAGTTGTTCTTCGGTGACGTATTGACGGGACGCGTTTTCTTCAGCCATGGGATTCTCCTGAGAAATCAGCTCCAAATGCCCAGGCCCTTGAGCAGGGCGCGGGAACCGGCCAGCAACAGCATGCCGATCACGATCTTGCGCACCATCGAGGCCTTGGTCTTCTTGAGCAGGCGCACGCCGACCAGGGAGCCGAGCATGATGCCGATGATGGACGGAACAGTGATCATTGCGAGCACCGCGCCCTGGTTCAGGTACACCCAGGCGGCGGAGGTGTCGACGATGGACAGCATGAACTTGGAGGTGGACACGGACACCTTCAGCGGCGCGCCCATCAGCAGGTTCAGCACCGGCACGTTGGCCCAGCCGGCGCCGAGGCCGAACATGCCCGCCATCAGGCCGATCAGGGTGAACATGCCCAGGCCGAGCGGCGTGCGGTGCACCTTCCAGTCGATCTCCTTGTTGGCCGCGGCGTCGTGGTAGATGCCGTTGATGCGCAGCGCGGTGGACAGGGCGCAGGCCTTGGGCACATCCGGGTATTCGGACTTCTTGGCCAGCCACATCAGCACCACGATGCCGAGGATGGTCGCACCCAAGGCGGTCTGCACCACGTTGGCCGGCAGCGCCAGACCCACCATCGCGCCGACGATGGCGGAGGCCGAGGCGATCACCGCCAGGGGCAGCGCCAGCCGCAGACTTGCCATGCCGCTATTGAGCAGGCCGGGACCGGCGGCCAGGGCGCCGGCGAGGGCCACCATCAGGCCGGCACCGCGCACGAAGTCCAGGTGAAACGGGAAAAAGCCGCCGACGATGGGCACGAACAGCACACCGCCGCCGACGCCGCCCAGCACGGCGACGATGCCGAGCAGGAAGGTGACGACGAACAGCACCAGCGGCCAGCCCCACCAGGGCATGACCCAGCCCTGGTCGACCGGCGGCGCGGTGGCCGCGGCAACCTCCTCGGCCGCCACGCCGTCGCCGGCAATGAGTATTCCGGCCAGGAGGAGAAACAGGGGAATCAGGACGGATGGGGGAAGGCGAAACCGCAACATAGAAAGGCGTTTCCTCGGCGTCGTTTGGCCGGCAGCGCAGTTGCCTACTGCAACACCGACGTTTCATTTTGCAGCACTTGATTCTAACGGAGTCTGCCCAAGGAAGTTAATTAATTGATCTAATCAAGGCATAACGATTTATTGACACTCCGGCTGCACGGTTCCAGCGGCCAGACAAAAGGACTGCACCGCGCCGGCGCGTGCCGGTGCGGTGCAAGAAATAACGTTTCCGTACAGGGGGGTGGGTATCCGGATCAGTCTTCCGGCTGCGCCCGCTTGAGCTTGCGCCAAAGGGAAACGCGGTCGATGCCCAGGATCTGGGCGGCCAGGGTCTGGTTGCCGCGGGCCTCCTGTAGCACCCATTGGATGTAATCCCGTTCCTGTTCCTCCAGGGACGGTATGCGGCCGGCCTTTTTGCGAAAGGTGCGTATGGTCTGCTCGCGCAGATCCTCGGGCAGGTGGGCCACCTCCAGCCGCGGTCCCGCGGCGATGGCCACCCCGCGTTCGATGATGTTCTCCAGTTCGCGCACGTTGCCCGGATAGCCGTAGCCGATCAGCAACTCCATCGCCTCGTCGGAGATGGATGCAGTGGCGCGCTGCATCAGCGCCGCGTACTTGCCCAGGAAGTGGTGGGCCAGCAGGGGAATGTCGCCGCGGCGATGGGCCAGCGGCGACACCGCCAGCGCGACGACGTTGAGGCGATAGTACAGGTCCTGACGGAAGACGCCGCCCTGCACCGCTTCCTGCAGATCGCGGTTGGTGGCCGCCACGAAGCGTACGTCGATGGCAACCGGTTCGGTGCTGCCCACGGGCAGCAGTTCCCTCTCCTGGAGCACGCGCAACAGCTTGACCTGCATCGACGGCGACATCTCGGTGATCTCGTCAAGGAACAGCGTGCCGCCGGAGGCGGTTTCCAGCAGTCCCTTCTTGTCGCTGTTCGCGCCGGTGAACGCCCCTTTGACGTGACCGAACAATTCGTTGGCCAACAGTTCCTCGTTGAACGCGCCGCAATTGACGGCGAGGAACGGGCCGCCGCTGCGGCGGCTGTGCTCGTGCAGATAACGGGCAAACAGCTCCTTGCCGGTGCCGGATTCGCCGGTGATCAGCACGTTGCAGTCGGTCGGGGCCACTTGGCGCGCGGTCTCCAGCAGCTTCTGCATGGTGGCATCCTGGGTGACGATCTTGACACGTCCCTGCATCGAGTCGATCTGCTCGCGCAGGGCGCGGTTTTCGCGCCGCAGCCGGATCTTTTCCAGCGCCTCCGCCACCACCTTGCGCACCTCATCGAGGCGGAATGGCTTGGCGATGTAATAGAAGGCCCCCTGCTTCATCGCCTCCACCGCGGACTCCAGTGTGCCGTAGCCGGTGATCAGCACCACTTCGGTCTCCGAGCAACGTTCGATCACATGGCGCAGGATGTCCATACCGTCGACCTTTTCCATGCGCAGATCGGTGAGCACAACGTCGAAGCGCTGCTTGTCCAGGTGACCGAGGGCATTGGCACCACTCTGGGTCGCCACCACCTCGTAGCCCTCCTTCTTCAGCACATGTTCCAGATTGCGCAGGGCAACCTTTTCGTCGTCGACGATGAGCAACCGGCCGAGGTCGTTCATGAGAGGGTGTGCTCCGTGCGCTGGGTGGCGGACAGGCGCAGGGCGATGGCAGTGCCGGCGTCCGGCGCGCTGCGCACGGCGATGCAGCCGCCGTGCTCCTCGATGATCTCAAAGGCGACGAACAGGCCGAGCCCCGAGCCCTTGCCAATCTCTTTGGTGGTGAAGAACGGGTCGAAGATGCGCGGCAGTATCTCTGCCGGGATGCCGCTGCCGTTGTCCGCCACGGCGATTTCCACCAGTTGGTGTGCCGGTTCGCAGCGGCCGAAGGCGACGTAGCCGACGGCAAATGGCTCATCGCCGCCGACGATGCGGGCACTGATGGCGACCGTGCCGCGCGGCCCGCTGGCCTCGATCGCGTTCTTGATCAGGTTGAGCAGCACCTGCTGCAGGCGCTGCTTGTCGCCGTCGACGGCCAAGTCGGGCGCTATGTCACGGCTCACGGCGATGCCAGTCGGCACCTGCCCCTTCAGGAAACGCAGGGTCTCTTCCACCAGGGGCGCCACCTTGAGCCTTTCACGACGGAATTCGCGATCACGGGCGAAGTCGAGCAGGGAGCGCACGATGTTGCGCGCGCGGATGGTCTGCCGGTCAATCTGATCGAGCAGTTCGCGCCGGAACTCCGGATCGAGTTCCGGCTCCTCCAGCAGGATCTGGCAGGAGCTGGAGATGTTGGAAAGTGGATTGTTCATTTCATGCGCCACGCCGGACAGCAACGTGCCGAGGGAGGCGAGCTTTTCGGAACGGACCAGGTGATGCTGACGCAGTTCCAGTTCCGCCAGGACATGGTTGAAGGCCTGAGTGAGCGAGAGCATCTCGCGATCGGTGAACGGAATGTCCAGCTTGGCGAGGCGGCCGTTGGCCACCGCCTCCATATTCGCCTCCATCTCCTGCAACGGCCGGCCGACGCGGCGCGCCAGCGCCCGGCCGAGCAGCGCCGCCAGCGTAGCCAGTACCAGGATCGAGACCAGCAGGCCGTCGCGCACGCGCTGAAGTCCGGTCCGCAACAATTGGCGTTCCTGTTGTGCCATCCCCTCCGCCGCCGTCACCAGCGCCTTGCCCGAATGGCGGATACGCTGCTCCACCTCATCTGCCGCGACGGAGTCCGGGGGCAGCGCGGTGTATTGCCGGAACGTGACGCGGTAGCGCAGCACCTCGTCCTGCAGTTCGTCCAGTTGCCCGGCACTGGGCAGCGCGGCAAAGGCGCGGCCGTGATCGCGCAGCATGTCGATGAGGCGTTGGACGTAGCGTTCCGTTTCCGCCCGATCGGCCTCCTGGCGGTAGAGCAGGTAGTTCTTTTCGAAGCGACGCAACTCCAGGGTCGCGTCGAAGAACGCGCCGACGTGTTCATCGACCTCGACGCGCTGCTCGATCAGCCGCAGTTCCAGATAGGCGAGCAGTGCCAACCCAATCACCAGGGTACCGATGGCGTAGTAGCCGAAGACGATCTTTTGGCGCAGGGAATCGAGGGGAAACATTGTTGCATCATAGGGACTGTGGTTGCATTCCGCAACACATGGAACAAGCTACGACACAGTTGTTAACATTATGTTTTTTAGATACTTTTAACGATTACCGTTTGTTAAACGCCAGTCTTATTGCATTTGCTATTGCATGACGCAACAACACCTCTTCGGAGAATAAAAAACCAGGTCCGCAACCGATTGATTGTTTTGGATTAATCGGTCCTTGCGGCTGGCCCGAAAAATGCTCTTCCCGTGAGGTCTTAAATCGGAGGCCATAACGATGAACTGCATCAATTTCACCTGGTTCCAACGCTGGATGATCGCCCTGACCTTCGCCGAGGCCGGCGAACCGGAAACCGCCGTGGCTTGGCGCGACGCCGCCCCCAAGGCCTGCTGACGGCCGATGGGTCTGGGCAAGAACCTGGAAGACGTCCTCGCGGCGATGACCTTCGCCGAGGTGGGCGAATTCGACACGGCACGCCAGATGGTCGACGGCAGCCGGCGCGTCCTGCTCGCGCTGCACGACGACCAGTTGCCGACCGGGCCGCTGCGCTGCGCGGCCAACCTGTGCCGGCGTACCAACGCCGGGCTGGACCTGCTGCGCATACCCGGCGCGCGCCCCCTGCCCGACGAGGTGCAGGAATCCCTCGATCAACTGCGTCGGGAAGGCGTGCCCTGGCGCGTGCTGCGCGCCGCAGGCGAGCTGGGCCGCGCCGTCCTGCAACACGTCGCCACGCAGCGCAGCGTGCATCTGGTGGTCATCGATTCGCTGGAGGGCTGGCAGAGCGGCCGTGGCCATTCCTGGCAACAACTGGACTGCCCGCTGGTCGTGGCGGGCGTCGGCAACACCGACTGTAAGTCAATGTAACTCAACACGGGAGACACGCGAAAAATATGGCCAGCGACAACAAAGGCGCGCAACAGGTCAAGTCACCGCCCTCGGCATCACCGTGGCGATGTGTACTCGGCGCCAAGACAAAAAAATAACAACGTTACCATCTAGGGGGCACTGTCGTGGAAAACACTTTGTTTATTGATCTCAACGGCACCGGCATGGTGCTGCTGTTCATCGTCGGCGTAGTCGGCGCCATGGTGAGCGGCTTTATCGGTTCCGGCGGCGCATTCGTGCTCACGCCGGCGATCGTGCTGTTCAGCGGTTTTTTCTATATCCCGAGCTACTTGTCCACGCTCGGCATGATCGAGCCGCTGTCCGATGGTACCATGGCGCCCCTGAAAGCCGTCGGTGACGGGACGCTGGCGCTTGCCCTCGCCGTGGGCGGCATAACCATCGTCCTCGCCATCGTCAAGGGCATCGCGGAGCATCGGCACCAACACGCCGAACTGGCGACTGCCGAAGGATACGAATAATGACCCTCTGACGAGCCTCATCGACCCCGGCCTTGCGGCCGGGGCCGCGTTTCGCTTTTTTTTGCCGGTGCCGGCATTGTGATCAAAATTAAAGGAAAACTACCGTGGAAAATCTAACCCTCACGACAGAAATGATGTGGGTGATGGCGTTTCTTGCCTTTACCATTTATCTGTTCGTCTCGGAAATCGTGCGCGTCGACGTGGCCGCCGTGCTGGTGATGGTGCTGCTCGGCCTCACCACCGTGATTCCCGACAGCATCGTGCCCTCGCTGGTGGATACCCAACACCTGTTTGACGGTTTCGCCGCCAACGCCGTGATCTCCATCATCGCAGTGATGATCATCGGTGCCGGCCTGGACAAGACCGGCGTGATGAGCAAGGTGGCCGCCTTCATCATGAAGGTCGGTGGCTCCACCGAACAGCGCATCATCCCGCTCATCTCCGGTACCGTCGGCTTCATCTCCAGCTTCATGCAGAATGTCGGCGCCGCCGCCCTGTTCCTGCCGGTGGTCAGCCGCATCTCCACCCGCACCGGGCTGCCCATGTCGCGCCTGCTGATGCCGATGGGCTTCTGCGCCATCCTCGGCGGCACCATCACCATGATCGGCTCCAGCCCGCTGATCCTGCTCAACGACCTGATCCTCACCTCCAACAAGTCGCTTACCGCCCAGGGGCTGGAGGCGATGCCGACCTTCGAGCTGTTTGCCGTCACCCCCATCGGCCTGGCCCTGGTCGCCACCGGCATCATCTACTTCGTACTCGCCGGCCGTTTCGTGCTGCCGTCCATCAAGAGCGAAGGCGGCGAAGGCATGAGCACCATGGAGTATTTCCGCAGCCAGTACGGCCTGGCTGGTGATATCTTCGAGCTGGCCGTTGCGGCAGGCAGTCCGATTGCCGACAAGGCCATCGAGGAAATTGAAGCCGCCCTCGGTCACGATGTCTCCATCATCGCCCTGCGCATCGGCGATGACGTACGCGTCGCCCCCTCGCGCGACGTGACCGTACCTGCCGGCGCGGTACTGGCACTGATGGGCACCAACGAGTCGGTGCAACGTCAGGCCGACGCCTATCGCCTGGAGCGCACCGGCGGCCTGAGCAATTTCGCCGATATGCTGACGCCCTCGCGCGCCGGCATCGCCGAAATCGTCATCCCTCCCAACTCGCGCCTGGTCGGCAAGTCGCTGCAGGATATCCGCCTGCGCAAGAGCTATGGTCTCAACGTGCTGGCGGTATACCGCGGCAGTGAGGTGATCCGCGAAAACCTGCGCCAGCTGGTACTGCAGTCCGGCGACACCCTGGTCCAACACAGCCGCTGGGACGACCTCGCCGCTGCCGACAAGAATCGCCGCGACTTCCTGGTCATCACCACCGACTACCCGCATGAAGAGCTGCGCCCGCACAAGGTCAACTTTGCCCTCGTCTTCTTCCTCATCGCCCTCGGTCTGGTGCTGTTCACCGACGTGCGCCTGTCCGTGGCCCTGCTCACCGGTGCCGTGGGCATGATCCTGAGCGGTGTGCTGACCATCGACGAGGCCTACGGTGCGGTGAGCTGGAAGACGGTATTCCTGCTCGCCAGCCTTATCCCGCTGGGGCAGGCGGTGGAAACCAGCGGCACGGCCAACTGGATCGCGGTGCAGACCCTGCAGATCCTCGGCGGCGATGTGAACCACATTCTGCTGCAGGCGGTCATCGCCATTCTGGCCACCTTCTTCACCCTGGTGATGTCCAACGTCGGCGCCACCGTGCTGCTGGTGCCGCTGGCGGTGAACATCGCAATCCAGGCCGGCGCCAATCCGGCGGTGTTCGCCCTCACTGTGGCGATCGCGACCTCCAACTCCTTCCTCATCCCCACCCATCAGGTGAACGCCCTGATCATGGGGCCGGCCGGCTATCGCGTGGCCGACTTCATGCGCGCCGGCGGCATCATGACCGTGTTGTTCCTGGTGGTGGCGCTGACCATGCTGAACATCGTGTTCTGATAAAAAAACGGGGTGCGCAAGGCGCACCCCGTTATCTCCTCATACTCCCCGCCTTGCCCCTGTCGCCTGCCACACAGGCTCGCTACGACCAGTAACGGTAGCCACCCGAGCAGGCCGGGCCTGATCCTGCACAGCTCGACACTCACCACTCCCGGCAGAAACGGCAGCATACTCTTCAGTTAGATTTCTCCGGCGCGGCGGCTGCAGACATTTCCGCATCCTCCACGCGATTGGCCGGCACCTTATCAACCCGGTTGCCGTCGAGATCGATGACTTCAAGCCGCCAGCCCATCCACTCGACCTCCTCACCGGTACGTGGCACATCGCCGGCCAACCACATCACCATGCGACTCAGCAACTCCGGCACGTAGACACAGGCTTGCAGGTTGAACGTCAGATCACTCTGCTCCGCCCATATGCACAGTTTTGACTAGCGCTTGGCGGTGACAACTCCCAGCACTTCGTGCAGGCCGCCACGACACACCGGGAAAGGTGAGCAAGTGCTCCGAATTCAGCCCAAGGCTAGGATGGAAGAATAAGAGATACTCACCACCACGGTGACCGTGGTAGTGACGTTCTCGTTGAGGCCCATGCGGGCAGCACGGCCTGAACAAGACGGACCAAGGGCTGTCAGGATGCCGCCCTGTCCTTCGTGGGCAGGATCACTCCCCGCCTTCACCGCCGTTCGATAGTGACGCCGGCCCAGTTGGCTGCGACACCGGCGTATTGAACTCGCGGATAAATATCTCCCAGAAGGCGACAAACAACGCCGCGACCAACGGGCCAATCACAAACCCGTTCATCCCGAACAGGACAAAACCACCAAGAGTCGACAGCAGCACAAGATAGTCGGGCAATTTGGTGTCCCGTCCCACCAGCAACGGGCGCAGCACATTGTCCACCAGACCGATCACCCCCACGCCGAAGGCAGTTAGAATCATGCCCTGCCCCCACTCACCGATGGCAAACAGATAGACGGCCACCGGGCCCCAGATCAGGCTGGCCCCAACCACGGGAATGAGCGACAGCAAGGTCATCACCACGCCCCACATCAGGGCGCCGTGGATGCCAAGCAGCCAGAAAATAAGCCCACCCAGGCTCCCCTGCACCACGGCCACTACCAGGTTACCCTTTACCGTCGCTCGCGTGACCTCGGCAAACTTGCCGAACAGCAGGTGTTCCCGGGCATCGCCCAGCGGCAACGCACGGATCAGCAGGGTAATCAGTCGTGGACCATCGCGCGGCATGAAGAACGCCACATAGAGCATCAGGCCGATGCTGACCAGGAATTGCAGGGTGCCCTGACCGAGTTGGACGGCATTTTGCGCAAAATGTCGACTGAGCGTAATGGCGGCCCCGGACAGTTGCTCCTTGAGCGTGCCGAGGTCCAGATTCAGCGTCTCCAGCAATCGCTGCACCGCGGGGAAACCCTGCCGGATGCGGTCGATATAATTGCCGAGATTGAGGTCGCCGCTCTGCAGACGCTGGTACAGGTCGGCACCCTCCTGCAGGAACGAACCGACAATGAAAAGTGACGGCACCACGCCGATAACGACACATACCGCCAGCGTTGTTACTGCGGCCAGATTGCGCCGACCGCCCCAGAGCACCAGCAGGCGTTTGTGCAGGGGATAGAACAGCAGACCAATGACGCAAGCCCAGAACACAGCGCCGAAAAAGGGCTTGAGCAGATAAAGAAACAGCGTTGTCACCAACGCGAGCAACAGGAGAAACGAACGCTGCTCCAATGGCGTATGCTCTGCATCGGGCATGCCCGCGCCGGCCGCCCTCGATACGGCGGTCTCGCTGCCGGCGCCTTTACTCTGGTCGACCATGGGTCGCAGCTCCTTGATGGGGGGCGCCATCTTACGCACCCAGAAACGAAAAAGCCCGCTTCAAGCGGGCTTTTCGCAGAAAATTGGTGGGTCGTGTGAGACTCGAACTCACGACCAATCGGTTAAAAGCCGAGTGCTCTACCGGCTGAGCTAACGACCCAGGTCAAAGAAGCCGCATATGCTACCGCACTGAGCGGAAATGGCAAGCACTGGGACGTAACAGGGGCGAGGGGCGAGGTATCCGTTCGCTGGGTTCGTGCTTTCAAGTAACGTGCGCGAAGCACACCCCTCGTCCCTTGTATCTCGTACCTGTCTTTCCTAAACCGATTCCAGCTTGCGCAGGGCGGACGGCAGCAGGCGCATGTCCACCAGGGCGGTGATCAGGGCCTTGCCGAAGGTGGCCTCATCCTCGTACACCATCTTGTAGTACTGAATCTTCATGGTCAGCGCACTGCCGAACACAATGGCGATGAAGGTGATGATCGAACCCACGGCCAGGGTGGAAACGCCGGTGATCGCCTGGCCCACGGTGCAGCCCATGGCCAGCACGCCGCCAAACCCCATCAATACGGCGCCGATGAAGTGGTTGAGGAAGTCCTTGAAGCTGGCGAACCACTCGATGCGGAACCCCTTGCTCAGCAGCGACCACAGCAGCGAACCGAGGATCACACCGAACACCGACATGATGCCGAAGGTCAGCAGGGTGCTGTCGAAGCCCTGGGCGGCGTAGCCGACCGTCTGGCCCATGGGATTGATGAAGGTGAAGGACTGCGGGCTGAGCGGCGCCGCCACAGGCTTCTCGTCAATGCCCTCGTGGAAATCGGGATACATGTCCCAGTAGTCAGGGGTGACGGCATGGCGCAGGGCCACCACCTCGTCCTCGATGTTGAGGTTGAGGTTGGAAGTGACATACCAGGCACCCAGCACGCACAGGCCGACCACCACGCCACCGAGGATGTTGTCAAAGCTGGAGCGGAATTCAGCCGACTTGAGGATGAATACCAGCAGGCCGGCGGCGATGAGGCCACCGATCACCAGACGCGCCATCACGGCATTGTCACTGCTCACCAGGGTGCCGAGGTCCTGGTAGGGGCCGACGTTCACCGCCAGCGGGCGGATCCAGTCGATGAACAGCACGGACATCAGGGTCTGGTCACTGCCGGGGAAGGGATTGACCATGAAGTAGGCGATGACACCGATGATCAGCAGCACCATGATGGATTTGATATTGCCGCCGCCAATGCGGATCAGGCACTTGTTGCCACAGCCGCTGGCCAGGGTCATACCGATACCGAAGATGATGCCGCCGAGCAGGTTTTCCGCCCACACCAGCTGGCCCATGCGATAGGGCGGGAAGGCGTCATTGGCCGCCACCATGCCCATGGCCTCCAGCACCACCACGCCAAGCAGTGCCACCACGATGGCCAGCAGCCAGGCGCGCATGCGGCCCCAGTCACCCATGTTGACCGCGTCGGATACCGCACCCATGGTGCAGAAATTGGTCTTGTTCACCACCAGGCCCAGCACCAGGGCGATGGCGAAGGTGGACCACAGCAGCACGGATTGTGCTTCGGTAAAGCTATCGAAAATCATAGTGTCTCCTCGCGACGATAGGTCTGACCGCTGGCGGCCGGTGTCGGCACGGTGGAGACCCCGACACGGCGGCAGCTCTTAGTAGATGGAGTAGTGCGGCCTGTTATTCCCGGAAATGAACCCGCCAAAAATACCCCACCAGGGCCAGGGATGCAGTATCTCTATTGGTAGGGTGTGGGGTCGGACAGGCCAGCGGCGGCAAAGCCGTCGGCACGCAGGCGGCAGGAGTCGCATACACCGCAGGCCCGGCCGACGGCATCGGGGTTGTAGCAGGACAGGGTCTGGCCGTAATCCACACCCAGGGCGCTGCCGGTGCGGATTATTTCGGCCTTGCTCAGGTGAATGAGCGGCGCATGAACGGTGAGGCGCCGCCCTTCCACCCCGGCACGAGTGGCCAAATTTGCCATTTGTTCGAAAGCGGCAATAAATTCGGGGCGGCAATCGGGATAGCCGGAGTAGTCCACTGCGTTGACGCCGATAAAGATGTCCCCCGCCCCCAGCACCTCGGCCCAGGCCAGTGCCAGGGACAGAAACACCGTGTTGCGCGCCGGGACATAGGTGACCGGGATGCCCTCCCCCGGCGCATCGGGCACAGCGATGGCATCATCGGTGAGTGCCGAGCCACCGAACTGGCGCAGGTCCAGGGGAAAGGTGCGGTGCTCCACCGCCCCCAGGCTGTGGGCAACCCGGTCCGCCGCCGCCAGTTCGCAACGGTGGCGCTGACCGTAATCGAAGCTGAGGGCATAACAGGCAAAACCCTGTGCCCGGGCCATGGCCAGCACCGTGGCCGAGTCCAGCCCGCCGGAAACCAGCACCACCGCCTTGCGCGTCTGTCCGTCCATCGTCATTTGCCCCGCGCCGCGCCCCACAGGATCTTGTGCAACTGCAACTGGAAACGCACCGGCAGCCGATCGGCGAGGATCCACTCCGCCAGCTGTACCGGCTCGAGCCGGCCATGACAGGGCGACAGCAGCACCTCGCAGCGTGCCGTGAGGTCATGGCGCGCGATGATCCCGCGCGCCCAGTCGTAATCGGCCCGATCGCACAGCACCAGCTTGACCTGATCATGTGCGGTCAGCCAATCGATGTTTTCGTAACGGTTCTTCGCCGCCTCGCCCGAGGCCGGGGTCTTCAGGTCCATCACCTTTATCACCCGCGCATCCACCGCCGCCACATCCAGCGCGCCGGAGGTCTCCAGCGACACCTCGTAGCCGGCGTCGCACAGCGCTGCCAGCAGCGCCAGGCAGGCGCGCTGTGCCAGCGGCTCACCGCCGGTGACGCAGACGTAGTGCGCACCAAATCCCGCCACCTGCGCCAGCACCGCATCCAGCCCCATCCACTCACCGCCGCTGAAGGCGTACTCGGTATCGCAGTAAGTGCAGCGCAGCGGGCAGCCGGTCAGGCGCACGAACACCGTGGGAAAACCGGCACTGCGTGACTCGCCTTGCAGGGAATAAAAGATCTCAGTAATGCGCAGACGGGCGTCGTCCATGGGGATCCGGAAATTACTCGCAGCAGGTCCGCAAATCAAAACCATTTGCCGCAGAGACGCAGAGGCGCGGAGAAATTACCGGCTTATTCCTCTGCGCCTCCGCGTTTCTGCGGCAGGGGGTTGAAGTATAAAGGAATCTATCAGTTGCCTTCGCCGCGCATCTTTTGCAGGAAGGCATTGGCCTGGCCAGCCTCGGTGGTATCGGGGTGGGAGCGCGCCAGCTCGGTGAGAATCCTGCGCGCCTCCGCCTTGTCACCCAGTTCATACTGGCCATAACCGATCTTGAGCATTGCCTCGACCAGCTTCGGGCTCTTGGGATAGCGCTTAATCAGCTCACGGTAATCGGCAACGGCCTGCTGGAAGTTGCGCTGGGCGTAATTGGCCTCCCCGATCCAGTACTGGGCGATGTGACCATAGCGGCCATCGGGATACTCCTTGAGAAAGGCACGGAAAGCGGTGATGGCCTGTTCGTAGCGCAATTCACGCAACAGATCGAAGGCCTGCTGGTAGGCGATGCGTTCCTGCTCTGCATTGGCCGTGTTGACCGGCGCAGGCTCGACCGCCGCCGGTGCAGCAGCCACCGGTCCGCCAGGCAACGCGGCAGTTGGGGCGGGGGCCGCCGGTGGGGGCGTTACCGCAGCCTGCGGTGCCTGGCCCCCTCCTTCACGCTCCAATCGCAACAGGCGACGGTCAACGTCGAGGTACAGATCACGCTGACGCTGGCGCAGCTCGGCGATGGCGTGAGCCTGTTCCTCCATCTGGCCACGCAGGGTCTGGACCTCCTGCTCCAGCCGATCGAGACGCAAAGCCATATCCACCAGTGCCTGGCTTTCCAGCTGCTGTTCCAGACGTGCGACACGCGCATCCAGAGACGTTGCGGCCTGTGCCGGCATGGCCGTCGCCGCAAACAGCATTACCGCCAACGAGGGCGCGATAGCGAACCTCCCGCCCAGAGCCTTCCACCGTGTCATATCAGTATCCCGAATAAAGCAGTTCCACGCGTCGATTCAGCTGCCAGGCCGAATCCTCATGCCCGAAGGCCACCGGCCGTTCCTCGCCAAAACTGATTACCTGCAACTGGCGCGCGCCGACGCCCTGCAGCGTCATCAACCGTTCCACCGCCTTGGCGCGGCGCTCACCCAGGGCCAGATTGTACTCCCGTGAGCCACGCTCATCGGCGTGACCTTCCAACACCACGGAAATTTCCGGATTCTGCACCAGATAGCGTGCATGGGTGGCGACAAGCTCACGCCCCTCAGGCGTCACCTCACTGCTGTCGTAGGCAAAGTAAATGACCCGCTTGGCCAGCGGGCTGGCTGGATCGGTCAGCGGTGATGCACCGAACTCGCCGCCCAGCTGCGCCCCCCCCGTTGCGACGCCGTCACCGGGTTGCGCCTCACCGACCCCGATACTCTGCTCATCCACCGGCACATCCTCCGGCCGCTCCTCAATACTGCCGCAGGCCACCAGCAGGAGACTGCTCAAACCAACTACCCATAACGCCCTGTGTTTGCTGTTCATGTCTCTACTCCTATTCGCCGAAGAATGGTGACCAGGCCGGTTCCCGCACATCACCTTTGTGAAGACCTAGCCGCTGCCGTGCCCGGCCGTCAGCTGATACCGCTTCCAGCACACCGCGCTCGCCCAGCTCGGTAGCGTACAGCACCATGGTCCCGTTGGGGGCAAAGCTGGGGGACTCATCAAGCCGGGTATCCGTCAGTACCCGCAAGGTACCGGTTGCCATATCCAGCACCGCGATACGGAAACGATCGCCGTCGCCGTGTACCATCGCCAGACGTTTACCATCAGGAGAGAGTGCAGGGCTCGCGTTATATATCCCCTCGAAGGTAACACGCTGTGGTCCATCCTGCGGCCGCCCGGCAGGATCGACACGCACACGGTAAATCTGCGGCCGCCCACCGCGGTCTGACGTGAAATAAAGGCTGCGCCCGTCCGGCGCCCACACCGGTTCGGTGTCGATGGCAAAGTGCTGGGTGACGCGTGTCAGGCGACCGCTACCCAATTCCAGCACATAGATTTCCGGGTTGCCGTCACGCGACAGGGTCAGTGCCAACCGCTGGCCGTCAGGGGAAAACTCGGGTGCACTGTTGAGTCCGGAAAACTCTGCCACCTTCCGCCGCTGGCCACTGGCGATATCCTGCACATAGATCATCGAGCGTCCATCCTCGAAGGACACATAGGCCAGGCGACGGCCATCGGGTGCCCACGCGGGAGACATCAGCGGCTGACTGGAGGTCAGGATGACCTGCTCGTTGTGGCCGTCGGCATCGGCTACCTCCAGGCGGAAGCGCCGCTTGCCCGCCGCCAGATTCTCCACCGTTACATAGGCGATATGGGTGTCGAAGGCGCCGCGCAGTCCGGTGAGGCGCTGATAGATGATGTCGGCGATCTGGTGCGCCACGCGGCGCAGCCGCGCAGCGTCGGCCTGCATGCTGTAACCGGCCAGTTGCACCCCGCGCACCGTGTCGAACAACTGGAACTGTACCTGATAGCGGCCGTCACGCAGTTCCATCCGGCCGATCACCAAGTTGTCGCTGCCCACCCCGCGCCACAGGTTGAAGTTCACATCGCGCCCATCTACCGGCTGTTGCGGCAGGCGCTGCGCGTCCAGCGGCGCAAACTGGCCGCTGCGCGCCAGATCGGCGCTGATGATGGCGGCCATGTCCTGCGCCGGCACGCCGGGACCGCTCCAGCCGAAGGGCACCACAGCGATGGGCAGGGCGCCCTCCATACCCTGGGTGATCTCGATGCTGAGCCGCGCCTGGGCGGTACCGGCCAGCAACATGAAGGACAACAACATTATTCTGATCGCGCTCAAGGCACTACCTCGCTTCGAAGATGAACTCGACCTCACGGTCCCATATTTCCGGTACCGGCGGCGGCGGCAAAGGTGACGCCTTGTGCACCGCATTTTCCACCGAGCGGTCGAACACCGCATCGCCGCTGCTGCGGGTGACGCGCACCCCCACCACATCGCCGGTGGGCAACTGCTGCACCAATACCGTACAGGTCATACCCGTGCGCACCGTGGGCGGTCGCAGCCAGTTGCGTTCCACCTTGTTGCGGATGTCCGCCACGTACTGATTTTGCAAGGTTTTATTCTGGCGCGCCCGCTCCTGCGCCACCCTCTCGTTCTCCGCCGCCAGACGGCGCTGTTCTTCCGCCATCTTGGCCTTTAACTCAGCCTCCTGCGCCGCCTTCCTGCGCGCCTCTTCCTCACGGCGCAGCCGCTCCTCTTCCTGCTTGCGTTTGGCTTCCAGTTCTGCGGCACGCTTCTCTTCCACCACCCGCTTCTGCTCAGCCGCCTCCTGCGCCTTCTTCAGTTCGGCCAGGCGCTTCTGCTCCGCCGCCTCCTTGGCTTTGCGCTCCTTTTCTGCGGCAGCACGCTGCTTTTGTTCCTCTGCGGCACGGCGCTTCAAATCCGCTGCCCGCTTCTCCTCACGCTGACGCGCTTCGCGCGCCCGTTGCGCCTCATCCTGCAACTGCTTGCGCCGCGCCTCTTCCTGTTGCTGCTGGCGCCGCGTCTCATCGCGCAGACGCTGTACCTCGGCAGCTACCTGCGCCTCATCCACCGCCCGCGCCTGGATCGGCGCGGGCTCCGCCGATGCCGCCACCGGCTGCGGCCGCGGCGTCGGCGCATGCAGGCTCACGCCCAACAGCGCGATCAGCACCGCATGCAGCAGCAGCGCCCAGCCATAAGGAGCGAACCGACCCGACATCGGCGATTAATCCGGAGTCTCGGTGAGCAGCCCCACGCCGGGTACGCCGGATTGCTGCAGCACCGCCATCACCGTCACCACCTTGCCGTAGGACACGTTGCGATCACCCCGCACATACACGGGCGTTTCCGGCCTGAGTTGCAGTTCAGCGGCGATACGCACCGCCAGTCCTTCGGCATCGAGCTGAATCGAACGCTCAGCCCCCTTGGTGAAATGCAGGTTACCTTCGGCGTCCACCGTCACCACCAGCGGCGGAATCGATGTCGGCGCTACCGTCTCCGCAGACGCCTGCGGCAGGTCCACCTTGACGCCCTGGGTCAGCAGCGGCGCGGTAATCATGAAGATCACCAACAGCACCAGCATGACGTCGATATAGGGCACCACGTTGATCTCGCCCATGGGCTTTTTGCGCTTGTGCCGATAGGCAACGCGGCCCGTCATTTGGTGTGGGCCTGACGCTGCAGCAGGGTGGAAAATTCCTCCGTATAGGCCTCATAGCGATTCACCAGGCGTTCCACGTCGTTGGCGTAGCGGTTATAGGCGATGACCGCGGGGATGGCGGCAAACAGGCCCATGGCGGTGGCGATGAGCGCCTCGGCAATGCCGGGGGCCACCATCGCCAGGGTGGCCTGCTGCACCGAACCCAGGGCGCGAAAGGAATTCATGATGCCCCATACGGTCCCGAACAGACCGATGTAGGGACTGGTGGAACCGACGGTGGCGAGGAAGGAAAGATTGGCCTCCAGACGGTCGATCTCGCGACTCAGGGCGACACGCATGGCACGCTGCGCCCCTTCCACCACCGCCATCGGCTCGACCCCGCCCTGCTTGCGCAGGCGCGCAAATTCGCCGAAACCGGACTCGAACAACACCGCCATGCCGGTATTGTCTTCCGGGCTCTTGGTGACCTGTTTGTATAATTCGACCAGATCGATACCGGACCAGAAACGCTTCTCGAAGATATCGGCCTCGGTCATCGTAGCCTTGAGCAGACGCCACTTGGTGATGATCTGCCCCCAGGAAACAATGGAGATGACCAGCAGCAACAGCATCACCGCCTGCACCAACAGGCTGGCTTCAACAAACAGGCTTAACAGGGAAATGTCAGTATTCATCCTTGGTCGGTACCTGTTGTTACACGTACACAGGGTTGCCGGATAATTCACTTATCCGCCAGACGTTATGCCCCCTGTGGCGAAGTGATATTTTGTCCAAGCGCCGCCAATAACTCGGCCGGCGCCGGTTTCGGGCGCAGGGTCTGCGCATCAAGGCTGGCAATCTTCACCTTGCCGCGGCACAACACCTCATCGCCACGCCGCACCTCCTGGCGAAAGGTGATACTGGCGCCACCGCTAGCGGCCACCTCGGCGCTTACCGTCAGCGCCTCGTTGAAGCGCGCCGGGCGCAGGTAATCCACCTCCACCGAACGCACTGCGAAAATGATCGCTGCGTCACGGATCAGAGTGTCCTGTTCAAAACCGAGGCTGCGCAGCCATTCGGTACGCGCGCGTTCCATAAATTTCAGGTAGTTGGCGTAATACACCACGCCGCCACTGTCGGTATCCTCGTAGTAAATCCGTACCGGCCAGAGGAATATCGATTCGTTAGTCATCCTTGCCGCCGTTTAGTTCCAGCGTCTGTTGCGGGGTACGCGCCATCGATTGCGGCGCTGCGAGACCGAAGTGAAGATAGGCGCTTCTGGTCGCGGTACGGCCACGCGGCGTACGCATCAGGAAGCCCTGCTGAATCAGGAACGGCTCCAGCACGTCCTCGATGGTGCCACGCTCCTCACCAATGGCGGCCGCCAGACTGTCGACGCCCACCGGGCCGCCATCGAACTTCTCGATCACCGCCAGCAACAGCTTGCGGTCCATGACATCAAAACCGTTAACGTCCACATCCAGCATGTCCAGCGCACGGTCCGCCACCGCATCGGTGATGCAGCCATCAGACTTCACCTCGGCATAATCGCGCACGCGGCGCAACAGACGGTTGGCGATGCGCGGCGTGCCACGTGAACGACGGGCTATCTCGTGTGCCCCTTTGGGTTCGATCTGTACACCGAGGATGCGTGCCGAGCGAGTGACAATGGATTGCAGTTCGTCGACCGTGTAGAACTCCAGTCGCTGCACGATGCCGAAGCGATCACGCAGGGGCGAAGTGAGCAAACCGGCACGGGTGGTGGCACCGACCAGGGTGAACGGCGGCAAATCCAGTTTGATGGAACGCGCCGCCGGCCCTTCACCAATCATGATGTCGAGCTGGTAATCCTCCATCGCCGGGTAGAGCACCTCTTCGACCACCGGCGACAGGCGGTGGATCTCGTCGACGAACAGTACGTCGTGGGGCTCCAGGTTGGTGAGCAACGCCGCCAGGTCGCCGGCGCGTTCCAGTACCGGCCCCGAGGTGTGGCGCAGGTGCACCCCCATCTCCTCGGCGATGATGTGCGCCAGGGTGGTCTTGCCGAGGCCGGGGGGACCAAACAACAACACATGGTCCAGCGCCTCGCCACGCCCCTTCGCTGCCTGGATGAAGATTTCCATCTGCTCACGCACCGCCTGCTGACCAACGTAGTCGGCCAACAGTTTGGGACGGATGGCGCGATCCTGGGCGTCTTCCTCGCGGTGGGCAGTGGCAGTAATCAGGCGGTCGGTTTCTATCATCGCAGTTTCGAGGTTCAAGCTTCCCGGTTGGGTTGTATCTCGCAATCCGAAGCCCGAGATTATTTTTTCATCGCCCCCTTCAGCGCCTCACGGATAATTTCTTCCGAACTGTGCCCCGCGCCACTCACTCCACTTACCATGCGGCTCGCCTCCGGCGGCTTGTAGCCGAGGGAAATCAGGGCACTGACGGCATCCTTCACCTCGTCGCGGACTTCCGCGGTCGGCGTCGCCATCACCACCGGCAACACCCCGGCCTCCTGCCAGTCGGTCAGGCGATCACGCATTTCCACAATCAGGCGCTCGGCAGTCTTCTTGCCGATACCGGGCAGGCGGGTCAGGGAAGCCGCATCGCCCTCCTGGATGCAGCGGGCGAAGGCATCGGCATTCATGCCGGAGAGAATCGCCAACGCCATCTTGGCGCCGACGCCGTTGACCTTGATCAGGGCGCGGAACAGGCTGCGCTCGCGCTCGCTGGCGAAGCCGAACAGCAGGTGGGCATCCTCGCGCACCACCAGGTGTGTGTGCAGCACAACTTCACTACCGCTGGCCGGAAGCTGGTAGAAGGTACTCATGGGCGCCTCCACCTCATAGCCGACGCCGCCCACCTCCAGCAACAGCTGTGGCGGTTTCTTGTCCAGCAGGGTACCGCGCAGCCGTCCGATCATCGCCGCCTTCCTGCCAGGGTCTTGGCCGCCGTCAGATGGACCAGGGTTTGCACCGTATGTATATGGCACAGCGCCACGGCAAGCGCGTCGGCGGCATCCGCCTGCGGGGCGGCCGGTAATTTCAACAAGGCCTGCACCATATGCTGTATCTGTCCCTTGTCGGCGCGGCCATTGCCCACCGTGGCCTGCTTGATCTCCGCCGGCGTGTACTCACTGATCGCCAGCCCCTCGGTCAACACCGCGCACAGCGCGGCGCCGCGCGCATGCCCCAGCTTGAGGGCGGAATCGGGATTGCGCGCCATGAACACCCGCTCGATGGCCACGTGATCCGGCCGGTAGGCCGCCACCACTTCACGCAGCTCGTCGAAGATGGACTTCAACCGCCCGTTGAACTCGCCATCGCCGACACGGATGCAGCCGCTGGCCACATACACGCAGCGCGTCCCCTCGCGCTCGATGATGCCGAAGCCGGTGATGCGCGAGCCGGGATCGATCCCAAGGATGCGGGACATCAGGAACAAGTTCCAAGTGACAAGTGGCAAGTTGCAAGAAAAAAAATCGTGCGGCGGCACGCCGCACTCATCCCACTTGTATCTTGTAACTTGTAACTTGTCACTGAATCTGAGCCATCACTTCGTCGCTGAAGTCGGCATTGCTGTAGACACTCTGCACGTCGTCCAGGTCCTCCAGCATGTCGACCATCTTCATCACCTTCTCAGCATCTTCCAGTTGCAGCTCGATGGTGGTGGCAGGGCGTTCGGTGACCTCGGCAACTTCCGGGGTGAGGCCGGCGGCGATCATCGCCTCCTTCACCTCGATGAAATTTTCCTGGGCGGTGATCACATCGATACTGCCGTCGTCGTTGCTGGCCACATCGTCGGCGCCGGCCTCGAGGGCGACCTCCATGATGCGGTCTTCGTCGCTGCCCGCCGGGTAGCTGAGTACGCCGACGCGGCTGAACAGATAGGCGACGGAGCCGTCGGTGCCCAGATTGCCGCCGCACTTGGAGAAGGCGTGGCGCACTTCCGACACGGTGCGGTTGCGGTTGTCGGTGAGGCAGTCGACCAGCACCGCGACGCCGCCGGCGCCATAGCCCTCGTAGCGGATCTGCTCGTAGTTTTCACCGTCGCCGGCACCGCTGCCACGCTTGATGGCGCGCTCGATGGTGTCCTTGGGCATGTTGGCGTCGAGCGCCTTGTCGATGGCGGTGCGCAGACGCGGATTGCCGCCGGGGTCGCCGCCGCCCATGCGGGCCGAGACGGTGATTTCACGAATCAGCTTGGTGAAGATCTTGCCGCGCTTGGCGTCCTGGCGCCCTTTGCGGTGCTGGATGTTGGCCCATTTGCTGTGTCCGGCCATGATTACCTCGTTGATGGCAATGTCGTTAAATCGGGGCATTTTACCATCAGCAAGGCGTTCGCTGACAGCCCGACACTCAGTACGGCATATCTCAACTTTCGTGATCAGGCGGCAGGGTGATGATGCGGTCGAGGCCGTAGCCATCGTCGGCCGCAAAGAAAAAGGCCTGATGGTCGATATGCATCAGGTCGCTGAGGTGCGGGTCCACGACACGGTAGCCGTCCCGTTCGAGCATCAACGCGCGCCGTGATATTGCGGGATGGATGCCGGCGACCCGGCCATTGCGATGAACAGCACAGCCGGCCTCACCCATATGGCTGCATTCGGCTCCAGTGAATAGCTGCCAACGCCAGCGTCAGGAAACACGCAACTCCTGAAACTCAAGGCGTACACCGGCCACCTCCAGCACATCGCCGGTCTTGAGCGCCTGACTGCTGGCGCCAACCGGCTGACCATTGAGGTTGGGCACGCCCTGGCTGTTGCCCACGGCCATCGGCACCAGAAAGAATCCCTGCGTACGTTTGGCCACCACGGCCACCTGCACACCGGGCTTGCCCACGGTATTGTACGGTTTGTTCAGCTCCAGCAGTTCGCCCGCCTTGGGTCCGTTGAGTATCTTGAGCTTGCCGATGAGTTCCTTTGGGGGCCTCAGCGCCTCGCGCTGTGCCGAGGAGATAATCACTGTCGACTCCAATGTTTGCGCCGTCTCGTCAACAAACCTCAGTTCATGCTGGCCGATGCGCAATACGTCACCATGGCGCAGTTGGCGCCGATGCACACGCTGGCCATTGACCAAGGTGCCATTGGTGCTTTCCAGATCTTCCACAAAAACTTCCTTTCCCAGCACGTGAAACACCGCGTGCTTGCCGCTTACCGTGCCATCTTCCAGGTGAATATCATTGGACGATGCCCGTCCCAGGGTAAAACGGGGCTGATCAAGGCTCAGTTCATTGATGGTTGCACCATCCAGTGTTATGACCAGTTTCGCCATGTTGCTTACTCCTTCAGCGCCACTACGCGTACCAGGATTACGGAAATATTGTCCTTACCGCCGCAGCGGTTTGCTTCGGCCACCAACGCTTCGGTGGCGGCATCCAGATTATCCCTGTAATCCATCAGCAATTTTGCGATGGCGTTATCAGTCACCATGTCGCTAAGACCGTCGGAACAAAGCAGATAGCGGTCACCGCCCTGCACCTCATGGTGATGCACCTCCACGTCCACCCCCGGCTCGATACCAAGGGCGCGGGTGATAACATTCTTGCTCACCGACTGCCTGGCCTCCTCGGCGCTCATGAAGCCTCCGGTGACCAACTCCTGTAGCAGTGAATGATCGGAGGTAAGCTGCTCCAACCGGCCATCACGCAGACGATAGACGCGCGAATCACCCACATGCCCCACCATCACACTGCGGCCGCGGAATATTGCCAGCGCCAAGGTGGTGCCCATGCCGTTGAACACGACCTCGCTGGCGGCCTTGTGCAGGATTTCCGCGTTGGCATCGGACACCGCATTCTGCATGCCCATCTCCTGCTCCAGCGTGTCGGACGGCAGATCGCGCAACAATGGTTGCAACACGGATATGGCCAGGGCGCTGGCCACCTCGCCAGCGTTGTGGCCGCCCATGCCATCGGCCAGCAGTGCCAGGCCGGCCTCGACATCCCAGGCGATCTGGTCCTCGTTGTGTTCACGCCGGCACCCCGTGTCGGTGCGACCACTCATTTGCAATATGGGAACAGTCACCTCAAAGATCCTTGGTTATCTGTTGCTTACAACGGCGCAGGGCGTTGGCCAAATGGTGTCCGCTTTGCACCCGCTTATCGAGATCCTTGTACAGCGCCCGATTGACGATGGTACTGACACATTCCGGCAGATCGGGGCGCAATACGCGCACGTCGACATGTTTTTCGTTGGTGATCTTGTACATCAGGCTGGCCAGCGAATCGGCCACAAAGGGCAGTTCGCCGGTGAGCAGTTGGAAGAAGGTCACACCGAGAGAGAACAGATCGGAGCGGCCGTCCACCTTCTTGCCCGCCAGCTGCTCCGGCGACATGTAGGACGGACTGCCCAGCACGGTGCCGGTCTTGGTCTTGCTGGAGTCGACCAGACAGGCGACCCCGAAATCGGTCACCTTTACTATCCCGGTAGTCTCATCGTAGATGATGTTGGCCGGCTTGATGTCGCGGTGCACCACCTGTTGCTGATGGGCATAATCCAGCGCCTCTGCCACCTTGATGATGATGTCGAACACCTTCTCAGCCGGCAGCAGATTCTCGAACCGGCACCAGGCAGACAACGGCTTGCCACGCAGGTAGTCCATCGCGATGTACGCCAGCTCCTGCTCCTCACCCACATCATAGACAGTGACGATATTGGGGTGGTCGAGACGGCCGGCCGTTTCCGCCTCGCGGAAGAATCGTGCCTTCACGTCGGCCAGCTGCTCCTCATCGAACTCCTGCGACAGGGCCATGGTCTTGATGGCCACAGTACGATTGATGCGCGGATCACGCCCCAGATACACCATACCCATGGCACCGCGGCCAATCTCGCGTTCCACCTGATAACGGCCGAGCATGGGCTTTTGCAGCTTGTTGTAACTCATCTCCAAGGTGCTGCTGCCGGTGTTGGCAGCAAAGCCCTTGCCCAAGGCCGTCATCTTCTCCATCTCCTGGTTGAGACGAATACGTTCACGACTGTCGCGGAACGACGGTGCATGCTCCACGATATAGTGGAATACGCCCACTGCCCGGTTGAACTGGCGCTTGCGCTCAAAATCGAGGCCGAGGCTGTAAAGCATCTCCAGCAGGTCGTTATCCACCGCACAACGGCGGAACTTCTCAAATGCCAGATCAAACTGGCCCTGGGATTGCAGGATGTGGCCCAGGCTGCGGTTGGCCTGTTCGAGCTGGCCGCGCAGTTGGTACGAGCGCTCATCCACCTGCCGGCGCACAGCGAGCAGGACGACGCCGCCCACCAGTGCCGCAACCGGCACCATCAGCGGCAGCCACAACGACCGCAAGGCCATCAGCATGAAATGGGCGTTGACCAGCAGGAACAGCAGCACCACGCTCAGAGCCAGCCCGGTGCCGAGACGGAAGCGCGGCAATACGAACATCAGGTAAAGGCCGACCAGCAGCAGTACCCCAAGCTGCGCCCACACGGCCCAGACCGGCACACTGAACAGGTCGTTGCTGAGCAGGCCACTCACGATATGGGCACTGGCCACCACCGGCGCCATCGCCTCACCTATGGGTGTCGCGATCCTGTCCACCAATGTCGGGTCGGTGAGGCCGATAAGCACGGTCTTGCCACGGAACACCGTGGGGTCCACCTGCTCGGCATAGACGTCGGCAAAGGGATAGGTCGTAAACGGCGGCCTGTCGTCACGGCCGCGGTAATAACGTGGATAAACGTGCAAGGACGGATCGGCATGAAATGTGGTGCCACCCAGGGTAACGCCCTGCCCCGGCATCACCACCAGTTGGCGGGGGTCCAGATTCATGGTGCGGGCCGCCACCAGCAGTGGGAAGGAAGGGAAATGGCTCGCACCGTATTGCAGCACCAGCGGCACGGCACGCTGGCGGCTGCCGGCCACAGGGTAACCGTTGAGATGACCGATACCGGCCGCACCCTGGGCAATGGCCGACACTGGCGGGTACAGGCGATCGGCCAAGGCAACATTCGCCGTCAGCACGCTCGGTACGTAATCGAACCAGACGGGGCGGATGGTGCCGGTGCTGGGCAGGGCGAAAGCGCCCATCGTCTTATCCAGCGCGGGTACGCGGCTATCGGGGGATGAGGCAAAACGGTAAGGCATGCCGAACACTACGTTGCCGGCCCGGCGGGCACTGCGACCGAGGGCGCCGTCGGTGTCGAGGCCGGCCTCGGCACGGCTCAGCACGCCGCGTACTTGCTCGTCGTCGTAGTCCATCTGCAGGTAGCGCAGATATTCAAGGCCGTGCTGGTTTTCAGCCATATCCAGCGGCAACGCAACACCGATGACGGCCGCCTCGGCGGCGGCCAGCCGATTCACCAACTGCGCAACGCGGTCGCGCGGCCAGGGCCAGGGCCCCAGCCGCTGCAGTGAGGCCTCATCAATGCCGACAATGATCACATTGTCGTCGGCAGGCCGGCCACTGGCGACCTCCACGGCCATGTCATAGGCAAACCAGTCGAGGCGGGACAGCGGCTCGCTGCCCGCTGCCAGCAGGCATGCCAAGGTCACGGCCAGTCCCGGGAACCAGTGTGCTTTCCAAAAAGGTTTCTTCACGCTCTCCACCACCACAGCCTAGTTATTATTCTGATACAGACTGCTGAGACAAACTGCCTGCAGGCATTAAACCCCATCCGACGCGGCGGGGACAAGCAGAGAGCGACAAAGAACCGGGGGAAGAATACGACGGCGGGCATACAGCATCGGTTGCAAGTGACAAGCCCCCCAGCATCGGCCCCGGCGCGGGATGCGCTCCGCCCCCCGATGGAGATGGACGCTGGTCACTTTAAACTTCAATTACTTGGAACTTACCTCGAGCATCCGCTCCAGCGCCAGCCGCGCCAGCTGCGCCTCCTCCGGCGCCACCTTGATCCGGTTGACGACGTTGCCCGCCACCAGATTCTCCAGGGTCCAGGCCAGATGCTGCGGGTCGATGCGGAACATGGTGGAGCACATGCAGACCGTGGGCGACATGAAGTGGACATGCTTGTCCTCGTGCCTGAACTGCTCGTGCAGGCGGTTGACCAGGTTCAGCTCGGTGGCCACCAGCCAGCGCGTGCCGGGGGCGGATTCGCGCACGGTCTTGATGATGTACTCGGTGGAGCCGACGTAGTCGGACTTCTGGCACACCTCGAACGGCGATTCCGGGTGGGAAATAATCTTGGCGTCCGGGTATTTGGCCTTGAAGCGGTCGATGTGCTCGGGACGGAACATCTGGTGCACCGAACAAAATCCCTTCCACAGGATCATCTTCGCGTTGCGGATCTGCTCCGGGGTGAGTCCGCCCATGGGCAGGTCGAAATCCCACACCACCATGTCTTCCAGCGGGATGCCCATGGTGTAGCCGGTGTTGCGGCCCAAGTGCTGGTCGGGGAAGAACAGCACCTTGCCGCGCTGGGCGAAGGACCACTCCAGCACCTTGCGCGCATTGGACGAGGTGCAGACGATGCCGCCGTGGCGGCCGCAGAACGCCTTCAGGTCGGCGGCGGAATTGATGTAGGTGACCGGGGTGATGGTTTCATCGGGATCGAGCACCGTGGCCAGCTCGCGCCAGGCGCGTTCGACGCTGGCGAGGCTCGCCATGTCGGCCATGGAGCAGCCGGCGCCCAGGTCCGGCAGGATGGCGATCTGGTCGGGACGCGACAGGATGTCGGCCACCTCGGCCATGAAGTGCACGCCGCAGAACACGATGTACTCGGCCTTGGACTGCGCCGCCTCACGCGACAGCTTGAGGGAGTCGCCGGAAAAATCGGCGTGGCGGAACACCTCTTCGCGCTGGTAGTGATGGCCGAGGATCACCAGGCGCTCGCCCAGCGCCGCCTTGGCCGCGACGATGCGCGCCTCGCACTCTTCGTCGCTCAGACCGGCATACTTTTCAATCGGCAATGCTTCAGCCATGCGTGCCTCTCAGGCCCTACGTTGCGCTGCAACGCCGTGGCGGGCAGCGCCCGCCACAACGCAGCAGTTGTTACTTCTCTTCCTTCACCGGCTTGGCCACGCGCACGCCCAGCTCCACCAGCTGCTTGGGGTTCACCGTGGAGGGTGCGCCGGTGAGCATGCAGGCCGCGGACTGGGTCTTGGGGAAGGCCATCACATCGCGGATCGACTTGGCCCCGGTCATCAGCATCACCAGGCGGTCCAGGCCGAAGGCCAGGCCGCCGTGCGGCGGGCAGCCGTACTTGAGGGCGTCGAGCAGGAAGCCGAACTTCTCCTCCGCCTCCAGCTGGTCGATGCCGAGCTGGTGGAACACCTCCTGCTGTACCTCCTTGCGGTAGATACGCATGGAACCGCCGCCGAGTTCGGTGCCGTTCAGCACCATGTCGTAAGCGCGGGACAGGCAGTTGCCCGGGTCGTGGGCCAGCTTGTCCAGGTGCTCTTCCTTGGGCGCGGTGAAGGGATGGTGCAGGGAGACCCAGCGGTTTTCCTTGTCGTCGAACTCGAACATCGGGAAATCCACCACCCACAGCGGGCGCCACTGCCCTTCCAGCAGGCCCATGTCGTGGCCCAGCTTGACGCGCAGTGCGCCGAGGGCCTCGGTGACCACCTTGGCCTTGTCGGCGCCGAAGAAGATCAGGTCGCCGTTCTGCGCACCGGTGCGCTGCATCAGGGCCGTCACCACCTCGTCGGGCAGGAACTTGAGGATCGGCGATTGCAGCCCTTCGCGCCCTTGGGCCAGGTCGTTGACCTTGATATAGGCCAGGCCCTTGGCGCCGTAGATGCCGACGAACTTGGTGTAGTCGTCGATGTCCTTGCGCGACAGCTTCTCGCCGCCCTGCGGCACGCGCAGCGCGGTGACGCGGCACTTGGGGTCCGCCGCCGGGGCCGAGAACACCTTGAAGTCCACCGCCGTCATCAGGTCGGCCACTTCCACCAGTTCCAGCGGGATGCGCAGATCGGGCTTGTCGGAGCCGTAGCGGCCGATGGCCTCGGCGTAGCTCATGCGCGGGAACGGGTTGGGCAGCGCCACCTCCAGCACCTGGGCGAACAGGTGGCGGATCATGCCTTCCATCATGACCATGATCTGCTCCTCGCCCATGAACGAGGTTTCGATGTCGATCTGGGTGAATTCCGGCTGGCGGTCGGCGCGCAGGTCCTCGTCGCGGAAGCAGCGCACGATCTGGTAGTAGCGGTCCATGCCGGACACCATCAGCAGCTGCTTGAAGATCTGCGGCGACTGCGGCAGGGCGAAGAAGCTGCCCTGGTGGGTGCGGCTCGGCACCAGGTAGTCGCGCGCGCCTTCCGGCGTGGCCTTGGTCAGCATCGGGGTCTCGATATCGAGGAAGCCGTTGTCGTCCAGGTACTCGCGCAGGGCGCGGGTGATCTTCGAGCGGAACTTGAGGCGCTCCAGCATGGCCGGGCGGCGCAGGTCCACGTAGCGGTACTTGAGGCGCAGTTCCTCGGACACCTCGTCATCGCCGTCATCCAGCTGGAACGGCGGGGTCTCGGAACGGTTGAGGATGGTCAGGCTCTTGCCCAGCACCTCCACCTGGCCGGTGGGCAGGTTGGCATTTTCGGTGCCGGCGGGACGGCGGCGCACGCGTCCCTTCATGTGCAGCACGTATTCGCTGCGCACGCTCTCCGCAGTCATGAAGGTTTCCGGGGTGTCCGGGTCGAACACCACCTGCACCAGCCCCTCGCGGTCGCGCAGGTCGATGAAGATCACGCCGCCGTGGTCGCGCCGGCGGTGGACCCAGCCGGACAACTCAACTTCCTGATCGATAAGGGATTCGTTCAAATGCCCGCAATAGTGGCTGCGCATGGGGAGTAAAGTCCTGTTACATCAAAAATTAAAGGCGGGAATGGTACGGCCAGCGCCCCGCCAGCGCAAGGCGCTGGCGGGGCCAGGGACGAGGGACAAGGGATGGGCGTGCTGCGCACGCCTTTCTCGTGCCTAGCCCCTCGTATCGCGTACCTGCGTAGTTCCGCCAGGAACAACGACACCCATGGAGATAATCATCTTCAGGCCGTCGTCCACGCTCATGTCCAGCTCCACCACGTCCTCCACGGGCACCATCAGGAAGAAGCCGGAGGTGGGGTTGGGGGTGGTGGGGACATAGACGTTGACCACGTCGCGGCCAGTCTTCTGCTGCGCCTCGCCCACGCCGGTGCCGGTCTGGAAGGCCAGGGTCCACAGCCCCTGGCGCGGGTATTCGACGAGCAGCACCTTGCGGAAGGACTGACCGCCGCCGGAAAACATGGTTTCGGCCAGCTGCTTGACCGCCGAATAGACCGAACGCACCAGGGGGATGCGGGCCAGCAGCCGCTCCCACAGGGCCAGCAGGCGGCGGCCGAACAGGTTGGCCACCAGCATGCCGGTGGCCAGCACCACCAGCACCGTGAGCACCAGCCCCAGTCCCGGGATGTGGAAGCCCAGCAGGGTATCCGGGCGCAGGCGCTCCGGCAGCAGCAGCAGCGTCTGGTCCATGGTGCCGACCAGCAGCCGGACCACCAGGATCGTGACGCCCAGGGGCAGCCAGAGCAGCAGCCCGGCGATCAGATAACGCCGCAAATGGTGCATCAAGCCGCCTTACTTGGCCGCGCAGCCGCAGCCGCCGGCCGCGCCGCAGGCCGGGCCGGAACTGGACTCGGCCACGTTTTTCTTGGCGCCGGACTTGAAGTCGGTTTCATACCAGCCGCCGCCCTTGAGGCGGAAACCGGCAGCGGAGATCAGCTTCTCCAGCTCCGGCTTGCCGCAGGCGGGGCAGTCACTGAGTGGGGCATCACTCATCTTCTGCATGGCTTCCAGCTGGTGGCCGCAACTCTTGCAGGCATATTCATAAATGGGCATGGGATCACCTCGTCAAGAGATACCGGGAATATTCCGGCGGATACATAGGGATAAAAGACAGGAATTCAAGCGAACCGGCTATTCCAGACCAAAGTGCTCCTGCTCAATGGCGGCAGAGCGTTCAATGGCCGCCCGCGCATCGGCTAGCGCCTTCTTCAGCTTCTGGTGTTCGGTAACGGCCTGACCGGAGCGGAAATACAGCTCGGTAGCCTCCAGCACCCTTTCCAGGCTTTTTACCCGGTAATGCAGGTTGAGCAGGGCCTTGGCCACATGGTGCGGGTCCTCGCCCTGCTCACGCATGCGGCCGGCCTCGGCCAGCGCTTCTTTAAGTTCCTGTTCGGTGGGCATGCCCATCGTGGTTTACTCCGGCTAAATAACTGATTTGTGGAGTATACGGGGGGTTAGGGGTTAGGGGCTAGGGAAGGACTATACCGCACGTGAAATATATCGAAACAGGCACGAGCCCAGCGAATACATTCCCCAGCCCCGTATAATGTCAAAAAACTGCGACCGACGCCGATGCATATCCGCCATACCGAAGCCCCCACCCAGACCCGCCGCGACTGGCAGACCATCCGCTTCCTGCTGCCCTATCTGTGGGCCTACCGTGGCCGCGCCTTGCTTGCGTTGCTGTTCCTGATCCTGGCCAAGCTGGCCAATGTGGGCGTGCCGCTGGCGCTGAAGGAGATCGTCGATTACCTCGACGCCCCCGGCCTGCGCGAGCTGGCCCTGCCGATGGTCCTGCTGCTGGCCTACGGCCTGCTGCGCCTGGGCAGCTCGGCCTTCAACGAGCTGCGCGACGTGGTGTTCGCCCGCGTGCGCCACGGCATCATGCGCCGCCTGTCGCTCACCTTTCTGCAGCACCTGCACGCCCTGTCCCTGCGCTTCCACCTGGAGCGCAAGACCGGCGCCATCACCCGCGACCTGGAACGCGGCACCCGCTCCGCCTCCTCGCTGCTCAACTACATGCTGTTCAACATCCTGCCCACGCTGGTGGAGGTGACACTGATCGCCTCCGTGCTGCTGGTGAAGTACGACCCGTGGTTCGCCATCATCACCTTCATCACCGTGGCCGTCTATGTGGCCTTCACCTTCGCCATCACCGACTGGCGCATGCAGTACCGCCATCAGATGAACGCACTGGATTCGCAGGCCAACTCCCAGGCGGTGGACAGCCTGCTCAATTTCGAGACGGTGAAATACTTCAACAACGAACGCTATGAACACCACCGCTACGACGCCTCGCTCAGTGGCTGGGAAGACGCGGCAGTAAAGACGCAGACCTCGCTCTCCAGCCTCAACATCGGCCAGGGCGCCATCATCGCCGTGGGCGTCACCCTGATCATGGCGCTGGCGGCGCGCGGCGTCATCGACGGCAGCATGTCCCTCGGCGACCTGGTGCTGGTCAACGCCTTCATGCTGCAGATGTTCATTCCGCTCAACTTTCTCGGCGTGGTGTACAGCCAGCTCAAGCACGCATTGTCGGACATGGCCCAGATGTTCGACCTGTTGCACCGCCCGCCGGAGATCATCGACCGGCCCGATGCGCCCCCCTTGTCGGTGGGCGACGGCGCCATCCGTTTCGAACACGTCAGTTTCGCCTACAACGCCGAGCGACCGATCCTGTTCGACGTGGACTTTGAAATTTCCGCCGGCAAGAAGGTGGCCGTGGTTGGCCCCAGCGGCGCCGGCAAATCCACCCTGGCGCGTCTGCTGTTCCGCTTTTACGATGTCAGCGGCGGGCGTGTGCTGATCAACGGCCAGGACGTGCGCGATGTGACCCAGCACAGCCTGCGCGAGGCCATCGGCATCGTGCCGCAGGACACCGTGCTGTTCAACGACACGCTGTACTACAACATCGCCTACGGCAGGCCCGACGCCGGCCGTGAGGAAATATTTTCCGCAGCACGGGTGGCGCAGATCCACGACTTCATTCAGTCGCTGCCGCAAGGCTATGACACGATCGTGGGTGAACGCGGACTCAAGCTGTCCGGTGGCGAGAAACAGCGCGTGGCCATCGCTCGCGCCATGTTGAAAAGGCCGCGCATCCTGGTGTTCGATGAAGCCACGTCCTCCCTCGACTCGCGCTCGGAACAGGCCATCCTCGAGGCATTGGCGCGGGTGGCGCAGGACCATACCACCCTGGTCATCGCCCACCGCCTGTCCACCATCGTCGATGCCGACGAAATTCTGGTGCTGGAGGCCGGCCACATCGTCGAACGCGGCACCCACCGTGCCCTGCTGGAAAGTGATGGCCGCTACGCACAGTTGTGGGCACTGCAGCAGGAGGAGCGTGCCCACGAGTCCCTGCCCAATCCCGTACAGATACCCGCGCCATGAGCACCCCATTGCACATCGGCGGCGCCATTCGCCGGGAGGGCTCGGCTCCATTCATGCAAACCATGTGATATCGTTCAGACATGACAAAAAAGATAACCACCCCCGCCGTTGGCACCCTCAAACTCCGCCGTGTCGCCATCGACACCTATCGCGAAAACGTGGCCTATATGCACCGCGAGTGCGAAATCTACCGCGCCGAAGGTTTCCAGGCCCTGACCAAGGTGGAGATCAGCGCCAACGGCAAGAAGATCTTTGCCGTACTCAACGTGGTGGACGACGCCGGCATTGTCGACCTGGGTGAACTCGGTCTGTCCGAGCAGGCCTTCGATCAGCTTGACCTGGAGCCCGGTCATGCCGTCAGCGTGGCCCAGGCCGAGCCGCCACCATCCATGGACGCGGTGCGGCGCAAGATCGCCGGTAGCCGCCTGCGCTTGAACGAATTCCAGGCCATCACCACCGATATCGTCAACAACCGCTATTCCAAGATGGAAATGGCGGCCTTCCTGGTGGCCTCCGGCCAGAACAACCTGGACCGCGAGGAGATCCTGCACCTGACCCGCGCCATGACCGAATCGGGCGAACGCATCGACTGGCGCGAAAGTGTGGTAGCCGACAAGCACTGCATCGGCGGCCTGCCCGGCAACCGCACCTCGATGCTGGTGGTGCCCATCGTCGCCGCCCACGGCATGCTGATGCCCAAGACTTCGAGCCGCGCCATCACCTCGCCGGCCGGCACCTCGGACACCATGGAGATACTGGCGCGCGTCGACCTGTCGCCGAAGGAGTTGCGCGAGATCGTGCGTTACCACCGCGCCTGTCTGGCCTGGGGCGGCACCGCGCGGCTGGCCCCGGCCGACGACATCCTGATCTCGGTGGAGCGCCCGCTCGGTATCGACTCGCAGGGGCAGATGATCGCCTCCATTCTGTCGAAGAAACTGGCCGCCGGTTCCACCCACCTGCTCATCGATATTCCGGTTGGCCCCACCGCCAAGGTGCGCCACATGCACGAGGCCTTGCAGCTGCGCAAACTGTTCGAGTATACCGGCGACCGCATGGGCATCCACCTGGAAGTGATCATCACCGACGGTGCCCAGCCGGTGGGCCGCGGCATCGGCCCGGTGCTGGAGGCGCGCGACGTGATGCAGGTGCTGAACAATGATCCGGAGGCACCGTCGGACCTGCGCCAGAAGGCGCTGCGCCTGGCCGGTCGCCTGCTGGAATTCGATCCGGACGTGCGCGGCGGCTATGGCTACGCCATCGCCCGCGACATCCTCGACTCCGGCCGTGCCCTGAAGAAGATGGAAGAGATCATCGAAGCCCAGGGCAAGCAGACCGTCGAATATCCCTCGGGCAAGCTGACCTATGAGGTGTGCGCGACGCATGACGGCGTGGTCACCAGTATCGACAACTATGTGATGGCCAAGGTAGCGCGCCTGGCCGGCGCTCCCATCGACAAGGGCGCTGGGGTCGACCTGCTGAAGAAGCTGGGCGACCCGGTGAACAAAGGCGAACCGCTTTACCGTGTCTATGCCGAATACAAGTCCGACTATGCCTTTGCCCGGGCCCTGTCCGATCAAAGCAGTGGCTACACCATCGGCACGCCGGAAGAAGTGACCAAAACCTACATGGAGTTGTAAGGAGCCCCGATGATGCTGCTCGGCTGTCACGACTATGAAGCCCAGGGGCGACGTCTGGCCGACGCCCTCGGCCTGCCCTTCGCCCTGGTGGAAATCCACCGCTTCCCGGACGGTGAAAGCAAGGTAACGCTGCCTGCGCCGCTGCCCGAACAGGTGGTGCTCTGCCGCAGCCTCGACCAACCCAATGACAAACTGGTAGAGCTGATGCTGATCGCACGCACCGCACGTGCGATGGGGGCCCGGCGCATCATCCTGGTGGCGCCCTATCTGTGCTACATGCGCCAGGACATCGCCTTCCATGCCGGCGAGGCGGTAAGCCAGAAGGTCGTCGGCGCCTTCCTCGCCGAACTGTTCGATGCCGTCATCACCGTTGACCCGCACCTGCACCGCATCGAACGCCTGGAGCAGGCCATTCCGCGCGGCGAGGCCGTGGCCCTTACCGCAGCACCGGCGATGATTGAATTTCTGGCACAACACGTACAGGCCCCCATGCTCATCGGCCCTGATGCCGAATCCGAACAATGGGTGCGTGCCATGGCCGAACCGGCGGGGCTGGATTATGCCGTCGCCACCAAGGAGCGCCTCGGTGATCGCAGCGTGCGCACCAAACTACCGGAGCGGGATTATCAGGACCGCACCATCGTCCTCGTGGATGACATGGCCAGTACCGGCCGAACCCTCATCGCAGTCGCCAGTCAGCTCAAATTCCGCGGCGCCGCCGCCATCCACTGCCTGGTCACCCATGCCCTGTTCGCCGACAATGCCACACACCAACTGCATGAGGCGGGCATCGAACAGATCTGGAGCACCGACAGTATCAGCCACCCCAGCAATGTCATCCACCTGGCGCCGCTGCTAGCCGATGCGGTGCGCGGCCTCAAGTCCTGAACACCTGCCGCAGAGACGCAGAGCCGCGGAGAAAGGCCATCGTGGTAGCTCCGTATATGCAGCTCCAGCCGTTACTGTTTTGCGCCAATACATCTTTGCCTCTGGGAAATATGTTCCAGACATTTCCAACCGATTACATCCATGTAATCGTCTGCGTCTCTGCGACGGATGGGTTCTGACTGAGCAGGCAGGAATAGACATGTCCCCGTTCCGCTCCCCCCACAAACTGCTGCTGTTCATCGTCGCCGTCGCCTTCCTGCTCGGCATCCTGCAGGTCGGACTGGTGAGCATCGCCTTCGACAAACTGGGGCTGTCGCAGCAGGCGGCCTTTCTGCTGCTGTTCAGTTCCCTGGCTGGCAGCATGATCAACCTGCCGCTGTTCTCGGTGCGCGCCGAACAGCCGCCGGATCAGCCGCCGCTGCCGGTCTTCTGGCCGGTCAGGCTGCCTCCATTCACCGGCCGCACCATCGTCGCGGTCAACACCGGCGGCTGCCTGATCCCGCTCACCTTCTCCCTCTACCTGTTGTTGAACAACCCGCTGCCGCTGTTCCACACCCTGCTCGGCATCGGCACCGTCGCCACCATCAGCTATCACATGAGCCGCCCCATCGCCGGCCTCGGCATCGGTATGCCGCTGTTCGTCGCTCCGATCAGCGCTGCCCTGGTAGCGATCCTGATCAATCCCGAGCAAAGCGCTCCACTGGCCTACATCAGCGGTACCCTGGGAGTGCTCATCGGCGCCGATCTGCTGCGCCTGAAAGACATCCGCCACCTCGGCGCCCCGCTCGCCTCCATCGGCGGCGCCGGTACCTTCGACGGTATCTTCGTCACCGGCATCGTCGCGGTGCTGCTGGCCTGAGTCCGACGCTGGCATTGCCGGCACAGTGCTGGTATAAATCCGCGTAGGAAAAACATAACAACAACACCGCGCCCAAGCCCCCCAAACCACCCTCGTCCTCCCCACCGGAACGAGCCGGGCTGCGCGAAAAGCATGATGCAGGGGTGATGCTGTGCCAGAGGTGATTTATCACCGTAACGACTCGCTGGGATTCCTCAACGAGAACAAACCGCTCGCCGATAAACTGGCCGCACTGCACCAGGTTGTGGCAGGCCGCTGCCCGTCGATCCACCGCATTGCCGTCGCCCTGTACGACGACAAAACCGATCTGCTGAAGACCTTCATCTACAGCAGCGACGGTGAGTCACCGCTGCGCCACTACCAGGCACCGCTGGCCGGTAGTGCCACCCTGAGCCAGATCGTCGTTCAGGGCAAGCCGCGAGTGGTCAACGACCTGGCGATCTTTGCCGACAGCCTGCACGAACACAGCCGCCGCATCCTGGCGCAGGGGTTCGGTGCAAGCTACACCATGCCAATGTATCAGAGCGGCAACTTTTGCGGCTTCGTATTTTTCAACTCCTGCGAGCGCGGTGTGCTGACGGAAAATGTGCTGCACGAACTCGATCTGTTCGGCCACCTACTGTCGCTGACGGTGATCTACGAACTCCAGAAGATGCAGAACCTGGCCGATGCCATCACTACCGCCCGCGACATCACACGCCACCGCGACAACGAGACCGGCAGTCATCTCGACCGCATGTCGCGCTATACCCGCATCATTGCCATCTACCTGGCCGACAAATACGGCCTGGACGACAGCTTCATCGAACACATTTTTATGTTCGCGCCACTGCACGACATCGGCAAGATTGCCATCCCGGACAGCATTCTGCTGAAAGAGTCCAAGCTCAGCCCGGAAGAATTCGAGGTCATGAAGACGCACACGCACAAGGGGCGCGAGGTGATCGAGACCATGCTGGAAAATTTCCGCCTGCACGACCTGGAATACGGCCACATGCTGCGCAACATCGCCGAGTTGCACCATGAGGCGCTGGACGGCAGCGGCTATCCCTATGGTCTCACGGCTGACGACATCCCCATTGAGGCACGCATCGTTGCTGTAGCCGATATCTTCGATGCCCTCACCAGCCGCCGTCCCTACAAGGAGGCATGGAACAATGCCGAGGCGCTGGAGGCACTGCACTATATGAGTGGCCATATTCTCGACAGCGACTGCGTCGATGCACTGGTCAACAGCATCGACCAAGTGGAGCGGATCCAAGCCGAGTTCAAGGAAGACGCGTTCGGCTAAGCAGGCCGAGTGCGGTAGAATGCGGGCATCATGCCCACCACCTCGGCACCTGCCAGAAACATCCTTATCACCGGCTGCTCCAGCGGCATCGGCCTGTGCGTGGCCCAGGGCCTGCACGCGCGCGGCTGGCGCGTATTCGCCAGTGCACGCAAGGCGGAAGACGTTGAGCGCCTGCGACAGCTGGGGTTGGAGGCGCTGCCGCTGGATCTGGCCGATTCCATGTCCATCCACGCCGCCATGGACGAGCTGCTGCGCCGCAGCGGCGGCACCCTGGACGCCCTGTTCAACAACGGAGCCTACGGCCAGCCCGGTGCGGTGGAAGATCTGAGCCGCGCCGCACTGCGCGAACAGTTCGAGACCAATCTGTTCGGCACCCACGAACTCACCTGCCGCGCCATCGAGGTGATGCGCCGCCAGGGCCATGGCCGCATCATCCACAACGGTTCGGTACTCGGCCTGATAGCCCTGCCCTTTCGCGGTGCCTACAACGCCAGCAAGTTCGCGCTGGAAGGCCTCACCGATACCCTGCGCCTGGAACTGCACGGCAGCGGCATCCACCTCAGCCTCATCGAACCGGGACCGATCATCAGCCGCTTTCGCGCCAACGCCATGCAGATGTACCGGCAGAACATCGACGCCGATGCCAGTTTCTTTTGCACAACTTACAAACGCATGGAAAACCGCCTCACCAGGGAGGGGCCGGCCGCGCCGTTCACCCTGCCGCCGGAGGCTGTGCTGGCCAAAGTGATCCACGCCCTGGAATCGCCACGGCCCAGGGCGCGTTATTACGTCACCTTTCCCACGTATCTGTTCGGCACCTTGAAGCGCCTGCTACCCACCAGCGCCCTAGACTGGGTGCTGCGCCGCGTGTCGCGCGGCGAGAATAAATAGGCGCACCGATGTTCCGCAAAATCCGTATTTTCATCCTGCTCTTCATCCTGTTCATGGTGGCCACCACCACCTGGCTGACCCAATGGCGCAGCACCGACTGGAGCCGCAGTCAGTGGCTGGTGATCTATCCCATCAACGGCGACGGCAGCGCCGCCACCGACGCCTATATCCGCAGCCTCGGCGAAGAGTCCTACGCCAGCATCGCGGAGTTTCTCGCCCGCGAAGGCGAACACTACGGCATCGCCGCCGCGCAGCCGGTGGAAGTGCGCCTCGCACCGCAGGTGCACGCCCTGCCGCCGTCCCCGCCGCCGTCGCGCCAGCCGCTGGAAGTGGCGCTGTGGAGCCTGCAACTGCGCTGGTGGGCCTGGCGCAACGACAGCTACGACGGCCCTGGCAACATGAAGATGTTCGTGGTCTACCACGACCCGGCGCAGCGCGACCGCCTCGATCACTCCCTCGGCCTGCAAAAGGGACTGGTGGGCGTGGTACAGGCCTTCGCCGCCGAACGCATGGCCGAACAAAACAACGTCATCATCGCCCACGAACTGCTGCACCTGTTCGGCGCCGGCGACAAATACGACCTCGCCACCAACCAGCCCATTCATCCCGCCGGCTATGCCGAACCGGAGCGCAAGCCGCTGTACCCGCAACAATTCGCCGAGATCATGGGCGGCCGCATCCCGCTGTCGCCGAGCGAAGCGGAAATCCCGCGCCACCTGCTCGGCGTGGTGGTAGGCGAACAGACTGCGCGCGAGATCCGCTGGATAAAGGATTAAACACACAACCCCTGCCGCAGAGGCGCTGAGACGCAGAGAAAAAATGCAAGAAGCTCTATCCTTGCCCAGCGAAAATATTCTCCGCGTCTCTGCGACGGGTTTTATAGCCAGGACGTTTACATGACCGCCGACAGCTACGACGACATTCCCTACGACAGCACGCCCTTTGCCGAGACGCACCCGGATCACCTGTGCGTGCTGGGCCGCCTGTTCGGCCTCGACGCCCCTGCGCCGGGAACCGCGCGTATTCTCGAACTGGGCTGTGCCACCGGCGGCAACATCATCCCGCTGGCCTTCCATCTGCCCGACGCAAAGATTGTCGGCGTCGAACTCTCCGTCGGCCAGGTGGCGGTGGCGCAGGAACTGATCGGCAAGCTGGGCCTCAGCAACATCGAGGTGCGCCAGGGCGACATCATGGAGCTGGGCGCGGAGCTGGGACAGTTCGACTACATCGTTGCCCACGGCGTCTATTCCTGGGTGCCGGACTTCGTGCGCGAGAAGATGCTGGCCCTGTGCCAGGAGCTGCTCAGCGACAACGGCATCGCCTACATCAGCTACAACACCCTGCCCGGCTGGCGCATGCGCGGCATGCTGCGCGACATGCTGCTCTACCACGCCCGCAACGCCAAAACCCCGCGCGCGCGCCTGGCCAAGGCCTATGAACTGTTCGACCTGATGGACGGCGCCACCAGGGGCCTAGACGCCCTCAGCGCCAAATACCTGCGCAGCGAGATCGCCGCCGTGCGCAAGGCGCACCCCAGCTACATCTATCACGAATACATGGAAGAGATTAACCAGCCCTTCCTGTTCAGCCAGTTCGCCGCCGACGCCGGCAAACACGGTCTGCAATACCTGTGCGACGTGGAACTGGGCACCGCCTTCCCCTCCACCCTGGGCGAAGCCGCCGAGGAGGCACTGGAATTCGCCGGCGACGTGCTGGAGCTGGAGCAGTACATGGACTTCGTGCGCAACCGCAACTTCCGCCGCTCCCTGCTCTGCCGCCAGGAGTGCACCATCACCCGCGACCTCGCCCTGGAACAGTTCGAAAACTTCGCCTTCAGCGCCCAACTCACCCCGCCGAAGAAGGTGGAACTGAGCCGTCCGCGCGAACAGAAGTTCACCTCCGCCGACAACCACGACTACGACGTCAGCCATCCGCTCACCAAGGCTGCCCTGCTGCACCTCGCCGCGGTCCACCCCGACGCCATCCCCTTCGCCGAACTGGTCGGCGCCGCCCATCAGATCGTCGTCAGCAACGGCGGCCGCCAGTACGCCGAGCAGACCGACCATCTGTTCGGCGAACTGTTCAGCCTCTACGCCCACCAGGCGATCCGCATCAGCCCGCGCGTGCAACGCTACGACAAGGCCATCGGCGAACGTCCGCGCCTGCATGCCCTGGCGCAGGCCCAGGCGGCGCTGAACCTCGGCCACCTCGCCACCGTGCGGCACACCACCGTGCAGCTGGACGCGTTCTCATCCCACCTCGCCCGCCTACTCGATGGCACGCGCACGGTGGATGAGTTGGTGCAGGAGATGGTGGCGGCGATGGAACGGGGAGAGGTTGTGGTTGAGGGAGAGGGGAAAAAGGCGGACGCGAAGAAAATGGCCGCGACCGTTGAGGCGAATGTGCGGAGGTTGTTGGGGGTGTTTGTGAGGCAGGGATTATTGACCTGAGCTGAATGGAGCGCCCCCTCTCGCCCAGGGAATGCAGGGCATGGTCATGATATGGGCTCGTTCCTTGCGTACTCCCTGCCAAAGGGGGGCGCGAACAATCCATGTTGACATCGCCTGCGATATACATTACTAATCAACCGCGTAGTTTTCAGGGAAGGCCACCGCTGAGTGGTGGACAAGAACACCAAAACAGGGAGATTTTTATGAATTACGCCCCCCCCCCCCCGCTATTTCCGTCATACCCGGCTGCCGCGTGTCCTGCGCCAGTTAATCACCGCATATCTTTTCAGTTCGGTCATTGTCTTGACCTGCCAGTCGCCATCGGCAGCCGCGGCGGCGAATCCGCCACGCCCGCAGGATCTGCTTCATGGATTCATGCAGGATAGTTTTGCCGTTTTAGCCCCCAGTGCAAAACCCGATGTGGAGAGACAGGCCGCGGTGAACCTCGATATCGGCGTTGCTGAACAAGCCCTGCTGACGGGCCGGCTGATGGCCTTGCGCATGTTCAACAGCGAGTATCTCCTCTCCCTGGACAGGAGCAGCCCAGGCTCCGCTGGCGTTATAACCTATTCAGGAAACGTCTTCGATCATGAGAACAATCCTATCGGCGATATCTTGCTGACATCAGGCGAGGGCATGTATTACAGCCTGATGAGGACCATGGACGGCATTTACCAGATCAGCCCCGCCGCCGAAACCCCGAATGCCCCGCATGTCCTGCAGAAAATGCGCCCGGTTCCTGCCCGCGGCATTACCGACTTCGACGATCCCATAGCGGCTTCCCCGCACGAACTTCGCCACGACGACGTTATCGGCGAGGGTTCGTCTCAAGACACGGACTTCACGGGCAAGCCGATACAACAGCGCGATGTCCAGAGCAGTACCGTGGAGCTACTTGTGCTGTACACATCAAACGTGCGCGCCAGGAGAGGCGGAGCGGGGGCAACGGTCAACTGGATCAACACCATGGTTGCCGATTACAACAACAAGCTTGGCGAACTCGGCACCTCAGCCAAACCCCTGTTGCTCAAGGCCGCCCTTGAGACAAGCTTTGACAACCTCGGTACGATCTATCAGGAAAACAAGACACATAATGGCAGCAATGCTTGTTATTGTACGACGACCTGCGCCTGTGACTCGATAGTCGCCGATCAGTATTGGGTTTCCACGAATTACATGGTCAGCAATTTGCGCTCTATGTATGGTGCAGACCTGGTGGTACTGATAACGGCCGCCAATCAGATACATCCAGAGGATTTCGCACATGGTTTTGCTGGACTTAAAAAAGGTTACACGCCACAAACGCACGGAAGCACTATCGATAAGTGGGGAGAATTCGCGACCGTCAGGGACGATTACGCCTTGGCCAACCTGACCTTCCATCACGAAATCGGACATGCCTTTGGCCTTGAACACGCGCATGGTGCGGCGACCTTTGGTTACACCTACACAAGCGGCGCAGGCTGGGAACAGCAGTCCGGTCCAAACGAGCATAAAAAACCAATAACCATCATGGAAGTTAATAGGGAATATGACATATGTGCGTTGTCGTCCAGCACGAGCAGCATCACCTGCCAAATGCGGCTGCCGTATTTTGCCCATGCGACCAAGTCACGCATGTTCAATATTCCCGACGGGTGGGTGCCACGGGTATTCGACCCTAAATACAGTAGCTACCAAGGCCAACTGGTCGGCGTCCTGCAAGCCGGCACCCACTGGGTCTCGCAGCGGAGGTAACCGTCATGGAACCGAGATTTCATGCGCCCCGCCTGCTGATTCTGCTTGCCGTATTGACGATCACCGCCTGCGGCGGCGGGAATGAATATCCCAGTACCCCCGGATTCAACCTCACCCCGCAAGGCGTCAAGATATTTCACTTCGCCTGGGTCGGTGTCGCCGACGCCACCCGTTACCATCTGCTCGAAGACCCTGACGGCGCATCGGGCTACACCGAGGTCGCAACCCTCGATGCCGCCGCCACCAGCCACGATCTCACCGTATTTCTCCCCGGGCGCATCAATGCCCGTTATGTGCTGCGGGCCTGCAGCAGCGCCGGCTGCGCCGACTCCGCGGAAATCTTTGTCAGCACCCGTCTGGCCGA
>Ga0172382_10001355_pt1 | contig 44038 bp, 40 predicted proteins | sample Leawel138RmetaG_FD_122245 | JGI IMG/M metagenome (GOLD analysis project Ga0172382, IMG submission 122245) | Leachate microbial communities from a municipal landfill in Southern Ontario, Canada - Leachate well 138R metaG | ecosystem: Engineered > Solid waste > Landfill > Unclassified | place...
ACCGGCCGCGACATGAGCGACAAGTACAAGGAGACTGCGATGGGGGGTCTCGCCGTTAACGTCGTGGAGTGCTGACCTCTTCACTTTCTGCGCCGCTGACGAGAGTTTCCTCGCCGAGCACCGCCAGCGCGGTGGCCATGCCACCCGAGAGCGAAGCCGAGTCGAACCCGGCCTGGGTGAGGATGCGGTGGGTGAGGTGTGAGCGCACCCCTGAGCCGCAGAGCACCCGCACCGGACGGCCCGCAGCCGCGCGGCGCACTTCCTCGAGTCGCTCGCGCAGCTCGAGGTGCGGAACGAGCAGTGCGCCCGGGAGGTGACCGGCCGAGTACTCTTCGCGGCTGCGCACGTCGAGGATGAGGGATCCGCTGCGAAGCTGCTCCCACTCCTGCGCGTACCAGAGTCGTAGGGTGCCGTCGAGCACGTTCTGACCCACCATGCCCACGAGGTTCACGGGATCCTTCGCGCTGCCGTAGACGGGTGAGTACGCGAGGTCGAGGTCGATGAGGTCATCGACCGTGAATTCCGCTCGGATTGCCGTGGCGAGCACATCGATCCGCTTGTCGACGCCGTCCTGGCCGACTGCCTGTGCGCCGAGGAGTAGCCCGTCTTTCGCGCGGACATGCACGATGAGAGACATCTGCTTCGCGCCAGGGAAGTAGCCCGCGTGATGGGCGGGATGCAGGTGCAGGGTGTGGAACTCGATCCCTGCATGATTCAAGCTGGCGCGGTTTGCGCCCGTGAGTGCGGTGGTGAGGTCACCGACCCGAACGATCGCGGTGCCAAGCGGACGAGGGATCGGCCGCGCCGAATCAGGGCGGAGAATGTGGTCGGCGATGAGCCTGCCCGCACGGTTGGCCGGGCCCGCGAGTGCGACCGGCCGGCGTGCCCCGGTCACGGGGTCAACAGAGATGACCGCGTCACCCGCCGCGTAGATGTTGCGGACGCTGGTCCGCCCGCGCTCGTCGACGATGATCGCGCCGCGTTCGCAGGCGATGCCCGCCGCCTCGAAGATCGCGGTATCGGGGCGAACCCCGACGGAGAGAACGACGATGTCTGCATCGAGACGGTGACCGTCCGAGAGCACCACGGAGTCGAGCGATGCACCCGGCTCGATGGCGGTTGCCGCGGTGCCGTCGTGCACGCGGATGCCGAGGCGGCGCAGTTCCCAGGTGATCGCCGCAGCCATTTCTTCCTCGAGCGGCGGCAGCACGTGCGGGGCGAACTCGACGAGCTCGACGTCGAGGCCCTGCAACCGCAGTGCCTCGGCGGCCTCGATCCCGATGAACCCTGCACCGAGCACCACCGCACGAGTCGCGCCAGCGGCGATGCGCTCGCGGAGGCCGACGGCGTCCCCGACCGTGCGCAGCGTCGTGACCCTGGGGGAGTCGAGGCCCTCGATGGGCGGGCGTGCCGCGGTCGCACCCGGAGCGAGCACGAGAGCATCATAGGTGAGCTGTTCGACGCGGGGGGATCCCTCGCCATCGAGCCGCACCGACAACGTCTTAGCAGTGGAATCGAGATCGATGACCTCGTGCCCCACCCGCACGTCGAGGTCGAGACTTTCTCTGAGCGATGCGGGTGTGTGGAGCAGCAGGTCCTCTTCCGCCTGGATTTCCCCGCCCACGTAGTAGGGCAGGCCGCAGTTCGCGAAGGAGACGTGTTCGCCACGTTCAAGCACGATGATTTCGGCTTGCTCGTCAAGTCTCCTTGCTCGTGCGGCCGCACTCATTCCTGCGGCGACGCCGCCGACGATGACGATTCTCACAGTGACTCCTCTGCGATGAGACTCGCGGGATTGCTGGTGATCAGTTGGTGATCAGTTGGTGACGATCTCGATGCCGGTCGTCGTCGATGCGTCTTCAACCGAGCCGAGGTTGGTCGTCCCGTTGATGCCGGCCTGCTCCATGAGTGCGATCGCCTGACCGGAGCGGTTGCCCGAGCGGCAATACACGACGTACTCGGCATCAGGGTCGAGGTTCGGAATCGCGGCGGCCAACTCACCCGAGTTGAAATCGAGCAGGCGGGCGCCCTCGAGGTGTCCGGTCGCGAACTCCTCGGGAGTGCGAACATCGAGGATGATGGTGTCTTCGCCGATGGTGACCGGCGCGCTGGCCGCCGCCGGTGAGCAGGCGGACAGCCCGATCGCCGAAGCGATGAGCATGGCCGGTAGGAGGGCCGCGGTGATGAGCTTCTTCGGGTTCACAGGGTGTTCCTCGATTGAATTAGTTGCACTGGCAGCGGTCGGCTTGGGGGACGCCGGCGAGTGCCTCTTCGATGTGCTGTCCGCAGCCAGACCAGGTCGGCTTGTTGCAGCTGGGGCAAGTGACTCGTGCGCACATGGTGTTGATCCTTTCGACGTGTGATTCTCTAAAACAGAATACCCCGAGGGGTATCGTCTCAAGAAAAACTATACCCCCTGGGGTATCATGTGTGTCAAGTCGTAATCGGCGAGCGGGCATTCCGCCAGCAGTCGATGAAGGGGGCAGTGAGAATGAAAAACATTGAGTCGAACGCGCCGGTCTATGACGCGGAGGCGAAGCGCAAAGTCGTGAACCGACTGCGTCGAGCACACGGACAGCTTGCCGCGGTCATCGACGCCGTCGAGACCGACGCCCACTGCCGCGACATTGTGCAGCAGCTCTCAGCGGTGTCGAAGGCGCTCGATCGGGCCGGCTTCCTCGTCATCTCGACTGCACTCAAGGAGTGCCTGACCGATCCCGACGGGGACGGCACGACGCAACCGGAAGAGCTCGAGAAGCTCTTCCTCTCGCTCGCCTAGGAGCGGCGCGAGCCGGGCTGTCTCGTTGTCCAGCCATGGCGAAGAAGTGCGCTAGGCTGGTCTGGTCGCCGCTGCTCGCCTCCGTAGCTCAGGGGATAGAGCGCCGGTTTCCGGTACCGTAGGTCGGGGGTTCGAATCCCTCCGGGGGCACGAGCGACACAAGCGGGTCTGACTGGTAGAAATGCTGGTCGGGCCCGCCTTTCTTGTTACTGAGCTGGTGGGCTCGGAACTGTCGTGGTTTTGTACCGTAGGTCACGTGGGGCACACATCGTTCTTGGGTCTTCTCCGGAGATTCCGAAGCGGCCCCGATACCGTGGAGGTATGCGAGGTCGACAGCTATGAGCCCACGTGCCCTGTTCCGAACGTTCGCGACCGCCGAGGCCTTCACCTGGGCCGGCCTGATCGCCGCGCTCATCCTGCGTGCAACGGGGGTCACCGATGCGGTGGTGCCCGTCGCCGGAGGGCTGCACGGCTTCGTGTTTCTCACCTACTGCGTAGTTACGGTGTTCACCTGGGTGAATCAGCGGTGGCGGGCCTCGACCGGCATCCTCGGGTTGGTGCTCGCGGTCGTGCCGTTCGCGACGGTCCCGTTCGAGATTGTGCTCGATCGCCGGGGGCTCCTCACCGGGCCGTGGCGGTTGCGTCCGGGCGGGGAAGATCCCTCAGGGTTCGTCGAGCACGCGCAGGCCTGGGTGCTGCGCAGACCGTGGAGCTCCGTAGGGATCCTGGTGCTCGCCGTCGCCATCGTCTTCGTCGTGCTGCTGTGGCTCGGCCCGCCAATCCCGAAGCCGGCAATGGTCCTTTAGAGTTGCTCCATGAGCATCCTCATCATCGGTGCGATGGTCGCGGTCCTGGTGTGGGCCCTGCTCAGCGAACGCTTGCATCGGTGGCACCTGTCGGGCCCTGTCGCGATGGTGCTGTGCGGTGTCGTCGTGGGGTTCTTCCTGTCGGGCCAGATTGCCGGTGAACTCAACACGGATCTCGCTGAACGCTCCGTCGAGCTGATCCTGTCGATCATCCTGTTCGTGGATGCGACCGAGATCCGAGGAGGGTTCCTGGCGGGGGAGAAGAGCCTCGTGGCGAGGCTGCTCGGGATCGCCCTCCCACTCTCACTCATCGCGGCGGTGCTGGTCGGAGTGCCCCTCCTCGGAACGCACTCGTTCACGGTTGTGCTGATCGTCGCGCTCGTCGTCATGCCGATCGACTTCGCGCCGGCTGTCGGGATGCTTCGCGACGAGCGGCTGCCGCGTCGACTACGTCACGGGCTCGCGATCGAGAGCGGATACGCTGACGCGCTCCGTTCACCAATCTTCGCGGTCGCGATCCTTGCAGCCCAGCAGCCTGAAATCGATCACTCCTGGCTCGACATCCTCCAGCACGCACTTCCGGAGGTCGGGTTCGCGCTCATCGTCGGCATCGGAGTCGGCGTCGCGGCCGGATTTCTCGCGCGTGCGGCGCTCGCGAAAGCCTGGACGACGCGGCACGCCGTCGGCATCGGCATGGTGCTGATCCCGTTGATCGCCTACGCCGGAGCCACATCACTCCACGGCAACGGCTTCCTCGCGGCCTTTCTCGCGGGCATCGCCTACAAGCGGGTACGTGTGCGGCGCGAGGCGACGGGCGATGCGGTGCTCCGCGGCGAGGTCGCGTTGCTCGACGGCATCGGTACGGTCGCGTCGCTCTTCATGTGGTTCGTCTTCGGCGCCGCCTCGGCGCTCGTCTTCCTTACACCGGCGCGGTGGTCGATCCTGATCTTTGCGCTGCTGGCCCTCACCTTGCTGCGATTCATTCCCGTGCAGATCGCGTTCCTCGGAAGCCACACACCGGCGAGGGATCGCCTCGCACTCGGTGTTCTTGGCCCCCGTGGGACCTCCACCATCATGTTCGGTCTGCTCGCCTTCAACGCGCTGCCCGACGAGCAGGCGAACATCGTGCTCTACGCAATGGTGGTGACGGTGCTCTCGAGTATCGTTCTGCACGGCTTCTTCGGTCCGCAGCTTGTGGGACGGTTCACCTCGGATCGCCGGCCCGCGCCGCAGCGAAGCACAGGCTGACGCGGAGTTTTCCCCCACGCTGCGGCGACTAGACTGGTCCCTCGTGACGCCACAAGAACTCGCCAGCGCCCTCGCCCGCATCCTCTCCGACATCGTCGCCGACCGAGGCGCCGACGTCGAGGTCACCGAGCTGGATACGCAGGTGGAGCGTCCGAAGAACCGTGAGCACGGCGACTGGGCCTCGAACGCGGCTATGAAGTTCGCGAAGCGGCTCGGTATGAACCCGCGCGAACTCGCGCAGGAGATCAGTGCACGGGCCGCCGAGATCGATGGGGTCGCGAGCGCGGACATCGCGGGTCCCGGCTTCATCAACCTCACCCTCGACGCAGCAAGCGCCGGAGAAACGGCCCGTCGCGTCGTCGAGGCCGGCGAGAGCTACGGCCGCAGTGAGCAGCTTGCAGGCCAACGGATCAACATGGAGTTCGTCAGCGCCAATCCGACGGGCCCGCTCCACATGGGCCACACTCGCTGGGCCGCTCTCGGGGATTCCACCGCGCGGGTACTCAGGGCCGCGGGCGCAGAGGTGGCGAGCGAGTATTACATCAACGACGCGGGCGCGCAGATGAACAAGTTCGGTCGGTCCGTGCTTGCCGCAGCGCTTGGCGAAGACGCACCCGACGACGGCTACCCGGGCGAGTACATTCGCGAGCTCGGCAGGGCAGCCGCCGCGCAGATCCCGGGCCTTGCCGACCTGGCCGCCCGCGACCGCGATGCCGCCCTCGAACAGGTGCAAGAGCTCGCCTACCAGCAGCAGCTCGCGGAGATCAAGGACTCCCTTGAACGCTTCAACGTGCACTTCGACGTGTACTTCTCGGAGCGCACGCTCCACGAACCCGGGCCTGCGGGCGGGCCCAGCGCGATCGAGACCGCGGTCGACCGCCTCCGCGAGCAGGGCCACGTGTTCGAGGAGGATGGTGCGATCTGGGTGCGCACCACGGACTTCGGAGACGACAAGGATCGCGTATTCACGCGCGGCAACGGCGTGTACACCTACTTCGCGGCCGACGCTGCCTACTACCTGTCGAAGAAGGATCGGGGATTCGGCGAGAAGATCTACCTGCTCGGTGCCGACCACCACGGCTACATCGGTCGGCTCACAGCGATCGCCGGTGCCGCCGGCGACAACATCGAGACCGACATCACGGTGCTCATCGGTCAGCTCGTCAACCTGAACGGGGCGCGCCTGTCCAAGCGCGCGGGCAACATCGTCGAGCTCGACGATCTGCTCGAGTGGCTCGGGTCGGACGCGCTGCGCTACTGGCTCGCCCGATACCCTGCCGATTCACCACTGTCGCTCGACGGTGAAAAGCTGCGCAGCCGGACGAACGACAACCCGGTGTTCTATGTGCAGTACGCGCACGCACGCACCTGCGCCGTCGACCGCAACGCAGCAGCCGCCGGAGTGCGCCGCGAGGACGGGTTCGCGCCCGAGCTTCTCACGCACGCGACGGAGGCCGAGCTGCTCGGCAAAATCCAGCAGTACCCGGGTATCGTCGCCGGCGCGGCCGAGCTGCGGGAGCCGCACCGCATCGCCCGCTTCCTCGAGGAGCTCGCGGCTGCCTACCACCGCTGGTACGACAACTGTCGAGTGATCCCTATTGGTGACGAACCGGTCGAGGCGCTGCACCGCACCCGACTGTGGTTGAACGACGCGTCCGGACAGGTGCTGCGGAACGGGCTCGACCTGCTCGGCGTCTCCGCTCCCGAGCGACTGTAACCCGAGCGCATGGTGTGGGTGAAGCGCCTGCTCGGCGTCATCCTCGCGATCGCGCTCGTCGTCGCTGCCGGCGAGATCGCCCTGCGACTCATCATCCCGGGGGTCATCGCCGATGAGATGAGGGGACAGCTCGGCTTGAGCCAGGACCATCCGGTCGACGTCTCGCTTCGCGGCTCAACGCTGGTGCACGCCGCGCAGGGAAGGATCGGCGCGGTCTCGGTAACGATCCCAGACGCCCCGCTGATCGAAGGGCTGCGTGCGGACGCTTACCTCGCGGCTGAGTCGGCGCCGTTCGATCTGACCGCGGGAGACATCGTCGGCGGAACGGCAGGGCTCACACTTCGCCCCGATCAACTCGGACCCGCGCTCGCGATCCTCACGAGCGACATCGTCGATTCCGGGGAGGTGCGAGACGGTTCGATTCGAGTCGGCCGGACCATGGATATTCTCGGCCAGCAGGTGCCGTTGTCGGCAACGCTTCGCCTCGAAATCGTCGATGGGGGAGACGTGCTCGTCACCCCGGAAGGCTTGAACGCGGCCGGTTTCGACCTCACCGCCGAACAGATCGCTCAACTCGTCGGGCCGGTGCTGGAGCCACTGCTCCAGCCCAGAACGGTGTGCGTGCGCGACCGCCTGCCGCGCGGGATCGAACTCACGAATGTCACGCTTTCGAGCACCGGATCGGCGACGCTCGAGGCGACGCTCGCACCCACGTTGATGTCGGATCCTTCGCAGTTCGAGAACGGGAGTTGCGCTTAGCTTCTCACGGGCGGGAACGAGCCGTTCACCGTATAGAATGGTGTGGTTCGACCTTGGGCTACCGCCCCCGTTCGCGCGGCTTCAGGGGCCAATCCGGGTCCGCTCGCCACCGGCTGCTCAGCGGCCATTCCGAGCGTGAACGCCACCCCGACCGCAGCAGGAGCGACGCGAATGACGGATGAGACGACCGCGGCCGACCCGAACGGGATCGACCCGCGCGTGTTCCCGCCCACGGCTCGACGCGGGCGCGAGTGCCGGCAAATGAAGATTGCTGGCGTGCGTGCCACCGAGCTCGTGGAGCGTTACGGGTCGCCGCTGTATGTGATCGATGAGGGATCCGCGCGGGCCCGCGCGCGGGAGGTGCGGGAGGCGCTGCAGCGAGAGTCGGCCCGCATCGGCACCGAGGCGACCGTCTACTACGCCGGAAAGGCGTTCTTGTGCGTCGATGTCGCCCGGTGGATGGACGAGGAGGGCCTCGCCATTGACGTCGCGAGCGGCGGTGAACTCGCAGTGGCGCTCGTCGCCGGTGTGGACCCCGCACGCATTGGTTTTCACGGGAACAACAAATCCGTCGCGGAGATCGAGCGCGCCGTTTCAGTCGGCGTTGGCACGATCATTCTCGACAGCCCGATCGAGATCGAGCGGGTAGCTGCCGCGGCCAGCTCGGCCGGCGTCGTTCAGCGTGTGCGGCTCCGAGTGAACAGTGGCGTACACGCCTCCACGCACGACTTCCTCGCCACCTCACACGAGGATCAGAAGTTCGGGCTGCCGCTCAGGGCGGCGCCAGACCTCGTGCGTGAGATTGTGAAGCACGACAGCCTCGAGTTCGTCGGCCTGCACTGCCACATCGGTTCACAGATCTTTGCGACGGAGGGGTTCCGGGAGTCCGCGCGCCGTCTCCTCGGCAGCTACGGTGAGCTCGCGAAGATCGCGGGCCGGCCGATCCCTGAACTCAACCTCGGAGGCGGATTCGGGATCGCCTACACGAGCGCCCAGGCGGATGCGGTGCCGGCTGTCGACGATATCGCGCGTGAGCTCGCCGACATTATCGTCGACACGGTCGCCGAGCTCGGCATCGACCTGCCGAAACTCGCGTTCGAGCCCGGGCGCAGCGTGATCGGCCAGTCCGGAGTCACGCTCTATACAGTCGGCACCACCAAGGCTGTGGAACTCGCAGGATCCGATGCTGGCGGGGACCCGGAAGATCTCGGGTTCGCGGAGCGGCTCTACGTGAGCGTCGACGGGGGAATGAGCGACAACGCGCGGCCCGCGCTCTACGGCGCCGACTATCAGGTGCGGATCGCAGACAGGGTGAGCGACGTCCCAGCGGCGCTCGTGCGCGTCGTCGGGAAGCACTGCGAATCCGGAGATATCGTGGTGCAGCGGGATCTGCTGCCCGGAGACGTTCGCCCCGGCGATACCCTCGCGGTCGCGGCAACCGGCGCGTACTGCTGGTCCCTGTCGAGCAATTACAACTATGTGCCCCGGCCGCCGGTGATCGCGGTCCGCGACGGGCAAGCGAAGATGATCGTGCGCGGCGAGACCGAGGCGGATCTCATCGCGAAGAGTGTGACGAGCGCAAGCTACGAGAACGGAGAACAGAATTGAACGGGTACCGTGACCTTCGCGTTGCGCTGCTGGGCTGCGGCTCGGTCGGCGCCCAGGTGGCCAGGCTGATCCTCGAAAATGGCGATGAGCTCGCCGCCCGGGTGGGTGCGCGCCTCGAGCTCGCCGGAATCGCGGTGCGCGACCCCGAAGCGAAGCGAGACGTCGAACTGCCGCGGGAGCTCTTCACCACCGACGCGGAACGGCTCGTGCAGAGCGCCGACATCGTGATCGAACTCATGGGTGGCATCGACCCGGCTCGCGACCTCATTCTGCAGTCGCTGCAGGGCGGAGCGGACGTGGTGACCGCGAACAAGGCGCTCATCGCCGCCCACGGACCGGAACTGGCGAGCGCCGCAGAGCAGGTCGGCGCTCAGCTCTCTTACGAGGCGGCCGTTGCAGGCGCGATCCCGATCATCCGACCCCTCGTGTGGAGCCTCGCGGGCGACCACATCACGCGCGTGATGGGAATCGTCAACGGCTCGACGAACTACATCCTCGATCGCATGGATCGCTTTGGTGACAGCGCCGAAGACGCGATGCGCGTCGCAAGCGAACTCGGGTTCCTCGAGGCCGACCCAACCCTCGACGTCGAAGGGTACGACGCTGCCCAGAAGGCCACGATCCTCGCGAGCATCGCCTTCCACACCGATGTGCCGGTGGATGCGGTCTACCGTGAGGGCATCACCTCGGTGACGGCTGAGCAGATCGAAGCCGCCAAGCACGCCGGCTACGTGATTAAACTGCTTGCGATCGCCGAGCGGATACAGGCGGCCGACGGCACCGTCGGCGTCTCCGCACGCGTCTACCCGGCACTCATCAGCCGCGACCATCCGCTGGCGGCGGTGCACGGAGGAAAGAACGCCGTATTCGTCGAAGCGGAGGCTGCCGGCGAGCTCATGTTCTACGGTGCGGGCGCCGGAGGGATCGAGACGGCATCCGCGGTGCTCGGAGATGTCGTTTCCGCGGCTCGACGCCACGTCGCGGGCGGCCCGGGCATCCCGGGGTCGCAGCACGCGGACCTGAGCATCCTGCCCGTCGGTGAAGTGAACACCGCCTACCAGATCATGCTCGAGGTGCGTGACGAACTCGGTGTGCTGGCGACCATCGCCGGGATGCTCGCGCAGCACGGAGTATCCGCCGCCAGCGTCGAGCAGCCCGTCACACAGCAGGCCGAGGGGCGGGCGCGACTCGTCATCGGCACCCACCGTGCCCGTGAAGCCGATCTCGCCGCCATGGTGGAGGCGCTGCGCGAAAGCGACGTGGTGCTCGAAGTCACGAGCGTGCTTCGGCTCGAGGGCGACGCGTGAGCGGCGCACGCGCCGTTCGCGTGCGCGTCCCGGCCACCAGCGCCAATCTGGGGCCGGGGTTCGATACGCTCGGGCTCGCGCTCGCCTACGGCGACGAACTTGTCGCGACCACGCGGCAGACGCCCGGTGCCACGGTCGAGGTGCACGGGGTCGGCGAGGGCGAAGTGCCCACCGACGAGAGCAACCTCGTCGTGCAGTCCGCAGCCCACGTGTTCGAACGACTCGGACGTGAACTCCCGGGGCTCGACGTGCGGGCGGAGAACAGGATCCCTCACGGCCGCGGCATGGGCTCTTCAGGCTCGGCGATCGTCGCCGGTGTCATGATCGCCGCCGGTCTGCTTGCCAGCGACCCGACCGCACCCCTCGTATTGACCGAGACGCAGCTGCTCGAATTCGCAACCGAACTCGAAGGGCACCCCGACAATGTGGCCCCGGCGCTCTTCGGTGGGCTCACGATCGCGTGGACGACCGACGCGGGGCCCCGCTCAAAGCAGCTCCTCGTGCACCGTGGCGTGTACCCGCTCGTGCTCGTGCCGAACTTCCGGATGTCGACCGCCCTCGCACGCAGCTTGCAGCCCGAGCAGGTGCCGCACGCCGACGCGGTGTTCAACGTCTCCCGCTCGACGCTGCTCGTCGCTGCCATGACGCAGAGCCCCGAGCTGCTGCTTGAAGCGACGGAAGACCGCCTGCACCAGGACTACCGCGGTGAGGCCATGCCGCAGACGCGCGATCTCATCCGTGAGCTCCGCGAGGCGGGCCACCCTGCGGTCGTATCGGGTGCGGGACCGTCGATCCTCGTACTCTCGAACGGGCCGTCCGAGCGACTCGCGGCGGCCGACCTCGTGGCGGCCCGCCACACAGACTGGGAGGCATTGCTCCTGGCGGTTGACACCAAGGGTGCTACAGTGGAGTCGATCCCCGCGTAACCGCGCTGGTCCGCGAATCGCGTCTCCACCAGGGCCGTTCAGACCCAGGTGCGGGACATCTGCAGCAGGCTCTGTTGCCCGCTCCAATGTTCGAGGGCTGTGGATCATTCCCTCACCGCGCCGGTTCGGCCGGTGTTCCAAATCGCACGCAAGTGCTGTGCTGCGGGAAGGCGAAGTCGTATGAGTGCGATCTTCCGGCGGCGTTCACAGAGAGAGATTGTGAAATTGAACGTAGAAGACACCACCCCCACGGCAGCGGAGAACGCCGCCGAGGCAACGTCCGTCGAAAGTGCGCCCGTCGAGGGTGCCGAGGCCGAAAAGAAGCCAGTGCGCCGCCGAGTTTCTCGGCGCGCCACGGCTGCGGCCGGCGCCCCGACGGAGACTCCAGCTGCTGACGAAGCAGCGTCAACCCCGGCTCCCGCCGAAGCTCCGGCAGAGGCCGCGGCTGAGGCGCCCGTAGAGGCGCCTGCGGAGGCACCGAAGAAGCGCGTCACCCGAACCCGGAAGAAGCCGGCGGAGTCCGCAGCACCCACCGAATCGACGGCAGGCGCGGATGCCGAGGCTGCAGTTGCAGCGCCGACGTCGGATGCTGCGGCGGCGACCGAGGAGCCCGCAGCGCCGAAGAAGCGCGTCACCCGAACCCGGAAGAAGGCTGCGGACAGCGCTCCGGCGACGACCGCGGAGGCGACGACCGCGGAGGCGGCTGCCTCTGAGCCCGCCGCTGCGGCTACGACCGAGCCCGCGGGCGGCGACACTGCTGCGAGCGATGCAGTAGCGAGCGATGCCGCTGCGACGCCGGAGAAGGAGCCCGCAACTCGTGGCCGCCGCCGCGTCCAGCGCTCCACTGCCACGGCAGAGAAGGCCGAGGCCGCTGAGACCGCCGAGGCAGAGACCACCGCAGAAGACGCACCGGCAGAGCCTGCCGCGCGTCGCACCGGTCGTGCCTCCGCATCCTCTGCTGCAGGCAGGCAGGCAGGCGAACGCACCTCTCGGCCGGCTGCCAGCGCGGCGAGCGACTCGAAGTCAGATGACTCGAAGTCGGAGGCCCCGAAGTCGGAGGCTCCGAAGACGCAGGCTCCGAAGACCGAAAGCACCGCCGATGGCGCTGAGTCGGGCGGAACGGCCGCGGGTGACGGTGGGGCGACTGACGCCGTGAAGTCCGACGCCGTGAAGTCTGACGCCGCCTCGAACGCTGAGGGTGAGCGGAACGGACGTCGGCGTGGCCGTGGACGCGGCCAGCGGTCCGACAGCTCCGAAACTTCGGAGGCCCAGGAGAGCACCGAGACCCCTGCCGAGGAGGGCGGCGCCGACCGCTCAGACCGGGGTTCAGCTCGCAGCAACGGCGAGAGCCCGCGCTCAAGCCGCACGCGGCAGCGTGATCGCAAGCGTCGCGGTCAAGGCGACGACCTGGAGCCCGAGATCACCGAGGACGATGTGCTGCTCCCCATCGCGGGAATTCTCGATGTGCTCGACAACTACGCGTTCGTGCGCACCAGCGGCTACCTGCCGGGGATGAGCGACGTGTACGTTTCACTCGGACAGGTGAAGAAGTACGGGATGCGACGCGGCGATGCTGTCGTCGGTGCCATCCGTCAACCTCGAGAGGGAGACGGCGGCGGTCGCCAGAAGTACAACGCCATCGTGAAGGTCGACACCATCAATGGTCGCCCGGTCGAAGAGAATGAGAAGCGCGCCGACATCGCGGATCTCACACCGATCTACCCGCAGGAGCGACTGCGTCTTGGTCAGGGCACGAGCAGCATCGGTCGCAGTATCGACCGTGTGGCGCCGCTCGGGCTGGGCCACCGGGCAGTCTTCGCGGTACCCGCGAAGCTTTCGACCATCGACATCGTCTCCGAGATTGCTGACAGCGTGAGCGCGGCGAACCCGGACGCTCACCTGATGGTCGCCGTCACGAACGCGCGTCCGGAAGACGAGACTCGACTGCAGCGCACCGTCCGTGGCGAGGTGATCGCTGCGAGCTTCGACCGGCCGGCCGAGGATCAGACGACGATTATCGAGCTCGCGGTCGATCGCGCCCGGCGCCTCGTAGAGCTCGGCCACGACGTCGTCCTGCTGCTCGATTCACTCACCGACCTTGCGGGCGCCTACGTCCAGCATCAGCAGAGTGGCCGCACGACGACCGAGGTCGCTGAAGCGCTCGCCATCACGCAAGTGAAGCGTCTGCTCGCGGCCGCACGGAACGTCGAGAACGGTGGATCCCTCACCCTCATCGCCACCGTGGCAGTCAAGAGCGGGGTGGCCCTCGACAAGGAACTCCTCCGCGAAATCATGCCCGTGCTGACCGGGTTCGTGCGCTTCTCAGGGAGCCGGTTCGCTCCTGAGGTTGAGCTGGACGAGTCCTACAGCGTTGGCATCGATGCGCTCCTCGACGCGAAAGAGCGTGCAGAGATTTCGAAGCTGCGGAGCGCGTAATGTTCGAACAGGTCGATGGGTTGCTCCGGGAGCATGAGCAGCTCCAGGAGCAACTCGCAGACCCCGCGCTGCACGCTGACGCGGCGCGCGCGAAGAAGGTCAACCGTCGGTACGCTGAGCTCAGCAAGATCAAGGCCGCCCACGAACAATGGCAGCAGCTTGGCGACGACCTCGATGCCGCGCGCGAACTCGCGAAGGAAGATGAGGCGTTTGCCGAGGAGATCCCTGAACTTGAAGAGCAGTTGGCGGAAGCGCAAGAGCGCGTCAGACGGCTGCTCATCCCGCGGGATCCGGACGATGCTCGTGACGTGATTCTCGAAATCAAGGGCGGTGAGGGCGGAGCCGAATCCGCCCTCTTCGGCGCTGACCTGCTGCGCATGTATATGCACTACGCGGAATCTAAGGGTTGGAAGACCGAGATGCTCGAGAAGGACGAGAACGATCTCGGCGGGTACAAGAACGTACAGATTGCGATCAAGTCGAACGCGACCGATCCCTCGCAGGGGGTATGGGCCCACCTGAAATACGAGGGCGGCGTTCACCGAGTGCAGCGAGTGCCCGTGACCGAATCTCAGGGGCGGATCCACACCTCGACCACCGGGGTGCTGGTCTACCCCGAGGTCGATGCGCCAGAAGAAGTGGAAATCAGCCAGAACGACCTGAAGATCGATGTCTACCGGTCGAGCGGGCCCGGCGGTCAGTCGGTGAACACCACCGACTCGGCCGTGCGGATCACCCACATCCCGACCGGGATCGTGGTCGCGATGCAGAATGAGAAGTCGCAGCTGCAGAACCGGGAGGCCGGCATGCGGGTGCTGCGGGCGCGGCTCCTCGCACGCCAGCAGGAGGAAGTTGCTGCCGAAGCTTCGGCCCACCGCTCGAGCCAGATCCGCACGATGGATCGCTCGGAGCGGATCCGCACCTACAACTTCCCCGAGAACCGGATCGCGGATCACCGCACCGGCTACAAGGCCTACAACCTCGACCAGGTGATGAACGGCGCGCTCGACGCGGTCATCGAATCCTGCATTCGCACGGATGAGGAAGACCGTCTGAAGGCGCTCGGCCAGTAACGCGGCGTGGCCGCCAGCTCGGCCAGCGACTACCCCTGCTCCGCGACAACTACCCTCGTCCATCGTCGATGAGCATGGGTAGTGGTCGCGGAGCGAGGGTACCGCGGTGAGGGATCCCGCCTCACCGGGTCTGCGGAGGCGGCGGTGGATAGAGTCTCACATCGCCGGGTCTGCGGCGGCGGAGGGATCCCTCACTGCGAGCTCTGCGGCGGAGCCACCCGCGAACCGGCACCACCGGCTGCGGCCCGCAGCCCGCGACACGGCAGCCCGCGACACGGCAGCCCCAGGCGCGGCCCTGGGCGCGGCCTCGCCGCACGTAGACTGGGGTCATGCCAGCTGCCAGACCGATTCTCCCGTGGGTCGTCTGGGGCGTCGGCGCGATCGCCTACGCCGTCGCGATCATCAACCGTTCGTCGCTCGCCGCGCTCGGCCCCGCCACGCAGGAGCACTTCGGGATCGACGCGACGACGCTTTCGATGTTCGCGATGATCCAGCTCATCGTCTATGCGGCGCTGCAGATTCCAGTGGGCACGCTCCTCGATCGTTTCGGGGCGACGGCGCTGATCCTCGTCGGCGGCATCCTGATGTCGGCCGGTCAGATCGTGATGGCGACCGTCGCGGACGTGTGGCTCGCGATTCTTGCGCGGGTGCTCGTGGGTGCGGGTGACGCCTGCACCTTCATCAGCGTGCTCCGCTTGCTTCCGGAGTGGTTCTCGCTGCGGCAGCTCCCGGTGGTGAGCCAGATCACAGCGCTCATCGGGCAGGCCGGCCAGCTCGTGTCGGTGACGCCGCTCGCGCTCGCGGTCGCCTTGTTCGGGTGGACGAGTGCGTTCCTCGGGGTTGCCGCGGTTGGGGTGCTCGTGGCACTGCTCGGAGCCTGCGTATTGAGGGATCGCCCGGGCATGGGCACCGCGTTCGAGCGGATGACCCACCGCGTCGGCCGCATCAGCCGTAACGCGAGGTCACTGAGCGCCGGTGAGCTGACCGGGACGTTCTCCGTGCCGCCGCCCGAGACGTCGATGCTGCCGAGCGTGCGTCGCTCCCGTGTTCCGGGGATCGGGTTCTGGCGGCGCGCACGGCGGCTGCTCACGATTCCCGGGGTGCGTCTCGCATTCTGGATGCACTTCACCACGCCGTTCTCGCTGACCGTGTTCGTGCTGCTGTGGGGTACACCGTTCCTCACCGGTGGGGTCGGGCTCAGCATGTCCGAGGCGAGCGGGCTGCTCAATCTGCTTATCCTCGCGACGATGGCGGCGGGCTTCGCGGTCGGCCCGATCAGTTCCCGCTTTCTCGAGCATCGGGTCCCGTTCTACTTGGGGGTCTGGGTTGCGATCGTGGCCGTGTGGCTGGCGGTGCTGCTCTGGCCGGGAACGCCGCCGATGTGGCTGCTCATCGTGCTCATGCTCGTGATGCCGATCGGCGGCCCCGCATCAATGATTGCGTTCGAGGTGGCGCGTTCGCACACGCCGAAGAGCTTCATGGGGTTCAGCACGGGGCTCGTGAATACGGGTGGGTTTATCGCGGCGCTGCTCGTTATCGTGCTCATCGGGTTCATCCTGGATCTGCTGGGCGCAGGTTCGCCCGAGAACTACTCGCTCGGTGCGTTCCGACTCGCGTTCGCGGTGCAGATCCCGTTCTGGGTGCTCGGTGCCGCGATGGTGGTGCTCGAACGGCGACGCACGCAGCGCTGGATGGACGAGCACGGGCGCACGCTGCGCTAGTTAGGCGCACGCTGCGCTAGTAAGGCGCACGCTGCGGCAAGGCAAGCAACGCATTGCGGCGAGGGGTCGCGAGAGTCGCCGCTGGGCGCCGCTGCACGGCAGCACCGCCGCAGGCCGCCGCCGCACGGCGCCGCAGTGGAGCGCCGTCGCGCGGCGCGTCAGTTCAGATCACGTAGAAGTCAGCGGTGTCCGGCTTTTCGGCGAGGGGGGAGCCGCGCCGGGGCCGGGCCTGTGCGGGGATGCCGGTGAGCGTGGTCCAGGGGCCAGCGGAGCGCACGACGACGGCGTTCGATCCGACCGCGCTGTCGTCGCCGATCTCGATGTTGCCGAGCAGTTTCGCACCCGCGCCGATGACCACTCGGTCGCCTACGGTGGGGTGCCGCTTCCCACGACCGTGTCCCGTGCCGCCGAGCGTGACACCGTGGTAGATGAGGACGTCGTCGCCGATCACCGCGGTTTCGCCGATCACGACGCCCATGCCGTGATCGATGAAGAGCCTGCGTCCGATCGTCGCGCCCGGGTGGATCTCGATCCCGGTGAAGAATCTGACGAGCTGAGAGATCGCTCGGGGGAGGGATCGCATCCCGCGCTCCCACAGCCGGTGAGAGAGCCGGTGCCACCACACGGCGTGAAGCCCAGAGTAAATGACGAGGATCGAGAGCGATCCGCGTGCCGCGGGGTCGCCGGCCTTCGCTGCTCCAATGTCCTCGCGAATGCGGGAGAAGATGCTCACGGTGCTCCGTCTCTCACGTGGGTGTGGTCGCAGCGTCGATCGGCCGCTGCGGGGGCCTACTATCGCCAACGCGGGGCCGCCGCAGGACATTCCTGCACCGGCCCCGCGCGGAAGGTTTTAGACCTCGAGGTCCTCGAAGAGCACGGTTGAGAAGTAGCGCTCGCCGAAGTCGGGAACGACGACGACGATCTTCTTGCCGGCGTTTTCGGGACGCTTCGCGACCTCGGTGGCGGCCCAGACCGCGGCACCGCCCGAAATGCCGGCGAGGATGCCCTCATCCGTGCCAAGGGCACGCGCCTTCGCGATCGAGTCGGCAAGCGTCACGTCGATGACTTCGTCGTAAACGTCGCGATCCAGGATCTCGGGAATGAAGTTTGCGCCGAGCCCCTGAATCTTGTGGGGGCCGGGGTCGCCGCCCGAGAGGATCGGGGAGTCGATCGGTTCGACCGCCACCACCTTGATGTTGGGGTTCTGCTCCTTGAGGTAACCGCCCGCACCGGTGATTGTGCCGCCCGTGCCGATTCCCGAGACGAGGACGTCGACCTGGCCGTCGGTGTCGTTCCAGATTTCTGGCCCGGTGGTGGCCCGGTGGATCGCCGGGTTCGCGGCGTTCGAGAACTGCTGAGCGAGCACTGCGCCGGGGGTCGACGCGGCGATCTCCTCGGCCTTCGCGACCGCGCCCTTCATGCCGAGCGGGCCTTCAGTGAGGACGATCTCGGCACCGTATGCTGCGAGCAGCTTCCGGCGCTCGATGCTCATGGTCTCCGGCATGGTGAGGATGACACGGTATCCACGCGCCGCACCGACGAATGCGAGCGCGATGCCCGTGTTACCGCTCGTGCCCTCGACGATGGTCCCTCCGGGCTTCAACGCACCCGACTTCTCTGCGGCGTCGATGATCGCGATTCCGATGCGGTCCTTCACGGAACCGGCGGGGTTGTAGAACTCGAGCTTCGCGTATACCTCGGCTGCTGCGCCGTCGGTCACGCGGTTGAGTCGTACGAGCGGGGTGTTACCGAAAGCTTCGGTGATGTTCTCGTAGGTCCGTGCCATGTGTCTGAACTCCTCCATGTGGTCTGTGCCACATTGAACTATACCGGGCACTTATCTATGGATTCATCCCCCATTATGGAATGTGACGTCATGTTCCGTGCCTGCTGTATCGACCGGGCGGAGCCGGGGGCGGGTCGGTGTGAGAGGGTTGAGGGGTGTTCGAGCAGCGAGGGATCCGGGACGTTCTCGAGGCCGCTTCAGCGTCCCTGACGGCAGCGGGCATCGCAGACGCGGAGGTCGACGCAGAGCTGCTGCTTGCTCACGTGCTCGGTGAACCCCGCGGTCGCGTGCAGGCACTCGCGGTGCTGGGTCGAGAACTCGACGTTGCGCAGGTCGAGCGCCTGGATCTGCTCGTCTCGGAGCGCGCGCGCCGGGTTCCTCTGCAGCACCTCACCGGCCGGGCGCCTTTCCGGTCGATCGAGTTGTCCGTCGGGCCCGGGGTGTTCGTGCCGCGACCCGAGACCGAGATCGTGTCGCAGTTCGCAATCGACGCATTGCTCTCCGTTCCCGGGCCGCAACCGCTCGCGGTGGACCTGTGCACGGGGAGCGGCGCCATCGGGCTCGCGCTCGCGCACGAGGTGCCGCACGCGAAAATCTTCGCCGTGGAGAAAAGCCCGGAGGCACACGCCTGGGCGCAGCGGAACACGGAGGAGTGGGGCGACGGCCGTGTCGAGCTGCTGCTCGGCGACGTGGCGGAGCTCGATCCCTCGCAGCGTTCTGCCTCGACCCCACTCGTGCGGGCGTTTGCTGGCTTGCGTGGCAGGGTGGACGTGCTCGCCGCGAACCCGCCGTACGTGCCTGACGCCATGGTTCCCCGTGACCCAGAGGTGAGGGATCACGACCCGGCTCTGGCGCTCTACGGAGGAGCGGATGGGCTCGACCTCGTGCGGGTCATCAGTCGGGTCGGCTGCGACCTCGTCGCTCCGGGAGGAACGATCGTGATCGAGCACGCCGAACAGCAGGGCCGAGCAATCCGCGAGCTGCTCTCGGCCGATGGTTGGCTCGCGACGGCCACCCACCCGGATCTCACCGGTCGCGACCGGGCGACGACCGCGATCGCGCCGGGGGAGTCCGCCACGAACGGCAGTGAACTGTACAGCGCCGCCGAACCCGTCGACGAGTAGAATCGACAGCTATGGCCGAGACCTACGACTGCTCCGAGAGCTCGCAACTGCTGAGCGGGATGCGCACCGCCCGGCACGCACTCGGGCGCGGCGAACTGGCAGTGATGCCCACTGACACGGTCTACGGTGTCGCGGCAGACGCCTTCACCCCCGCCGCAGTGCAGCGGCTGCTCGACGCGAAGGGTCGCGGACGAACCTCCCCGCCGCCCGTGCTCATTCCGAACACGGCAACGCTCGCAGCGCTTGCCGCGGAGGTGACAGCGCCGATGCAGGCGCTCGCCGAGGAGTTTTGGCCGGGCGGGCTCACGATCATCGCGCGGGCGAACCCGTCGCTCAGTTGGGATCTCGGCGAAACCGGTGGCACGGTGGCGTTGCGGATCCCTGACCATGCCATCGCGCTCGAACTCCTGCAGGAGACCGGCCCGCTCGCGGTGTCGTCGGCAAACATCACGGGTGAAGCGCCGTCGACCACTGCGTCCGATGCCGAGCGGATGTTGGGGGAGCAGGTCGCCGTGATTCTTGATGCGGGAGAGGTTGGGGGAACCCCCTCCACGATCGTCGACGCCACCGGCACCACGGAGGAGGGCGGCGTCATCCGCATACTCCGGGCGGGGGCCGTGTCGCGTGAGGCTCTCGAGGCGCTCCTGCCGCAGGTGACCTTCGAGGACTGACATGACCGCGTACCTGGTGGTCGTCGTGACAGCGGCGCTTGTGACCGCCGCGGCCTCGTACGCCGTGCTGCGGCTGAGCCGACGCTTTCGACTCGCCCCCGCGGTGCGAGCGCGCGACGTGCACACGCAGCCGACACCGCGGCTTGGCGGGGTTGCGATGTTCATCGGGATCCTCGCGGCCTTCGGCGTCGCCGCGGCCGTCCCAGAGTTTGCATCCTTGTTTTCGGACGGCCCCGAGATGTGGGCGGTGGTCGGTGCCTGCGTCGTGATCGCGGGAATCGGCGTACTCGACGACCTGCTGGATCTGGACTGGATGATCAAGCTCGCGGCGCAGCTCGCCGCGGCGGGACTACTCGCATGGAGTGGTCTGCAGATCGTCTCGCTACCGCTCGGCGACACGCTCGTGATCGGCTCTCCGGCCGTGAACTTCGTCATCACCGTCTTCCTCATGACGCTCGTCATGAATGCGGTGAACTTCGTGGACGGACTTGACGGCCTCGTCGCCGGGGTCGCCATCATCTCGAATGCGGCCTTCTTCGCGTACACGCTGATCCTCGACGACCGCATGGGCCACGTGGACTCGGTAGCGATCTCGAGCCTCATCGCGATCGTCATCGTTGGAGTGTGCCTCGGGTTTCTGCCCTATAACTGGCACCGGGCGCGCATGTTCATGGGGGATACGGGTGCGCTTCTCGTGGGCCTGCTCATGGCCACCTCGACGGTCTCGGTGACGGGGCAACTCAATCCCGCGGCGCTCGATCAGAAACTCGTGCTCGCGAGCTACATTCCGATCATTCTTCCGGTGGCCGTGCTCGCGCTCCCGCTCGCGGACTTCATGCTCGCAGTCATCCGGCGAATCCGGGCGGGAAAGAGCCCATTCACCGCCGACCGTCAACACCTTCACCATCGCCTCCTCGACATGGGGCACTCGCCCGTGCAGGCGGTGCTCGTGTTCTATCTGGGCACTGCGGTGCTTTCGGTTGCCGTGCTGCTCATCTTCACGATGCAGAGCTACGTGCTGCCCACCGTGGTTCTCGTGGTGGGCGGACTGGCCTGTCTGATGCTCCTCATGTTTCCTGCCGTCAGGATTCGCGATGCTGCGATCCAGCGCGGCTTGATACCGTGGACGCGGCGTACCGATCGACGGCGCGTGCGACCGCCCCGGGACGACCGGGCCGAGACGCGCGCGAGTGCGTCGAATGAAAGGACCTCTGAGTGAACGATCTCGTGCAGCCCGAATCAGGTCGGGAACAACCCGCAACGCCCGGAGCGACGCCGAAGCCCGAACCGATCGCGATGCCGACTTCCCAGCCCGTGCTGATGCGTGCGCTGCGATGGGGCCTCATCATCACGGCCCTGCTGGTGATCGTCTTCGCGGGTATCGGGTGGCTGGTGTCCGGGCTTGAGGGGCTCGTCGGCGGTGTCATCGGCACGGCGATCGGCGGGGTGTTCCTCGTGCTGACCGTGGGCAGCATCGCGTTCGCAAACCGGTTGATCGGCTCGCCGAACTACCTCGTGCTGTTCTTCGTCATCGTGCTCGGGGCCTGGATCTTGAAGTTTGTGATCTTCATCGTCTCGTCGATCATGCTGCGGGATCGCGACTGGCTCGACCCGACCGTCTTGTTCTTCGGTATCGTGACGGCGGTCATTTTCTCACTGATCATCGACGCCATCATCGTTGCCAAGTCCAGGATCCCGATTGTTTCCGGGCCGTAAATTGAACGGGAGTTTGTCTGACGAGTTTCGTATGCGAGGAGAAATATTGCTAGGGTGGGAACGTTCCCTGCCGGGCCGCGCTACGCGTGTGCCTGTTGCGCCGGGGGCACGACCATCGTTCGACGTCGTGCGGTTACGCCGCACCCCGAATCAGGAGAATGGCGCTGTTCGCTAACGCTGTGCAACTCGTGACCCCCAGTCTGTTTGTCGCGGAGGAAGGTGGTTTCCACCCTCCCTCGATCATGGACTTCTTCCCGGAGGTCGTGCTGTTCGACGGCACACCGTTCGCGATGAACCGAATCATGATCATCCGGGTGATCATGACGATCGTGCTTCTGCTGCTCTTCTGGCTCGGCACGCGGAAGATGAAGGTCATTCCTACCCGTGGTCAGTCGATCACGGAGATGGCGCTCGACTTCGTTCGGATCAACATTGCTGAGGATCTGCTCGGCAAGGTCGACGGACGCCGCTTCCTGCCGATTCTGACCGCGATCTTCTTCACGATCCTGGCGTTCAATATCACGGGCATCATCCCCGGATTCAATATCGGCGTCTCGGCAGTCATCGGTCTCCCGCTGACGCTCGCGGTGGTCACCTACATCACCTTCATCTACGCCGGCCTCAAGAAGAGTCCGAAGAACTTCTTCAAGAACTCGCTCTTCCCGGCCGGTGTGCCGTGGCCGCTCTACATCATCGTGACCCCGATCGAGTTCTTCTCGACGTTCATCTTGCGCCCCGTCACACTGACGCTGCGTCTGCTGATGAACTTGCTCGTCGGTCACCTCCTCCTGGTGCTGTTCTTCAGCGCCACGAACTTCTTCCTCTTGGAAGGTGAGGGGCTGTTCAAGCTCTTCGGCGTCGGCACCTTTGCGGTCGGCTTCGCCTTCACCCTCTTCGAGATCCTGGTGTCGTTCCTCCAGGCTTACATCTTCACAATTCTCACCGGCGTCTACATCCAGCTCGCGCTGGCTGAAGAGCACTAAACCATACCGGGTTCGGCAACCGCCGCGCTCACCCCACGGAAGGAAACACACAACGTGTCTGTTCTCGCTGAAATCTCCGGCAGCATCTCGACCGTCGGCTACGGCCTCGCAGCCATCGGCCCGGCCATCGGCCTCGGCATTGTCGTCGGCAAGACCATCGAGGGCGTCGCCCGCCAGCCCGAGCTGGCCGGTCGTCTCCAGGTCCTCATGTGGATCGGTATCGCGTTCACCGAGGCGCTCGCGCTCATCGGTATCGCGACGCACTTCATCTTCCAGTAAGCCATCCACCTTTCCCTAGTCTCGAAAGGGAGGCTCGATGATTAACGCAGTCTTCGTAGCTGCAGAGGAGTCAGCGCCGAACCCGCTGCTTCCGGCGACCTACGACATTGTTTGGTCTGCGGTCGTCTTCGTCATCATCCTGATCGCCTTCTGGAAGGTCTTCCTTCCGAAGCTGCAGGCGATGCTCGACGCCCGTGCGGAAGCCATCGAAGGCAACATCGCGAAGGCCGATGAGGCTCAGGCGAAGGCCGAAGCCGCACTCCAGGAGTACACCGCTCAGCTTGCAAGCGCGCGCCAGGAGGCCGGCGAAATTCGTGAGGCTGCTCGCGTCGACGCCACCAAGATCGTGGCGAAGGCCAAGGACGATGCGGTGGCCGAGGCCAGCCGCGTCACGCAGGCGGCGCAGGTGCAGATCGAGGCAGAACGGCAGAGCGCGGTCGTCTCGCTCCGCAAGGATGTTGGATCGCTCGCGATTGACCTCGCATCCGGCGTTGTCGGAGAGTCGCTGACGGACGATCAGCGTGCATCCGCACTCGTGGACCGCTTCCTCAACGACCTCGAGGCGTCCGAGAAGGCGGCTCAGTAATGGGAAGCGCGTCACGTGAAGCACTCGCCCAGGCTCGCACTGCGCTCCGCGCGGAGCAGTCGGCGGGCACCGGACCCGAACTGTTGCAGGTCGCGAACCAGCTGGAGGCGAACCCCGCCCTCGCGGCTGTGCTCGGCGATGCGACTGCAGCCGCTGAGAGCAAGTCGCAGCTCGTCGCACGGCTCTTCGCCGGGATCGGCAGCGACGCGCGTGGCGTGCTGACCGCTGCGGTCACCGGCCGCTGGTCGAATGCCGGAGAGTTCGTCGAGGGTGTTGAGGAGCTCGGCATTCGGTCCGCAGCGCTTCACACCCCGTCGCTCTCCGACGAGCTGCTCGCGGTGGCCGACTTGGTCGACCGTGATCACGACCTGGAACTGAGCCTCGCGAGCAAGCTTGTGGCCGCCGAGGGCAAGGTCTCGCTCATTACCCGCCTCCTCGACGGCAAGATCTCGTCGGAGACCCTCGCGGTAGTGCAGCAGCTGGTCGCCAACTCCCGAGGCAGGCGACTCGATGTCTCACTGCGCCGCGCGGCCCGTGTTGCTGCGGACGAGGGCGGCAGCGAGCTCGCCACCGTCACCGTCGCTGCTCCGCTCAGCGCGGACCAGCAGAACCGCCTCGCGGCGGCACTCGAACGCTCCGCCGGTCGTCCGGTCAAGGTGACTACGGTCATCGATCCGGAGCTTATCGGCGGTATCCGCGTGCAGATCGCCGACGACGTGATTGACGGCAGCATCCGCTCCCGCTTGGACGACCTTCGCCAGCAGCTCGCTGCATAGGGCACTACTTTTCACCACCGGGGGCGGCGCTTCCGGACCAGACAGAGGAAACGAAATGGCAGAACTCTCAATCAGCCCGGACGAGATCCGCGACGCGCTGAAAGACTTTGCAGCGTCCTACGAGCCGGCCCAGGCAGAAAAGACCGAGGTCGGCACCGTGGTCGACGCCGCTGACGGCATCGCGCACGTCGAGGGGCTCCCCGGTGTGATGGCGAACGAGCTCATCCGCTTCGCGGACGGCACGCTCGGCCTCGCGCAGAACCTTGACGAGAACGAGATCGGTGTCGTCGTGCTCGGCGAGTTCACCGGCATCGAAGAGGGGCAGGAAGTCACCCGCACCGGCGAGGTGCTCTCCGTACCGGTCGGCGAGGGGTACCTCGGTCGCGTGGTCGACCCCCTCGGCGCCCCGATCGACGGTCTCGGCGAGATCGCGAACATCGAGGGTCGTCGTGCGCTCGAGCTCCAGGCTCCCGGTGTGATGCAGCGTAAGTCGGTGCACGAGCCACTGCAGACCGGAATCAAGGCGATCGACGCCATGATCCCCGTTGGCCGTGGGCAGCGTCAGCTGATCATTGGCGACCGTCAGACCGGTAAGACCGCGATCGCGATCGACACGATCATCAACCAGAAGGCCAACTGGGATTCCGGTGACGTCACGAAGCAGGTTCGCTGCATCTACGTCGCGATCGGCCAGAAGGGCTCGACCATCGCTTCGGTGAAGGGCGCGCTCGAGGATGCGGGCGCGATGGAGTACACGACGATCGTCGCTTCTCCGGCCTCCGACCCTGCAGGTTTCAAGTACCTCGCACCGTACACGGGTTCCGCAATCGGCCAGCACTGGATGTACGGCGGCAAGCACGTGCTCATCATCTTCGACGACCTGTCGAAGCAGGCCGAAGCCTACCGTGCCGTGTCGCTGCTGCTGCGCCGCCCACCGGGGCGCGAGGCCTACCCGGGTGACGTGTTCTACCTCCACTCGCGTCTGCTCGAGCGTTGTGCAAAGCTCTCCGACGAGCTCGGCGCGGGATCGATGACCGGTCTGCCGATCATTGAGACGAAGGCGAACGACGTTTCGGCGTACATTCCGACGAACGTGATCTCGATCACCGACGGACAGATCTTCCTCCAGTCCGACCTCTTCAACGCGAACCAGCGCCCCGCGGTCGACGTGGGCATCTCGGTGTCCCGCGTTGGTGGCGACGCGCAGGTCAAGTCGATCAAGAAGGTTTCGGGAACGCTCAAGCTCGAGCTTGCGCAGTACCGTGCGCTCGAGGCCTTCGCGATGTTCGCGTCTGACCTCGATGCCGCGAGCCGCAAGCAGCTCGAGCGCGGTGCGCGACTGACGGAACTGCTGAAGCAGCCGCAGTACACCCCGTACCCGGTCGAGGAGCAGACCGTCTCGATCTGGGCCGGCACGAACGGCTTCCTGGACGAGGTTCCGGTCGAAGACATCCTCCGCTTCGAGCGCGAGTTCCTCGACTACCTCGGACGCAACTCCGAGGCCCTCCAGATCCTGCGCGACACCAATGTTCTCGATGACGAAACCGTCGCCGAGATCACCGTGCAGATCGAGAAGTTCAAGGGCGAGTTCCGCACCTCGTCGGGTAAGAGCCTGAACGAGCAGTTCGATGTGCTCGACGAGGCAGAGATCAAGCAGGAGCAGCTGGTCGTCAAGAAGTAGCGGTAACCCGGCGGGGGAGCGATCCCTCGCCGGACCGCAACTTTGACCAGCCCGCCCCGACCAACACAGGAGAGACATGGGAGCGCAACTTCGGGTCTACCGGCAGAAGATTCGTTCTGCCCAGACGACCAAGAAGATCACCCGTGCGATGGAGCTGATCGCAGCCTCTCGCATTCAGAAGGCGAAGGCCCGTGTGGCCGCGTCGACCCCCTACGCTGACGCGCTCACGCGAGCGGTGTCGGCGGTGGCGACTCACTCGAACACCGATCACCCGCTGACCACCGAGGCGGAACGTGTCGAACGCGCCGCCGTCGTGATCTTCACCTCTGACCGCGGCCTTGCCGGCGCGTTCAACTCGCAGGTGCTGCGCGAAGCCGAGGAGCTGACCGAGCTGCTTCGGGCGGAGGGCAAGGAAGTCGTGTACTTCCTCATCGGCCGCAAGGCGCAGGGGTACTTCTCGTTCCGCCGCCGCGCCTCCGAGCGCGTGTGGACTGGAAACACCGAGAACCCCGGTTTCGATACGGCGGAAGAGGTCGCAGAGGCGGTCCTCGAGATCTTCGCCCGCCCCGTCGAAGACGGCGGTGCACAGGAGATCCACCTCGTCTACAACCGTCTCGTGAGCATGGTCAGCCAGGTGCCTCAGGTGCACCGACTGCTGCCCCTCGAGATCGTCGAGGGTGTCGCAGAGCCGACCGACCAGCCCTCGTCGCTGTACGAGTTCGAGCCGGACGCCGAAACCGTTCTTGATCAGCTGCTTCCCGCCTACATCGAGTCTCGCGTCTTCAACGCGATGCTCGAGTCGGCTGCGGCGAAGCATGCGGCGACGCAGAAGGCGATGAAGTCGGCGAGTGACAATGCGGATGCACTGATCCGCGACTACACCCGTCTCGCCAACAACGCTCGCCAGGCAGAGATCACGCAGCAGATTTCCGAGATTGTGGGCGGCGCCGACGCGCTGTCCGGTTGAGCCCACCACGAAGAGAGAGAAACATGACCGAAACCGCCGCAGTGGCGACAGAGGCCCAGGTCGTCGGGCGGATCGCCCGTGTAACCGGACCCGTCGTCGACATCGAGTTCCCGCACGACGCCATTCCCCGGGTGTACAACGCGCTCGAGACCACCATCGACTTTGGTGAGGGCCAGGAGCCGTTCACGCTCGTCCTCGAGGTCGCACAGCACCTCGGTGACAATCTCGTCCGTGCGATCGCCCTCAAGCCGACCGACGGCCTCGTCCGCGGACAGGACGTCATCGACACCGGCGAGTCGATCACCGTTCCCGTCGGTGACGTCACCAAGGGCAAGGTGTTTGACGTTGCAGGCAACGTACTGAACCTTCCCGACGGCGAAACCATCGAGGTTTCCGAGCGCTGGAGCATCCACCGCACGCCGCCCGCATTCGACCAGCTCGAGTCCAAGACGCAGCTCTTCGAAACCGGCATTAAGTCGATCGACCTGCTCACCCCGTACGTGCAGGGTGGAAAGATCGGCCTCTTCGGTGGTGCGGGCGTCGGCAAGACCGTCCTCATTCAGGAGATGATTCAGCGTGTTGCGCAGGATCACGGCGGTGTCTCGGTGTTCGCCGGCGTTGGTGAGCGCACCCGTGAGGGCAACGACCTCATCCACGAGATGGACGAGGCCGGAGTCTTCGACAAGACCGCACTCGTGTTCGGCCAGATGGACGAGCCGCCGGGGACCCGTCTGCGTGTGGCACTTTCGGCGCTGACGATGGCGGAGTACTTCCGCGACGTGCAGAAGCAGGACGTGCTGCTCTTCATCGACAACATCTTCCGCTTCACGCAGGCCGGTTCCGAGGTTTCGACGCTGCTCGGCCGTATGCCGTCCGCGGTGGGCTACCAGCCGAACCTCGCCGACGAGATGGGTGTTCTGCAGGAGCGCATCACCTCGACCCGTGGCCACTCGATCACCTCCTTGCAGGCGATCTACGTGCCCGCGGACGACTACACCGACCCGGCTCCCGCCACGACCTTCGCGCACCTCGACGCAACGACCGAGCTCTCCCGTGAGATCGCGTCGAAGGGTCTGTACCCCGCGATCGATCCGCTCACCTCGACCTCGCGCATTCTCGACCCGCGCTACTTGGGCGAGGACCACTACCGCGTGGCGACCTCGGTCAAGCAGATCCTGCAGAAGAACAAGGAGCTGCAGGAGATCATCGCGATTCTCGGTGTCGACGAGCTCTCCGAAGAGGACAAGATCACTGTGGCGCGCGCGCGTCGCATCGAGCAGTTCCTCTCGCAGAACACCTACATGGCAAAGAAGTTCACCGGTGTCGAGGGATCGACGGTTCCGCTGACCGAGACCATCGAGTCGTTCGACGCGATCGTCAAGGGCGAGTTCGACCACGTCGCCGAGCAGGCGTTCTTCAACGTCGGTGGTATCGCCGACGTCGAGGAGAAGTGGGCCAAGATGCAGAAGGACATGGCCTAGGTCATGGCGCTCAACGTGAGTGTCGTCTCGGCCGACCGCGAGGTCTGGACGGGCGTTGCCTCCCAGGTCGTCGCGAAGACGGTCGAGGGCGAGATCGGCATCCTCGGTGGTCACGAGCCGTTGCTCGCACTGCTTGCGCAGGGCGAGGTGCGCTTGACCACCGCTAGTGGCGAGAAGGTCACGGTCGACGCAGAGGGCGGGTTCCTCTCCGTCGATCACGACACCGTCACCATCGTGGCTGGAAAGGCGGCGATCGCTTAGAGAAAACGCATCGCGTTTTCTGCGATCGCCGGTGGCGCTACCGCGTCTGCTTTCCGCCTGATCTACTCTCTCTGCCTGAAAGCCGGGGCCCTCGGGCCCCGGCTTTCGTGCTCTGCAGATTTGGAGCCATCATGCTGATTCTCCTGCCGCCGTCAGAGACGAAGCGGCTCGGCGGTGTCGGTACTCTCGACTCCGACTCCCTCAGTTTCACTGGACACCTGAGCAAGGCGCGGGAAGCCGTGAGGCTGGCCCTCGTCGAACTGTGCAGCGGCGACCACGAGGCCGCGGCGAAGGCCCTCAAGCTCGGCGTGAAGAACCATGGTGAGCTCGAGCATAACCTCGAGCTCGAGTCGAGTGGCGTCATGCCCGCGATCGACCGATACACCGGTGTGCTCTATGACGCGCTGGGTGCGGCAGCCCTTGACCCGCGAGCTCGCTCATGGGTGGACGACCACGTGTGTGTGCAGTCGGCGCTCTTCGGCCTCGTGTCGGCGGGCGACAAGATTCCCGCGTACCGCCTCTCGGCGAGCACACGGCTCCCCAGTCTGGGGGCACCGCTGAAGCGGGTCTGGCCCGCGGCCCACGCCGAGATCGATTGGAGTGATGCGGGATTCGTTCTCGATCTTCGCTCGAAGGATTACGCTGCGCTAGCGCCACTGCCTGAGGGAGCAAGCTGGCTGCTGCACGTCGCGCAGCGAGACATCGATGGTGAGGTGCGGGCGCTGAACCACTTCAATAAGGCGGCGAAGGGGGACCTCGTGCAGCGCCTCGCGCGATCCCTATCCGGTCCAAATGCGGGAGACATCATCGATGTCGCATCCTTCGCCAACTGGGCGGCTGGAGAGGGACTCGAGGTGACGGTCGACGCCGCAGCGCGTACGGTGACGCTCGTCACGAATCTCACCGCCCCGTCGCTCGCTTCGCGACCGCGCGTCGCAGCACGGTAGGATACACGGGTGCGGAAGATGATGAGGCAGTGACCGAGCGCGGCACGAACGCGGCGCATCGTCGACTGCGGTTTCGAGAGGGATCCGATCTCGAGATCGAGCTCTCCTGGTTCGCGATCTCCGACGTTGGTCGTCGACGTGAGAACAACCAGGACAGCTTCATTGTGATGCCTCCAATCTTTGCCGTCGCCGATGGCATGGGCGGGCATTCGGCCGGTGAGATCGCTTCGGCTGCCGTTGTGCGTCGCCTTGCTGAGCTGGCCGGCAAGGATGCGGTCGCGGAAGCCGACATCGACGAACTCCTCGGCGACGCCGTGGACGACATTGAGCTTGACGCGGGGGAAACAGAGCTCGGGGCCGGAACGACGGTCACCGGGGTGTGCTTGAGCACGGATGAGGCGCCCACATGGAAGGTGTTCAACATCGGCGACTCCCGCGTCTACCAGTACTTCAAGGGCGCCCTCAGCCAGATCACCGTTGATCACTCCGTGGTGCAGCACCTCATCGACACCGGCGCGATTACGGAGGAGGAAGCGGAGGTACACCCGCACGCCAACGTCATCACTCGGGCGGTCGGCTTCAACGAGGCGCCGATTCCCGATTACACGTCCCTCGCACTTATCCCGGGTCAGCGCCTGCTCATCTGCTCAGACGGGTTGACCAAGGAACTCACCGATATCGGGATCCAGCACTTCCTCGCGTCTCAGCGCACCGCTGAAGATGCCGCACGCACCCTGGTGACCGAAGCCGTCGAGAACATGGGGCGCGACAACGTGACCGTCATCGTGATCGACGTGCACGCTGTCGGCGACGACCGGACCGACCAGATCGCCCTCTGACCCGGCGGTCGTGTTCCCGCCGGGCCGAACGTCACGCTAGATCGAGGCCGCGATGACCTCGTCGAGCACGCCGAGCACATCGTCCAACTGCTCGTCGCTCATCTTCAGCGTCGGGAGGAAACGGATCGCCTGGTTGTAGACGCCGCTCGCAAGCAGTAGGACACCGCGCTGCGCGGCCGCAGCGATGACCTTGCTGACAAGCTCCGTGTCGGGTTCGAGCGTGCCGGGCTTCACGAATTCGATCGCGAGCATGGCCCCCTTGCCGCGGACCTCCGCGATGCAGTCGTACTTCTCGACCAGCCGCTGCAGGCCGGCGCCGAAAGTCGCTTCGATGCGCTGCGCCGCAGCGAGGAGGTCGTGCTGCTCGATCTGCCCGAATACGGCCACGGCCGCGGCGCAGGCAACCGGGTTGCCGCCGAACGTGCCGCCGAGCCCACCGGGCTGCGAGCAATCCATGATCTCTGCGCGTCCGGTGATGCCGGCGAGCGGCAGTCCGCCTGCGATGCCCTTTGCCGACAAGACGATGTCGGGCTCGACGTTGAACTGCTCGATCGCGAACATCGTGCCGGTGCGGCCCATTCCCGACTGCACCTCGTCGGCGATGAACACGATGCCGTTCTCACGGCACCACTTCGCGAGTGCGGGGAGGTAACCTTCCGCGGGCACGATGAACCCGCCCTCGCCCTGGATGGGTTCGACGACGAGACAGGCGAGGTCCTCAGCGCCGGCAACCTTTTCGAGGTGTGCGATCGTGCGCTTCGCGGCTTCTGCGCCGCTCAGTCCGTCGTGCAGCGGATACGAGTTCGGGGCCTTATAGACGTCGCTCGCGCGAGGCCCGTAGCCGAGGGCGTACGGTGCCGCCTTGTGATTCATGGTCGCGGTCAGCATCGTGCGCCCGTGATAAGCATGCTCGATCACGGCAACGCCGGGGCGGCCCGTGTACTTGCGCGCGATCTTCACGCCGTTCTCGACGGCCTCGGCGCCGGAGTTCATGAGCAGTGTCTTGTACGGCTGGTCTGGCGTCGAACCCGGCACGTGCTTCGCCAACAGTTCCGCCACCCGCACGTACGGCTCATACGGGGTCATCGTGAAGAGGGTGTGCGTGACCTTGCCGAGCTGCTCGCGCGCGGCCTCGACGACCGCGTCGTCGGTGTGACCCACGGTCATCACACCGATGCCGCCGCACATGTCGATGATGTGATTGCCGTCGACATCGACGAGCACCGAATCGTGCGCCCGCTCGATGTAGACCGGTATCACGCTGTGCACCCCGGGAGGGATGACGGCCTGACGTCGAGCGTGGAGCTCCCGGGAGCGAGGGCCGGGGATCTCGGTGACGACGTGGCGTTCCTGGGGAACGGAGGTTTCAATGACGGTGGGTTCGCTCATGCGCTCAATTCTACTCCGAGGACCGGTTGATTGGTTGTCAGACGTTTCCGGCGGCCGCCGATCTGACTAGCATGAACACATGCGCGGCGAACACGTCTTCGAGGCAAGGGTCGAGTGGCAGGGCAACCGGGGGAGCGGAACGAGCGGCTTTCGTTCCTACGGGCGCGAATTGACCATCACTGGAGAAGAGAAACCCGACATTGCCGGATCGGCGGCAAAGGTCTTCCACGGCGACCGTGACCGGTGGAATCCGGAGGAACTGCTCATCGCAGCGCTCGCGCAGTGCCACATGCTTTCGTACCTGCACATGGCCGTGCGGGCAGGGGTGGTGGTCACCAGTTACCGGGATCACGCGATCGGCACCCTCGAACAGTCGGGGCTCGGCGGACGCTTCACCGACGTCGTGCTCCGGCCTCGGGTGACGGTCGCCGATCCCTCGATGATCGTGGACGCCATCGCCGCTCACACCGAAGCCGCCGAGCACTGCTTCATCGCAAACTCCGTCGCATTCCCCGTCCGGCACGAGCCGGAGGTCGTCGCGGAGTAACACTGCGGATGCCTGTCGGCAGTTCGCCATAGAATGGAACCCATGGCTTCGGACCGTTCTTCGTTCTTCCTCACGACCCCCATCTTCTACGTGAACGACGCTCCCCACATCGGGCACGCGTACACGGAGGTGGCGGCAGACGTGCTCGCCCGGTGGCATCGGCAGGCGGGTGACGACACTTGGTTCCTGACGGGCACTGATGAGCACGGGCAGAAGATCCTGCGCACCGCGACGGCGAACGGTGTGCCGCCGAAGGAGTGGGCTGACCGTCTCGTGGAGGAGGCTTGGAAGCCGCTGCTCGACACGATCGACATTTCGAACGATGATTTCATTCGCACCACCGAGGCTCGCCACGAGGAGGGTGTCGCGACGTTCCTGCAGAAGCTCTACGACGACGGCCACGTGTATGCCGGGGAATTCGAAGCGCTCTACTGCGTTGGGTGCGAGGAGTTCAAGCCGAAGAGCGAGATTCTCGACGGTGAGGGAGCCTTCGAGGGGGAAAAGGTCTGCGCGATCCACTCCAAGCCGCTCGAACTGCTGCAGGAGAAGAACTACTTCTTCAAGATGAGTGCATTCCAGGAACAGCTCCTCGCCCTCTACGAGGAGCGCCCCGACTTCGTGCAACCCGCGAGCGCGCGCAACGAGGTCGTCGCATTCGTGCAGCAGGGGCTCGAGGATCTTTCGATTTCTCGCACCTCGTTCGACTGGGGCATCCCGATTCCGTGGGATGCCTCCCACGTCACCTACGTGTGGTTCGACGCGCTGCTCAACTACGTCACCGCGACCGGGTACGGCTCCGACGAGGCGGAATTCGCGCGGCGCTGGCCCGCGAACCACATCGTCGGCAAGGACATTTTGAGGTTCCACGCCGTGATCTGGCCGGCGATGCTCATGGCTGCGGGCCTCGAAGTGCCGAAGCACGTCTTCGCGCACGGCTGGCTGCTCGTCGGTGGCGAGAAGATGTCGAAATCGAAGCTCACCGGCATCGCGCCGAACGAAATCACCGACACCTTCGGTTCGGATGCCTTCCGCTACTACTTCATGCGCGCGATCGCCTTCGGACACGACGGCTCCTTCAGCTGGGAAGACCTCTCCGCTCGATACCATGCGGAGCTCGCCAACGGTTTCGGTAATCTCGCGAGCCGGGTGCTTGCGATGAACGCCAAATACTTCGACGGTCGCATGCCGCAGGCCGGGGCGGAGGAACCCGCCGACTCGGCAATCCGCGCGCTCGCGGCGAGCGCGGCGCACCGAGCCGACGAGCGAATGGAGGCGTTCGCGATCCACGAGGCGATCGCCGCGATCTGGGAGCTCGTCGATGCGCTCAACGGCTACGTGCAGGAGCAGCAGCCCTGGTCGCTCGCGAAGGACGAGACGAAGCGCGAACGGCTCGCGACTGTGCTCGCGACGGCGACCGAGGGACTTCGGGCGCTCGCCGAACTGCTCTCGCCGGTGATCCCGAGGGCCGCTGCACGGCTCTGGGCAGGGCTCGGCGCCGAGCGCGCGCTCGGCCCGTTGACCGACCAGCCGATCCGTGAGGCCGGCAGGTGGGGTCGTCTTCCCGCCGGTACTGAGCAGCAGTCGCTCGCCGTGCTCTTCCCTCGCGTCGAGACGGAAGCGACTGCGAAGTGAACGGCGGGCTGCGCAAGCGCAGCGGTGAGGGCCGGGACCTCACACGCCCTCCGGTGCCTGAGGCGCTCCCCGCGCCGATCTTTGACAATCACGCTCACCTCGAGTTCGAAGACGGGCTGCAACCGCTCGAACCGCGAGAATCGCTTGACCGGGCAGGCTCGGTCGGGGTTCGAGGCGTGGTTCAGGTCGGCACGGATCTCGAAACGAGTCGCTGGGGTGCCGCGCTCGCAGCGACCGATCCGCGCGTGCTTGCCGCCGTCGCCCTGCACCCAAACGAGGCTCCCAAGCTCTTCGAACAGGGGCTTTTGAGCGCGCAGCTCTCCGAAATCGCGCGGCTCGCAACGCAGCCGCGGGTGCGAGCGGTCGGTGAGACGGGGCTCGACTTCTTCCGTACCGGTGAAGACGGTCGGGCAGCGCAGATCGAGTCCTTCGAAGCGCACATCGACATTGCGAAGGCGAGTGGGCTTGCCCTCCAGATCCACGACCGCGACGCGCACGATGAGGTGGTGGCGACGCTCAAGCGGGTGGGCGCGCCGGACCGGACCGTATTCCACTGCTTCTCGGGGGATGCGGCGTTGGCGCGCGTGTGCAACGAGAATGGCTGGTACATGTCGTTCGCCGGCACGATGACGTTCAAGAACGCTCCCGCACTGCGCGAGGCGCTCGCGGTCGCGCGGCCGGAACTGGTGCTTGTCGAAACCGACGCACCGTTTCTCACTCCCGAGCCCTACCGCGGGCGACCGAACGCGCCCTACCTCCTGCCGCACACCGTGCGACGCATGGCGGAGACCCTTGAGGAAGATCTGCAGGAGCTCTGCGAACGCGTTGCCGCGAACACCGAGCGGGTCTACGGGAGTTGGGATCCTGACATCGATGAGTAACGATCGCGTCGATTCGACGGAGCCGATACCGGCACCGACACCGGAACCGGTACCGACACCGACACCGACACCGGCTGCCGGCTCTGCGGGACTGCTCGGTCCGGCAGAGGTGCGAGCGCTCGCCGAACGCCTCGACGTCTCTCCGACGAAAAAGCTGGGCCAGAACTTCGTGATCGACCCCAATACGGTGAGGAAGATCGTGCGCCTCGCCGGGGTGAGCGCCGCCGACCGGGTGATCGAGGTCGGGCCCGGCCTCGGATCCCTCACCCTCGGGCTGCTCGAGCGCGGAGCCGATGTCGCCGCGGTGGAGATCGACCACCGCCTCGCCGCCGAACTGCCGGCAACGGTTCGATCGATGCAACCCGACGCCGAAGAACGCCTGCGCGTGATCCGCAGTGACGCGCTCGACCTCACGGCTGCCGCGCTCGAACCGGCCGCAAGTTCGACCGCGACCGCTGCGAGTCTGCCGAGCGTGCTCGTCGCGAACCTCCCGTACAACGTGTCGGTGCCGATCCTCATGCACCTGCTCGAGCTCCTCCCCACCCTCGAACGAGGCCTCGTGATGGTGCAGTCGGAGGTGGGAATTCGGATCGCCGCCTCCCCGGGCTCCAAGGAGTACGGTGCACCGAGCGCCAAGGCGGCGTGGTACGGGCGATGGCGAGTTGCCGGCGAGGTGAGTCGGCGAATCTTCTGGCCGGTCCCCGGTGTCGACTCAGTGCTCGTAAGCTATGAGCGCTCCGAAACGCCCCGCGGCGACGACCAGGAACGCGCACTCACCTTTGCGCTCGTGAACGCGGCCTTCGCGCAACGCAGAAAGATGCTTCGACAGTCGCTGCAACCCGTGCTCGGAGCGACCGCGGTGGCGGTTGCCGTACTCAAATCCGCGGGGATCGATCCCACGCTGCGGGCCGAGCAGTTAGGGATCGCCGACTATCATCGGATCGCGCTCGCCGCATGACACCGCCCGTTCGCGACGTGTCAACCGCGGACCCCCGGTTGCGCTAGCGTGTAGGCATGGAGAGGAAACCGCGGCAATCGGTGACGGTGCGCGCTCCAGGGAAGATTAACGTCTACTTCCGAGTGGGGGCGCTCCAACCTGACGGCTATCACGACGTGGCCTCCCTCTATCAGGCAGTGTCGCTGTACGAGGAGGTCACGGCGACGCCTGCCGAAACGTTCTCGGTGCGGTTCAGCGGACCCATCGACGCGACGCACCTCCCGACCGACGAGACGAACCTCGCGGTCAGAGCCGCGCAGCTCCTCGCAGAGCGAGCCGGCACCCCGCACGGGGTTGCGCTCAGCATCCTCAAACGGGTGCCCATCGCCGGGGGAATGGGTGGGGGCTCGGCGGACGCCGCAGCGACGCTCCTCGCCTGTGACGAACTCTGGGGTACCGGACTCGGGCGTGCGGGCCTGCTGCCGATCGCGGCGGAACTCGGCGCGGATGTGCCGTTCGCTCTCGAGGGCGGCACCGCGGTAGGCACGGGCCGCGGTGACGAACTGAGCCCTGCGCTCGCGAAGGGCACCTTCCACTGGGTGCTCGCCCTCCCCGACGGTGGCCTGAGCACCCCGGTCGTGTATCGAGCGCTCGACCAGCACCGCGACGATCACGCGGCAGCACTCGGCCCGCAGCCTGAGCTCGTGAAGGTCGACACCGCCGTGCTGCAGGCGGTGCGCATCGGCGACGCGGAGTCGCTTGCGGAGTCCATGCACAACGACCTTCAGGCGGCGGCGCTGAAGCTCGCGCCTGAACTCACCGAACTCCTCGAACTCGGAGAATCCCGCGGTGCGCTCGCGGGCATCGTCTCGGGTTCGGGCCCCACCGTCGCGTTCCTCGTGGACGACGCCCAGCACGCGGCCGAATTGCGTGGTGTGCTCGGCCGCGGTGGTGTGCGAGCGCTCACCGTCACGGGCCCCGTGCACGGGGCCCGAATCATCGAGTCACTGTAGCGATCCCTGCGAACTGGGAATAAGCCGCGCCGATCACGCGCTGCACTCACTGTGACTGAGAAAATTCGCATCGATATCTGGACCGACATCGCCTGCCCCTGGTGCTACATCGGTAAGCACCGCTTCGAACAGGGGGTTGCGGCCTTCCGCGAACAGCACCCCGAGCTCGATGTGGAATTCGAGGTGGAAGGGCACAGCTACGAGCTCGCGCCCGATACCCCGATTGATTTCAAGGGGAGCGAGCTCGAGTTTCTCGCAAAGCACAAGGGCATGCCCGAGTCGCAGGTTGAGCAGATGCTCGGCCAGGTCACCCAGATCGGTGCGCAGGAGGGAATCGAATTCGATTTCGACCGAGTGAAGCACGCGAACACCGCCCGCGCACACCGGGCGCTGCACCTCGCCAAGGATCGGGGGCTGCAGCTCGAACTGCAGGAGCGCCTCTACCGCGCATACTTCGCGGAGGGGGCGGACATGTCTGACCCCGACACGCTCGCAGCGCTCGGCGAAGAGGTGGGCCTCGATCCCGCCGAGGTGCGCAGCGCGCTCGACAACGAAGATTACGGTACCGCCGTCGAACAAGACATCACCCGCGCCCGCATGCTCGGTGTGAACGGTGTGCCCTTTTTCCTGATCGACCAGAAGTACGGAGTGTCTGGCGCCCAGTCGGTCGACGCGTTCGCGGGCGCATTCAAGCAGGTCCTCGACCTGCGCGAGGGGGAGCAAGCATGAGTGAGCAGAACACAAACGAACCCATCCGTACAGACGCTGCCGCGTCGCCGCTGACACTGCTCGGAGACGAGAGCGCGGCCGGCGTGTGCGGACCCGACAGCTGCGAGCTCCCCGCGAGCTCGGCACCCGCAGAGGAGGTCGCACCCGCCGCGGAATTTGGTGCCGCGGCTTCGTCTCACGAGCCCGCTGCAGGGTTCGGGGGTGCGGCATCGTTCGCCGACGCCGAGAGTCGCGAGATCCTGAACCTGCTCGGGGGCGGGGGTACGAACGACGGTGCCTGCTGTGGTGGGAGCTGCTGCGCGTAACGCTCGCCAAGCCTGCGCCACGCGGGCGGCTATTTCGTGGAATGAGTCTCGGAGGTCGCCGTGCCCCGCAGGTCCGCGCAATTTGGCGTCGCAGGGGCGCCGGACCAGCGCTCCAGCGTCCATGCGACAAGCTGGGGCGTGAGGGGTGAGTCCGCCGCGACGAGCGAGAGGTGATCGAGCCCCGGATACGTGCGGTAGTCGATCTCGACGCCGGCGTCGCATCGGCCCTCGACCCACGCTGCCTGCTGAACCGGCTTCACGAGCGGGTCGGCGAGGCCCTGGGCGACAAGTACGGGGGCGGGGAAAGGGCCGGTTGGCGTTTGCGCCTTGAGGCGGTCGCCGAACGTGCCCGCGAGCAATGCGTCGGGGAAGACCTGGTTCGGGATCTGCGTGCCGCTCAGGATCGCGCCGAGCACGTCCTTCCCGTTGAAACACAGCTCGCTGATGCGTTCGACACCGCCGGCCGATCCCGGGGTGAGGTGCTCGGCGAGTCGCAGTTCAGGGTAGATGCGGTCCCAGGTCGAGGCGATGTAGGCGGAGACCGTCTTCCCGGCCGCCTCGTTCTTGTCCGCGTCGGCGAGGCCGTACAGATCCGCTGCCGGAGCGAAGGCTGCAATCCCGCGCACCGTGAGCTCAGGAGCGTACTGCGCCGCGATCTGGCCGGTCCAGAGGGATCCCTGACCGCCCTGGGAATGCCCCCACACGACCGTCTCGGTCGTTGTGGAGAGTTGCGGTAACTCCTGGACGGCACGTGACGCGTCGAGCACGTTTCGTGCCTCGGCGTCGCCGATGAGGTACGGGTGGGTGCCTTGCGTGCCGAGGCCGATGTAGTCGGAGGTGACCGCGGCCCAACCGTGCTCGGTCACCATTTCTTCGAGAGCGGTGCCCGCGCCATCCGCGAACGGCGTGGCACCCAGCGAGGGGGCGCACTTCGGAGCCACGCCCGTGGTGCCGTGCGCGATCGAAAGCAGCGGCAGTGGTTCTGAACCGCGCTCGATCGGGGCGATCACGGTGCCGCTCGATGTGGCAGCCTCGCCATCCGGGTGCGTCGTGGTGTACAGGATCCGCCACGCCTGCGCACCGTCGGGCACCCCGGTGACCAGGGGCTCTGCGCGGATCAGATGGCCCGGGCCGGCCGGGGTCTCCGCGGGTGCAGTGTAGAACGCGTCGGGTGCCGGGAGTTTCGCACCACCGAGCAGCACGCCGCTCCCAACCGCGAGGCACAGCGCCAGCGCGAGCGACAGCGAGGCGCCGACGACTCGGATCCAGCGGTGAGGGCGGGGCTGAGACGTGGGGCGCGGGTGCTGCCAGCCCGCAACGAGTTCGATGAGCAACCGCAGGCCGACGAACACGAACCAGGCACCGACGGCCAGCCGGAAAACCGTGAGCGTCAGCACGGGCCACGTGAAGACGAGGGATCCGAACACAATGCTCGCGAGCGCGGCAATAATCTCAGCGGATCGCGAGTGCGCAGTACCCCTGACCGCGCGAACGATTGCCAGCATGCCGTGGGAGATGAGCGCAGCACCGATGAGAAACGCCATCCAGGGCGCTCCAACCGCGGGTACGAGTGCGACGATCGCGCCGAACAAGACGATGATTCCTCCGAAAGCCCGCCGGAGGCGTACGGAGCCGCGCGGTGCGGCAGGATCCGAGTCATGGAGGATCACCGTCAACCCGCTGAAGACGAGTCCGATCCCGGTGATGATCGCCGTCTCGCGGGTCGAGAGTGGTGCGAGGATCAGCGCAGCACCCGCGCCGAGCGCGGCAAGGGCCGAGAAGACCCGCAACGGCTTGGATCCCCGATGATCACCTCGGAAGTAGTCGCTCATGCGTTCCCCGTCTCCTCAACTGCGCGCGCCCTCGTCGCCCTGCCCATCACTCTGACACAGTGCCCCAAGCTTCGCACCTAGACTGGAGGCTATATGGCGCATCTCTTGGGGGCCGAAGCCCTGCATCTCGAAGTTCCGACGAAAACCGTGTTCGATTCGGTCACGCTTGGCATCGCTGAGGGGGACCGGATCGGTATCGTCGGGCGCAACGGTGACGGCAAATCCTCCCTGCTCATGATGCTCGCGGGCCGGCGCGAACCTGACTCCGGGCAGGTTACGGTGCGGGGCGGCACAACGATCGGGGTACTCGATCAGACCGACGACTTCGAACCGGGCGAGACCGTCGGGGGAGCGATCGTCGGAACGCGCCCCGAGTACGAGTGGGCGGGAGAACCGCGCACCCGCGAAGTCATTGCCGGCCTCGTCGGTGACCTCGACTGGGAGGCGCAAGTCGATCGTCTCTCCGGAGGCCAGCGTCGCCGCGTCGCGCTCGCCCGACTGCTCGTCGGCGACTACGAGATGCTCTTCCTCGACGAGCCCACGAACCACCTCGACGTCGAAGGGATCGCGTGGCTCGCGGACCACCTGCGCAGGCGGTGGCCGAGCGGGCAGGGCGCCCTGCTCGTCGTGACGCACGATCGCTGGTTCCTCGACGAGGTCTGCACGACCACATGGGAAGTGCACGACCGCATCGTCGAACCGTTCGAGGGCGGATACGCCGCGTATATTCTGCAGCGGGTCGAGCGTGACCGGCAGGCCGCCACGATCGAGCAGAAGCGGCAGAACCTCGCGCGTAAGGAACTGGCCTGGCTGCGCCGGGGCGCCCCGGCCCGCACGGCGAAGCCGAAGTTCCGCATCGACGCGGCGAACGCGCTGATCGCCGACGTGCCGGAGATCCGCGACACGGTCTCGCTGCAGTCGATGGCGGTGCAGCGCCTCGGGAAGCAGGTCGTGGACCTCGTCGACGTCGGCGTCTCGTTTGACGACCGCGTGATTCTCGAAGACATCGAGTGGCGGGTCGCGCCCGGGGAGCGGACGGGGCTTCTCGGAGTCAACGGCTCGGGCAAGTCGACCCTGCTCGGTCTCATCGCGGGCAGCGCAGAGCCGTCGGTCGGGCGGGTCAAACGGGGCAAAACAGTGAAGGTTGCGACCCTCACCCAGCGCCTCGATGAGCTCGAAGAGCACTGGGACGAGCCGGTGCGCGTCGTCATTGGGCGGTTGCGCACGAGCTTCACCGTCGGCGCCGGGTCGAAGGCGCAAGAGCTCACCCCCGGTCAGCTGCTTGAGCGCATGGGCTTCACGAATGCGCAGTTGTCGACTCCGGTGAAGGATCTCTCCGGTGGGCAGAAGCGGCGGCTGCAGCTGCTTCTCATCCTTCTGGATCAACCCAATGTGCTGATCCTCGACGAACCGACCAACGACCTCGACACCGACATGCTCGCCGCGATGGAGGATTTGCTCGACTCGTGGCCCGGCACCCTCATCGTCGTGTCGCACGACCGGTATTTCCTCGAGCGGGTGACGGATCAGCAGTACGCGATTCTGAGTCGACGCCTGCGGCATTTACCCGGCGGCGTGGATGAGTACCTGAAGTTGCGTGCGGCAGAGGATCGAGCGGCCGACCCGGTCGCGGCTGCGCCGAAACCCGCTGGCCAGACGGCGACGCCGACGCTCTCTGGGGCGGAGCTTCGCGCCGCCCAGAAGGAGCTTTCTTCGGTCGAGCGTCGCATGGAGAAGCTGCAGGCCGACGCCGCGAAGTCGCGTGACGGGCTTGCGGCTCTCGACCAGTCCGATTACTCGCTGCTCAACGCCGAGATGGTGAAGATCACCGCGCTCGAAGACGAGGTCGCGGCGCTCGAGGAGCGCTGGTTGGAGCTGTCCGAGCTGCTCGGCTAGCGTCTTCCGCCTTCGAATGGCTGCCATGCGCCCCGAAGGCGATGTGGGGAAGCCCACGGGCCAGCACCGCCGCACAGTAGACTGGCGCGTGATGAGAGCAGTGCTGACCGCGGTGATCGCAGCGATCGAGGGGCTTGCGATCGCCTGCGCAGGCCTCCTCATTGCGGTGGTCCCCGCCCTCCTCCTCTGGGTCGTGACGTTCGATCTCGCCGCAGCGCCGAGCGACGTCTTCGGAAGTGCAGTCGGCGCCTGGTTCCTGGCTCACCTGACACCGCTCGAGCTTCAGGTGAGGGCCGACGCAGCGGTCTCATTCGGTCTCCCGCAGGAGGCGATTGACTTCACCATCGGCCTCCCCCTGCTCGGGCTGATGCTTCTCACCGTGGTGCTCGCAGTCCGCTCCGGGTGGCGCTTTGGGCGTCGCGGCGGCAGCGGGATCGCCGGCGCGATCGGAGGCACGCTCGGATTCGCCGCCGTCGCGGCAGCGGTCGTGGCTCTCGCGGATCCGCCGCTCACACGCACGGGCTGGGCCGCCGTACTCGTTGCGGCGGGGGTCTACGCGGTGAGTGCAACGGCAGCGTTTCTCGTGCGTGCGGCCCGCGATGAGCACCCCTGGTGGGAGGCGTGCCTGCAAGGCCTGCAGCGAGGCATAAAGTCTGCGCACCTTCCCGGTGCCGCCGCCTTTCCGGCACGAGCGGCAGCAACGATCCGGATGGCGGTCTGCGCGACCGCAGCTCTGTTCGGGCTCGGCGCGGCGGCACTCGCGGTCGCCGTCGTCGCAGCTTACGTACAGGTGATGACACTCTCGCAGGCACTGCAGCTCGATGTGCCCGGCGCCTTCACCCTGCTCCTGCTGCAGTTCGCGCTGCTGCCGGTGTTCATCATCTGGTCTTCGGCGTGGCTCAGCGGCACCGGGTTCTCGATCGGGGTGGGCACCTCGGCGAGCCCGTTCGAGGCTCTCCTCGGGCCGATGCCCGCCCTGCCACTATTTGGTGCGATCCCTCCCGGTTGGGAGGGTGGAGGCGCACTCGCACCGATCCTCGTGGTCATCGCCGGTGTGGTGGTCGGCGGGGTTTTCGCGAGGCGCCCCATGCTGCGCCGCGCATCGTGGTTCGTGATCCTGTTGATCGCGGCTTGCGCGGGCCTCCTCGCCGGTCTTGGCACCGCAGCACTCGGGGCACTCGCGACGGGGTCGCTTGGACCGGAACGCCTCCAGGAAGCCGGGCCGTCGCCGTGGCTCTTCGGCGCAGCCGCTGCGATTGAGCTCGGAATCGGGTTGCTGCTCGGCGTGACCGCGGGCAGACTCGACGGGATCCGCGCTCGTTTCGGGCTTGCAGAGGCTCCCGCGCCAGGCCCGGACACCCAGGCGACGATCCCGCTAGACGACGCTGTCGCCGGGCTAGCGAGCAGCGAACGCCCCCGACGCGGTGTCTTCGGTATTCGGCGAGCGACGGACGACCCGGCGCACGTGCGTGCGGAACCTCAGACGGCGGAGCCTGACTTCGGGTCGGCCGAGACTGTGGAGCTCGACCCCGGGGAGTTCGAGACGGTCGAGCTCGAGCACCTGGAAACCGAACCGGCCGAGCCCGAAAGTGTGCCTCTCGTGGAGCTCGACCTCCACCGACCGCGAGCTGGCGAAGCCGCGGATGACGCATCGGCCGAAGATGCGGGAGGAACGGCGCCGGAGGTCGGCACGCCGCCAGAGCCGGAACTCTTCGACGTCGAAGAGGTTGAGGCCGCCGAGGCCGCCGAATTCGGTGCTTCGGAGCAAGACCCCGATGCCGAGCTCTTGCTTGCGTACTCCTGGGACGCGATCGCCGACGAGGAATTCGGTGCTCCTGAACTCGGTGCTCCTGAACTCGGTGCTCCCGAACTCGGTGCCGCCGAATCCGGTGTCGGTGGTGCTCGCGGTACCGACGCAGAGGGATCCACCTCACCCAGGCGCCGCCGCGGTTGGCCGTTTCGCCGCTGAGCCGGGTAAGGTGGGGGACGCAATCCACGGGAGCCTCGACGCGCGAGGCTGAGAGGGAGCATGCGTGCTCCGACCGTTCAACCTGATCTGGGTCATACCAGCGGAGGAAGGAAGCCTTCAATGATGCATGTACGCACACTCCCGATCGCGGTCGCGGCAACCGCGGTTCTCGCAGTCGCGGTTAGCGGCTGCGCTGCGGCACCGAGCGAAGAGACCGGCACGCAGCAGGTCACGATCATCGTTCACGACGCGTTCCCCGGGGAAGAATTCGCGGAGGCCGCGAGCGCGGCGACGGGACTCGATGTCGAGGTGGTCACCGCGGGTGAGGGCGGCGAGCTCACGAGCAAACTGGTACTCACACAGGGAGCGCCGGTCGCGGACCTCTTCTTCGGCGTCGACGCGACCTACGCGTCTCGCCTCGTGGAGAACGA
>Ga0172382_10001356_pt1 | contig 44034 bp, 37 predicted proteins | sample Leawel138RmetaG_FD_122245 | JGI IMG/M metagenome (GOLD analysis project Ga0172382, IMG submission 122245) | Leachate microbial communities from a municipal landfill in Southern Ontario, Canada - Leachate well 138R metaG | ecosystem: Engineered > Solid waste > Landfill > Unclassified | place...
TGCTGCTTGGTGATGGTGAGTGCCAGGGTGGAATTGTCTGGGAAGGGGCGATGGCTGCCGCAAAATTTCGCCTGGGGAACCTGACCGCAATTATCGACTACAATAACGTCCAGCTCGACGGCCCCGTATCTGCGGTCATGCCGCTCGAACCGCTGGCAGACAAATGGGCAGCCTGTGGCTGGCATGTTATTGAGGTCAACGGTCACTCGGTGCAAGCTGTAGCAGGAGCACTTGACCTGGCGCATCAGATCCACGACCGACCAACGGCTGTGCTCGCGTACACCACCAAGGGACGCGGAGTCTCATTCATGGAAAATCAATCCTACTGGCACGGCAATGTACCAAATACTGAACAGTTTAAGCAAGCTCTGATCGAGCTGGGGGAGGTGGAAAATGGCTGATCTTTCAATGCGTGAGGCTTATGGACGGGCGCTGGCTGAGTATGGAGAGACCAATCCGCGTCTGGTTGCTCTGGATGTGGATACCTCGGCTTCAACGCTCTCTAAGTTCTTTGCTGAGAGATTTTCTGATCGCTTCTTCAACATTGGCATCGCAGAACCGTGCATGGTGGATGTCGCAGTCGGCCTGGCTTTGGGCGGTTTCTTACCCTTCATCAACGGTTTTGCCTCAATCCTATCGTTGCGCGCGCTGGAACAGATTCGCACCTGTGTCTGCTATGGCCAAACAAATGTGAAGATCGCTGCCAGCTATGCTGGTGTTTCAGACTTTAAGGATGGCGCCACCCACTACTCGATCAGCGATCTGGCGAACGTGCGCGCCCTACCAAACATGACCGTTATTGTCCCAGCTGATGCAGCTGAGGCTGCAGCCTGGGTACCGCTCATTGCTGAATATGATGGTCCGGTTTATTTGCGACTCAGCCGGGCTGGGGCATTGCCGGTCTACCAGCTGGGCACAAAGTTAGAGATCGGAAAGGGTCGTTTGCTGCGCCAGGGCTATGACCTGACCCTGGTTGCTACAGGGACAATGGTCGGGCGCTGCTGTGTTGCAGCGGAGAAACTCTCAGCAATCGGCATCGACACCCGCCTTTTGGAGGTCCACACGCTCAAACCTCTTGACCGTGAATTGCTGATCTTAGCAGCCGAAGAGACCGGGGCAATGGTCACCGCTGAGGAGCACAACATCATTGGCGGACTGGGTAGCGCGGTGGCTGAAGCACTGGCGGAGTCGGTTCCAATCCCAATCGAGCGGGTGGGTATCCCGGACCGCTTCTGCCTGACTGGCCGGGATCTGGACAAACTGATGGATCATTCTGGACTATCGGTTGAAAACATTATTGCTGCTGCGATGCGCGTGATGGAAAGGAAGAGGTAATTTGGACAAACAAGTACTCATTTGCCTTTTCAATTATTTATTCAAGGAACTCATATGAAAATTGCTGTTATCAACGAGATCAGCGCTGCTGATAAAAATGCTGACATCCTGACGGCGCTTGCAGGTCGGGGTCACGAGGTGCTCAACCTCGGTAACACGCGAAGCGGAGACATGCCGGCCCTGCTGTATATCCACACTGGATTGATGTCTGCCCTCTTGCTGCACCTCGGTGTAGTGGATTTTGTCATTGGCGGTTGTGGTACCGGGCTGGGTTACCTTAACGCAGTCATGCAATACCCGGACGTGTTCTGCGGACACATTTTGACCCCGTTAGACGCTTTCCTGTTTACACGCATCAATGCCGGAAATTGCATCTCGCTGGCGCTCAACCAGGGTTACGGATGGGCAGGGAATGTGAATCTGAGCATGATCTTCGACAATCTCTTTATCACAGAAACCGGCAGCGGATATCCCTCTCAGCGGGCTGAACCGCAAGCACAAGCTCGCCATTTACTGAAGCAGGTTTCACGGTCAACCCATAAATCGATGGCAGAGATTATGAAATCCCTGCCGAAGGAGGTGCTTCATCCAGTACTTGATTTTCCAACTTTCCAGGCAGCACTGATGACAGGACTGGAGGCTGATCCCCTCCTCAGATCAACGCTGGATGGACTCATTAAACACTAAATTATGTTTATATGGAGAATAGCATGGCAGAAAATACAAACAAGTTAAGCAAGCGCACAAAAATCTTTTATGGAATTGGTGACCTGGGCAATGCCCTGGTTAATTCCGCTGTTCAATTCTTCCTGATGAAATTCTACACCGATGGCGCTCTCATTCCGCCTGCCCTGGCAGGTAATGCCCTGCTCATCGGTAAGATATGGGATGCAATTAACGACCCGCTGTTTGGTTGGTTCACCGACCGCACAAAAAGCCGCTTTGGGAAGCGTCGGGTATTCATGTTATTCGGCGCAATTCCCCTGATGATTTCAATTGCACTTCTGTGGTTTGTTCCCACCCAGAATCTCGTTTGGGCTTTTTTCTGGATTGCTGCCACTTTCTTGCTCTTTGATACGATCTGGACATTAACCAATGTTCCTTACTACGCGCTGACTGCAGAATTAACCGATGATTACGATGAGCGCTCAAGCCTGACCACATACCGCATGGCCATGGCTGTGCCTGCTTATCTGGTAGGGGCAGCGTTGACACCTGCAATCGTTGGTATGTTTGCTGTACAGCGTACCGGTTGGGCTTTCATTGGGATTGCGTATGGCGTTTTTGCTGGATTAGCACTGCTAATCTCCGCTCTTGGTTTGCGTGAGCGCAAGGATCTGGCTGTCGCTGAACCCGAAACCTCTCCGTTAAAATCCTTTGGCAATGCCTTCAAGAACAAAGCTTTCGTTCAATTGTGTATCATCTACTTTACCCTGAATATCTCCTTCGCCTTCTGTAAGATCTTGATGGCATATTATGTAGAATACCAGCTCTTGATGAAAGATCAAATTTCAATTGCTATGGGCTTGATGCTGATCTGTGTTACCCTCTCGCTGCCTTTTTGGCAGTGGCTGGGCAAGAAGATGGACAAGGGTCCTGTATACGCGATTGGGATGGGTATTGGCGCTATCGCTGTTCTGGTCACCTTCTTTCTACCTAATAAGCCTACGAATCTCCTTTATCTTCTGTTTGTGCTGGTTGGTTTTGGCTTTGCTGTCAACTGGATCTATCCCTGGGCAATGGTTGCAGATGTGGGCGATTATGATCGTGCGGAGACCGGTCAGCAACGATCGGGTATGTATTATGGCGTTTGGGGATTGGCGACCAAGCTTTCAGAAGCCCTGGCGCTGGCTGGTGTCGGCTGGATTTTGAGCGGTTTTGGCTATGTGCCCAACGTGGCGCAGACACCTCATGCCCTTCTGGGAATTCGCCTTTTCTTTGGTTTGGTCCCAGCGATTTTTATTTTCATCACCTTACCTTTCCTGTTCAAGTATCCAATTACCCGCAAGAGCCACGCATTAGTGCGGGCAAAGCTTGAAGCCATGGACGCTGCAGCACAGGCTGAAAAAGAACAGGATACGAAAGAATAAGGAGAAATTATGAAACCGATCCGAGTTGCCATCGTCGGATGTGGTCGCATTTCAGACTTACATGAGATGGGCTATCACGGCCGTCAGGATGCCATCATTGCAGCGGTCTGCGACACCAACAAATCGCGCGCTCAACATCAAGCCCGGTCATGGGGTGTGGAGAAGGTGTATACCGATTACCAGCAGGTGCTCGATGACAAAGAAATCGATGTGGTGGAGTTGCTCACTCCACATCACCTGCATTGTCCCATGACTGTTCAGGCTGCGCAGGCAGGCAAGCACATCTCGGTGCAGAAGCCCATGGCGCTTTCTGCTGCTGAGGCAGATGAAATGATCTTCTCAGCTAACAAGGCAGGCGTGTTGCTCAGGGTTTATGAGACGATGGTCTATTATTCACCAGTGGTGAAAGCCAGGGAAATGATCGACGCTGGCGAGATCGGCTCGGTACGCGCCGTGCGTATGCACATCAACACTGGCTCGGGCGCTTCATGGGAAGTGCCCCTGTCGGCTTGGGCGTGGCGTTTCAACGAGAAGTTATGCGGCGGCGGCCCGCTGGTCTTTGACCATGGCTACCACCTGTTTTCAGCGGGTTATTATTTAGGTGGACCCGTGGAAAGGGTGTATGCCTGGATTGAGTACACTCCCGTCAGGGAGGCTGTAGGTTTGGTTAAAATTGATGCCCCGGCGATGATCATGTTTCAATATAAAGCTCCTCGCTGCTTTGGTCAGCTCGATATCGAATATACCCCGAAGATGCACATTGACTCGTTATATTACGGTGATGATGATCGCATCGAGGTCATTGGCGAGAAGGGTATCATTTTCATCAATCGATACACTGCAAAAACCGTCGACCTTCCTCCGCTGATGATCTTCAAGGATGGAAAAACGACACCCATCCCCGTGGATGGCGAAGAATGGCATGATAGCTTTACTGCTACAACGATCGATTTCATCGAAAAATTGAAGACGGGTGGTCAGCCACGGCTGGATGGCCCGATGGGTAAGGCGGTTTTACAGTTCACTCTTGCTGCGCTTCAATCAGCAGCGACTGGATGCGAAGTACGCCCTGATGACGTTAAATAAGGAGATATGCTGACGATGAATTATTCATTGATTCCTGTTCCCTTTTCTCTGGTACTGATCATTTTATACATGATCGCCCGCAATCGCAATAATTTGAAAATGATAAAGGTGATCCAGCCAGCGCTGACCTTCCTGGCGATTGTCATCGCTTTGTTGAGTTACCTCAGCTCAAATGTTAACCCGGGTTATACCACCTGGATTCTGGTTGGCCTGGGCTTGTGTTTGTTGGGGGATATTTTCAATATCGATATGAGCAATGATCGGATTCTTTTTGCAGCGATGGTTGTATTTTTCATTGCCTACCTGGAATATGGGATCACTTTCACGCGTTTTAGTGGTTTTCAGTCTCAGGATATCATTGTTGGCATTGTGTCGCTGTTGATTTACCTGTTCCTGGCGCGGTTATATTGGAAAGGGCTGGGTGATTTTCGCGCCCCGGTGCTGATCTTTTTGCTGGTGGTTATATTTATGGTGACGCGGGCGGTATCTACGCTGTTTGGCGGAAGTTTTTCCCAGGTTTCTGCGTGGATGGTTGCGGTCGGCGCTACCCTGGTTGCAATGGGTGACATTGAATACGGGATTCGGCGTTTTTATAAGCCGATGAACTTCCAACTTGGCCCACTTTACTACGCAGGTGGCCAGGTATTAATCGCATTGAGCTGCACGTATTTTTTTATGAGCTAATGGCACATAATAATTATTAAACACCTCTTTAAACAAGAGGTGTTTTTTTATTCCTGTAGGAAAGAGAAAAGCGGGCGATGGGACTCGAACCCACGAATGGTAGCTTGGGAAGACCATTTGGGTCCAGGACCGTTTTCGGCATAAAAACCGTTAGAAATTGCTCTGAGAGGTTTTGAGTAGATAATCATTGGTCAGAAAATTAACGTAGCTCATGTCCACATACTTATTTATAATAACTGTGGCTCCATGTAAAACAAAAATAACCTGCGGGAAAAAATTAGCTTCGTATACCAATTATTTGATTGTTGGGAAAGTTAGTGTCATGTATTCTACATATAAGTGCAACAAAGCTAGTAAATGAAAGGTAAGCAGCACAACAGCATTCTGAACAGAAAAAAAATCTCAACCCTCTCTGCAGCATTAAAATAGAGGGCTGCAAGAAATCAATTCTTAACGCCGCAGTATTTAAATGGAGTGTGGATGGGGCGATACAGTTCTATAGCTTTGTGTGAATTATCAATTCCATAAATCAGTCAATCCTTATCAGGCAGGTGTTGGAGAACTTTCTTCCTGAGCAGGATCTATCCGACTGATCTCGAAACCGATCCGGGATAGCAGGGCTGGCAGCTGACGCACCGTAGCCAGATTTTTCTCACGCTCTCCTTCTGGCAGGTCTTCCCAGGCTACCAGATCCGGGTGTGTACGTCTCTCCTCATTTTTTTGTGCAGCATAGGTCCAACCATTAGCTTTTTCGCCTGGCACCACAAAGTGTGTTCTAGGCTGGCCATCTTTTCTGTTTCTGCGATTGAAAAGGTTCTGCTGCCCGCATCCCAATACTGCATGGGATAGATTTTGTAACCTGCAGATCCAAGCAGCTGTTGGATGCGGCTGGCTTGCAGTCGGTTGGCATCCTTCATGTCCTCTGGAAGCTGCATCCAGGTTTGATGCGCTGATGATGAAGCTGCTCCTGCGAGGTAATTTTCGTGTAATTCTCGCGCCAGCATTTCATGCACTCCCCCTAGAATCACATCAGCCGAGCAGGTATAGTCAAAAATATCAAATAAATGGATGTCCCCTGCATCGCCCAAACCCGGCAGCGGTTTTTCCAGGGTGCCGGACCGCACAATGGCAGCAGAAGATCCTGAGATCGTGCGGTTTGACAGCCGTCTGAGCTCTGGGCTTTCAGCTAGCCGCTCCCTGAAGGTACTTAACAGCAATTTGTGCTCACATCCTGGCTTGTGCATCACTGCCCGAGTATCGCGGTACACCCCCACGTGTGTGGGGAAAACCTATTGCCATACTTGCCAGAGAACAATTCAATCAGGTACACCCCCACGTGTGTGGGGAAAACGTGGCATAACCTGGCAGAAGCCGCGAAGAAGACGGTACACCCCCACGTGTGTGGGGAAAACCTGCCATCCTCATAGCGAAACAAGTGACACTCCGGTACACCCCCACGTGTGTGGGGAAAACGCATTAATGGTATTGCCAAATGGAGACTTGTATTCGGTACACCCCCACGTGTGTGGGGAAAACGCTTCGGTGTCCGGTAGGTCAAGAAACAAATACGGTACACCCCCACGTGTGTGGGGAAAACCGATTCCTTCCGCACCAGCCAGGTCGTCTTAAACGGTACACCCCCACGTGTGTGGGGAAAACGGTCAACTGGCATGTTTGGGCTGCGCCCTCGTAGGTACACCCCCACGTGTGTGGGGAAAACGATGACGCTGAAGTGCGGCGAATCCAAGCCCGGAGGTACACCCCCACGTGTGTGGGGAAAACTTGCTGGATCGTTCTTCGATGTTTATCGGGATAGGTACACCCCCACGTGTGTGGGGAAAACCCATAAGCCAACCCGGTAGCGTATTCCACCCGCTGGTACACCCCCACGTGTGTGGGGAAAACGCTTGAGGATCGCATCCAAACCACTCAGTATGCGGTACACCCCCACGTGTGTGGGGAAAACCAACAGCCAACGACCCCGTTAAGGTTGCTATTAGGTACACCCCCACGTGTGTGGGGAAAACGTGAGCTGATTGTTCTATCGGTACGGTTTATAGCCGGTACACCCCCACGTGTGTGGGGAAAACCCGCAGACCGCGAAACTTCTCACTGATGCTCGAGGTACACCCCCACGTGTGTGGGGAAAACGTTACATGAGCACCCACACGAACCTCCACGCGTCGGTACACCCCCACGTGTGTGGGGAAAACGCTTTTTAAGTCGCCTTTTGGGGGTGTTAAGAAGGTACACCCCCACGTGTGTGGGGAAAACTTTCATACCGCTATTATAAGCGATGCCAGCGAAGGTACACCCCCACGTGTGTGGGGAAAACGATGGCTGGTCGATTATCGGTTGCTGAGATAAAGGTACACCCCCACGTGTGTGGGGAAAACGAATATGTGTCATAACCGGCTTGCCAGTAAGCGGTACACCCCCACGTGTGTGGGGAAAACCCTCACTAAACTGTCTTGTGATCATCTTAGTCCGGTACACCCCCACGTGTGTGGAGAAAACGCCGTGGTGGACTGATTAGTGACGAATGTCACAGGTACACCCCCACGTGTGTGGGGAAAACGAATATAGTTATCGTTCATGTCAGATCATATTCGGTACACCCCCACGTGTGTGGGGAAAACGGATGGGCTGGGGAAAGAATCATCCGAGATATAGGTACACCCCCACGTGTGTGGGGAAAACGTCGCCAGGGCTGTCGCCCGAACTTCCTTGCTCGGTACACCCCCACGTGTGTGGGGAAAACGGTGACCACATGAGCTTGACGCGAGATGCGATCGGTACACCCCCACGTGTGTGGGGAAAACGGGATCTCGGTATAACCGGCAAGCTCCTTGGCGGTACACCCCCACGTGTGTGGGGAAAACCGCACCCCAGATCCGGTCGGTTGATCAGCATAAGGTACACCCCCACGTGTGTGGGGAAAACTCGGCATCGCTATTTTGGCGGTTGAGAAATTCCGGTACACCCCCACGTGTGTGGGGAAAACCTGGCGTGCTGATGGCAAAAACCAGCGACGGGCGGTACACCCCCACGTGTGTGGGGAAAACGTTCCATCCAACGCCCCACGTTTGTCTTCAAACGGTACACCCCCACGTGTGTGGGGAAAACGGCAACACGGGAATTTGTGACCACCTACACAAACGGTACACCCCCACGTGTGTGGGGAAAACGGGCGCAATTACTTGACAAAGACAGCGGTTAATGGGTACACCCCCACGTGTGTGGGGAAAACTTTGTGAGAACCTGAACCATGGTTTCCATGTGAAGGTACACCCCCACGTGTGTGGGGAAAACTGTGTCCTGGCGGTAAACTCCCGCCCACAGTACGGTACACCCCCACGTGTGTGGGGAAAACTGCTTGACGGTGATCTTTTCTGGCAGGCTGAACGGTACACCCCCACGTGTGTGGGGAAAACCCAGTGGGTGCGTGAGTTGGAGTACTACAAAGCCGGTACACCCCCACGTGTGTGGGGAAAACGGTCCCGGCAAGGGCAACGGCGGGTATCCCCCAGGTACACCCCCACGTGTGTGGGGAAAACTTACTTTGCCATGTGGGACGGGACGGACTGGCAGGTACACCCCCACGTGTGTGGGGAAAACTGAAATCACGTGAGGAAGTGAAGTCATGGATTAGGTACACCCCCACGTGTGTGGGGAAAACCACGCCAATCACATTAATTGGTTCAGCATGAATGGTACACCCCCACGTGTGTGGGGAAAACTATACGCCAGCGGTTTTCAATGATACAGGATTAGGTACACCCCCACGTGTGTGGGGAAAACAAAATCGCTTGCTTTAAAATAGATTATATGCTAGGTACACCCCCACGTGTGTGGGGAAAACGAGACGAAATTACCAGGATGCGAGGAACGGGATAGGTACACCCCCACGTGTGTGGGGAAAACTCGGATTTCTTCGTGCATCACTTTCGCCTCAGTAGGTACACCCCCACGTGTGTGGGGAAAACATACGCTGACCCAGGACGGATGGCGCAGGGTGCAGGTACACCCCCACGTGTGTGGGGAAAACATCATAGTGCGATTGCCACCGGTTGGGATAATCCGGTACACCCCCACGTGTGTGGGGAAAACCCTTTCGGGCTAAAATATTTTAATGATATGTAATTAACCTTTGTTTTATTGTATCATGTCTCTTGATTACCTTCTCGCAATATTCGCAATCTGTCAGCTTTATGAAACTCCCCCGGAATCCGAATCAACTGCAGCCCTTCCACATTAACCAATTGTCGGCTGGTATCACCCGCCATGCGGATGACAAAATGTTGTTCGTTATTTGTGTTCCAGATTTGGATCACGCCACCGCTTTTCTTTCTATTGACACTTTTTTCCCATAATCGATCACGCACACGAGCAGATACATGGCCCACAAAAACACCGCTGCGCGGTTCAAGCAACCAACGTGTTAATTCTCCCCTTAAACCAACACTCACTTTTTCAAGGATCATAACGATCATGGCTGAACAACTCCGTCCACAATTCCGAAGGGGGATCAAGCGCAAAACTTTTTTCCACATCTTCCGGGATTTCCAATAAATGATCAATATCAGAAAGTATTCTTTGAAGCAACCGCGTTTCACGAAAACGCTCACGACACAGCGCCCTGACCCGCGCTTCGGTTGTTGCAGTGGATTCTGCAACCGTTGCAAAGGCGGCCGGTATGGTTAATTCCGTTTTGTACAGGTCTGCAACATCATAAACAAATGACATCATTCGTCCAGTGTGGATAAAACCCAAAGCAGGTGAATAACCGCCTGCAACAATCCCAGCATGGCAGATGCCATTCAACAAAGCATTGGCTGCAGATAATGTGCGGTTGATCGTATCCGCATCTCCCCAATTTGAACGGTCATAACGGCGGCCATGCCAGGGAACACTATAATCTCGGCTGGCTTTAGCATAGGTTTCTCTGACGCGTACCCCTTCTTTACCTCGAATTTGCGCCAAACTCAGACTTTCTGGCAATTCTTCGTTGAAACGAAAATTGTACATGCGGCGGACGACTTTTCCCCGGGCAGCATGATCACACACCAGTTCAGCCTGGCGGAGCAGATGATAGGCGCGCCTTGTTTCACCTAAGCCCTGACCATAACAGCGAATACCGTCTTCGCCAACCCACAAAAGGCTGCACCCATTCTCCATCAAAACTTTCATCGCAGCATGCGATAGGCTAGTGCCTGGCCCCAGCATGAGCAAACTGATCGCTGCGACAGGCACCAGTGTTCTACCAGCCTCTTGAATATACTCAATTGCATTTTGCTTCCGATCGACAATGGCATGCTCAATGTAATGGTAAGTAAGGCTATCTCTGAGACGAGGCAATTCATGAAGGTTTAAAGTCATTCAGGTATCTTCCTTTTGATTTTCTGTTGTAATTTGAAACAAAGACCGAATGTTTCACTTCTTTGCCAGAGACAACAAACCAAAGCCAAATGCCTTGGCACTGCCAATTCCGGTCATCAAAGCTTTTTTGAACTTCTGTTGTTCAACTACCATCAAAGCGCCTTCAAACTGAACCGCATAATGGGTGATTTTGTGAGTGTCGTCATTTTGCTTTTTAACACTTTCCAACACGCCCAAATCTTGTAATTCCAAGCTTTGAACAATGAAACCACCTTGCTGAGCTTTTCTCTGAAGCCATTCTTTTTGTTCTTCCGCTGCATATAAACCCACGCGTCTGCTTTGTCCGTCCGGATGTTTTGTACGCAGCGTTGGGTTAGCCACCAATCTGAAGAAATAACGACCTCCAGAAGGCAAATCAGGGTTAAAGGTTTTCACCCCGGGTATGTCTATTAGCATGCCGGTCTTTGTTAGCTTTGACCAATCCGGTTCAACAGCGGTTTGCACCAGCAGCGTGATAGGTTGATATATCTGCCGGTCGGGAATTTCCAAACGATAAAGCAAATTGATGTCACTCCGCTGGTTGGCTGGAAATTGAGCGGTCAAAGTGCGATGTAACTCATATCGGTTGGACAATTCGCTCTGTACCCGGCGGCTGGCTGGGTCGAGCAGAAGTTGTGATAGGTACATGTCAAACCTCCTCATAGCTCGGTGAGTCAATTCGTCCCATGTGTATCCTGCGGCTGGAAAAACGCCTTTGTTCAAAATTGATCGGTACATCCACTCTGACAAATTCGCCTTCATCTGACTCAAGCACCACTCTGACGCTTTCGTCCAAATCCGGCACCAACGCAGGAAACGTTTTCAACGCCTGGAATAAAGGCTCGTCCCGCAATCCATCTTGTAGCCAGACCGGTTTTCCGGGTGGAAAGGCTTTTCTACCAAGATAAAGCGCCCAATGTGGAGATTTTAAAGCGGACTGTATTTCCTCTAAAAGGGTTTGCGGACCTTCCAAGCCAACTAGAAAGACTGCATCTGAAAGGTAGTAGCGATCCGATATTTCTGTGTCTTTTTTACCTTTTTCATCTGCTCGCAAAATATCCTGAGCAACATGAAAATCTTTTTGCAGGACACCTTCACGGTCAACGCGCACACCCATTTTTAATCGTGCCAAATCAGAAATATCTGCATCCCTTGGGCGACCCAAAGCTGCACAAATCAGTCCAATCACACCACTTTTGGTCGGCTCTCGGGTTGTGTCCCGACTGGTAAAATGGCTTGATATACCCCAAGACTGCATGGGCGCTTGCAACCTTAATAATAAAGTTGGCATATGCTCACTCCTTTGGCAATGCTGAGATGGTTGTCTCAACCCAGCTTTGGAAATCCTTGACAACAAATGGATTCAGCGCTTCTAATTTTGGCTGGATACCAACCAAACCAACCACCGGCTGTGGCCCAGAACCGAAAAATTCCACTAATCCGGACCAGTAAGAATCCAGCGCAAGGATGGAGGCTTCTAACAAGCTTTGGCCGCTTTTTGAAAAGACTGGTTTTTCAAAAGCGTTTGACAACGACCAAGACATTCCGTCATTGCGGGTAACAGCCATCAAAAAGGATGGTGGGTTTTGGGCTGCGAAACTATTTTGTTTGCCAGTAGGCACAGCATGGGCGGAGGCTCTTAAAAAAGCTTCAACAGTTTTTCGCGCCAGTGCCAGATCATCCAAATTCTTTACTAGCTGGTCAAAATCTATACGGGCATAACGGTAGAAAGTAGCTGCGTTAAACCCAGTAATTCCCATCATGCCAGCGCCGGTCTCCTCGCTCTCTTGAAGGTCATCCACTGCTGTAAAGAAATCAAATTCCATGTTCACACGATGGGTGGAAATGGCATGGGCAACCTGGCAAGCAGCATCAATATTTAATTGAGGGTCCTCAGCCAGCATGCGGCCAAACATGGCGACGCCAGGTGCAGAAGTCCGGATTGAGAACTTCTTTTTGTATTCCTTAATTGGATCGGATTTTTTATCAATTTTCCCACTTAAAACTTCATCCCAATTATTCAAGATGAGTTCGGTGAGCATTTGTTTTTCCTCTGCACTGACAAAAAACAGGACTTTACTGCGATCCACATTTTTAGTATCCATCCCGCCCAATATGGCGCCCACAAAATGTGCTGCGGCAATTTTTGAATCTTCTTGACTTTTACCTTTTTTGACTAGTTGCTTTGCCAAGTCACGAGCAAGGAAACGCGTCCGCTCTGCTGTAGGTATTTCAGTGGTCTTTTCAAACAGTGGGTGCAGACGTACTGCTCGTTTGATGCACTGGCTTGAAATGCGGGCACGTCGAACACCTCCAAAGATACAATCTTTTGGGTTGTTGGTATCGTCCCGGTTAAGGTTGGATGGGGCAAAGTTTTGTAATAAATGCAACTCAATAAACATGATTGTCTCCTATTCTTTTGATAATTAATCGGATTGGTTTTTTTCATGATCACTTTTTTGTGATGACCAATAACTGTTCGCCCATTTACGTTGGACGTATTGCGATTCACTGTTCCAATGGCGAAGGTCATGGAACAACTGATCCCAATTAATGGGCACATCAGCAGATTTGAGCAAGCTGATCATCTGCCGGAGAACAACCGGGAGGTCTTCAACATTTGCTTTCAAGATAGTCGAAAACCGTGCTTCAAAAGATGCCGATTGCTTTTCTTTGATATTTGCAAAGCGGCAGTGATCACCAAAGTTGCCTTTGGTGATCCTCATTTTGCTCTCAACTCCGCTTCCAGATTGGTAATATGCAAACAATGCAGCAATCAAGTAGTAAACTTTTTCGGCCCATGAATAACGAATTTCTTCTGGCACCCAGCGTGCTATATAAGAAAACATCACCGGGGCTGTACCTGGTGGTTCCGCAATCCCCCGCCTGAGATCAGCTAAAGCACCGCGTCGTTCTGGAATTGCAAGGGAATACAGGTATTGGATATAAGGATGGATTTGGATTTCATCTGTCATCAGTCACTCCTTTTTCTTCGGGATTAAATGTCTTATACATCAGGCGATTTAATGCGCTTTCTGCTTTTGCTCGGGCTTTCAAACCAGCTGGAGCTGTCCCGACCTGATTTGTTGTAATGCTTAAAGCATTTCTTGCTGCTTTACGGATGGCATTTTGCCAACTTTCATCGGCTGTTTTATACGTGGGGAGTGAGAAAATATAGTCGTAAAAGGCAGGTTCCAGAAACCCCCAATAAAGATGTTCCGTATTCCAGTGCTGCATGAGTGGGTCGGTATCGTCTCTGCTGGGTGTACGCACAGTATCGAGGTCGTGCATTGGGGCGACAAAATAGCGAGCCAAATCTCGAACTGCAAGATAAAGGTCAGACCGAACTTGCTCTGCCCATTCGAGACCTTTTTCCAACTGATAGCGCAAATCCCCGTCTTCAAGATACACTGTAGGAGCTGAAAATGACTCGTGAGCGTAGAAATAGACTTTCTTTTGACCTGGCTGAGTGCACATGCCAAGCAGATTGATTTGTATCGAGTCGGTATGAAGTATCTCGTGAAATTGCAGGTTTGCCGACCATTGGATCGGTAACGGCGTTTCCATATTTTGTGATTTAACATTAAGGATGGCAGCACTGTCTCGCCAAAGCGAACGACCTTGCTGAAAGCGCAGCGGTCTGATGGTTTGTTTACCATCCTTTTGTTGTAAACGATTATGGTAAAAGGGGTTGCTGAAAGTCTCCAACAGCCCGTGCCCTGGTGCAATAAACAAAGAGCGTACGCCAGTTTCACCATCATTTTTCTCAGGGGCAAGTAAAATACGCCGGCTTTGCCACGTGAGAAAATCAACCATTCCAGCAGGGTCATAACGTTCAGTAAGAAAGGCATCTGTACTTTCCCAAGCTGGTCGATCTTCACCTTGTCCGTGTAGGGAATAAAAATCACCTGGGGTAAGGTTTAGCATCAGAGTTTGAAATAAGGATTGACCCTTATTCAAGAATAAGATGCCCCGAGCAAAGGGTGAATCTTTATAATACTTATCTTTTGAAATGCTAGCACTCGACATGCCACCGAGACTGAACGCTTGCCATGTGATCAGCAGTTGCGCTGCTTCAGCCGGTGTGAACCAGCCTGGCATATCATCCAATGAATGGTCAAAAAGTGTGGCATTATTCCCTGAGGCTAAATGCATTAACAATCCGGATATCCCCTTTGGCTCAGCACTTTTGCCCGCTGCAAGCTTTTTGGCATCTCTTTCACGTTGGCCGATGTGTGGGTCTTGATAAAACGGATGCTCAGTATCAAATAGTTCAAAGCGAGATTGCCATTGGTTTGTGTAGTCCAAAAAAGTATCCAGTGGGAATTTTCCTGCATTCCATAGCGCTTCCCATTCATCTTCGTTTTGAATATCAAGGATGTTTTTTATAAAAGCAATCAAAAACAGATAGAGCGCACCGGTTATGATTGATAAATCACCTTGTATTTCTTTCAGAGTGTGGGCTTTTGCAATTAGATCAAGCAGGTTTAATGTTACCAACTTGTCGTGTTCATCAGAGCACGGCAACCAAGGTTGTTTGAGCAAATTAAAGGATATTTCCATAGCACCTCCGATTATTTGGTTGCATTAATATAATTTTCATCTGGTTTGACCTCCTTTCGTGATTACTCAAAGTTAATCTGTAAACCATGGTTCTTATCCAAACATAAGGTGAATCCATCCCCGGTGTACATGTCCGCTTCAAATATCACAGGATAATGCCAGCGCAGTGCTGCGGATTGCCTGAAGGATTCGGGAGGAGGAGCATCAATATTCAAGAAGTGTTTAATCACACGCCAATTGTTAATGGTGACACTTGACCTCAGACACGCTCTTACTTGCTGTGTGGTAGGGGGTATTTTTAAATCAATGGGTTGTTGATTATCCAGGAGATAGGTACCGTTATCGTCTTTAATTAAACACACGATATCAACGGATGGTGAAATTTCACGCGTTGGTGCGGTTAACACTCCCTTTGTAATGCCTTGGATATCATCACTGAGTGATGAGCTCAGCCGGCCAAAAAAGGATGTATTGCTGAGGGGTATCAGATAATTATGGGCATTGCGAGCGCTTTCAGCATGTTTTTTCAACATTTCAGACTGCATACTTTTCAAATATTCCCATACCTTGTCTGTGAATGATGCTGAAGACTCTAAGGAATATACAAAATTAATTAATTCATCCGTCTCTTTTGGTAAAACCAAGGACTCTCGATTTTCCAAACTAAGCAATGTTCGGTAGAGGATATATGGAGAATAAATGTATGAATCTGATCCAAAATCTGGAGGTGAATCTCTATCTCCAATTGCAGGTGCACTGATAATACATTGAGGATGTTTGAGCTTTTCGGGGCGTGCTGGTGGGTTGCTTGAGTTTTCATGCCGGTGAAGCCGGCCTATGCGCTGGATCAGCAGATCAATTGGGGCTAGGTCTGTGATCATTATGTCAAAATCAAGATCAAGGCTCTGTTCTATTACCTGGGTGGCGATTACAATCGAACGCTGTGGACGCTCACCATTTTTCTTGCCGAAACGAGTCACCACTTTGGATTCTATGTCTTCACGCCAAGTTAATGGGAAACGACCATGAAAAAGAATAATTTCTATTTTTTCATCGTTGAATGCTTCGGTGACTGCATGATAGATTTCTTGTGCACGCTGAACACGGTTGCAAAGTACTGCTGCACAACCGCCCTGCGACAATTTGTCCTTTAGCGTGCTTGTGATGCTGTTAACACCTTTATTGATCCAACCAAGCTGGATTTTTCGTGAAGAAAAATGACCTGCACTGATTACCTGAGATTTACCTCCTGAGACAATTGATAGGCGAGGGAATTCTACGTCTTCCACAATTTCCCCATCGGCATTATATGCTTGCATAAACTCTTTCCGGGTTTGGAAAGGCAATGTAGCAGACAATATAATCACTGATGTGCCCACCGCATGCAGCCAGTGCAACAGAGTCTTGAAAATTTCAGTCATGTAAACATCATATGCATGCACCTCGTCGAAGATGAGGATTTTGTGGCTGAGACCAAATAGACGTAGGAAAAAATGTTTGGATTTAAGCACACTTAGGAATGTCTGATCGACTGTTCCCACTCCAAAAGGTGCTAAAAGCGTGCGTTTTCTGGGAAGGAACCAAGCATGGCTGCGGATATTTGATAATTCAAGTAATTCTTCATCCCAAATGCCATTTGGTTTAAGTTTTTCTTCGTGGCTGGTGAGTAAAGAAGCTCCATGAACGAGATGCAGGTTAAGTTCATCATCTGCATATCGGAAACCAAGAAATTTTCCAGTTCGTTGGAACATCTGGTTACTTGTCGCTTGTGTCGGCATGGCGATATAGAGGCCTGAATTTTGATCTCTTTGCAGGATTGTATCTGCGAGATAGAAAGAAGCTTCTGTTTTGCCAGACCCAGTTGGCGCCTCAATGATCGCTAAAAATGGTGAGGTTAAATCTGGAGTTTTTTCGACGACCGCTTTTTGTAATGCGTTTGGTGAAAATTCCGGAAAAAGTTCTTCGAATGTTGCTGGATCCCCTTTAGCCTTCCACCCATACCACCCCAATTCTTTGAGGGCACGTTGTGCTTGTTTTACAGCGATAGTAAAATAATCACCAGGTGGTAGATCAGCATTAAGGAATGGAAAGAAATCTTCGTTGGAGGAAATCCAATCTGATGTTGTGGTTAGCCCAGCCAGAAGCAGGAAGAATGGGTTGGTAAGTTTATTTCCTGCTGGGAAAGAAACGGGAAGTTTAACGTTTAATACACTCAGCAATTCAGAAAAAAGGGTTTCTTGAACTTCTTGCCAGCTCTTGTCCCCGACATGAAATTTCTCTATACCTTTTTTAATTAATAGATTGTCATTAGGGAATTCGCCATGGTGTCCACCCAAAGTAGTAGCTAAATCAACACGAAATTTGCGGGGAATATTATAGATATCATTGCCTAAAATCCGTTTTATTACTAATGTTGTTCCTGTAGCGTGAAAACCATCAACTTTGAAATTTTCCGATGGAAAGTCAAAGCCCAGAGACTTTAGAGCTTTTTGACGTGATCCGTTCTTTTTTTGAAATTCTGGGCTGGCTTTGCCAATATCGTGAAGTGCAACCCAAAACATGAGCAAATTTCCCATTTCGCCGATTGATAGTTGAAATGATGAGGCTAATTTGGATTTAAATGCCGTTGATAGGCAATCCTCCCACAAAACTTTTGTTACAGCGGCAGAATCTAATAAATGCCATAGCAAAGGGTGCCAATTGGTTTCATCGCCAGGGTGATACTTTGCCCATAATTCCATGTGGGGAGGTCTTTTGGGTTGAACATAAACCATCTGCATTTTGCTCAACTCGTTGATTAGGCTGTTGCGCAGGGATGGGGGAGAAATGACCTCACAATCCGATCCCCAGCCTCTTATCCAAGGGAACATTTCTTTTGGCTCAGCGATATTTACGCTCCAAAGCAGTGAACCATCCTCTTCTAATTGCATATTTTGAGAATGGTGCCAACGTGTTTCCTGAACTCGACTTGCTACATTGGGTGAAAACCTCAGTACAACCTCCTGAGGATCACGATCCGTATACCAGATTCCCCATGCTGATTTAAGTAAGTCTGATGAATCAAAATTATTCGGTATTTTATAATATTGTTTGGTTAACTCGACCCGCTCAATTCGTGAGAGGTTGAATGTTCTCGTATCACCTGGAGGCTCTCTGTGGCCAACGGCGTGGATTGATTGACCAACAGCATAGGGCTCAACAAAGTACACGGAAAAGAGATATTCATATACTTCGTTAGTTTCCGCATGCCGATGCCAAACTCTGACTTTGCGCCCCTCAGCCCACGCCACTGCTAAGCTCTCAAGTACAGAAATATAATGAGGGTCTTTAAACCGGAAAGGATCGTCAATTATATCCGCAGAACGAGACAAATGATGGCTAATTTGTGGTGTTAATTTCTCAATTGTGTGAGCTAATTTTCGTAGAAGGGCTGCGGAATGGGGATTGTGTCTTTCCATCCGCGTGGTCAACAAACGGATGGCCAAATGCAATGACAAAGCCTCATGAATATTTAGCGTGAGATTAATTAGGTACGATTCTCGATTAATAAATAAACGCCCATCTTCCTCAAATATAGGGGCGTGATGTGTTAGTTCGGGTAGGTAACGATGGACTGTTGATCGGTTGACATCCAGCCTACGAGCAATTTCAGATTGAGATAATCCCTCAGGGTGGGCAAGCAATAATGCCTCAATCTGAAGAATACGTTGGGCTTTGGTTTCTGATTTTGTCATATTTGGCACCTCAATGCGTACAATTTGCTACAGTATAGCAATGGGTTGTTGCAAGTAACGCAACAAAGCGTGTCAAACGATAAAATTCAGGGTCCCCTCTTTACCATTATTTTACAATGGAATTGGCTCAAAATTTTGAGATGTTATATGAGGCAAAGGGGCTAACAGAATTTTCTTGCTGTGAGGGGAACTTTTTAGGCCAGCAATCCTGCTAACTGCGATCTTCAAATCATTTTGTTAAGGTAGAACTTGATAAAAAGACATTCTGGTGAACGATTAGGTGATTATTTATAAGGCTCAATGTTTGAATCTATTGCCCAAAGTGTGCAACCAATCATTCACCGTCATCTTCTGGGTCATCTTCCGGGTCATCTTCTGGACCGAGCAGGTTATCCAAAAATGTGTTGATGTCCTCTTCAGTGGTGTCTTTCCCAAAGAAGAAGCGTAGGGGGCGTCGGTTTTTCTGATAATCAGCGTAGTCGTCCTTATCTTCTTCGGTCCACTGATCTACTGGCTTTTTGAGCCATTCGTCTTTCCGTTGTGGTTTTTTCTTTTTATTGTTAATAGTTTCTTCCGGTTGTGTCTTTTTTAAAAAGTGATTGAGCAAAGGGGTAAAGGCACTCAAAATGTGCCTTTGTGTTTGTTGAGGTGGTCTTAGATTCCCTCTGGGGTGGGGAGCAGTCTGATTTGCATATGGTTGTGTAGGTGTTCGGACAGAAAGCCCACCATGCTGTTTTAGATTGTCCGTGCTGAGGGTCGCACCAACGCCTTTCTAGGCGATTTAGAGGCATTTAGAGCGTGTTATTGAGCAAAGCATAGGGTCGGATCAGATCAGCAAATTATCTACTGGTCCGTGCTTTTGGTGCGCATCAATCAGGTCTTTGTCAATAAGAGTCACATAATGTCTTGTCATTTCTAAAGATGCATGACCAAGCAAGCCCTGTAGCTGAAACACATTCATACCAGCCCGAAGCGATAGCGTCGCAAATGTCCTTCTAAGGGCATGGGGTGTAATGTGGATTCTGGCTCGTTTGCTTAAACGTCTCATCCATGAATGCAAACCCGATTCTGTGAAACGGCCTCCTGCATTGGTTTGAAAAAGCGGGTCAGAATCTGCAGGATTGATCTCAGTGCGATATTTCAGCAGAACGCGTCGAGTTTTTATCCCGACCATAACCATCCTATGTTTTCTACCTTTACCACATCTTACAGTAATTATACCACTGGCCAAATCCACATCAGCCCAGTTCAAAGCCCGAGCTTCTGCATTTCTCAATCCACTATCGACCATGAGGTTGATAAAGGCTCTGTCACGATTGTCAGCACAGCACAGAAGGATTTGCTTGATTTGGTCAATGTCATAGACGGTCAAAGGGCTTGGGACAACTTTTGGCAGGGTGATTTTTATAGTTAGGGAGATGTACCCTTCCTGTTCGAGAAATCGAACAAAGGTTTTGAAGGCTCTGGCATAAGTGTGGATATAAGAATCCTTGCATCCTCTGGCAGCCATTTCACCCAGAAACGCTCGTATGTGCTGACTATTGATTTGATCCAGGCTGTTAATATCGTGTTCTTCCAACCAAGTTAATAATCATAAAACCTTAGTGTATTTTCAGGGCACAGCAGCGCCTGACGGGAGAGCATAAAGTCCAAATATGCATTGTTAAAATTTTCCGAAGCTAATGTCTTAAATTGGAGTTTTTGATTCTTGATTTTCACGAAAAAGCGCCTCCGTCGTAGAACGGAAGCGATTTTTGAAAAGCGGGCGATGGGACTCGAACCCACGAATGGTAGCTTGGGAAGCTACTGCCTTACCACTTGGCTACGCCCGCATGCGAACTTATTATTATTCTACCGTGCTCTCAGGCTTTTGCCAATAAATTCGAAAACAAAATCCCAAAAATGGTGACTTTTTAGCTTCGCCTTTGCCTTATAATTAAACCAGCATTTATTTGTGCAAAAAAGTGTTGGTGGACAAGGCTGAAATTGGAACAGAAATTCTTAATCACACGACTTGGGAACAATCATTGAGAGGATGATCGGTTTGTCAATTCCAAACATTAACGTCAACATTGGAAAAATTGTGCTTAACAACCCTTTGGTTTTGGCGTCAGGGGTAATGGGCACGAGCCCGACTTTGCTTGAGCGGGTTGCGCTGGCAGGCGCTGGCGCTGTTACCGCTAAAAGCTGTGGGCCTGAGCCACGTGCCGGGCATCCTAATCCTGTTATGGTTGAATGGGAGCATGGGTTGATTAATGCCATTGGATTAACCAACCCCGGAGTCGAAGAGGAAGTTCATTTACTAAAGGAAGCACAGGAAAAATTGTCCCCGCTGAAAATCCCTTTAATCGCCAGCATTTTTGCTGGAACAGTGGAAGCATACGGGCAGGTTGCAAGAGCAATTGTTGCGGCTGAGCCTGATATGATTGAGGTGAATATTTCCTGCCCCAATGTACAGGATGACTTTGGCCTGCCCTTTGCTGCTGATTGGCGCAGCGCTGCTGATGTGACACGGTCTGTAAAGCGAGCTGTTGGTGATATTCCGATTACCGTCAAATTGGCGCCAAATGTGCCTGATATCGGCAGGATCGCTCAGGCAGTGGTTGAAGCGGGTGCAAACGCAATTACTGCGATCAATACCATGCCGGGCATGTTAATCAACGCTGATGCTTCCCGGCCTGTTCTGTTCAATTGCAGCGGGGGGATTTCGGGTCCCGCCCTGAAACCGATTGCGCTGCATTGCGTTACTGAGATTGCTCAGGCTGTAGAGGTCCCCATCATCGGGACGGGCGGGGTGCTCACCGGGCGGGATGCCATCGAGATGATGATGGCCGGGGCAACGGCTGTTGGAGTCGGGTCTGCGTTATGGTATCGAGGACCGGATGCTTTTGAATTAATCAAAGCTGAAATGATAGCGTTTTTAGAACAACACAATTATCGATCGGTTGACGAAATTATTGGAAAGGTGCATAAAGCATGAAAGGCGGATTTGAAATCAAGCAGGTTCAAAAACTCTTTTGGGTTAATCAGACGACCTGTTGGTTATCGCTTGAAGGACCCATCGATGCACAACCCGGTCAATTCGTGATGATATGGTTACCTGGAATTGGAGAAAAACCTTTCAGTATTGCCTCGATGGATCCGTTTTGTGTACTTGTGGTTGGCGTGGGTACTTTCAGTCATGCGCTTCAAAAATTATCAGGTGGTGATCCCATCTGGGTCAAAGGCCCCCTGGGACATGGGTTTTCCGTAGATGGTCAACGCTTGCTGCTTGTCGGCGGAGGGTACGGCTCTGCTCCATTATTGCCTTTAGCAAAGGCTGCCAGGGCACAGAATTCGCAGGTCCTTGTCTGCCTGGGGGCTCAAAATTCTGCCAGTATTTTATTGTCAGACGCATTTGAAAATTTGGGTTTCCAGGTATCGGTTACGACAGATGATGGCTCCCGAGGGCAAAAAGGCCTGGTGACATCGATCGTTGAGCAAGCACTTCAAGCATCAGACTTTGACACACTTTTTGCCTGCGGTCCTGTCGGGATGCTCACTACCCTGGCAAAAATTTGTTGTGAGCATCAACTGGATTACCAACTCTCGTGGGAAGCCCATATGCGATGCGGATTGGGTTTGTGCGGAAGTTGTGAAGTGCCGCAAACCTTTGATCCATCTTTGCCTGTCGGCTGGTTGGCATGTTATGATGGGCCGGTGTTTCGTAAACGCTGGTGAGCGATTGAGGTGCTAAAAAGAAATCACGATTAGGTTAATCATCATGGAATGACTTTCAACTCTACTTCAGGATGGTGCAAGTGTAAGTAATCCTGAGTAAAATTAAGTCGCCTGGTCGATTAGAGCATGTCTTTCAATTGATTATTTTTCACCCATAATATCAATTAACTGAATGTGAACAATGATGAAATCAGAAAAATTGATAAATGCTGATCAAAGAAATCACAATCCTGATGTTTCTTTCTGGAATGTTTTTTCGATATTTCGATCATTACGCTGGCGCATGACGCTCAGTTACACCATCGTCACGATAAGCGCTTTGTTGGTTGTTGAATTAACCGTCATGATTATCCTGATGTCTTATTTTGTTTTGAGTATCGATTTAACCCCTGAAACCCTGGTTGCAAATTTGAGAGAAGAATGGACGCCGATGATGCAACACTTCTTTTCGTCAGAGCCTCCGGATGTGGATGGGGCAAGAGCATATCTTGAAGATGTTCAAGGGACAGTAATACGTACTCGCCCGCTGTTGGTTTTTGGAAGCCTTCAATTGGAAATGAGAGTGCAGGATTTTCTACATTTTTACTATTTGTTGAATGATCGGACGCTTGTTTATGCAATACCATCCGGGATCGTGCCAGAGGAAGATCTGGGCAAAAAGATACCTTATGACTACCTTCCCGGTTTGGACCGTCCATTAAGGGCCGCGCTCCAGGGCAAGGAGGATCAAAACCTGTTGTACGAGATTGTGGAGCCCGGACATCGCATCATTGGTGCAATTCCTGTGTTCAGGTTTGAGCCAACAGACTTGGGTTTTGTTACTACACCCGTTGAATCATTGCTTGACATTGAACGCAACCTGGTGGGCATCGTTGTGTTTACCACCAAACATTTTCCATGGCAATTCCTTCCCCTGGGACAGCTTATCCTTTATATCGGCCGATCATTATTGATCATCACTTTGTTTGCGGGTTTGATCGGGTCTGTATTTGGATTGTGGACAGCTAAGGGGCTTACGCGTCGGTTGACCCATGTTTCACAAGCTGCACACGACTGGGCTCGTGGTGATTTTTCAGTCTCGATTAGGGACACCAGCAAAGATGAAATTGGAAAGCTAACCTCAGACTTAAACCTGATGGCTAAACAGTTAGAAAACCTGATGGACCGTCGGCAGGAGTTAACAATCCTCGAAGAACGCAATCGCCTGGCACGGGATCTGCATGACAGTGTTAAACAACAAGCTTTTGCTGCTTCTGCACAATTAGCGGCTGCCAGAGTTCACATGAACACACAGCCCGATAAGGCATATGCACAATTAAAGGAAGCCGAGCTGCTGATTGAAAAGGTTCGGCAAGAACTGACAGATTTAATCCTGGAGCTGCGCCCAGTAGAGATCAAGGGCAAGGGTTTGGTTGCTGCAGTGGAAAATTTTGTTAGCGATTGGCGCAGAAGGAATGAAATTGCAATTGATTTTGATGTCCGGGGCGATGAGTATATCCTCCCATTAGATGTTCAAGAAAGTATTTTCAGGATCCTTCAAGAAGCATTGGCCAATGTATTGTGGCATAGCCAGGCAAAACTCGTCAGAGTAAGCTTTGATTTCCGCTCGTATATGCTGGTTGTGATCATTGAAGATGATGGTAAGGGGTTTATTGTTGAACAAAGGCGCAGTGAAGGAATGGGGCTTGATTTTATGAGTGAACGTGCAGCTCTGATCGGTGGTGAGCTAATCATTAGCAGTGAGCCAGGCAGTGGAACGAGTATAGTTTTGAGATATCCATACCCTATAACGGAGATTTGAGATGTTCACTCGCAAGATCACGATTTTGATTGTTGATGACCATGAAGTTGTTCGCAAAGGGTTGCGGGCTTATTTGGATACTCAACCAGAGTTTGTTGTGGTTGGCGAAGCATCATCAGGTGATGAGGCGCTCCACATGGCGACGGACCTGCTCCCTGATGTGGTGTTAATGGATCTGGTTATGAGCGGTATGGGTGGGGTTCAAGCCACCCGAAAAGTAAAAGATATCACACCACGCACTCAAATCGTTGTTTTGACCTCATATCACCAGGATGAGTTTATTTTTCCAGCCTTACAGGCTGGAGCAATTTCTTACGTTCTTAAAGACGTTTCTATGGAGAACCTGGTAGATGTTATAAAAAAAGCTGCTGTTGGAGAAGCAACACTGCACCCACGTGTGGCGGAGCGAGTGATTCTCGAAATAAATGATGCCAAGCGCGCGGATTTTAACCCTTTTTCAGATTTAACTACTCGAGAGATGGAGGTTTTGCGACTGATTGGCAGGGGTCTTTCAAACAACGAAATAGCTGAAGCTTTATTTATTAGCGAGAACACGGTCAAGGGTCATGTCAGTAATATACTCAGTAAATTGCATTTAGCCGACCGAACTCAAGCAGCAGTGTTTGCCTGGGAGCAGGGCCTCGTGCATAGGGACGAATAATTACGCGGTTTTTGATGATACCCACAGGTACCTGGAAGAAAGAACTTATAAAAAGGTCATCGGGTAAAATAAGAAAGATAGTCGATGGGTTGCGCGTAGATTAAGATTAACTGTAGACAAAATGAAGGTGAAATGATCAGGGTGGTTTAGAATGGACAGGAGCAGATCTTTAAGCAAGTACAAGGATAATTTATGCCAGTCATGTTAAATGGAAAGGAATAATGGATCAATGGATTTGAAAATCGGTTATATCGGTTTGGGCATCATGGGGAAATCAATGGCACGAAATATCTTAAAAGCAGGGTTTTCACTGGTGGTTCACAATCGAAGCCGCCAAAGTGTCAAAGAACTGGTCAGTGAGGGAGCGCTTGAGGCAAATTCTCCAGCTGAAGTGGCTGAACAAGTGGATGTTGTCTTCACGAATCTGCCGGATTCACCGGATGTAGAATTGGTTGCTTTGGGGAAAGATGGGATTATTGCGGGCGCCCACGACGGTTTGATCCTCATAGATAATTCAACCATTAAACCAGCCACAACCCGTAGAGTCGGTCAGCACCTGGCTGAAAAAGGTGTGATTATGCTTGATGCTCCGGTTAGCGGTGGCGACATCGGAGCCAGAGAAGGCACTCTGACAATCATGGTCGGGGGTCCGGTTGATGCACTTAACAAAGTCAAGCCTGTGCTGGAAGCAATTGGAAAGACCATTACCCATGTGGGCGGGCTTGGAGATGGTCAAATTGCCAAAGCTGCAAACCAAATCATGGTTGCAGCCCAGATGGTCGCTATGGGAGAATTATTGATTTTTGCCCAACAAGCCGGCGCTGATCCGCGAAAGGTGATTGAGGCAATCCTGGGAGGTGCGGCAGGCTGTTGGACACTGGATAATAAACCGCCCAGACTTTTTGCAGGAAACCGCAAACCGGGGTTCAAAGCCTACATGCAGGCGAAGGATCTGGGGATCGTGATGGATACTGCCCGAGAATTTGGCGTATCGATGCCATCTACAGCAGTGAACACGCAGCTATTTAATGCCATGCTTGAAATGGATATGCGTGAGCTGGACAATTCTGCTGTAATTGGGGTGATAGAAAAGCTATCAGGTACTGAATTATCTGTTTAGTCCACGAATCTAAATGTCAACTACCGCCGCTGAAGCTGTCTGGCTCGCAGCGGTTTTTTATTTTTCCAGATAGTATTTTTTTCTTGTAGCAATGCGCTGCTTTCGTTCATCCTCGGGAAGTGATCCAGTTACACATTTTGGAATGCGGCTATTGGTTAGATTGGGAGAAAAATAAGGATCTTCATTTACAAGGTAAGGTTCAAGCCGTTCGTATCCTTTTTGAGTATCTTCCGAAGGGGTTTCATAACCCCGTGTACTGCCTTCATAGTGGTATAACCGGGCAAATGGAGAATAGACATTCAGATAACCTTTCTCAAAAACCTTTAAGCAAAAGTCGATATCTCCGAAGGCTAACCGATAGGCTTCGTCGTAACCATTAACCTGATTGAACACCTCTCGTCGAACCATCTGGCAGGCGCCGGTTAACGCAAGGTAATTACGGTACCAGTTGGATGAACCCATTAAACCATGATAGTTTTCCGGGGCATTTAAATAGATATGCCCGGCAAAACCTGTCAATCCAATGATGATCCCAGCGTGTTGTATGGTTTGATTTTTGCGCAATAGTTTTGCCCCAACGACCCCAATCTCAGGTTTGACTGCCCATTGGACAAGCTCTTCGAGCCAGATTTCATCCATGACCGCCATATCATCATTCATTAATAAGACCAGGTCTGAATTGGATTCATTCACACCGAGGTTGATTGCCTCAGAATAGTTAAAAGGTTTTGGATAGGGGACGATTGAAACGTGAGGTTTTTGGGTAATGTGCTGGTAAAAATCAAGCGTTGCCGGGTCATCGCTTCCATTGTCAACGATGTAGATGGTGTGTTGTCCCTCATAAGGGGTGGCTAATAGTGCAGGAATCAGGTGGTTCAGAAACCGGTAATTGTTTTTTGAAAGAACAATGGTTGCTAAACTGGGCGATCCACTCTTCCAGGAAAAGCGAATGCCTGTATTCAACTTTGATGCTGCTACATCTTTGTGACCCTGTCGACGCAGAAAGGCTGCGAGGACCTTTTGTATTTCGGGGTCATTGGAAGTCGGAAGGTGTTTTTGGCTAATTAATACCTTGGGGATATGACGAAGAACCCTATCATTTTCGCATAGCCTTATGGCAAGATCGTATTCTTGAGTGATGAGATTCGCGTTGTGATCGATTATTGGCAACATTTTCTCCAGGACTTGCCGGCGGAAAAAACCTCGTGATAGATAATTGACTGAGAGTAATAAAGCGGGCGATTGTCCTCTTGGTTTGAAGAAAGGCTGGCTTTGGTCTGTAGCCGCTTTTGAATATTCGCAATCACAGTAGGTGGTATCTGCGGGTGTTTCAGAGTCCAGCGAATGATAAAAATGAGTTAAAAAGGCGCTGTCAAACACGTCACCTGCCTGGCAGAAGACGACATAATCACCGGTAATTTTGCTGGGATCAATACGTTCGGTGATGGATATAATTTTAATCCGGTTGTCGTTGACACGATTGATAATCGGGTGATTTAACTGGTCTATCAAGATTACAACAGCATCCCAGTTGTTACTCTGTTGCGTTTGCAACGAGTTTATTGTCTTCTGGATATCTGCTGGAGAAGACGGATCACAAGAAATCAAAAATGTAACCTTTGGAAAGGCAGACGAGGATTCTAGTTGTGGAAGATGTGCCTTTTTTTGCTTTGATCGATATTTACTATAAGACTGCTTTGCCAGGAAATCCTGCCAACAAAAGAATAGGCGTGTGGCAGCAATTCTGTGATATAAAGTGCGTACGGCTAATTCAAAAGATGAATTAGGAGAGAGGAATTTTGATTGTAATTTCGCTAAAAGATGTGACATCTTGGTGATAAGGCTGAACAAACTTATATGAACCAGTCAGCAAAAACAGAATGGTAGTACAAAATAAATCTGATGGGCCCACCATAAAAGAATAATGCGATTATGACCAGTAACGTTGTGAAGCGAATCAGTTTGTTGGAAACTTTTTCGATTATGTATCCCCAAATAACATAAGCAATGATTAGCACTGGGAAAATATATCGACCCTGCAAGGCAACTGAAGTATGAAAACCATATACCAATTCTGAGTTGTAATTCATCCGGACCAGGACCAGCGCATAGAAAATGATGATGCTGAACAGGCTAACTAACAGGAAATTTGGCTTTCGGATATAGCGCATTCCCAATCCAATTGACCAAAATATCAACATGAGAAAATATGAAACGCTGATCGGAAAATAAATTTTGTGCCCCATGATTCCAAAAATACGATCTAACATAGCCCTGATCCAATAATCAAAAACATAACGGATTGGTTCCGGGTCTCCCTGGCGAAATGCCTTTTTCACCGATAGTTTTTCTGGCAGGGCCATTTCCTGATGGCGGACTACAAAGGTGCTGACTTCACATATTTCTTTGGAATAAATATCAGTGCATGAAGGAATGATTGATCGATACCGAATGATGTTCATGCCAAAGATGCTGAAATTTAATGCTATGAAAATAAATAAAATAACCAATAACGCCAGGCGAGTCTTGTTGGTTAATAGTTTCATTGTTAGCTCAGATTTATTTTTGATAAGGTGAATTATCCAAATAACACCCATGACTAAGGCTAACGGTAAAATAGAATATTTAATCAGACAGGCAATGCAAATAAAAATCATCCAGGCAAGGCTGTTATTAATAAATTCTTTATGTTTAAGTGTCTTTATAAAATACAAGAGGCTAATAGAAGAAAAGAAAATTGCAGGATTGTCGTGATTAACGCCGGCAGACAAAAAAACAAACATCAAAGTGTTCGTTAACATAAAAACTGGCAACAATTGGAGCCATTTGTTTCTGAGAAGTTCTTTGGCGATCAAATAGGTGATGATGACCGTTCCCCAGGAAAAAAGAGCATTAATGATGCGCAAATAAACCAGGGATTGCCAATCTGTCGCCGTTGGGAAGAATATTAAAAAAACGGCTTGCATTCTTCCATTGATCCAATATCCCAAATAAGAACTTTGATTTACGCTTTTTCCAACAGCTTGTGCTACAGGAATATTTTCGGGAAGACCCCATGTCATGGCAAAATGTTTAGAGACTTCGAAATGATAGGTTTCGTCCGGAATCACATATGGGCTGAGGTTAAATGATAAAAAAATTGTGTAACCAGCGAACGCTATTAATAAAAAAGCAAAGATCAAGATATACCTATGCGTTGCAAATATTGAGTTCTGGAGTAATTGTCTTATTTTTTCTGCCATGTAATTATCTCAAAATAATGCCTAAGATGTCAATTAGCTCTTAAGTCTTGCAAGCATTTTATATATTGCATAAATCAAATTTGCCGTTTTTTTCGCTAATCCGACATTGCGTATCCTGTAAAGCAATTTATCAATTGGCTCGGTAAATACTGAAGGTTCCCAGTTATTATATCTCATGTGACCGTTGGCAATCATATCATATGTTAGCGCAATGCCTTGATCACTCAGCGATCTGACATTATTAGGTGGATACGTCTCGATATTTTGATTAAGATTTAAAAAGTATCGCTCTAATTTGACAATCGAATTCTCCCAACCCCATGCTTTGACTGTCTCAAAACCATTTTGTGTTAGGGATTGCCTTAAAGGAATATTATTAATTAACTCCTTGATGGCGGCGGTTGTGGAGGGAATATCTCCTGGCTCTACAACAAGTGCATTGTGACCGTCGACGATGTATTCATCATAACCCGAAACTTTACCAACAACAACAACGCCTCCGCAAGCCATCATTTCTAATGGAGGGCCAAAAAATCCCTCTACTCGGCTTAATTTTAATAAGATATCGCAGCTAGAATATATTCGCCTCATCATTTCCATCGGCACTTGTGAGAAAAAACGGTCGCATCGCCAATCTGGTTTTGGTTTGCCCAAAGAGCTGACACACCATATTTCAGCATCTAAATCTTTCACTGCTTCAAAAGCGTCACTCATCCCTTTGTAAGGAAGTGCTATAGCGCCTTCTAACAAAATCCTTGGTTTTTGTTTTTTGGGGGCTAATGGCTTATCAGGAAAAAAAATCTTTTCGTCCAAACCATTTGGTATGAGTTCAGCTGAATGATTAAAATATTGTTTCAGCCATTTTTGAATCCATTGAGCCTCGGTGAAAAAGTTAAAATTTAGAAGGTAGCTAAGTGCTGTAATATGTTGCCATGTGCTGTTATTTTCATGAAACCTGGTTTCATCAGATTGAACAAAATAACATTTGTGATTTGCAGGTAAATTAACAACCTTGAAGGATGTTGACCAACCGGTAGCAACAAGGATATCGAGATTGTTTTCATACTCGTCAATGGTAATTATTGGCACTTCTTGATTTGGAAACCAATGTATGTCCTTTTCCATAGTTTCAGAGATTATTATTACATCATGACCTCGCTTTAACAGCCGGTTTGCATGCTGACAGACAACAGCAATGCCTCCAGAAATGCCGCATCCTGGTATCAGATAACCTATTTTCATTGTTTAACTCCTTGGTAGGGTTTGAAAACACGGTTTTTGATATGTTTTGCTGTGTTCAATGAATTGTTTAAAAAATCCCAATGATATTTCCCACGCTTGGAAATAAATTTTGGATATCGGTTTTTATTAATGCCTTCCAGCAAATCTCTGAATAATATTTTGCTATCCAATTTTTCACGAACTCGTTCACACCCATTTTTTGCTATTTCTTCTCTAGCCTTGTCGTTATTTAGATAGTAATTTGCAGCTTCAAGTAATTCTAAAGGATGAGATATTTCTACATAATCAATGCCCGGCCTTAAGTAATCATTCGGTGTTATTGGCTTGCTGATAACGAATGCACCACAAGCCATCATCATTTGCATTCGTGGCTCCCAAGAAATTTCATTCTCAGCATGACTGTTTAAGCAAATCTTTGATGCGCTGATGTAGTCAATCACATCACGGCCCCATATTCCATGAGCAATATGAAGAAATTTGTTATATTCCTTTACCGGACCAAAATATTTCTCTCTATGGGTTGTGCAACGTCCAATAAAAAAAACATCCCAACGCTTTTCAATCCTTTTTGGTTGATAGATATGTGTTGCAACAGGAAAAACAAATTCACCTGACAAGTGTAATCCGTCTTTTAATAAAAAGGGCAGCGATGATTTATCATAATGAAAAACATAATCAAAATTATTATGTCGAATATTCCGAAAAATTAAGAAGCGTTTTATTGAATCAAAAGAGTAATTCAAAGTATTATTAATAAGGACAGGAAAGGGCTCGCTTGAAAGGTTAATATTCTTTCCGAGCAATTTTTCCAGAACCTCGCTGGGAATGTACTCACCTCGAAAAAAAATGTTATAGTCGGCATTAAATGAAAATAAATCCTGAAATTCATTTGGAGACATTGAAAAAGTCATTTGATAATCCCGGATTTCATAATCATCATGTAAGGAATCATCGTATATAAAATTGAAGTATTCAGATTGAGAAATGAAAGCCAGTTTTTGCATTTGACTGATTGATGTTTAGTTTATATTAAGTCACAATTTTGAGCTACGACAAATTTATTGATTAGAAAAAAATCGTTAATCGATTTCAAATAACACCAGCACATAATAATAATCCTTCCGTTCGCTTACTAAATAGTCAAAAGATCCATCTCTGAATTCTTGTAGGCTAAGCAGCTAGAGCTGTTTCTTGCGTTATGTATCTACCTTGCGATAATCAATTCCTTCAATATCTCTGAATTTTGGAAGCTTTTTATCTAATATTTCAGGTGGGTAATAAAAAGAATGATGTAAACTTTGATCAATCTTCCCAGCGTAATGATACCCGCGGTAGGTACCCCAATATTGCATCAGTCGAAATCGAAGAATGGAATTGGCTTGTTTGATCAGAACACGTTCACGGCGAGCCTGGTTGAGATCGTACAGTGAATTTCCCAGCCAATTGCGCAGAAAAAGCCCAAATGGAAATGTACTGTTGGGTAAAATTTGCTTCAAAGCGATTGCTTCTCGCATGTAGCGATTATAAACCTGTGGCATGGTTTCGTTATGTAGATGAATTACTTCCGCCTCAGCAACATAGGCGATTTCATAACCTGACTCCATAGCCCAACTGCTCCAGGCAAGGTCTTCCAGGCCAGTCAGACTTTCGTTGTAAGGATGTGCGTGCCATAATTCGCGCCGGATCGCAGCGTTGGCATTGTGTGAGTAGGGGTGAGCTTGCTGCAGAACAGAATTTTCCGGGAAATATTTACGAAAGAATTGATGTTCAGAGTAATGGTTGGTTTCGCCACCGCGTTGCTTGCCATAGCAGAGCGCAACCTCCTTGTTGTTGAACGGCTGCGTGAGCAGTTCTAACCAATCTGGATATATCGGAAAGCAATGAGCGCTGATTAGAACTACAAAATCGCCTGTTGCCGCGGCAACCCCGGTGTTCAGAGAACGGCCAAAGGTGAAATCTTCTGGTTTGATGTGGACGATCTTAACCGGGAAGTGACTGGCAAGCTCCAGGGTTCGATCGGTTGAGCCAGAATCGACCAGGATGACCTCAGGATCAGGATAATTTTGCTGTGAAATACCGTAGAGCAGACGGCCAATGTGTTGCTCCTCATTAAAAGCTCGAATCACAATAGAAATAGACAAATAAACCAACCCTCATCCAATGTATTCAAAACGTGACTGATTGTTAAGTTTACCCATTTATTATTCAGAACTAGTGAACCTTAAAATGTCGCTCCTATTGGGAAAATGAACCAAAGCTCAGAACAGGTAATTGACGTCCTCATTCCGCACAGAAGGTTCGTTCAGAGACTTACCCGTTTTTGCCCTGGTAAAGGTGTTGCAAAGGGGTTTTTCCAATTGGATAGACATTAAAACCAATCTTAAACAGCTTCTGGTGGTCAAGGATGTTGCGACCATCAAACAGGAATGCAGGATGGACCATTGAGTCATAAATCCGCTGGTAATCAAGCTCAGTAAAATGTGACCATTCTGTCAGGATAGCAATTGCGTGCGCACCCTCAGCCGCCTGATAAGGATCGAGGGTAAAGCGGATCTTCTCAGCGAGGTCACCCAGATCATGCCGTGCATTTCCGAGAGCATAAGGATCACACAGGGCCAAATCAGCGCGCTCTTCCAGCAGTTCACGGCAAACCGCTAACGCTGGAGATTCGCGGGTATCATTGGTGTTGGCTTTAAAAGCTGCGCCAAACAATGCAATTCGTTTGCCACTGAGCGAATTGAACATGGTATGCACCATATTGGCGACAAAGCGCGCCTCCTGGTATTCATTCATGATCAGCACCTGCTGCCAGTATTCAGCGACTTCGGACAAGCCCTGCTGCTCGCAAATATAGACCAGGTTGAGAATGTCTTTTCTGAAGCACGAGCCGCCAAACCCGACACTTGCACGTAGAAAATGCGGTCCAATGCGGGAATCGGTGCCAATCGCGTAGGCGACCTCTTCAACATCAGCGTCAGTTCTTTCGCATAGTGCGGAAATAGCATTGATTGAAGAGATGCGCTGGGCTAAGAATGCGTTGGCTACCAGTTTGGAAAGCTCGCTGGACCACAGGTTTGTGGTGATGATTTTTTCGCGCGGAACCCAGTTGGCGTAGAGTTCAACGATGGTTTCGACCGCTCTCTGACCACTGGGCGTGTTGTGTCCACCGATTAAAACACGATCCGGATCTTCCAGGTCTTTTATGGCGCTGCCTTCAGCCAGGAACTCCGGGTTGGAGATGACATCAAACTGAACCCCGCGAGAATTGGTATTGAGGATATGGGACATCGCCTCAGCAGTGCGGACAGGCAGGGTGCTTTTCTCGATGATGATCTTGGGAGTTGTGGCATATTGCAGGATTTGACGGGCAGTTTTTTCCCAATATTGCAGGTCTGCTGCCCGGCCAGCCCCTAAGCCGAAGGCTTTGGTAGGCGTGTTAACACTGACGAAGATGATCTCTGCCCATTCAATCTGTTCACCGATGTTCTCATCAGTGAGGAAAAACAGGTTGCGTCCGTGGGTAAGATTTACCACTTCTTCCAGACCGGGTTCATAAATTGGGAGCTGATCCGAATTCCAGGCAGCAATACGGTCCGGGTTTATATCGACCACGCGCACTATGTGTTGCGGGCAGTGTTTGGCGATGACCGCCATGGTAGGTCCTCCGACATAACCGGCGCCGATGCATAAGATATTGCTCAAAGTGCCACTCCTTTTTATTATTTAATGCAGCCCTAGCGTAACCACGCTTCATTAATCATCAAGTATACCTGATTAAAAGAGCGAGAAATGATTCTCTCGGTTTTCAGGAAGATCATGGATATACGCTTTCAATGTGTGCCTGAACACAGTAAAAGCACAACACTGAGGTTTCCTTTTATTTCTGACTAAAATGCGAATTTCCATTAACAATTCTTGATCAAGTGGGACTTCCAGGTCGTGGTTTGTCAGAAAAATTTTGTCAAAAAGGATGAAAATACATTAATATTATTTTACACCCATCAAATAATTGATTAATTTTGGGAAATGAGCCCAGATAAAGGACTTCAGCAAAATCGTATTTGAGACCTGTTCCCTGTATTTGAAATTATGGATACATTTCCAAAAATACTCCCTAGCTTTTCTTCCCATTCCCTGCCTGGCATAATGGTTAGAGATATACAGCAAATGCACAAATATCGCTGTGTTAAATTCCTGCTCGTATTTATGTTCCAAATACACGTTCATCTTAAAAATTGCATCTATCGCGCTTTGACTTCGAATTATTGGGTCCATGCCTGTCCAATAGCCAGCGCTATGTGCTCGGTAGACTGCCATGTTTTCATCAATGAACCAAATTTTGCCATGCTGTGCATTCAGGATGTGTAAAGGCCAGTCGCCCATGGCCAGATTTCGCAGCAATAGCGGTCTTTGATCAAACAGATGATTGCGATAAACCGTTGAGCAGTTGACAATGAAATTGCTTTTGCACAAATCGCGTAATTCATATTGGTTTCTGTTTGATACAGGAGGACCAATATAAAAATTTGGTCTTCCATCGTCATTTACGACCGTAACCCCATGGCAGCAAATACTAAAATCGGGGTGTGACTCCAAAAAATCGACCTGCTTTTGCAGCTTGAGTGGATCGATCCAGTAGTCATCGCCTTCGCAGACTGCAATATATTTTCCACGCGTCATTCCTTGAAGAAATTGTCCCGGTCTCTTCCCCTGTGACCATTGGTTCTCGGATTGGAAGATTGCACGGATTAAGTTGGGATGTTTCTGTTGGTAGTGACGCACGATCTCGGCGGTGCCATCGCTAGAAGCATCATCGTGGATGATAATTTCAATCGGGAAATCCGTCTTCTGCGCCAGGAAGCCTTCAATGGTATCTGAAATGAGGCTCACGTGGTTGTAGGTGATGCAACGAATGGTTACAACTGGTTGTGCCGGAAGCATCGTCAAATTTTCAAATACTATTGAGCTTCCAGGGTTTTTCTCTTGGTTTAGATTGTCAGCTATGGACGTTAAATTAAAATTCATAAGGTTGGAACTGCGCCTTTATTTTTGATCGATAACTTCTTTTAGATCGTTTTGTTCGCCTGATTGGTCTTCTACCTTCAAGTTATCCTGGCCTTCATTTTAAAAGGTCTTCAAAAAATTCGCTTGTCAAATCATTGTTGAAAATTGGATTGTGTAACTGCTCAAAACCTAAACCTGGATGTGAGTTCATTTCAATAATTTTGAAGCCATCATCTATGATGGCGATATCATACCCAATATAAATTAATTGTGGTAAATATTTACCAATATTAATTATTTCGCTTTTTATTAAATCCCAAAAGGGTATCTGGCCTTCAAGTAAAATGTTTGTATCAGGATGGTGATTGCAGTCAACCATTAAATTCCCTACAAGAATTTTTCCATTTGAAAACTTGCCTGAATGAAGATCGACTTTACATGTAATGCCTCCGCTTGAACTATTATCAATGACTCCAGTTTTGATTGTACCAAACCTAATATACGAATATGCAATTATTGGCAGATCGTTCTTTTTTCTTACCACCAGTAATCTTAATGCATTCGGTGTTTTTGACCATATATTTTTTAAATCCTGATGAGGCGTAATATATTCTGTTATTAAATAATCCCCCTCTTTGTTGTTTTTCCATTCAACAAGTAGATTTGAGATAGCACTCTGTGTTGAGATTTTATCATTTATATAATAGTTATTTTTTTCATAAGAAAGTTTATAAAAGCCAACCCCTTTTGAACCTGATGTCAGTTTTGCTGCTATATGTTTCTTTTGTCTGATTAAATTGATGATGTCAACAATTTCGTTTTCATATTCTATAGGGCAATCCATTAAACATAAGATTTCGCCTTCTGTAATATGATAATAATATTCCGGAAGATATTGAGAGAATGGGTGCAAGATTAACTTCATCGTCAACTTGTCGTCAATCCAATGACTAAATCTGCCATTGATCGGGAATAATCGATAGTAATCAAAGTCAGGCAAATAGTCTCTGAAGTTTTCTTCTGTCAAACCAAAATACGCAATTCTGCCGGATAGAAAACCTCGTTTCTGCGCCCAGATCTTTTGTTTCCAGGTTGTTTCCTTATTTCTAAACAAATCATTAAACCGCTTTTTAAAAACAATTGGGGCAAAATACGGTGAATAACCCTTTGATTGCATGTACTTTGTCATCAGTTTATTGATTATATGCTTTAGAAAATTGACTGGATTTCTCATCTATTTCGCCTCCTTTAGAGAAAAATAATCTTCAGCACAAAGGCCTACCAAAATGACATCTCTAAAATATCCATCCTTGAAGGCCTGTTGTTTGAGGTGACCTTCAACATGAAAACCGCACTTTTTAAATACCTTTAGTGAAATTTCATTTTCTATAAGGATGTGAGACCAAATCCTATTTAAACCAAGGTCTTTAATACAGTGCTTAAGCATCAAATTTAATGATTTCGCACCATGGCCTTTGCCCTGGTGCTCGGGGTCATCGATCAAGAACCCTGTAAGATGCCCCTGTCTGGGTATCCAGTCTATCTCACACACTGGAATGAGCCCGATCGCTTGATCATTGGAGACCAGGCAGACGACAAGATTTATTTCATCTTTTGAATATTCTGCTTTCTTCTCCAACAAACCTTTTTCTGCATCCTGGCTCACATACCCAAAAGATCCCACAAGTGAACGATAGATTTCCTGACCTGAATGCCACAGATGCGTGTTTTCCAAGTCGTTGTTATGTAATGTTCTAAGAAAAACTTCGTCCATTTGAGGCCCTCACTATTTCTTTAATATGTTCCAGTATGATATACAGGAACACACCTAAGGATAACTGCCTTTCGTGGTCAATACAGATTGGTAGTATCAAAAACGTAGACTAACATACTTTCACCAGAAAAAGATTCTACATTGATCAGGTTAATTATCATATTCATTCGACTTCTCATCGCTTCTTCAGTGTCTGCAGTGCCAGAAATGCGGAAAATAATTTGAGACAAGGTACCTGAAGCAGATTCAGGCACCTCATCACCTTCATCATAAAATGAAACGATATCAATTATGCCATCCAGCTCTTCGATTTCTTGCAAACCAGAAATTTTCCCAATTTTTCCTGGCTTTACCGAGAATGCCAGGCTGAACCCATATTTATTATAATCAGCATCGATCAGATCATTAATGTTTTCTTGATACATAGAGCCAGTTAATGCGAAATTGATTAGCCTTTCCAAGGGATTCACGCCACAAATTTCATTAATTATTTTGTATTCTAGCGTGCCATTTAGCCTAAAAGCAATTTCATAAAGAGTGATATTTTCGTTCTCAACAAAACCTTGAAGAAGAATTATTCCATTTTGGATGCCAATCGATTGAAGCATTTCAATCACCTTATTATTCAAATTGTTTTCATAAACATGAATATATTTTGAAGGATATGTATAAGCTACGGGCAACCGAAGATCTCCGACATTATTTGTACTCATATGTCTATCTGCGACAGCTGCTAAAGAAAACTGCCCATTTTGAATAAGATAATGTATATGAATCTCCTTGGAATAAATGTACTTTTCTATAAGTAAGGTTCTACTGGGTGAAAAAGACAGTGATTTTTCATAGTTAGACATAAAATTCTCATTATTCTCACAAACATAAACACCTCTGGCTCCACTATAATCAACCGGTTTTACTAATACAGGAAATGGTAAGGCATCGACTTGAGCGTGAGAAAGTGGGTAATCAATAGAGAATTCTTCAACAACGGGAATTTTGAAATCCCTACATAATTTTTTGAATTTGGCTTTATTGGGAAGAATGTCAAATTGTTCCTTGGTTCCATAACATGGTAGCCCAGTTATCTCACAAACTTTTTGATAATAGGGCAAAAGAGAATCAATAAACCCAGTCAAAACGCCATCAACTTTTTCATTGATTATTAAATCAACTAAGCCTTCAACATCCCTAGTGCTAACCATAAAACTCTCGTCTGCAATTCGTTTTCCGGGAGAATTCTCTAAGTAGTCAGAGACCAGCACAAATATGCCCATGGATTGAGCTTTCTGAATAATTTCAGTTGATAATCTGGTGCCGCCCAAAATTAGTAATTTATTTTTGGCAAGACTCATTTATTTTCCTTCTGGAGAAGTATCATATTTTTGGGTTTCTACTTTTCAAGAATAATCCCCTGAACGATATGCAGGAAACCATTGGCTGTCGTCGCTGTTTGTCGCAGCAACAAGCTCGGTGTACCTATCACGGTCCAAGATTTTGGTACAGAAGTTAGAGATTCCATTCAGATTGCTCCAACCGGATTTAAATTTGACCAAACCATTCTGCGCGTTGTTAAAACTATCAGTGCTGCCACCGAGATTAACCTTTTCCACAAATGCTGCCAGATAATTGAATGAAACCCATTTGAGAGCATGAGAAGCCCCTATCCGATACCCTTCGTCCGTCAATGCCAAAAGATGAGCATAGGCAGTGTTTTCCTGGATATAGTAGAGATTTCCACCAACGAGCTCCTCATTCAGCCAGGCTCTGAAAAACAGTGTGTTTGGGATAGCAATTTGCTTAGCGAAACATTCGCGAGGGAAAGCGCGTACCCCTTTAATATTATGGCGTTTGACCAGATGATCGTAAAGATAGACCCACTCCTCCAGGTTAATGTTTGGGGATTGAACTAAATCAACCCGAAGATTCCTCAATGCTTTCATTGCACTTTTGCGGTGCGATTTCCCAATCGTCTCTTCAAGAGGACGGGATAGATCCAGGTAATAATGAACCTTGTATGGTGTGAGAATGTCAAAGTAGGTCTGGAATTTATGACGGGGAAAATCCACGAATGGTCCGATCACCAAAGATACGCTCACAAGTTCATCCCTTAATGACTCGAGATCGCTTATCAACGCGTCCCAATATTTACAGAAGAAAAGCGGGTAAGGACCCATAGCATCAAAACTCAACGTTCCTGGGATTTGCCGTTTAATCAACCAACCTTTCGAGTTGGGCAAAAATAAAGGTTCCCCTAAGTAAGCAAATGACTCAGCGTAAAGAGGGTGAAGATAACCTTCGCTCATCCGACTATCTCCAGAACCGCATTTGCCAAATAAATCATATCTTCCTCTGTGTATCGATGGTCGCACGGAAGCGTCAGTATTTGCTGTGAAAGCTTATGGCTCTTTTCAAATTCATGTGGAACATATGTATCGATAACCCAATGAATTGGTGGGAAAATATTCCTGGCGAACAATTGCTTTTGGAGAAATTTCCGGTTATAGTATCGAATAGGGAAACCTAATGGAGTCACACCATCGGGCAAATTTCTGTAGATCGCCAAATCCGGTAACATCAATGCAAGTATCCTGAAGTTCTTTTGTCTTTGTTTTTTTATGAAATCATAGTCAAATGCTTTCGTCAGTAGAAGGGTTGTCAATTGGCTCATTGCACGGTATTCAGGCTTGAAGTGCGATTCTGCTTCTCTGAATAATAACAACCATTCTTTGTCATCTTTGTGAAGATCGAAGTCTCTTCGAAGAATCAATGCTTGCAATAAAGGGTACATAACCTCTTGCTCAGGTTCGTCAAGAGTCGGAATGTGTAAGGAAATATTTTTCTGCCAATGCAAAATTCCGCCATCTGGCACGCCCAGGAATTTGCGTGGGCTGAAGAGATGAAAATCGCACAATTCATCGTTCCAGTCAAAAAACAAGGCCTGGCTACAATCGCGTAATATCTTACATCCCCTTGCCCGAATTTTCCGGATCAATCCAGAATCTATAGGAAAGCCGAAGTAATCAATAAGCAGGAATATATCCTCAGAATGTATTTTTGCTATGAAGTCTTCAGACTGTACATTCAGCAGGTCATCAATTGGATAAAAAGAAATTTTGCTGATGCTCGGATCAATGGCAGTAATTATTGAATCGCATAAGAAAGAAGGAAGCCATATTTGCTTCGATTTAAGCTGATCAACGACAAGCTTAATCCCCGATCGGGCATTGAAAAGCAGGGCAGGATTGCCCTGAAGAAAGTGGGGAGAAGCCACTGCATTCAAAAATTGGGCGGGAAACCCGAATTTTCCGCCAATCAATTTGCTTTTAAGCGACATATAAATCCAATCGTAAAAGAATAATCCTCATAATCGTATCTACCTGTGATTTCTGAAGGTCGGGATAACGGGGTAAGCACAAAACTCTTGAAAAAATGAATATTGAAGCCGGTAAGCTTGCATCGAAAATAGTTTGTTCTTTATAAGGGTTAAAAAAAATCATAGTTCTTTTTACTGTTGTTGACGGGTGTCTTTAAAAAGGGTCCGGCGACCAAAGCGACACTGACAAATCGTTCTTTGAGGGTTTCCAGTTCGTCGCTTGGTTGTTCCCTATGTTCACATAAGAACAATGGGTATGGTCCTATGGCATCAAAATAGGGAGTGTCTGGTTTCTGCCCTTTGATCAACCAGCGATTGGATTTCGGTGAAAAGAGAGGCATTCCAATAGCTGAGAATGATTGTGCATATAGAGGATGTAAAAAGCCTTCCATTTTCAGAGGTCAATTTCTAAATCAATATAGAATGGGCCGATCATCTGTTTGCCAATGTCTTTGTCACCAAATGTGCTTGACTTTCGATTGTTCCAGCAGCGTAAACATCAATTAAAGCTATCTGGATACCAAAGAGGTTTTCCAACTCTTGATGGATTAATGTGGCCAGCATCGAATCTCCACCGACTTCACGAAATTGTTGCGAAATTCCGATCTGTTTTTTATCAAGGATATTTTCCCAGATTTCACAAATTCGCGTTTCAATGTCGTTTCTTGGAGGTTTATAAGGTGCTTTCAATTCTGTTGCAGAAACGACACCACTTAAACCCAATTTTTCTGCTAAACCAATCCTTTGCAATTTACCGGTGGGGCCTTTGGGCAATTCATCTAACAGGAATATCCTGGATGGCACTTTATGTGGAGCAAGCGATGCTGCAGCAAATCGCTTCAGGTCAATTTCTGTTGTTGTTTGGTCTTCAACAACAACTGCTGCAAGAATATCTTCGCCCAAGACTTCATCGAGGACACTGAATGTGACCGCTTGTTTAACCCCGGGGTGGTTCAACAACACTTCATCGACCTCCCTGGGAGAGATTTTTTCACCTCCACGGTTGATCAGCTCTTTCAAGCGGCCTGTTAGAAATAAATAACCATTGCTATCCAGATAGCCCTGGTCACCCGTTCTGAACCAACCGTCAACAAAGGATGCCTGGTTGGCTTCCCTGTTGTTGAGATACCCCAGTGTCACATTGTCACCTCGGATAACAACCTCACCTGTTTGATTCTGTGATAAAAGGGTGGGTCCATCTTCATGCATGATGGCAATTTCTGGCCCCGCTGACAAACCCACAGAACCCGGTTTACGGATACCTGGTGGTAGTGGATTGCTGGCCATTTGGTGGGCAGCTTCAGTCATACCATAGGCTTCGATTACGGGTACCCCAAAGATTGCTTCGATGGATTTCATGATGATGGGGGGGAGAGAAGCCGATGAGGAGCGTACGAACCTCAGAGATGAATTTTGAACGAGGCCGGGGTTTTCGTGGGCTCGGTTAAGGATAGCCTGGTGCATGGTTGGGACAGCCGTGTACCAGGTTGGTTGGAAATGATTCAACCATTCAAAGAATCTTGGCGCGTAAAAACCGGGGGTGCAAACCAGGCTGCCACCGGCTTTGACGGTAGCTAGAAGTGCCGCGATAAGCCCATGGATGTGAAAGAGCGGCATGATGTTCAGGCAACGGTCTTTCGTAGTTAAGTTCAGGGTCTGACGAATGTTTTCAGCAGATGTGCACAGGTTTTTTTGCGTCAACGGGACCATTTTTGGGCGTGCGGTGGTGCCCGAAGTGTGTAAAATCAAAGCGACATCGCTTGGTTTTGAAACATTTATAGGTTTTGAGTGCATTTGTTCGCTGTAGCCAGCAATGGAGAAAAGACCTGATCCATTATCTTCTTTGGGTTCTAAATGAATTACGGGGATACTTAAACGATGAGCAACATCTTTGACCACATTCGTTGAACCTGATTCAATGATGACAGCTTTAGGTTTTAAATCTTCCAGGTAAAACTTGAATTCAGCTGCTGGAAAAGCAGGATTGAGCGGAGCGCTGGCTGCACAACTTGCGACGGATAAAAATGCAACCGCCATCAATGGTCCATTCGGTAAGATGACAGCCACAGGGTCATTACGTTCGATCCCTCTGGCATTAAGCGCTGCTTGGGTATATTGTGCCTGTTGGAGTAATTGTCTATAAGAACTGGACTTTCCTTCAATGTCAATGATAGCCGAGTGATTAGGTCGTTGGAGTGATTGGCTTTCTAATATGTTCTGTATGGTTGTCATATTTTATAATCCCCAATTCCCCTTTCTATAATTCGAGCAGGTGAACCGATTACTTTTACCCCATCGGGAATATTAGTGGTCACCAAAGATCCTGCGCAAATAAAGCATCCCACTCCAACTGTTATGCGGTCTGAGATAATACTACCAATGCCAACAAAGGTCTTTGAGCCGATAGCTACATTTCCAGCGATATTGACTCCTGGAGAAATGACAGATAAATCACCTATGTTCGTATCATGTCCGATAAGAGCACCCCTATTCACATAAACAAAGTCACCTAAAATACTTGAGGTGGCAATTTGCACACCACTGTTGATGACCACACCTTCTCCTAATGTTGCTGATGAAGATATCCTGGAACTTGGATGTATAAAACGAATAAATTCTATGCCAAAGGATTTAATTTTTTGGATAATTTCCATTTTCTTCATTTGAGCAAGCGCAGAAATTGCCTTGATGGAGTTATCAAATTCCTCCAATTGGTCAATCCAGAAAATGGGTTTGCCTAATAGCTTTGAGCCATGTTCGTAGGGAGGTTGATCGACAACAAAGCCAACCACTTCGTATCCTGGAATATCGCTGGTGAGATCAGCGATATCCCTGGCTATTGATCCCGTACCAGCGATCAATAATTTCGTCTTTTGTGTCATGTGATATCCTTCATGACAATTTGAGCAATTTTTTCAACCGTTTCATAATCTATTTCTGCGTAGAGGGGTAAGCATAATACTCTTTTAGCTATTTGATCTGACATGGGTTGTGGAACATGATTAGCTATTGGTAATTTATTCAGAGAAGGGAAAAAGTAGCGCCGCGGATAAATTTCTTGTTGGTTTAACGCAGATTTTGTTTCTAATAATTGTTCTTCACTTTTCAAAAGGATGGGATAGTAGCCATAATTATATTCTGTGTACGGAGGTAAGGCGGGGCGGGTTAGCAATGTGGTTTCTAAAAA
>Ga0172382_10001357_pt1 | contig 43982 bp, 33 predicted proteins | sample Leawel138RmetaG_FD_122245 | JGI IMG/M metagenome (GOLD analysis project Ga0172382, IMG submission 122245) | Leachate microbial communities from a municipal landfill in Southern Ontario, Canada - Leachate well 138R metaG | ecosystem: Engineered > Solid waste > Landfill > Unclassified | place...
CAGGTCACCCCCTGCCTATTTTGCTTCGACAATCAAAAATAGGAGGTTATGAATTCATCCTGATTGAAAAAAACAAACCAGGAAGTACTTTGAGCAAAGACGATATCAACCGGTTGGTCAGCAGGGCTTTTTGCCCGGTTATGCTATGCAACAGGAATCACCAGCTGAAGAAAATTAAAGAGATAATTATCCCGGTTGACATCCTGCATTCCACGAAAAAAAAGTTGCTATGGGCTACCTATTTTGCAAAAAAGTATAACGCCAGAGTTATCATTGTCTCTGCCCTTGCTTTTAATATTGAAGAGAAAAAAAGCCTGGCCTGGCGTAATTCCCAGAAACTAAAACATCTGCTAACACAGCGGGGAATTGATTGTGAACTTGAAGTATTAAAAGCCATCAATCAGGAAAAACAACAGGTTATTTTAGATTTTATAAACAAACGAAATCCGGGCATGGTTATCATTCGAACTCACCAGGATTCGAGTAAAACGGGCACTTATATTGGGAAATTTGTATCCGATTTAATACAGGGATGTTCTATGCCTGTATTTACTGTGAACCGCACGAAACATCCACTTCCTGCAGATTTCATCCTTCATCAATGATTCATTTTCGAATTAAAATGCAACTTTAAATTTAAATTTAGAAGAAAAAAATTAATTTTACTTTCAAATCATTTTGATAATTCAATATAGTTCCTACATTTGTCATTGAAAAAGAATCGTTCTTATTGATTTCTCTGCAAGATAACGTTAAACCGGGTCAGTATTTTGAAAGCAGGCAGGGAGCAGTACAAGCGAATAAAATAATTGAAGTGAGATGAAGTATTTTTACACACATATTCTAGTCATTCTCGTGGTCATCGCCGGAAACACCGGGAAAGGGTAGAATTATATGTAATTATGAAGATATGGACAAGCCTTTCCCGATAGCGGGGAAGGCTTTTTTTATAAATAACATGAACAAAAGACAGATAATTATGCAAAATCCATTACGAAGCAACACAACGACCCAGGGCCGCCGGATGGCGGGCGCACGTAGTTTATGGCGTGCCAACGGGATGAAAGAGGAACATTTTGGGCGACCGGTGGTTGCCATTGTCAACTCATTTACACAATTTGTACCCGGGCATGTCCATCTGCATGAGATCGGGCAATACCTGAAGGGGTTAATTGAGCAGCAAGGTTTTTTTGCAGCAGAGTTTAATACCATTGCCATTGACGACGGGATTGCCATGGGGCACGACGGGATGCTCTACTCCCTGCCCTCACGTGATGTGATAGCCGACAGTGTTGAATACATGTGTAATGCGCACAAGGTAGATGCCATGATCTGTATTTCCAACTGTGATAAAATCACCCCGGGCATGCTCATGGCTGCCATGCGGTTGAATATTCCTGCAGTGTTTGTGTCGGGAGGGCCCATGGAAGCGGGAGAGATTGGGGGTAAACATTTCGATCTGGTTGATACCATGGTTATGGCAGCCGACCGTTCTGTTTCTGATACCGAGCTGGCACAGGTTGAACAAAATGCCTGTCCAACCTGCGGCTCCTGTTCGGGTATGTTCACGGCAAACTCTATGAATTGCCTGGCAGAGGCTATCGGCTTAGCCTTGCCGGGAAACGGAACGATTGTTGCAACACATGCCAACCGTAAAAAATTGTTTGAAGAAGCAGTGGATACCATTCTTTCCGCTACAAAAAGATATTATTTTGAAGGGGATGAAACGGTTCTGCCCCGGAGTATCGGATCCCGCCAGGCTTTTCTGAATGCGATGAAACTGGATATTGCCATGGGAGGATCAACCAACACGGTGCTTCACCTGTTAGCGATTGCACATGAAGCAGGAGTAGCCTTCAACATGGGTGATATCGACAAGTTGTCGAGGCAAACACCAAACCTGTGTAAGGTTGCTCCCAGCTCACACTACCATGTTCAGGATGTCAACCGTGCAGGAGGAATTCTTTCCATCATGGGGGAGCTGGATCGTGCAGGTCTTCTCGACACATCAACCTATCGCATCGATGGCCGGACACTTGGGGAAGCTATCGATGCATACGACATCATGCGGGAAACAGTAAGGGCGGATGCAAAAAAACGCTTTCTTTCTTCCCCGGGTGACGGGTCCAGAAACTTGAAAATGGCATCCCAGGAAAATTATTATACTTCGCTGGATACCGATAGGCAAAAGGGTTGTATTCGCGATATGAAACATGCATACAACAGGGATGGAGGCCTGGCTGTGCTTTACGGAAACATTGCCGAAAACGGATGTATTGTTAAAACAGCCGGAGTGGATCCTTCCATTTTTACCTTCATCGGAAAAGCAAAAGTTTTTGACTCCCAGGATGATGCTGTTAATGGCATTCTGGGCGACACAGTGCAAAAAGGTGATATAGTGGTTATCCGTTACGAAGGGCCGAAAGGTGGTCCCGGGATGCAGGAGATGCTCTACCCTACCTCCTATCTGAAATCAATGCAACTCGATAAATATTGTGCGCTGATCACCGACGGACGGTTTTCGGGAGGAACTTCAGGATTGTCAATTGGACATGTTTCTCCGGAGGCCGCAGCAGGAGGAACTATCGCCCTGATTCAAAATAACGACAGCATAAAGATCGATATCACAAAAAGGTCAATCCACCTGATGATATCAGACGAAGAGCTGGAAAAACGAAGGAAAGCAGAAGAGGCAAAAGGAGACCAGGCCTACCGGCCGGCTCAACGCAACCGCCAAATTTCCAAAGCGCTTAAAGCCTATGCCTTGCTGGTTTCTTCCGCTGATAAAGGAGCGGTTCGATTAATCGATTAATTCAAATCATGCAATAAATCCAAAAGATATGTCAAAAAGTAAAATCACAGGTTCGCAAGCTGTTATTCTTTCCTTATTGGAAGAAGGAGTAGATACTATCTTCGGGTATCCCGGCGGTGCTATTATGCCGATATACGATGCCTTATATGATTATAACAAAAACGTGAAACATATTCTTGCACGGCATGAACAAGGTGCTATACATGCTGCCGACGGTTATGCACGGATCACCGGAAAACCCGGGATATGCTTTGCAACCTCCGGTCCGGGTGCAACAAACACCATTACCGGACTTGCCAATGCCATGCTCGACTCCATTCCGCTGATCTGTATTGTTGGTCAGGTGGTAAGTCCGTTGCTGGGTACCGACGCTTTTCAGGAATCAGATATTGTGAGTATATCCATACCAATTACCAAATGGAATTATCAGATTACTTCACCTGAGGAGATTCCGGCAACTATTGCGCAGGCCTTTTATATAGCAACTTCGGGACGGCCGGGTCCGGTTTTGATCGATATTACCAAGGATGCCCAGTTTGGTGAACTGGAATTCGAGTACAAAAAATGCAGCAAAATCAGGAGTTATGTGCCTGAACATCCGGTCAATCCCTTTAAAGTAAAAGAAGCAGCAGAAATAATTGATGCTGCCCAAAAACCTTTGTTACTCTTTGGAAATGGGGTGATCATTGGCCGTGCAGAAGAAGAGTTAAGACAGTTTGTGGAAAAAACAGGAATTCCTGCTGCCTGGACCCTGTTAGGGTTGTCAGCCCTCCCCTCCGACCACCCACTTAATGTTGGAATGCTCGGTATGCATGGAAACTATGGACCCAACCTGCTGACCAATGAAGCCGATGTCATTATTGCTGTCGGTATGCGCTTCGACGACCGGGTTACCGGAAAAGTTTCTGATTATGCCCCTCATGCAAAAATTATTCACCTGGAAATCGATCCTTCAGAAATCAATAAAATTATCAAGGCCGACGTGGCTGTTTTGGGAAATGTAAAAAAAACACTCCGCATGCTAACAGAGCAAGTTCTGCCCAAAACCCACGAGTCGTGGCTTGAACAGTTCAGAGCATGCGACCAAATTGAAAATGAAAAAATCATTAACAAAGACCTCTTCCCTGAAAAGCCGGGATTAACGGTTGGTGAAGCGATCCGCATTGCCGGGGATAAAACAAATCACGAGGCTATCCTTGTCACCGATGTAGGTCAACATCAAATGATTGCATCGCGTTATTTTAAATTCAAACACCCGCGGAGCAATGTTACCTCGGGGGGATTGGGTACTATGGGATTCGGATTACCCGCAGCAGTTGGTGCACAACTGGGGGCTCCCGACAGAACTGTTGTTGCAGTTATCGGTGACGGAGGTTTTCAAATGACGGTACAGGAACTGGGAACCATCGCCCAAAATAAACTGCCGGTTAAGATCATTGTGATGAATAACCATTTCCTGGGAATGGTGAGGCAGTGGCAACAGCTCTTTTTTGAAAAAAGATATTCATTTACCGAATTGCAAAACCCGGACTTCATCGCCATAGCAAAAGGTTTTGGAATTGAAGCTCATAAGGTGGAAGTGCGTGGTGAGCTGGAAAGTGGAATACAAAAAATGATAGACCATGACGGACCATACCTTTTGGAAGTAATTGTTGAGAAAGAAGATAATGTTTTTCCGATGGTCCCTGCCGGCGCTTCAGTTTCAGATGTCATGCTTGAACCTTAATCAGTTACGGATGACGAATGATCAATTACGAATGACGAACGAGGGATATACCTTTAAAAAATTAACAATTAGATATAAAAGGGATAAGGACACATTTTCAATTTATCCAGAATTCAATACAATCCATTAATTTTATTCTTATGAACCAGGAATATATAATTACGGTATTTTCGGAGAACCATATCGGGTTGCTCACACGAATTACCATCGTTTTCACCCGGCGAAAAATAAACATCGACAGTTTAACCGTATCAGAATCGGCTATTCAGGGAATATTTAAATTCACCATAGTGATTCGCACTACGGAGGAAGCTGTCAAAAAAATCGTTGGGCAGATTGAAAAACATATTGATGTTTTAAAAGCCTATTATCATACCAATGATGAAATGATATACCAGGAGATAGCCCTGTATAAAGTACCTACCCAGGCTCTTTATGAGAGTGACATCATTGAAAAATTAGTCCGGAACTCCGGTGCCCGTATTCTGGAAATAACCAGAGAGTACACCGTGATAGAAAAAACAGGTCATAAGGAGGAAACGCAGGCTTTATTTGAAGAGTTAAACCAGTTCAGGGTGATGCAATTCATTCGGTCCGGACGGGTGGCAATCAGTCGCGATCCCATTGAAAGGCTCTCCGAATTTCTGAGGGAGAGGGATGCTCAGATTGAAAGTACACATGAACAAAAATAATTGATAAATTTGCATGATACAAGTTACGTATACATTAACAACAATAATCAAATAATTATGGCAAAAATTGATTTTGGCGGAGTAACAGAAAATGTCGTTCTCCGGGAAGAGTTTTCAATGGAAAAAGCACACGAGGTACTAAAAAATGAAGTAATCGCCATCATTGGCTATGGCGTACAGGGTCCTGCCCAGGCATTGAACATGAAAGACAACGGTTTCAATGTTATTATTGGCCAGGCACCTGAGTTTAAGGAAGATTGGGACAAAGCGGTCCGCGATGGATTTGTTCCCGGGGAAACTCTTTTCCCTGTTGAAGAAGCTGTAAAAAAGGGAACCATTATTCAATATTTGGTTTCTGATGCCGCTCAACGGTTGTTATGGCCGAAAGTAGAACCCTGTTTGAAAGAGGGAGATGCTCTATATTTTTCCCACGGTTTTTCAATCACATATAAAGAACAAACCGGAGTCATTCCCCCGAAAAATATTGATGTTATTCTGGTAGCACCTAAAGGTTCAGGCGCCAGTGTACGTACCAATTTCCTGGCGGGTAATGGGATCAACTCGAGTTATGCTGTTTTCCAGGACTTCACCGGCAAGGCGAAGGAAAGAACCCTGGCATTGGGAATTGCTATTGGCTCGGGTTACCTGTTTCCAACCACTTTTGAAAATGAAGTATACTCTGATCTGACCGGTGAACGCGGTGTTTTAATGGGTGCATTAGCCGGGATTATTGAAGCTCAGTATCAAGTACTTCGCGACCACGGGCATAGTCCGTCTGAAGCCTTCAATGAAACGGTTGAGGAGCTTACACAAAGTCTGATCAGACTGGTTGATCAAAAAGGCATGGATTGGATGTATGCCAACTGCAGTGCTACAGCTCAGCGTGGTGCACTCGACTGGCGTCATAAATTCCGTGAAGCCACCCTCCCTGTATTTGACGATTTGTATAAAAGCGTAAAATCAGGTGCGGAAACAAAACGGGTACTGGATTCTACCAGTAGTGCTGATTATAAGAAAAGTTTGAATGCAGAACTAACGGAAATGCGTGAGTCTGAACTCTGGAAGGCTGGAGCAGCAGTCAGGAAACTGCGTCCGGGAAAATAATCTTTTCCTGGTTACCAGCAATTACTCCACAGTAACCGATTTGGCGAGGTTCCGGGGCTGGTCGACATGACAACCGCGTAAAACAGCAATGTGATATGCCAGCAGTTGTAATGGAATAACGGCCAGCAACGGTGCCAACGCCGGATGGGTTTCAGGAATTTCTATCTTATCATCTAAAAGCTCCTTTATGCCGGTATCGCCTTCGGTGATGATAGCAATCACATTCCCCTTACGGGCTTTTACCTCCTGAATATTGCTCACAATTTTCTCATACCAGGCATCTTGCGGGGCAATGACAATAACGGGCAGATTATTATCGACCAGAGCGATCGGACCATGTTTCATCTCCCCAGCAGCATAGCCTTCAGCATGGATATAAGAGATCTCCTTCAGTTTCAGGGCTCCTTCCAGGGCTACCGGGAAAAGATATCCCCGTCCCAGGTACAATGCATTTATTGCATCCAGGTACTTCAGTGCAACTACCTTGATCTGTTCACTTTTTTGAAGGATCAAATTTACCTTAGCCGGAATTTCTGCCAGTTCATGGACTAAAGTCTGGTATTCATCCTCCTGAATGGTACCCTTTGACCGCGCCAGTTTCAGGGCAATCAGAACAAATACAGTTACTTGTGCAGTGAAGGCTTTGGTAGATGCCACACCTATTTCAGAACCGGCATGGATAAAAACTCCCGCATCGGTTTCACGCGAAAGGGATGATCCAACAACGTTACAGATTCCCAGTGTGAGTACACCGTGTTCCCGTGCCAGTCGCAGAGCAGCAAGTGTATCGGCTGTCTCTCCACTCTGGCTGATCAGAAAAACCACATCGTTTTCTCCCAAAACAGGTTTCCGGTATCTGAATTCCGAAGCATATTCTACATCCACCGGAATACGGGCATATTCCTCAATCAGGTATTCAGCTATCAATGCCGCATGCCAGGAGGTGCCACAACCAATGATTACAATCCGGGAAGCATTTACAATCCGGGGATATACATGCATCAATCCGCCCAACACGATTTCCTGGTACTCTGGGTTCAAACGCCCTTTGAATGTTTGCTCAATGGTGTTAGGCTGCTCAAAAATCTCCTTGAGCATAAAATGTTCAAATGGTCCTTTGTCAAGCTCTCCCGACTCAATATTCAATGCCGACACCGTTAAGGAAACCGGGATGTTTTTGATGTTTTTCAGGGTAAATTGATCTTTTTGCAGCACAGCCATGTCCTGGTCGTTCAGGTACACTACATGTTGTGCCAGTCCTGCAATCGGAATGGAATCACTTGCCACGAAATATTCTCCGCTGCCGAGGCCGATCACGAGGGGACTTCCATTCCGGGCAACGATCAGTTTATCAGATTCGCGGGAGCAAATTACCGCAATTCCATAAGCCCCGGTCACTTTCGACAAAGCCAGCTGAACAGCTGTTTCGGCAGTAATTTCTTCTCCCTGGTTATAACAGTGCTCAATCAGGTTGACCAACACTTCAGTATCGGTTTCACTGGTAAACCTGTACCCTTGTGCAATCAAACCCTCTTTTAACTGCTGGAAATTTTCAATAATCCCATTATGAACAAGCGAGAAAATTTTCCCCATGGACTCCTGGGGATGAGCATTCACATCATTGGGTTCACCATGAGTTGCCCAACGGGTGTGGCCAATCCCAATTTTTCCGACGGGATGCTGCGACTGCATAAAATCTTCCAGCTCCAACACCTTCCCCATTTTCTTGAAGATCTCTGTTTTGCCGTTCAGTAAAGCAACACCGGCAGAGTCATACCCCCGGTATTCCAGTTTTTTTAATCCATCCATCAGTATGGGAAAGGCTTCCTTATCCCCGATATAACCTACTATGCCGCACATATCTGTTTTCTGTTATCTATTTATTGTTTCAGTAAATGGTGTGATCTTTGAAAAAGAGGGGTATACATTATCGGTCACTCCAGGGGTTATCCGGAAACCGTCAGGTGAAGGTGAGTTACATTCTTCATGCATTGAATCAGCTCATTACCCAGATCATCTTTGGTTTTCATGTGTACCTGAATCGCTTTAACTGTTTCATTTTTTTCGAATTCACCCCTCACCATGGCAAAATCAAGTTCACGTGCTCCGTTTTGGCCATCGATCCCGAATCCGGTCATTTTTGCCAGGGAAAACTCTTTTTTGGCATCTTCGTAGAGCAGCCGGTCGATTTCCAGCACACTCTCCTTCCATTTTCCCACAACGGAGATCACATCCTTGGCAGTAAATTCGTTTATATTTTTTCCGTAGAATTCTCCTAAGATATCTGCAGCCCAGGTCCATTCATAATTATAGTAATTATTGTGCAAAGCGAATAAGGCTGCGTTAACTTCTTCGAGGGTATTCATATTACCCGACTCCAATGATTTGAGTAAAATATCGAGAGCTTCAAACGGGCAGATCAATCCGGACAGGTCTACCCAATATCCTTTTCCAATGGAGGTATCAGGTTTCAATGCTTCGCGAATTTCGTCCTCCGACTCATATTGTTTTCCATGAAGCCTGGTTATCAATGAATTTCCAATGAATTTCCAGATAGCCATCTCATAGAGAATGATTCCTCTTTCGAGAGCCCGTTTTTCAATTTTCATTTTATCCAGCACATATTCACTGGCCTCATCACCTGCAGATTTTCTCAGGGTTAACAATTTGTTTCGGCCATTTAACATTTTTTGGATGGTATAGGGGCTCAGCAAATTGAAGTTAATCAGGTCGAGCAGGTTGGAGTCGGTCCGGTTATCCCGTTTGGGCCATTTTTGAGTATCCCGGATGGTGCCGATACTTTTCAGGTTAATTCCCGGGACGAGGACACTTTCATCGTTACATTCGATCAGGTATGAGAAAGGGAAATCGGCTGTATCGCAATGTTTGTAATGACGCCCCATCACCAGGGTGAAAGCGCCGATGCGGGAGGGCCATAACAGGTAAGAATCGCTGGTTGTTTTGGCGCCCCGCTCCATGATCCCCTGATGAATAGGTCCCAGTTTATATAAGTGATTGCTTTGGTTTGAACCACTTCCGGCATTTAAAAATGAATAGAGCCCTGCAATCAGGAGGGTAGATTTATGATGGGTTACCGTGTAAGGTCCGGCAAAAACAGAACAAGCCTCACCGTGGAATCCCTGAAAATTGGCAAAAAAAAGTGAATTCACAGCAGAATAATGCTTGTCGAGAATACACCCCTGCCCCACAAAACATTTCGAGAGCAATGTAGAATCCGTGATCCGGGAACCTGAACAAACAATGAAATCGTCCATGATGACACCCTCACCGATAATCACTGGAGCTTCACGGGTGCTGTTGATGCTGCCGTTTTTCAGTTTTTTAGCCCCGTCAATCGTTGTTACCGGCCCTGTTTTAACATTCAGAATTGTGTTGCAATTCAAAATTCTGGAATGGGAACCGATTGTTCCGGTATTGCTTTTCATCTTTTCAACATAATCGCCGATCATATTCTTCAGGGTGGTAACCACATCGGGGCGGTGACGATATAGTGCCAGCATGTATGCCACATGGGTAGAAAGATAATCATACATGGGAACCGACCTTCCTCCACCTTCATTAATCGCATCCACAACAACACCATTGCCAAAAGTGGTTTCTCCGTCAACAGCAAGAGTGGTTACATTATGAATAATTACCCCCTCACCAATTTTATAATTGGCTATGTAACTTCGCACATTATGGATAAGAGCATCTCTGCCTACTTCACAATTGTGTAACCAGGCATTGTATATTCCGGTATGAAATGTAATGCCTCCAACGAGGCTGACCGATTGCCGAAAACTGTTTAACCGGATGTGTCCGGTAAATTTTACATGCTCAATAAAATCCGGTGAAAAATCCGCTGATACTTTTACCAGGTTCCAGTCGGGCGAGGAACACCCCTGATAAACTAACTGTCCAATTTCCTCGTCACCTAACGACCGGTAAAAATTATTCTCTGTTGGTTGAGTCATACTATCTGTTTTTCATTTACAAATATAGGTGGAATCGGGTATCACGTCAAGTTTAAAAACCTAACATCAACATGAATAGCTCTACGATAAACCTAACAAATTATTGTTATTATATTAATATACAATGTTATATAAAACATGAAAACATATCGATTATTTTTATTCATAATAAAAAACTTTATAAAATCTTTTCTTTGGAAAATAACCGCATCGAATTCAGTGTCTGGTGGGGACTTTTTATTTATCTATTTATGATTTGATTCAGACAGCACATCCGGGTCAGACCAGCGGGTCGGTTTGTATGTCAGCAGAAAGGAAGTATTTGTTTTATATTTCCAGGAGATAGTTTACCAATCGGGTTTGATGTTGCAGTCTAAGTTTTTTCCGCAATCGCACGCGTGCAATTTCCACACTTTGTGGGGCAAGGTCGGTAAGTCCGGCAATTTCTTTACTGGTAAGTCCCAGTCGTAGAAACACACAAAGTTTTTCGTCTTTGGAAGTAAGTTTTGGGTGTTTAAGAAGTAATCGTTCTTGAAATCCGGGGTGTAGTTTTTCGAGTTGTATTTCCAGCATATTCCAGTCGAAAGGATCGACCGGAGTATTTTCCAGCTGGATCAGGATCTCTTCCACCATTTTGGGAGTAATTTTTGATTCATCCCCGAGCATGATTTTAAGTTGTTGGGAAAACCGGGAGATCAGTTCATTCTTTTGTGAAAGCTGGAGTAGAAAGGCGACCAGTTCGCGTTCTTTCATTTCCAGTTCCGATTTCAGTCTTTGCCGGTTTCTGTTTTCGAGTTCTTTTCCTGCCGACAGATCGTTGATGTGGACGAGTGCACCTTTCAGCCGGGTTATATCCTGCACGGAGGCTCTGATCCCGAGGTATCTTCCCTGGCGGTTGTAAACGCCGCGAATATTGGCTGCACACCACCGGAGCTGACGGGTACGGGTTAAAATCCGAAATTCCAGGGAAGGATTGGCCAAAAACTGATGAAGAGCCTGGGATAGAAATAGATCAAACTTTTCGCGGTCGGCTTGAAATACCAGCAATTCCGAAACAGATTGTGCTGAAATGATCTGATTTGCTGTAAATCCGGTCAAATCATAGGACGAAGGGGAGCAATACTTTATTTTCCCGGTCGGTTCAAACCACAACTCCCAGCCAAAAGTAAAATCAGCAATCAGCTGATAGAATTGCCGTTGTTCCTTTTCATTTTTTAATAGTTCCCGGATTTCCTGCAGTTCAAATTTCATATCGGAAATCTGCTGCTCCAGATCCATTAACCGGCTTTTCTCGTGGTCAGGTATATTGTTACTGCTCATCTCCGAAAATTAAAACAGACCAAATGTAAATATTCTGATGTACAAAAACAATTTCCTCTCCCCTAAGAAAAGAAAAACCCCGGAGTCATCACTCCGGGGAAAAAACCAAAAATCAACTAACCTTTAAACCGCCTGGCGACTTCGTCCCAGTTGATGATATTCCAGAACGCGTTTACATAATCCGGACGACGGTTTTGATAGTTCAGGTAGTAAGCGTGTTCCCACACATCTACTCCCAGAATGGGTAAACCCCGAACATCTGCCACATCCATTAAAGGATTATCCTGGTTGGGCGTCGACGAAACCACCAGCTTGTTTTCCTGAAGAACCAACCATGCCCAACCCGATCCAAACCGCGTTAAAGCAGCCTGAACAAACACTTCACGGAATTTTTCCAACGAACCAAATGATTCATTTATAGCTTCAAGTAATTCACCTTCGGGAGAGGGAGAACCTCCCGGAGCCATCACTTCCCAATATAAATTGTGATTGTAATACCCGCCTCCATTATTCCTTACTGCAGCAGACTGCCCGGAAATATTTTTCAGAATTTCTTCAATTCCCTTGCCTTCCAAAACAGTGCCTGCAACTGCCTGATTCAAATTGTTCGTGTAACCAGCATGATGCTTAGTGTGATGAAGCTCCATCGTACGCGCATCAATGTAAGGCTCTAAAGCCGTGTAACTGTAACTTAATTTTGATAATTCAAATGCCATATCTTTATTCTTTTTAATTATACGCTAAATAAATAAGCAAATATAGTAATCTATTTAAGAGTAAAACATATTAATATCTTAATTGTTCAGCCAGATGAACTATTTTTTTATTTGCGAAACGAAGAAAAGGATTACGTATGACGAATGGGGAGTGAGGCAGCGGCTTTTAAGAATACGGCAATCATGCGGTAAAAAATGATCAAGAAGTTTTACTTGTTTTCCATTGGTTGGGTTAAATACCTGATTGAGTTCAAAATCAGTTTCCGGTATTCAGCAGATTCAAAAGAATGGAAGTCATGGCCAGGCTGGAGGTATATTATAGTAGAATGATTGAACCGGTTTTCCCATCCGATAACCGGGGTGCTTTCGGGATGCTTGGTTTGCAGCAAGGGTTTAACACCATCTAAAACCCGGAAGTTCCCATATACTTCATCAAACAATCTGAAATGATTCAATCCTTTCGTAACCGGATGCCGGGAATGGGTCACTTCGATATCCACCCAGACATCGTGCCGGTAAGAAGATAACTGTTCTGCAGGAATACCCGGGCTTTTTTCCATATACTTTCCGCCAATGATTTGTTCAAAATCCGGCCAATTCTGATAAGAAACCAGTGCATGATGCAAAAACAGGAAAGGCTTTCCTTCTTTAGTCAAGTCCATATATGCTTGTTTTTCCCTGGCTGACACCTCTTGCCACATATCATAAAAAACAAAAGCATCAAATTTTTCTCCTGTTCCTTCAGCTAATTTCCGGTTTGCCTCAGGTTGTGCATGATGTTCATATTCCACTCCTTCCAGGGAATCAAAGAGCTGAAAAAACTGAAGGGTATCATATGCATGGCCGCCTGTGATCAGCATCACTTTTACAGGTTGTCCATTCAACAAACTGGCAAATAGCATGGTAGCTGTGATCGTCAGAATATATTTCATGATCGTTTTACAATTGTTTATCTGGTAAAATTATAATTTTAATTTAAAGACTGTTTTAAATTTATCCATTTATTCTTATCAGGATATTGCTTGGAACACACCAGTGCCACACTGCTTTTACGGGCAGCGATTGAGGCAATACCCGGGTGGCACCTGTTTTGGGCACTCAGCTTCAGCTTTTTTTTACGGGGATACATCCTGTTCCTCAACGGAGTCCTGCTCGTCCAAAAAAAAAGAATCCCGTCCTGCACCGGCCGTTATTTTTTGTATTTTTGAATTCTAATAGATATCAGTTCATGAAACGACCATGACGATTCATGACACAAGCAAGTATAGTTAAAATTATGGGAGTTCCATCGAAATGAGCTTGCGAATTCTTTCGAAATGCGTAAGCATTCTATCGAATACCGCTTAAATAAACACTAATAATGAGGTAAATACCTTTAAAATAAACGATTAATTTTAATGAGATGAAATCAAGAACCAAGTATTATCTGTTCGCTATTTTTACAGTTTTTCTTCTTTTCACCTTTTCAGGGTGTCATCTGCTCTTTCCCGAAGATGATGAACCGGAGCCTGAGTATCTGATCAGTTATGAAATGGTACGTTCGGTAGGATTGGATTTCATCAAATCATTATTGAATAACCAGACAGATCAGTATCCGGGGATATCCGTGATTAACGACCAGGTTAAAAATGGCATTATTGTTTACAAAATTACCTATAAGACCACTTTTCAGGGAGATCCAGTGGTTGCATCCGGGCTGGTATCTGTGCCCACCGGCGAAGGGCAGTTTCCTGTCATGAGTTACCAAAATGGGACAAACACCCTGCATCGCAATGCTCCTTCTGCAAATCCAAATTACGAATTATACCTTTTACTGGAGGCAGTTGCTGCCACCGGCATGATTGTATCGATTCCTGACTATCTGGGATTTGGTGCCTCTGAGCACATGTTTCATCCCTACTTGCATAAAGAATCTACTGTTCAGTCGGTTATTGACATGTTACGGGCGCTGAAGGAGTTGGCAGAAATGCGGAATATATCCACTAACGGGGATTTGTATCTCACGGGTTATTCACAGGGAGGATGGGCAACGATGCAGTTACACAAGGCCATTGAGTCGGACTATTCTGATGAGTTCAATCTGCAGGCCAGTGTTCCCTGTGCCGGTCCGCATGATCTGACCTATATCAATGATCACATCCGGAACAGTGAAACCTACCCGATGCCCTATTTTGCAGCCTATTTGTTCAATAGCTTCATTAATCTGGGGGCTATAAATACCCCTGTGGAAGATGTGTTTTCCACAGACTATGCTTCCCTTGTTTCCACTTTGTTTGATGGATCCAGCTCAGGGCAGGAGATCAATGATTTATTGACTCCCTTTCCCGGAGAATTATTTACTGAGAATTACCGTCAGAACTACGCCTCTGACCCTATATTCACATCTCTGAAAAGTGCGTTGGGTGAAAACAGCATAAAAGGCTGGAAGACTTCTGTACCAACCCGGGTTGTGCACGGAACAAATGATCAGTTGGTGCCTTTTCAGGTTTCGGAGAATATCGTTCAGGAGTTTCATGAGGCAGGTTCCGGGGAGGTTACCCTTATCCCTTTGGCCGGTTTGGATCACGGAGAAGGAATTATTCCTGCGGGATTATTGGCGGTTCAATGGTTCTTAGAACTATCCGAATAATTCTTTTTGTTCCCTGAAACGATCTACTATTTTTTTCAATCGTTTGTTTTTTAATGCCTTAGGATAAACATCATAAAGATAGTTTAGTTGAACAAAATCCTGGTTCATGGCATCAGTCAGCATGTTTAAAGCATCCTTTTCCTGATGATTTTCGAGCAGGAGACTAACCATTCTATATTTCAGACGAGGGTCGTTACATGTATTCAACCCATTTTTCAATACGGTTATGGCACGACTAACATCTTTTTGTTCACAGAGCAGTTCCACCCATGTCAGCCAAATTTCCGGGTTGTCGGCTTCAATTCCGGCAGCTTCGGATAATGCTTTATTTGCCAACACGGGATGTTCCTGTTCTTTGTAGACTTTCGCCAGGGTCATCAGGTACTCCGGATTTAACGAATCAATTTTGATTGCTTTTTTTATGTACTGAACACTTTTAGTCAGCTTTTTTTCCACCCAGTTTACCAGTCCTAACCCGAACCAGGCCGCATCATTGTCTACATTTAGTTTTATTGCCTTCCGATAATAAAACGTAGCCTTATCATGTTCATCCAGGTTCAGATAGCACTCACCGATATAGCTCCAGGCATCGTCGTTTTCAGGATCAAATTCAAGGTAATCGTTATACCTTTCAATGGCTTCCCTGAATTTTCCGGCATTTGCAAAAGCATTCCCAATATTAAAGAGAGACTGGTCGAAATCTTCATTTAAAGCCAGGGCAAATTCATACGCCTCAATTGCTTTTTCATAGTTTCCGGCTTTATTGTAGGAGATACCCAGATTAAACCAGATAGAAAAGTTAAACGGGTCAATATCCAGGTAGCGGTTGTAATATTCTATACTTTTTTGAAAATCACCGCTCTGATCGCTGTAAAATCCCAGATCGTACAATGCCTGTTCGTTTTCGGGATTGATTAGGAGTGATTGTTCAAAGTGCTCGACAGCCTTTTTAATATCTCCGGACTGTACAAAAGCATTAGCCATGTGATAAAGGATATCATCCTTTTCTTCTCCGGCATATTTTAACGCTTTTCTGAATGACCTTTCCGCATTTTTAGTTTCCCCGGTCAACAGCCATGCGGTCCCCTTCATGAGGTGCACATCAGGATTAGTAAGTTCCACTTTTTCTGCCATTTCCAGGTATTTCAGGGCATATTGATATTTCCCTTTACTGATGAGTACCTGAGCGTATTTTAACTGCAGAGGAACGGCTCCCGGGTGTATTTGTATTCCCTGGCGGGCAGCTATTTCAGAGCCATTGATATCTCCTTCATCCAACAGTTGTTCTACGATTCTTTCAAACTCGGAAACATCAAAATAGCTTTTTCGACCGAGGGCAAGCGACCGTTTAAAACGATTCAACATCTCTCCGATGTTCTCCTCATTTTCAAAATAATCTCGTTCTTCTTTACTCATTTGCTGTACTAAAATGAATCTGCGAAATTAACAAATCACAGCGAATAAAGAAATACACCTTCTCAGATGTGTTGTTCCCTTAACAAATCGTTCACTGTCTTCACCGGATTAAATGTTTCCATCGGGACTTCCACAAACAGGGTATTCCAGTTGCTCATTGCCCCGTTCCATAATCCCGGCAGTTCCAGCGCTTTTAATTCACGTCCGTCTTTTGATTTTTTTGAGATAAATCCTGTTTGCGGATCGATAAATTGGGTCAGGTCATACTTTTCCCCCTTGTAGTTTTTCACTGCGCACACCAGGTCGACCGGGTTAAAGTGGGTGGCATGTTTTACAATTTCTTGTTGTTGGATACTACCGGGATCCACCTGTGAGCTTTCCACAATTTGCAGGGAGACTGTTCCTTGTGGATCCAGGCACCAAAATGGTCCTCCGCCGGGTTCGCCTTCATTCTTCACCATTCCGCACACACGCAGGGGACGGTTGAATTTTTCTTTTAAATAGTAAAAAAGTTCCTCCTTTGCTGTATAATATAAATTCCCGGGAGGCTTAACGTTTAATGCGTTTTCCAAAAAATTGGCTGCTTCGGCCAATAGTCCACTTTCGATACTGGCAGGATAGCGCTCATTTAAAATTTTTTGGTACCTGAAAATTTTTTCCTGGTATTTAAGCAGAACTCCGGCCAATGCTTTTTTATAATCTATTGTTACCTGTTTGGAATGGTCAGGAACAACATTGTCTATATTTTTAATGAACAGGACATCCCCATCGAGATCGTTCAGGTTTTCAATCAAGGCCCCATGTCCGCCAGGACGGAAAAGGATTTGTCCATCAGCTTCACGAAAGGGATTGTTATCTGCATCAACGGCAATGGTATCCGTTGCTGGCTTTTGCACACTAAAAGTCACATCAAATGTAACCTGGTATCTGTTTTCATAATCCCTTTTTATATTTGAAAGAAGGTTTTCGAACCGGGATTGATGTTCAGGGGAGACAGTAAAATGAAGGCGCACGTTGTTGGAATTATCTTTTGAATAGCTGACCCCTTCGGCCAGGTGCTCCTCAAAGGGTGTACGGTCTTTATCGGGGTAACGGTGAAACTTCAGCAATCCTTTGGGCAGGTATCCATAATTTAATCCTTTTTCGTTTAGTAAGTAGTCAATCCACTGTGTACAATTAATATCCTTCTGGTTACCGCCAATAACAGCTGCCAGGTCAGAATAAAAAGCAAATTTTTTCTTATGGATCAAAAAGTATCTGGCAGCGGCATTTTCTGCGAGCACCAGATCCGGATTATCCGATTGCCGGCACTCCTCCAGTGCTTCGAACAGAGATTTGAACATCCGGCTTGCAGCTCCAGATGCAGGAACAAACTTAACCGGAGTCAGTCCATTCTCAACATGCGTGTTGAATCGTTCACTATTTCCCTGAACTTCCTGACTATCCAGTCTGATTATTCCATGACCAACTGTAGCAGCATCGATCAGTTTTATATAAGGAAACCCATTTCTAAAGCTTTCCAGCTGTTCCTTTACACGATCCAGCTTACTGCCACGTTGTTTGATTTGAATTATATCTGTTGAAGTGACCATACTGATTTTCTTTTAGCACTTCTAAAAGTAAAAATAAGTTTTGATTTCGAGCCCATTTACCGGTTTTGATTTTTTAAAGTTTTCAATTATTTTTTAACAGGCGGTGAACTTTCCGTAGTTTTGCATCAGGAAATAAATAGATGGAACAGCTAATTTTTTCATGGGGGCATGCCAGGCGGTACAATGATTTTCCTACCTGGTTCAGGAAATATTTTTCAGAGCGTGTACAAAAGGTATCGGTCGATGCAGGGTTCACCTGTCCCAACCGGGATGGCACGAAAGGTCGTGGAGGCTGTAGCTATTGTAATAATACGACTTTCAAACCGGCCTACTGTAACCTGGAAAATTCGGTCACTGAACAGTTGAGGAAAGGGATTCAGTTTTTTGAAAGAAAATACAGTTCCATGCGTTTCCTCGCCTATTTTCAGGCTTATACCAGCACGTGGGCTCCACTGGAGGATTTAATTCCGATTTACGAAGAAGCGCTAAAACACCCCAAAATAGCAGGATTGGTTATTTCTACCCGGCCCGATGCTGTAAACGATGAACTGCTTGACTATCTGGCTCAATTAAGTAAGAGAGTTTATGTTATGGTGGAGTTTGGGCTTGAATCACACCTGAACCACACGTTGGAACAGGTGAACAGGGGCCATACATTTGAAGAATCGGTTCAGGCGCTGAATGCTACTGCGCATCGCGGAATTTTTAACTGCGCACACCTGATTCTCGGTCTGCCCGGAGAAAACCGAAATGACTGGCTGGAGCAATCCCGTGTTATTTCCAAACTGCCTGTGAATAACCTCAAATTGCATCAGTTACAAATCCACAAAAACACCCTGATGGAAAAACAATACCGGAATAATCCCGGCCGGTTCCACCTGTTTACTGCCGAAGAGTATATAGAACTGGTCATCGATTACCTGGAACTGCTAAATCCAAAAATCATTGTTGAACGATTTATAAGCCAGGCACCCCCTGAATTATTGGTAGCTCCCCGCTGGGGACTGAAAAATTTTGAATTTGTTGACCGAATCGAAAAACGAATGAGGGAAAGAAACACCTGGCAGGGGAAATTTTTTCCGTAATATTCCCTTTTAGCTTACATTTAAAAGCTTACTGACGTCTCCTAAACATGAACTTTTGAATAAAAATTCGGTTTATACATTTTTTTTTCACTTACCAGCCTATTTATAAACCAGCTAATTAAAGAATAAAACAAACCCAGGTTAACACTTATTAATAATTTTTTAATATTATTATACAATGAAAGTGATTTTATGCTATATTAGCAGTGTTTTAAGTCAATGTTAATTGAACGTTATTTGAACCACTACCTTTTCTCTGTTAAACCAATATTTAACATGTCTAACTAAACTATGAACAATCGGGTTATCACCACCAGAGGTAACCCGTTTTTTTTTAGTTAAAATTCTGACTTCCTTTCCGGTAAAATTTCAATTTTAGAACTACAACTTCTATGGTTCAAAACCGGTCAGTCGTTTGATGCCCTCAATTCTTTAATTTACATTTATTAACACATATTGATTTGTACGTAATTGCTTAAAGCGTAATTTCGGGAGGATCATTTGAGGAAACAGTCTTGTACTGTTTCAGCTCAAAAACAATAGGAGTACCGATTCATACTGAAAATTCAGCTTATGAAGCAAATAAATAAAATCCTTATAGCCAACCGTGGTGAAATAGCCATTCGGATTATGCGTACCTGCAGGGAGATGGATATTCTTTCCGTGGCAGTTTTTTCTGAAGCAGATCGGACATCGCTGCATGTGAGGTATGCCGATGAAGCCTATTATATTGGGAAAGCTCCTTCTGCTGAAAGCTATCTGAATATGGAAAAGATCATTGAAGTTGCCCACACCTGTCATGCTGATGCCATTCATCCCGGGTATGGTTTTCTTTCCGAGAATGCGTCATTTGCAGCAAGGTGTCAGGCAGAAGGTATTCTATTCATTGGTCCTTCAGCTGAGGTAATTGACAGGATGGGAGACAAGATCAAAGCCCGTGAAGTGATGAGTAAGGCTGGTATTCCTGTTGTCCCCGGAACGGCGGGAAGCATCAGCACTGAGGGAGAAGCATTACAGGCCATTGGTGAGATTGGTTTTCCGGTGATCATCAAGGCATCTTCAGGTGGCGGAGGGAAAGGAATGCGCCTGGTTCATGAAGAAACAGAGATCCTTCCGGCTTTTCGTTCGGCTCAATCAGAAGCAATGGAAGCATTTGGAAACAGTGCTGTTTACATAGAGAAATACATTTCATCGCCACATCACATAGAATTTCAAATACTTAGCGATAATCACGGTCATACGGTACATCTCTTTGAACGGGAGTGTTCCATCCAGCGCCGGCATCAGAAGATAATAGAAGAGACCCCATCGCCTCAGTTAACCCCTGCACTCAGGGAAGAGATGGGGAATGTAGCTGTTGCCGCTGCACGTGCAGTGAAGTACACCGGAGCCGGAACCATTGAGTTTCTGGTCGACAGCAACCGGAAGTACTATTTCCTGGAAATGAACACACGATTACAGGTAGAGCACCCTATCACAGAGCGCGTTACAGGAGTAGATATCGTAAAACAACAAATTAAAATTGCAGAAGGAATGGAGCTGGAATTCCAACAGGATCAATTGGCTATCCGGGGTCATTCCATAGAATGCCGGATCTATGCCGAGGATCCGGATAACAACTTTATGCCCTGTGCCGGGAAAATATATAAAATTACGGAACCATTAGGTCTGGGAGTCAGAACCGACGGGTATGTATACGAAGGGTATGAAATCCCCATACACTATGACCCCATGATCTCAAAACTTGTCATTTGGGGAGCCACCAGGGATGAATCTATCCGCAGGATGAGAAGAGCCCTGTATGAATACAAAATTACAGGAGTAAAAACTTCCATCAAGTTGCTGGAACGGATCATGAATCAACCCGGTTTTATTGCCGGGAAATATGACACTCACTTCATCAAAAACAACCAGGAACAGTTGTTTCGGAACGATGAGCCGGATGATTGCGACGATATGGTTTTTATTGCTGCCTATATCGATTATTTGTCGAAATTATCCCAATATCAGGATAACCACAAGGAGTTTGTTCCGGCACAGAGCCTATGGAAAAAGATCCCGTATATCCATCATTTTTAAAAAATCAGTATGCCGGTAGAAATCAAAATAAATAACCGTACAGCCTGGGTAAATCTTCGGAACCAGAATGGGAACCTGCTGGAAGTAGAGGTCGATGGCAAAATTTACCAGGTGGATCTGTTCCATACATCCGGAGGTACCTTTTCCATCATTGAAAATGGTCATTCATATAACATAGAACTTGTTCCGCAAAAGCAGCCCAAAAAATACACTGCCTATACACTTTACAAATCGTATGAGGTGGAGGTTATTGATGCGGAGACACGTTATCTCATCAATCGGGGTTCAAATGGAACAATGAGCAGTGAAAAAACAATTACTTCTCCCATGCCGGGAAAAATAATAAAACTTCTGGTGCAGGAAGGAGATTTAGTAAAAAAAGGGGAACCGGTGATTATCATTGCTGCAATGAAAATGGAAAGTGTATATCAGGCGCCGGTTGACGGGGTGATAAGAAAGATCAATGTTAAAGAAGGCGACACAATTGAGGGAAACCAGGTTCTCATCGAAATCGAATAAACCAACGGTTATGGAATTAGATAAAAAATACAGTCAGCTTGTGGAACTCAATAAACAGGCTGAGTTGGGAGGGGGAAAAGAGCGGATTGAAAAGCAGCACAGTGTCGGGAAGAAAACTGCCCGTGAACGTATTCTTCAGTTGTTGGACCCGGGGACTTTCCGTGAGATTGACAAGCTGGTTACGCACAGGAGTTTTGATTTTGGCATGCAGGATAAAAAATATTTGGGGGATGGGGTAATAACCGGCTACGGGAAAATACACAACAGACTGGTTTATTTGTTCGCGCAGGATTTTACTGTATTTGGAGGATCATTAAGTCGGGCCAATGCCGACAAGATTGTAAAAATTCAGAAGATGGCTCTTCAGATGGGAGCTCCTGTAATTGGTCTGAACGATTCAGGAGGAGCACGCATTCAGGAAGGAGTAGAAAGTCTTGCGGGTTACGCTGATATTTTCTACAATAATGTAATCTCTTCAGGAGTCATTCCTCAAATATCGGCTATCCTGGGGCCCTGTGCGGGGGGAGCAGTTTACTCCCCGGCCCTAACCGATTTTATCTTCATGGTCAACAACAACAGTCACATGTTTGTTACCGGCCCTGATGTCATCAAAACGGTTACTCATGAAGAAGTAACCAAAGAGGCGTTGGGAGGAGCAATCACGCACAGCACCAAAAGTGGCCTGGCCCACTTTACCGGTAACGATGAGGAGCAAACCCTGATGATGATTCGTGAGTTGATGAGCTTCCTTCCGTCAAACAACATGGAAGATCCACCGGTAAAAACCACCATAGATCCACCAGATCGTATGGAAGAAAGTCTGCAGGAACTGGTGCCTGCCGATCCAAACAAGCCATACGACATGCACGAAATCATTGATCAGGTAATAGACAATAAACATTTTCTGGAGGTTCAGCCTGAGTATGCCAAAAATATCATTTGCGGTTTTGCCCGGTTCCATGGGCAGCCAGTGGGGATAGTCGCCAACCAACCCAACCACCTGGCCGGGGTACTCGACATCAACTCTTCAACAAAAGCAGCAAGATTCGTCCGGTTTTGTGATGCGTTTAATCTGCCGCTCATTACCTTTGTGGATGTTCCCGGATTCTTACCCGGAACAGCACAGGAATACGGTGGAATTATCAAACACGGAGCCAAGTTACTGTTTGCCTTTTCTGAAGCCACGGTTGCAAAAATTACGATCATCATCCGCAAAGCTTATGGCGGGGCTTATGATGTCATGTCAAGTAAACATATCGGAGCCGATGTAAATTTTGCCTACCCCACAGCCGAGATTGCCGTTATGGGCCCCGAAGGCGCCATAAATATTTTACTTAAAGATAAAATTACAGCCGAAGAGAAAATAACGGCGGTAAATGAGTACCGTGAAAAATTTGCTAATCCTTACAAAGCAGCTGCACTGGGTTATATCGATGAGATCATCCAGCCCCGGGATACCCGGCGAAAAATCATGGATGCACTGGAGATGACTCGTAATAAACGAAAATCAAATCCCCCCAGGAAACACGGGAACATTCCACTGTAACAACAGATGTCCGGGTGCTATCAGGGAATTACATTGCGATCGGGCCTGTAGCATGGCACCTTTTTATTGATCTCTCTGCCGTTCAATACTGTTTCATACAACCGGAGATAATTTTTAGCCATCTCTTTTGAATTGAATTTGTCAACTACGTATTCATGGCATAGTCGGCGATTGTAGCTGTCAAGCGAGGAGAATGCATTCGTCAGATCTTGCATGGAACCAGAGAGGTATCCGGTTTCATCTGTGATAATTTCAGGCAACGAGCCATACCTAGTTCCCAGCACCGGACAACCAAAATAGAGGCTTTCAATCATTGCCAGGCCGAATGGTTCATGCCAAAGAACCGGAAAGATAAGCCCCCTGGAGCTTTTCAGCAACCTGCATTTCTCCTCGCCTCCAACCATGCCGTAAAAAGTGGCCCATTTTGACCAGGTGATGCGCAGGCCCATTTTTACATTGATGCGGGTACCACCCAGTATTTTAATCTCAGTGCTGTTGACTGCTGCCATGCGGATAGCCCCACGTACATTCTTCACTCGCCAGGCAGCTTTTCCCAAAAAATGGACGTATTGATCATGTTTGCACAATTCCGGCATGCCATAATCGTCCCAGTCTAAACCATTCCAGACATAAGCATCAGCCCCATAACGAAATGCATGGTTTTTCGAAACAAAATTTGTAGTTCGAAAAAAAGAGGTGCCGGCCGGCAGGTTTCCATGAATGGAAACCAAAAAAGGATATGGAACCGGCTCTTCAGGCTGAAAATGAAAATTCACCAGGTCTGTATTTTCAGGTATTTGCCGGCTTATGGGCCGTTGTTTATCCAGCGTTTTTACGTTGGCAAACGGACAGACAGAACCGGATTTTACCAGATAAGTCACCTGATGGCCCATTTTTACGAATTCTTTTCCCAGATACCAGATAACCCGTTCGATTCCACCGTATTTCGAGACGGGAAGGCGACTGTCGTGTACAATGACGATGTTCATCTTTTCCATTTGGATGCAAAAATGGTTATCCGCAACAAAATTAACGTTTGATATGAAACAAACAGGTAATGACAAACAAAAAAGAGAGGATTAAAATTTTAAAAGGCCGGTGTTGACCCGCCGGAAAAATCCTAGCTGATATAAAAATCAGTTTTCGTCAAACAGACACGCTGTCAATATACGTAATTATATGGAAAAATTATGCTCAAATATTCCGGATTTGTTTGAAAAATAATTAATTATTGTTATTTTTGCGCCCTCAAATTTTTTTAATTGTTTCATTAAATATTAGATGTTTATGTTGAATCAGTACGAAACCGTTTTCATTTGTACTCCCGTTTTATCTGAGCCACAGGTAAAGGAAACGGTAAAAAAATTCAGGAGCATCATCACCGATAATGGAGGAGAGATGATCCATGAAGAAGAATGGGGAATGAAAAAACTGGCTTACCCCATTCAAAAGAAGTCTACAGGTTTTTATAACCTCTTTGAACTTAAAGCCCAACCCGAGTTCATTAAAAAGCTGGAAACAGAATTCCGGCGCGATGAGCGGGTTATCCGGTTTTTAGTGGTTAAGCTCGACAAGCATGCTGTTGAGTATAGTGAGAAAAGGAAAAGATTACAAAAAGAAAAATCAGAAAAGGAGGCATAATCCATGGCACAAAATTCAAGTGAAATCAGATATCTGACCCCGCCATCGGTAGAGATTAAGAAGAAGAAGTATTGCCGGTTTAAGAAAAACGGGATTAAATATGTCGACTACAAAGATCCTGAGTTTCTGAAAAGGTTTTTAAATGAACAGGGGAAAATCCTACCCCGTCGGCTTACCGGGACATCCTTAAAGTATCAGCGAAAAATTGGGAAGGCAGTTAAACGTGCCCGTCAAATTGCGCTGCTGCCTTTTGTTACCGATATGATGAAATAGAGGAGGACTGAACAACCATGAAATGAGCTTGCAAATTTTATCGGGCACTGTTAGATAAACGATAATAAAAAGCAGGTAAAATAATGAACAAAAGCAGGCATATCTGTTTCATGGGAGTTCCAATTGAATCCTTTAAAAATTAACAATTATAATAAGATGCAATGGAAATTATATTGATACAAGATGTAGAGCGGTTGGGAAGTAAAGACGATATCCTGACTGTAAAAGATGGGTTTGCGCGCAATTATTTAATTCCGCAGAAAAAAGCCATAGCAGCTACCCCATCAGCTAAAAAGGTAATGGCAGAAAATGTAAGACAACGTGCTCACAAAGAAGCCCGTTTAAGAGAGGAAGCGCAGAAAATTGCTGAAAAGCTGATCAACAAGAAGGTAAAAATTGGTGCAAAAGTCAGTTCCGCCGGTAAGATTTTTGGTTCTGTGAATACCATACAGGTTGCAGAAGCCATCAACAAAAAAGGATTTGAAATTGATCGCAAACAAATTACTCTGCCAGAAGACAGTATCAAAGAGATTGGTACATATACGGCAAAAATTAAGCTATTCAAGGATGTAGTGGTAGATCTCGAATTTGATGTTGTAGGAGAATAACACACTGCAATAATTTATAACAGGGGCTGTCTCATAACCGGAACAGCCTCTTTTTTTTTGTGATGTACGCGAACCCGGAATTTTTCTGGAGAAGGGCTTAAAAAGAGCAAACAAATGGTTGTCGGCAGTGCAGTCATCATCCCTTTGCTGCCACCGATTCAATTTCTATGAGCACCCCCAAAGGCAGTTCTTTAACGGCAAATGCCGCGCGGGCTGGCGGATTTTTCGGATAAAACTGTCCGTATACTTCATTCATTTCTTTAAAGTTTTTCATGTCGGACAGGTAGCAGGTTGACTTCACCACATCGGTGAAGGTATAGCCCGCCTGTTCCAGGATAGCCCCTATATTCTTCATCACCTGCATGGTTTGGGACTGAATAGAATCTCCCACAACCTTCATGGTTTCCGGGTCGAGGGGAACCTGTCCGGAAATGTAAAGCGTTCCGTTCACTTCAACGGCCTGGCTGTATGGGCCAATTGCTGCGGGGGCTTTCCCTGTCGAGATAATTTGTTTCATTGCTGATGGTTTTAAAAATTATCGTAATGGCTTTGTCTTTTTTGCAATTTCAGGTCTCTCAACATGGAAGACCTGGCATTGATGGTAAAACTATAGCTTTTCATATACCCGAAAGGAACAAAATTGAAAGCCATGGACCAGCAATGCAAATCGCGGTTAACATTGAATGTGGTGAAAGAAAACTCCCCGGCCATGATGTCATAATTGGTGTTCATACTGAGTTGCCACTTATCGGTCAGGTTCAGGTTTCCGCGGAAGCCAACTGTTTGAGAATACCTCCCCTTATCGGAGGGACGACGGGGACCGGTATAATTAAAACTGTAATCAAATCCAAAATCCCAGGGGATATTAAAATCGACATACTGTTCATATTCACCTGGCATTAAATGCTGGTTGTCAATCATCTCTTTATTTTTGGTTGACTGTTCCTTCCCTTTTTTGGAACTAAAATTCAGTCCGAAAGAGAGGTTTGCACGAGTGAGTCGCCCCAGTTTTCCCAGTCCTGATTTTTCATTCCACACATATTTATGGATTTTTGTTCCCTCTTCGTTTGTCATGTAGGGGTCCAGAACCCCGCCCATATTAATGCTAATCCCTGCAACGGTAGTGCGAGCCATTATATTTACCGGTGCCAGATTCAATGAATCGGCAATCAGGTTATAAGACGTTCCAAAGCTCAGGTTATCAATAATTTTTACTTTACGAAATTTTTGTCCTTCATCGGTTTGTGTAGTATCCTGGGTATCGATCATTTTGGCCTCCAGGTTATTATTTACCGATAAGGAGATTGCTCCGGATGCTCCTCTTCCGGGAGAACCCCCATAAACACCTCCGTCGTTAACATCATAATACCGGACATTCCCCAGCGTATCGATCTGTACTTCTTGCCAGTATCCAAACCGTTCTGCGCCAAAATCAGGCCGGTAGCTAAAGCTGAGTGACGGAGACATTTTATGCCGGATGCCCTTTATTTTCGAATTAGGGTTAGCCGGAAGAAACATCCCGTAAATATTGGTGGATGCACTCAAACTATAGGAATAATCATACACCCTGTTAAACCCGTAGGTAGTGTCCGTCTTTATATGAGACGACCTGCCAAACCGATCATAAAACAGCTCGTCTTCATGATAGGAGTAGTTATATTTTTTGGTATACCATTTTTCATTGTAGCTGAAACCCGGACTAAAATTGATATGATTCAGCAAATTAAAATTGGGCAATGAAATGGGAATATTGTGTCTGATTCCATTTTTCCAGTCGCGAAAGAATGATTTTTCTAAAATTTCTGATTCGTGAGCAGTAATTGAATTTCTCAGGTTTCCGGTATAATTTAGTCCGAATTTTTCATACCATTTCAGGGATCCACGGCGCACCTTTGCCCTGAACGGGTATACTTTAGCCATACTGAATGTCAACTCAGGCATGGAAAGTGTGAGGGATGAATCGGTTGAATTCTGAGAATGTCTCAGGTTAACCGATAAGTTATAAGGAGTATTTTCAAATTTTCTGGAGTAAGAGATACTGGATGATTTTTGGGTTCTGAGGTAGCTCTCTGCTGTATTAATTCCGGCAAAAGCATTTTGCTTATCGTAACCGCTGGTAGAGAAATTAACACTGGCTGAAAATGTCTGATTCGGGTTTGCCTTGGCATCCTGACTGTGGCTCCAGGTAACAGCAAACTGAGGTGACCGGGTATAGGTATCTAAACCCCTTTCTCCATAAACGTTTAAATTGTAACGGAAGTCAAATCCTCCGTTAAACTTATAACGTTTCCTGTAATTGGTATGCAATTTACTTCCCCATGACCCCTTGGAATAGATGTCGCCCTGTAGGGCAAGGTCAAAATATTCGTTTGCAGCCCAGTAATACCCTCCATCACGCAAATAGAACCCCCGGTTGTTCTCCTCTCCATACGTCGGAATAATGAGTCCTGAGGAGTAGGTGGGCGTATTCGGGAAATAACCAAATGGAAGTATGGGAAAATAAATAGGAAAATCTTCCAGTACCATGTAGGCAGGTCCGGTTATAATTTTGTTGTTGGAGATCACTTTAGCTTTCGTCAGATGAAGGTAAAAATGAGGATGATCTGCATCACAGGTGGTATATTTTCCATCTTTGAGCACAAAAGCATCTGTTGTAATTTTTTTTGTACGGTGACTATGGACAAATCCCTCCCCCTGCTTGGTGACTACATCCATAATGATCCCTTTTTCAGTCTCAAAATTATAACGCAGCGTTTTGGATTCAAACTCTTCATTGCCATCCTTAAATATGGGTTTCTGAATTAAATTGCCTGTCGAATCCTGTATTCCTTCGGCATAAACCTCTTTGGTTTCCAAATCCAACTCAATAAAATATGCCTGTAGTTCAATCTGCTGATATACTACACGGGCATTATTATATAGGTAAACTTTCTGTCCGTCGAATGTTCCTACAATGGAATCTTCAGCATTGTAATCGATGGGAGCCTCAATCACCGGAGGTTTCTCCTTCCCGGTTGGAACGCTATCATTTGACAGGGTATCAGAAACAGAAAACTCAGGAGAGATGGGTACACCTTCAGAATAATCCATACGGGTTGTATCACGGGTACCGGCTTGTAAAACGGTGGTATCACTACCTATAAGAACCGATTTTCTCAGCAGGTTATCCGATTCCTGGCTGAAAATGGTCAGTGAAAAGAGAACAAATAGATATGTAGTAACTAATTTATACAAAATGTTTCCTGAATTTATTGCCTCATTATATGAGTTGCCGTGCAAAAATAGAAATAAGGGTTATACCAGAACACTCGCAAATGCAAAATAATCCTAATATTTTAACTTTAACGCGAAAAACAGAGGACACAGAGTAATTGACATCTATCTGATACCAGTTAATTAACCTTTGAAACTTATTTCTAAAACGATGAGTCATTCAAATTCAAATTCATACCCTGATTATACCGGGGGAAAATCTGTTTATCCCAAAAATTTATGATGCGAAACTGGTAAATCCTGAATGAAATCCCTAAATTTACGTGAGATTTTTCTGAAAAATTTAGGGTATGAAGATTTCAAAATATACACGGCTGGGTGTTTTAATTGTATTGTCTATAACGATCCTGATTTGGGGATTGAGCTATTTAAAGGGAGAAGACATTCTGAAAAAAAACGATCAGTTCCATGTTATTTACAATCGCGTTGACGGTCTATCGATTTCCAATGATGTTGTTTTAAGTGGGTTTAAAATTGGTCAGGTGAAAAATATCAGTTTTTTACCCGACCATAGCGGTCGCCTGCTTGTTACCTTTGTGATTGATGCATCAGTCAAAATTCCTGTTAATTCCGTAGCCCAGATCGTCAGCAGTGATTTGATGGGAACCCGCATGATCCGGATCAATCTGAGCAAAGCCACTGAATACTATGCATATAACGACACCCTTCCCGGTGATGTGGAAAGAGATTTAAAAGAAGAAGTAAGCATGCAGGTACTACCCATCAAGAATAAAGCTGAAGAATTACTGGGAACAATCGATTCTGCCATAACTGTACTGACTGTGATCTTTAATGAGGAGGCACGTGAAAATCTCTCTGAAAGTTTTGAAAACCTAAATCAAACCATTTACAATATTGAGAAAACTACAGGAAACCTTCAGGACATAGTATCCTTACACAGGGGAAATATTGAAAGTACCCTAACCAATATCGAAAAGATTACCTCTGCGTTCAATCATAATATCCAGGAGTTTGAGAAAATTATCCGGAATATTTCAGCTTTCAGTGATACGCTGGGTCAATTACGCATCACTCCCCTTCTGGACAACATTCATGGTGTGACAGAACAACTCAGTCTTACCCTGATGCAGCTACAGAGTAAGGATAATACGGCAGGCCTTCTGCTCAATGACGATGAACTTTATCAGGCCATCCTTGTTCTAGCAGAACAATTAAACCTGCTGACCAACGACCTCCGGGTGAATCCGGAACGATACCTTAAGTTTTCAGCATTTGATCTGGGCAGGAAAGTATATGTCAATGCTTCCGGTCAAACAACTGACGAGATAATATTTAAAATTCACCTGGTATCCAGTGAAAATCAAATTCCTATTCAGGATGATCATTTTCGTGGACTGGAACCGGTAGAGGAAATTGAAACAGGCGGGATATACAATTATCTCACCGGTACTACGGATTCGTTTTCGGAAATCATGGAGGCACATCAGCAGGCTTTGAAAAAATTTCCCAATGCATCTATTGTTGCATTCAAAAACGGAAGGTTGATAAAATTAGAAAAAGCGCTAAAAAATTTAAGATAATTTAAGAATAGATGCAAGATAGTTTTTTTTATGAAAGACATAACCCCACCACTACCTACCAGTTAGCCAGTTATCAATCAAATTGTTAAAATCAACGCACTGATAGTTAGCTTGTTAACTATTTTCAAAAAAATATAAAAATTAAAAGTCTCATTAAGAATCCAATAAACAACATTTCAAAATATCAAGTGAAATTAAATTTTTTTTTTAACTAATTTATCACAATTTTTGTTTTGGGGAATTAATAAGGGAATTTTGTAGAACATCAAAATCCGACGAATATTTATGAACAACGAACATCAAACTGCTTGGGAAAAATGTCTTGAAATAATCCGGGACAATGTACCAGGGAGCAGTTTTAAGACCTGGTTTGAACCTATAGAACCGATAAAGCTTAAGAGCAAAGTGCTGACCATTCAGGTTCCGAGCGCTTTTTTCTATGAGTATTTGGAGGAACAGTTTATAGATATCCTCCGGAAAACGTTACGCATGGTATTAGGTAACGGTGCGAAGCTGGAGTATAACGTAGTGATGGGTCCGGCTCAGTCCGATTCTCAGGGTAACAACGGGACCCCTTATACCGTAAGTTACCCTACTTCCAGCAACACGCGGATTCAGAATCAACCGCTGACCATTCCGTTAAGTACCGATGACAAAAAGAGCATCAAAAATCCTTTTATCATTCCAGGTATTCAGAAGCTACAGATTGATCCCCAGTTAAAGCCGGACAATACATTTGAGAACTTTGTGGAGGGTGACTGCAACCGATTAGCCAGGAGTGCCGGGTTTGCGGTAGCCAGGAATCCCGGGGGTACTGCTTTTAATCCACTGATGATTTATGGTAATTCCGGTCTGGGGAAAACCCACCTGGCGCAAGCGATTGGCATCGAAGTCAAAGAGCAAATGCCCGATAAAGTTGTGTTGTATGTCAATGCCAATAAGTTTCAGACCCAATTTACCGAAGCAACAAGAAACAACAACCGGAACGATTTTCTGCACTTTTATCAAATGATCGACGTGCTCATCCTCGATGATGTGCACGAATTTGCCGGAAAGGAAAAAACACAGGAAACTTTTTTTCACATATTTAATCACCTGCACCAAACCGGGAAACAACTCATTCTGACTTCCGACAAACCTCCAATTGAGTTGAAAGGTATGGAGCAGCGTTTGCTTTCCAGATTCAAATGGGGGCTTACTGCCGATTTGCAAACTCCCGATTTTGAAACCCGGATGCAAATCCTCCGGCAAAAGGTATACAAGGATGGAATCACCCTTTCAGATGAGGTTCTGGAATACATTGCCTCACACGTTACCAACAATGTGAGGGAGCTGGAAGGAGCTCTGGTATCCCTGCTGGCCCAATCGATGCTGAACAAACGTGAGATTACCCTGGACCTGACTTCAAAGCTGATCACCAAACTGGTGAAGAATTCCAGAAGAGAACTCTCTATTGAATATATTTCAAAAGTGGTCTGCGACTATTTTAACATGTCTGTAGAATCCATCCAAACCAAAACTCGCAAGCGTGAAATCGTGCAGGCCCGCCAAATTACTATGTATTTTTCCAAGAACCTGACCAAATATTCACTGGCTACTATTGGCTCACAAATTGGCAATAAAGACCATGCCACAGTACTCCATGCATGTAAAACCGTAAATAACCTGAAAGACACCGACAAAAACTTCAGGCAATATGTGGAAGATATAGAAAAAAAACTTACCATGTAGTGGACGACTCATACAAAACCATAGCAGACAAAAGCGAAGGATTTTTCAAAGACAAAGGAAGCAGGTTCTTCGCGTATGCTTTCCCGGTTAATACAGAGGAAGAAACCAAAGAAATTATCAACCAGATCAGAAAAGAACATCACACCGCACGCCACCACTGTTATGCCTGGCGAATAGGTATTAAAGAGATATCCTTTCGGGCTAACGACGATGGAGAACCTTCGTCAACAGCAGGAAAACCCATCCTCGGGCAACTTATTAAATTTGACCTGACCAATGTGTTGCTGGTAGTTGTCCGTTATTTCGGCGGAACCCTGCTCGGTACAGGGGGACTAATCCAGGCCTACCGCTCGGCAGCAGCCGATGCACTGAGTCATGCCCGCATCGTAATCCAAACCGTTAAGAATTATTACAGAATTAAATTTACCTACCTGCAGATGAACGATGTGATGCAGGTAGTAAAACAGGAAAACCTGAACATCTCAGATACACGATTTGAACTTGATTGTCAAATTGATATGGTTGTTCGCCAATCAGAATCGGCCCGCATCGAACAGCTCTTCAAACCAATGAAAGGAGTAAAAATTGAACGAATACTTACCAACTAATATTCAATGAAACGTGATTTAATATCCATTACGGACTACTCGAAGGCTGAATACCTGGAAATTATGAGATTAGCTGCAGAGTTTGAAGCCCTTCCCAATCAGGATCTGCTGAAAGGGAAAGTGGTGGCTTCCCTGTTTTTTGAACCATCCACACGAACCCGTCTGAGCTTTGAGACTGCGATCAGCCGACTTGGAGGGAGAATAATCGGCATTGCCGATCCGGGCAGTTCCAGTACATCCAAAGGGGAATCCCTGCACGATACCATCAAAATGGTTAGTAATTATGCTGATCTCATTGTAATGAGACACCCCCTGGAAGGAGCAGCACGCTACGCAGCAGAGGTGTCCCCGGTTCCTGTTATTAATGCAGGTGACGGAGCCAACCAACATCCAACGCAAACGCTCCTCGACATGTATTCCATCCTGAAAACCCAGGGATCGCTCGATAACCTGAATATATTCATGGTGGGCGATCTGAAATATGGTCGCACTGTACATTCCCTGCTTATGGCCATGTCTGAATTTGAAAATCCTATTTTTAACTTCATTGCACCTCAAGCCCTGCAGATGCCTGCAGAATATAAAATGTACCTGCGGGAAAAAGGAATTCGCTACTTCGAACACCGGGAATTCACCGATATTCTTAATGAAGCTGATATCATTTATATGACCCGGGTTCAGAAAGAACGTTTTTCCGATCCCATTGAATACGAAAAGGTGAAAAATGTTTATATCCTGCGCAATTCCATGCTGGCGAAAACAAAACCAAACCTGAGAATTCTTCATCCCCTGCCCCGGGTGAATGAAATCCATTCAGATGTTGACAAGAATGAAAAAGCATACTATTTCACCCAGGCATTAAACGGGGTATTTACCAGAGAGGCAATCATTGCACATATCATGAATCTTAAGTAACAAGTCATGGATAACAGCAGAAAAAACAAACTGAAGCTTAAAGTCAGTGCCATCAAAGATGGCACCGTTATCGACCATATTCCCGCTCAATACCTGTTTAAAGTCATTTCTATTCTGGGGCTCGATAACATTGAAAACCAGATTACTTTTGGCACCAATCTCGAAAGTGAAAAACTGGGTAGTAAGGCGATCATAAAAGTATCGGATAAGTTTTTTGAGAACGATGAAATCAACAAAATAGCTCTCGTTGCTCCTCATGCCAAACTGAATATCATTCGGGATTACGATGTAGTGGAAAAGAAAGTGGTGGAAATTCCTAAAGAGATCCGGGGAATTGTAAAATGCTTCAATCCCAAGTGTATCACCAACAACGAGCATATTATTACCAGCTTTCAGGTTGTCGACACCTCCCCTATTGCATTGAAATGTAAATACTGTGAGAAACATACGGTAGGGGATCAGATAAAAATGCAATAAATTATATTGTTTTTTGATCAACGGAAAGCTTTTTTTGTATATTTGCAGACCAAATTTGAGTAGTTCTGTGATCAGGACAGTTTCAATCAAGCCCAGATGGCGGAATTGGTAGACGCGCTAGTTTCAGGGACTAGTGTCCGCTTGGACGTGCAGGTTCGAGTCCTGTTCTGGGCACAAAAAAGCCGCAACATGTGAGATTTTCCTGTTGCGGCTTTTGGTTATAATACGATGCAAAAATCCTTACTCCTGTTCAAGGGAAAGTTCTTCCAGTGTTTTGCCTTTGGTTTCATGCACGTACCGGTAAACAAACACAAAAGCAACGACGCCAAAAACGGCATAGATCCCATAAGAAACGCCCAGTCCGAAACGGGCCAGGATAACCGGGAACGTAATTGTGACCAAAAAATTGGCCAGCCAGTTTGCCATGCCGGCAACTGCCAGGGCTGCTCCCCTGAATTTATTCGGAAACATTTCTCCCAGCATGACCCACATGACAGGTCCCCAGGTCAGGGCAAAAAATGCGATAAATCCGATAGCAGCAAATAATGCCATGAGTCCTATGGTACCACTCATTTCGATCCCCTCAACGGCATCTTCGGCACTCAGTTGAAATATAACCGCCATCAACCCGAGCATTACTGCCTGTCCCAATCCGCCAATCAGAAGTAGCGGTTTTCGCCCGACCCTGTCAACCAGAAACATGGCCAGAATAGTAAAACCGATATTAACACCTCCGATAATCACATTGGTAAGAAGCGCATCCCCTTCGGTAAATCCTGCAGCCTGCCACAATACGGCTCCATAGTAAAACACCACATCGATACCGGTAAAGGTTTGCAAAGCAGCCAAACCAACGCCCACCCAAACAATGGGATGAATTTTTTTTGTCTTTTGCCTGAGAATATCTGACAATCTTGGTTTACGCTCCTGCAATACGGTTTTGCGAATCTCTGCAACCTGTTTTTTTGCATTTTCCAGGTTGGTTATTCCGGCCAGGATTTGGGTTGCCTTTTCCGTTTTATGAACAGCGACAAGATACCGTGGAGATTCGGGAATAAAGAGGAGGCTGACAAAAAACACGAAAGCGGGAAGAAGTTCCACCCAGAACATCCATTGCCAGGCATCGTATCCCCACCACAATTTAGCGGAAGTTCCACCTGCAACAGTTGCTAGATTATAATTGCTGAAAAAGGCGAAAAAAAGTCCCAGCACAATCGCCAGTTGTTGAAGAGAAATAAGGCGGCCTCTGATTTTGGGAGGGGCGATCTCTCCGATATAGGCAGGAGAAAGGATACTGGCTGCACCAACCGCCAGTCCGCCAAGCAAGCGATAGACGATGAATTCGGACGAGCTGGAAGAAATTCCTGATCCCCAGGCACTGATAATAAATGCAATAGCTGCACCTATCAAGGTTGCCTTCCGGCCAAATTTATCGGCCAGCATACCTGCAAAAAATGCACCAATAGCACATCCTAACAGTACGGAAGCCACATTAAAACCTGTGCCAATTGCATCGGAATGGAAAGCTGTTTGCAAGGCGTCGACTGTTCCATTGATCACTCCGCTATCGAAACCAAAAAGAAAACCGCCAAGCGCGGCTATTGTGGATAGCATGACTATACGCGACAGGTTATTTTCTTTTGTTCTGTGCATTGGATTCTATTTAACTTATTTCTGTCCAGGAATGACCATTCACTGATTTTTCAACAGCCTCCAAAACTTCCTGAACTTTAACGCCATCTTCAAAATCGGGATGAAATTCTGTGTTTTCTGTAATTGAACGTAAAAATTCGGCTACTTCAATAACGAATGAATCGGCATATCCGATACCATGTCCCTGAGGCCACCAACCACCATGGTATGGATGAACATCGTGTGTAACGTTGATTTTCCGGAATCCGGCTTCTTTTGCCGGCTGGGTATTGTCGTAGAAAAGGAGATAATTCTGATCTTCAAAGTTCCAAAAGATAGATCCTTTTGAGCCATTCACCTCTATGGTGTTATAATTTTTTCGTCCGGTAGCAAAACGGGTAGATTCAAAACAACCTGTAGCTCCTTCTTCGAAGTTAACCAGGAATTGGGCTACATCGTCAACGGTTACTTTTTCTTTTGGTCCATCCGGATTATTTCCATCGACAGGACGTTCCCTGACCAGGGTTTGCAGGTTTCCCACGAGTGATTTGAAATTCAGACCGGTTACGAAACGGGTAGCATCGATGGAGTGTGCGCTCAGATCGCCCAACGGGCCTGAGCCTGCATATTGCTTATTCATACGCCAGGCCATAGGTGCGTTGGGGTCGGCAAGCCAATCCTGCGCATACCGGACAAATACGTGATATATCTTTCCCACGCGGCCTTCCCTAACCAGCTGACGGGCCAGTGCCAGCGACGGGGTGAACCGGTATGAATAGCCGCAACAGTGTTTCACATCCGCCTTCTGAACAGCTTCCAGCATTTCTCGAGCTTCCTCCAAATTCATGGCCAGAGGTTTCTCACAAAGAATATGTTTGCCGTTTTTGGCTGCTTCAATGGCTATTTCTTTGTGCAGGAAGTTTGGCGCGGCAATACTGATTACATCAATATCGCGTCGGGTCACTACTTTTTTCCAGTCGGTTTCTACCTCTTCCCAACCAAATTGGTCGGCAAAGCTTTTTAATTTCTCCGGTGTATCTTTTGCACAAAGACACTTCATAATTATTTTAGCTGGAGTTCCAGCCCACATAGATACGTTCCGGTACGCATTTGAATGGGCGATCCCCATAAATTGATGGCCAATAAGGGCTACCCGTATTTCTTTTTTTGACATAGCTTTATTTGTTTTTAATAAAATGATTCAAGTTGCAAAATATACAGATTTTATTTAGAGACTGAAATAAACTGCCTGGCAGCTTTTTCTATTTCGGTATCAGAAGAATTGATATTGATTCCCCAGCCTGCACCAAGTCCGCCATCGACAACACCTATACTGATATTCATGGCACGACTTAATAACTCATCAGTTTTAGGATAAGATCCTTTTGTATGAGGTTGTCCTACTTCTTTCAGGTGCCTCAGTATATGTTCCATATTGCCATAAACATGCCATCCGCTTTGATCGACAGTTTTTGAACCCAGGGCTTTTGAGACTTTCTGTGCCTTTTCCCGGGTATCAAAAATAACCGTACACAGTGTGGCAATGTCACCTCCGTCAGGATCATTCAGCACTCTGAATTTAAATCCGCCGGCTTCTGCGATCAGGTGTTTGAACTTTGCCCTTTTCTCCCTTAATGTTTCAATGATGTGATCGAGTTTTTTCAACTGGGCAATGCTGACAGCGCCGGTAATTTCATTCATTCGGAAGTTTAATCCGAGGACACTTCGGGCTCCTACTTCAACTCCAAACCGGTTGGGTTTGTGTCCCTGATCGTGCACTCCAAAGGCTGTTTCATAAAGTTTTTGATTGTTGGTCACTACCACTCCCCCATCACCGCTGTTAATTGTTTTGAAAATATTCAGAGAAAAAGCTCCCATATCACCAATCGTACCGGTCTTTTTTCCCTTGTACGTTGCACCAGCAGCCTGACAACTGTCTTCCAGTACCTTCAGATTGTACTTTTGGGCAATTTCCATAATCCTGTCCATATTACACGGATTGCCTAACATATGCACCGGCATAATAGCTTTTGTTCGCGGAGTAATCCGTTTTTCAATATCATCCGGATCCATAGAAAGACTCTCGTCAATCTCGGTCAGCACCGGAACCAATCCTGCAAAAATACATGCCGAATAGGATGCAACAAACGTATACGCCGGAACGATCACCTCATCGCCGGGATGAAGATCCATGGCAAGCAATGAAACGAGTAACGCAGATGTACCCGATGATGTTGCCAGTGCATAGTTCGCACCACAATACTGAGCAAACTCTTTTTCTAATGTAGATACTTTATGAAGAAATTTTGGGTCATTTTCACTTCCGTAACGGAAAAGATATCCTCCTTGCATCACTTCCATTACTTGCTCCATCTCTTCCTTTCCAAACCAATAAGCTCCAGGACCTGGCATAATAACCTCCTTTTTTTATAATTACGATTAATAAAAACAAATTAATAATTTAAACCCGTGGAAATAAATGTCTGGAAAGGCAAATGAAATATCTCTTCCGGCAATTGTTCTCTCAAATGAAATATTTTTCGTGAATCTTCGTGTCTTAATTGAAAATGCCTAAACATTTTGCTCTGTTTGAACAGACTCGTTTATCCCGGATAACACATTTTTGTTCTTCCCATTTTGAATGAGCTGTGGTTTGGCTGAAATGGAGAATTTATACCGGTCGCCCCGGTAGTATGATTTTTCAAGTTCTACCACTTTCCCGTCTGTACAAATGATGGCACCATCGAGACTAAATATAGCCAGAGGGCTGTCATTTTCAAAATAGTTATCCGGGGCATTGTCCTGAAAAACAGAGCATCCAATGGTTCTTTCTGCTTTTTCCAGTTTCAGTTGATAACTGTTTTCATAGACTTTAATAAGAGGCAGGTCCAGGTCGAGCATATTAATTCTCGGGCATAAGGATAGTGAAATATATCTGGTTTCATCTTTCAGTAAAATATCATCGGCATATCTCAGCCTGTGAATTTTCACAACGGGGCCTTCTATAATAAAAAACCGGTTATTGATGTTGGAAGATATACCGTTTTCCAGGATTCTCTTCTCCAGAATAATATTTTTAGGAGCAAATCCTTCTTTTTTCAGGTTTTCTGAAAAACTTTCACGCATGGCAAGGAAAGAACCCAGCACCCGGGTGATGTGACGGTCTTGCGACCGGTTTAAGACAAAAGTACCTTTCCCTTTAATCCGGTTCGCCCATCCCTCCATTTCCACATTTAACAGACTTTTTCTGGCAGTGGTATTACTCACAGAATACATCTTTATTAAATCGTTCTCTGAAGGAACCTTGTCGCCGGGTTGGAGCTCCCCCGATTTAATCTTCTCTATGATATCGTCACTGATTGTGATATATTTTGGTTTCCCGTTTTTCATCTTATGAAATTTAACTATTATAAATGGTATATGTTCGAACTCGCATATTTTTAGAGACAGTTTTAAATCCTGATTTTTTTGTTATGAATCATCATTTTATTCGCATTCGTCATTTGTTTTTCTCTTCCTCAAATTAATGTCTAAAAAAATTTAATAAAAAAGCAAAAATATTTGTTTTTATTGAAATTGTTATTTTTCTTTGAAAAAAAATCTTAGTGCGTTAAGTGTTATGGACAATAAAAAATCAAATCTGATCCCCTGGCTTATTGTTTTTATGGCCTTTCTAGCCACAGCACTAAGCTTTTTAGACCGTCAGGTACTTTCCATTACCATTATTAGAATCAAGGAAGAATTTCATGTCTCCGATGTAGAATATGGATTTATCAACACTGCATTTTTAATCAGTTATGCCATCATGTTCACCGGTGGAGGCATTTTGATAGACAAATACGGGAGTCGATTAGGGCTTGCCTTCTCGGTTGGACTTTGGTCGATTGCCACCATGCTGCATGGACTGGCAAACAACGTGTTCCAGTTTGGTTTTTTCAGGTTTATTCTGGGTTTGGGAGAAGGAGGGGCTTTCCCCGGAGCGATAAAAGCTGTTGTAGAGTGGGTTCCCAAAAAAAGACAATCATTAGCCAATGGTATAGCTATTGGAGGGTCTGCTATCGGAGCAGTTGTGGCGCCACCACTTTGTGTCTATTTGATTCACCAAACCGGGTGGAGAGGAGTTTTTCTGACCACGGGGATTATCGGAGTCATCTGGGTAATTGTCTGGTTATTATTCCCCAAAAACAATGGAGGGAAGAAACAGATTAGTGAAAAATCCGAGGCCCCTGTTCAAAAACCGGCCATGCCAAAATTCTTCGATATTTTGAAGATCAAGGAAGTTTGGGTGTTTATTCTTGTTCGTTTTCTTTTAGATCCGATATTTTATTTTTATATGTTCTGGATTCCCAAATACCTGAATGAAGCACGTGGGGACAGCCTGGACACCATAGGACAGTTATTCTGGATCCCTTTCCTGGCGTTGGGAATTTCCAATATATTTGGGGGTTACCTGTCAGACGAAGTCTATAAAAAAACGGGCAGTCTGAATTATGCAAGAAAAATCATCATGGGTATTGCTGCCTTTCTGACGACGGCTGCGTTGTTGGTAAAATATGCGCCCACTTCGGAAATGGCTATCTTGTTTATCACGATTGCCGTATTTGCTCATGGATTGTGGATTACCAATTATATCACTTCCATCAGTGATATGTTTGGAAAATCTATCACTTCTACTGTGATTGGTCTTTCCGGTACAGCAGGAGCTTTATCCGCCCTGGTGCTGAATCCGGTGATGGGTGTCATTATTACCCGGTTCTCCTACGATCCGATATGGGTATATTCAGGAATTATGTATTCTGTTGCTTTTATCGGATTTATTCTTTTTATACCAAAAATTAAACTATTAGCACAATTTACCTGAAAAAGTTACTGCACAAACCTGCTTTTAAAAAGAAAATTTCTTATATTGTTCACGTCATTCAATAATTATTAACTAAAAAGAGATAGCTATGAAGTTAAAACTTTTACTTTTTCTAACATTATTTGCCGGTATCCTTACTGCACAGGAAGATACCATCAGGCATTTAATCATTACCGAAGCCCATTTAGGGGCAAATCCAAGAAATTTCGTTGAAATTTCGAATGTGGGAACTCAGCCTGTACAGCTCAGTAATTTTAAGCTCGGTCAATCACTGAACAATGCTTATACGGGCAGCACATTCATGATGCTCCCCGAAAAAGTATTACAACCGGGGGAAAGTTATTTTATTGCTGTAGTTCATGACTTTTCCGCAGAAAATGCGCGTGCATTAGGGTTGGAAAACTACAGCAACCCTGAGCCTTCTGAAATTGCACAACTTGCAGATATACAGGTTCATGTCAGCGATTACAGTTTCGCCAATAACCCGTTGGGCATCAGTCAGGAATTTGCAAAATTCGACAGCATAGCTCCTTTCCCAAATGTTCCAAGCATGTGGTTTGGCCGTTATGCCGTTTATCTTGAGCAACATTTTGCCAATGGAGACTCAGTGCTGATTGACCAGGTTATGGGAATTTTTGACACAGCTACTTCCACGGAGGGAGTGCTTGCTAACAAAAGCATGGCTGTGGATCAGGACTCCTATGATGTGGCTGGCTATCCCAATGCCGGAGCTTTTGCTAACCTAATCCGGAAAGCTGTTGTTAAACAGGGAAATATGGAGTTTATCAGGGGAACTGCCGAAGATGATTCGGAATGGATTGCCCTCAGGAACTATAGTGACATCCATACCCGCATGCAGCCCTGGACCTTTGGCAACCATGGCGAATATAAGCTGGATGAAAACACATTGGAGTCAGATGTGATCGATGTGGATTTCGCGAACAAGAAACTGACCGTTCCATGGGGATTGAGAAGACCCGATGACATCATGAAAAACATGAAGAAAAAACCGGGAGTTGCCTGGTATTACCAACTTTCCACTGCACCTGGCGACTCTATGGCATTTGCCTGCAAAACAGGTGACAAGCTGGATATTATTGTTTGTGGTGCTGAGGCATACCGGGCTACATTTGAAATTGAGGTGAGTCCGCCCACTGCTTCTGACAATATCGTTGTTCCGGTACTGAATGAAGGTAGCGATTACATGTACTATTTTGATCAGGCACATTTAGGATGGCCACAGGTAACCCGCCTGGAACATGGCAATGACACCATTACCGGAGACGGCTCTTCCATCGTAAACCGCGGAATCCCGGAAGGACTGCGCGTGGATACCCTGCTCGAGCGACTGGAAAAGCCGGCGAATGCCACCTGGGAAGTTGTTCCGGTTGACGGAAATACGAAACGACCTGACCTGCTCGACGGGGATGTGCTTAAGGTAACTGCCCAGGACGGAAGCGTTAAAGAATATTACATCAAGGTAAGCACCGATGTGGGAAGTAATAATGCAACCCTGAGTACAATTACCTGGCCGGATATTGTAGATCCTGAATTTTTCAAATTTGTTTACGGATGGAAAGGTGACACAATTCCCAGTTTTATGCCCAATATTTTCAACTATCAGCTGAAATTACCCCCCGAAATCAAATCGGTTCCGGCAACTGTGGCCAAACCATCCAACCTGAATGCCAATGTACAGGTAAAACGTGCCACTTTCCTGAAAGGTACTCTGGAGCAAAGAACTACTACCTATACAGTAACAGCTACCGATGATACAACTATACAGGAGTATAACGTGGTATGGCAACCAGAGGTGGAAGCAGAAAATATTCAACCGCTCTATGCCGAACCATTTTTCTCGGAAATTATCTCCCGCGAATATTACAACAACTACTACCTGGAAATATGTAATCCCGGAAACCAACCACTGGACCTGAGTTATTATATGACTGTATTTTCCTGGAGTGCCAACCCGGCCGATGCCGTGACATACAATCCCAGCAACTGGGGGGAACGCTATAGGAAATATGTACCCGGATTCAGATGGGTAGATGAGGCAACCTGGGCCGAAAAACGGGGTTATTTGACTCCTGATATTGCTGTGAACCCCATTGTACAGGGAGGAGATGTTTTCTGTATGGGTGCACCCCGTGATAATGGAACCTGGGGATGGGCCGATCTGGGCTGGAGCATGTACGACTGGCCGGGAGCTGTTGGCGGCAAATACGGACAGAGTGATGTGAACTTTTACAACCGTCCCGAAGGCATGGGAAATCCCTGGGGAGAAGAAATTAACAACTGGGCAGCTCCTATAGCCATGGGCGGAACGGCCAATGCCCGTCAATACCTGTTCAAAATTTTAAATGACTCGGTCAGACAGGGTTTAAAACCGGCTACCGATCCCAACGATTTCGAATTACTCGATGTTATAGGTACTGTTGATGGTGCTATCTGGACATTTGGTCACCCCACCACTGATGGCGGGAATGCCCATACCCGGTTCTACCGGAAGCCTCATATCAACAAACCCAATCCGGTTGTGGGAGCATCCATGGGCGAAACTCCCGAAGATAGTGAATGGGTGCGTGTGAACAGAAATAACAGTGGTATTTCCGGATGGCCTAAATCAGTGATCCTTACTCCTATGATGGATTATGGAAAACATTATTTCATTCCGTCAACCGATCACCTCTCCACCATTTCCACCATGGTTTACAAAGCATCCGAAGGTTATAAGAATGAGAATATCAAAGGTATTGTAACCGGTGAAACCGTGAGCAGATTCCTGGCAAACCTGATCAAAAAGAATGATAACCAAACCCTGGAAGTGAAAAGAGCAGGTAGTGAAAACGCACTGGGACTGGATGATGTTCTCCAAAACAATGATGTGCTGGAAGTAACTTCTGCTGATGGCAATAACGTTACTAACTATACACTGGAAGTCAGCGATGAAGGATTGAATTCCGATGCGGTACTGAAATCGAATCTCTATACGGTTACCGTTTCAGAAAACCCAAAAAGTGCCGGTGAAGCCACTGCCGGAACAGGAACAGTTTCCGGAATGCAGTATGGAACGCAGCTGACTACCTTGCTGGCTAACATTACCGTACCGGAAGGTGCCATTCTGAGCGTGATCGATTCCGAGGGTGGTTTTGTTCCAATGAAAAGACTGAATTTCGACACCGTATATGTTGACGTTACTGTCAATA
>Ga0172382_10001358_pt1 | contig 43964 bp, 45 predicted proteins | sample Leawel138RmetaG_FD_122245 | JGI IMG/M metagenome (GOLD analysis project Ga0172382, IMG submission 122245) | Leachate microbial communities from a municipal landfill in Southern Ontario, Canada - Leachate well 138R metaG | ecosystem: Engineered > Solid waste > Landfill > Unclassified | place...
CACTGGCTGATCGCCAGCGACAAGTCGGCCCTGGAAGTGACCGAGGAGGAGCGCCGCAAGGAGTTCGAGTTCCGCTGGCGGGGCGCGGGCGGCGGCTTCCGCATGCTGCGCGCTTTCAACGACCTGATGGTGAACAGGGAGTCCAACCACCACGCCGCGGAGTTCGTCCGCAGCAAGATCCGCGCGACCGTGAAGGACCCGGCCACCGCCGAACTGCTGTGCCCCAAGGCGGACCTCCCCTTCGGCACCAAGCGGCTGTGCGTGGACACCAATTATTACGAGACCTTCAACCTGCCCCACGTGAAGCTGGTCGACGTGAAGGCCGACCCGCTGGCGGAGGCGACCGCGACCGGCCTTCGCACCGCGTCCGGCAAGGAATACCCGCTCGACATCCTCGTCTTCGCGACCGGCTTCGACGCGATGACCGGCGCGCTGAAGGCGATCGATGTCCGCGGCGTGGGCGGGCAGCAGCTGCGCGAGAAGTGGGAGCACGGCCCCCGCACCTATCTCGGCCTCGCAATCGCCGGCTTCCCCAACATGTTCATCCTGGCGGGGCCCGGCAGCCCGTCGGTCCTGAGCAACATGGTGCATTCCATCGAACTGCACGTCGACTGGCTCACGCGCTGCCTGCAGGACGCGCGCGCGAAAGGCGTGAAGCGCATCGAGGCGCGGCAGGAGGCCGAGGACCAGTGGGTCGCCCACGTCAACGAGGTGGCGAGCCGCACGCTCTACCCGACTGCCAACTCCTGGTACATGGGCTCCAACGTCCCCGGCAAGCCGCGGGTCTTCATGCCCTACGTGGCCGGCGTGCCTGCCTACCGCAAGATCGTCAACGACGTCGCGGCCGCAGGCTACGATGGCTTCGCGCTGGCCTGAAGCGCGAAGCCATCCGCCCATGAAACTCGACCTCGACCGCTATGTCCCCGGCCTGCTGCTGTGGGTCTCCAACCGCCTCACCAGCAGCGCCTCGCAGCTGTACCGCTCGCGCTTCGACCTGGGCGTGACCGATTGGCGCGTGCTGGCGTACTTCCAGGTCTATCCGTGGTCCACGGCCACGGCCGCCTGCGAGCTGATGGGGCTCGACAAGGCGGCGGTCAGCCGCAGCGTGGCCGTGCTGGTCGCCGCCGGCCACCTGGACTCGCGGCCGCGTGGGCAGCGCATGGTGGAGTACGCGACGACGCCGGCCGGTTCGGCCCTGCACGACGAGATGGTGGTGCTGGCCGGCGCGCGCGAAGAGGCCTTGCTGGCCGGCTTCTCGAAGGCGGAGCGTGCGGCCCTGGTCGACTTCCTGCACCGGATGCTGGCAAACATGCCGGCCGTCACCGAGGTGGGGGCGACGCCCGACCGCGCAGCTTGAAGCGGCGCGGCGGGCAGGATCACCGCCCGCCCCCCGCGCGCTCAGTCCAGGCGCAGGTTCTTTTCCTTGATCACGCGCGACCACATCGCGTGGTCACGCTGCAGCACGTCGGCCATGGCCTTGCTGCCACCCTGGGCCGTCACGTTCGCGCCGCCGTACTTCGCGACGATCTCCGGCCGCGACAGCACCGTGGTGAACGCCTCGTTCAGCTTCTTCAGCACGGGCTCGGGCGTGCCGGCACGGGCCACGAGGCCGAACCACACGTCCGCCTCGTAGCCCGGCAGGGTTTCCGCGATGGCGGGAATCTCCGGCAGCATCGAACTGCGCGCGCTGGAGGAGACCCCCAGGACGCGCAGGCGGCCGTCGCGCACCAGTGCGGCCGTGGATGCCGCGGGCGTGGTCATCATGTACTTCACGTGGCCGGCGAGCAGGGCCTGGGTGGCCGGCGCATTGCCGGGAAACGCCACCTGCACCATGTCCTTGATGCCTGCGGCATCGTTGAACAGTTCCACCGCCAGGTGGCCGATGCCGCCCAGGGAGGCCGTGGCCCATTCGAGCTTGCCGGGGTTCGCCCGCGCATGCGCGATGAACGCGTCCAGCGTCGCCGGCATGGACGGGTGCGTCACCAGGATCAGGGGCGCCGTGCCCTGCATCGAGACGGCGGTGAAGTCGGACAGCTTGTAGCCGGCGCTCGAGCGCATCAGCGGCGTCGTGACGAAGCCGTTGTGGTGCGTCAGCAGGGTGTAGCCGTCGGCGGGCTGCTGGGCGACGTATTGCGAGGCGATCGCTCCGCCGGCGCCCGCCTTGGCCTCGATGACGATCGGCTGGCCCAGCAGCTGGCCCAGCGGTTCGGCGATGTGGCGCGCGAGGATGTCGCTGGTGCCGCCGGCCGCGCTGGGAAGGATGATGCGGATCGGCCGGCGCGGCCAGTCGGTGGCGGCGGAAGCGGCGGAGGCGAACGGCGCCATGGCGGCGAGCGACAGGAGGTCTCTACGGGAAATCATCCGGGGTCTCGGGAAGTGGTTGACGTTCGGTTGGATTGTCCGGAGATCCAATGGTCAGTCCATTATGGAATTCCCGGACCGGACCCGATGTCAGGCGCGCGGCGCGCGCAGCCCCGGCATGTCCACGGCCCGCAGCAGGCGGGTTTCCTGCGCGACGATCAGGTGTTCCGACGCCGACAGGTAGGCCGGGAAGTCGGGGTGCGAGTCGCGCGTCTGGGCGCGGCGTTCGTAGTCGGCCAGGTCGTCGTAGCCCCACAGGTGCACGAACTGGTTGAGCGGGCCGACGCTGCTCACGTGGAAGCCGAGCGGGTGCCCGAGGGTGTCCATCAGGATCGGCATCGCGAGCCGGTTGAAGACCTCCAGGAACTCCGGCATCTTGCGCAGCCTGATGGTGTAGATCCGGTGGTCGACGAGGGGCTTGGAGGGCAACAGCATGGGAATCCTTCAGGGATGGGACGCGCTCAGGCGGCGACGGGCAGCTCTGCCTTCGCGCCACCGCGCAGCACGTCGAAGTAGTGGGTCATTTCCTGCTCCGCCGCTTCGGGATCGCGACGGCGCAAGGCCGCAAGGATACGACGCCGCACCGGCACCAGCCCCGGACGCGATTGCAGCGTGGCGTCCGAGCGCAGCACGTGGCGCATCACCGTGGTCAGCGATTCCGAGACGGCGACCAGCACCTCGTTGTGGGCGGCGCGCGTGATCAGGCGGAAGAATTCCAGGCCCTCTTCCGCCCGCCGCTCGCGGTCCTGCGGCTGGACCAGGCTCTCGATCAGGTCGATGTTGCGCTCGATGGAGGCGAAATCCTCCTCGCTGCCGTTCTGGCAGGCCAGCCGCAGCAGCATGCAGTTGACCAGCCTGCGGGCCTGGTCGAGCTTGGCCGGCTCGGCGCGGCCCTCGGCGGCGAGTTCCAGCAGGGACTCGGCCAGCATCATGTAGGTGCCCTTGTAGAACACCAGCGACTTCTCGGCCCGGCCGGTGTCGAAGCGCGCCACCTGCCCCAGGAACAGGACGTGGTCGCCGGCCTCGTGCTCGGCGAACTTGTCGCACTCGAAGGTGGCGACGCAGCCGTCGAGGATCGGCAGCTCGCGGTGGCCGGCATGCCAGGCCACGCCCTCGAACTTGTCCTGGATCGCGCCGCTGGCGAAGCGGCCCGACAGTTCCTTCTGGTCTTCCGCCAGGATGTTGATGGCGAACGCGCCGGCCTCGCGGAAGGCGGCCAGGCTCTTGCTGGCGAGCCGCAGGCCCCACGAGACGAGGGGCGGGTCCAGGGACACCGAGCTGAAGGAGTTGCAGGTCAGCCCGACCGGCCGCCCGTCCGGGCCGCGCGTGGTGATGATCGCCACGCCGGTCGGGAAGGCGCCCAGGGCGTTGCGGAAGGCCCGGGCGTCGAACTCGGCGCCGGCGTCGGTGGTGGTGGGCATGTCGGGCTCCTGGCCTGTCTCAATGGTTAGACCATTATGCAACGACAGCCGCGGATGCGTCAAACCCCCGCCGGCGGGCCGCTGCCCTCCGCAGGCCGGTGGCAGTGGCCTCCCCGGCCCTCCGCGCAGGCTCTCCCGATGGAATGGTCTGTCCATTAAGATATACTGCACCGCCATCGCCCACCCATGAGGAACACCATGAGCACCAGGGTCGCCATCATCGGCACCAGCGCCATCCCGGTTGGCCGGCACCAGACCCGCAGCGACGAGCCGCTGCAGGTCATGGAGCAGGAGATCATGACCCGCCTGGTGGTCGATGCCGTGCGCGACGCCGGCGTCGACCGCCAGGACATCGAGAGCCTGGTCTTCACCGTGCCGCGGCCCTACACGCTGCAGAAGTACTTCCACACCTTCCTGGTGAGCCACCTGCGGCTGGCCTGCACGGGCAACGTGATGGAAGTCATGGGCAACGGCATGACCGGGGCGCTCGCCTTCGACCAGGCCTGCAACGAGATCCTGCTGGGCCGCGCGAAGGTGGCGCTGGCGCTCGGCATCAACATGGAGGCGGCCACGCCTTCGGCCGAGCACGCCATGAGCAGCATGCGCACCACGGGCGACGTCGACTTCCAGACCTCGGGCGGCTTCATCCCGATCTCCTGGTATGCCATGGACGCGATGCGCTACATGCACGACCACGGCGCCACCCGGGAGCAGTTCGCCGCCGTGGCCGTGAAGAACCGCCACCACGCCTCGCTCAACCCGCTGGCCCAGTACCGCAAGCCGATCACGCTGCAGGAAGTGCTGGAGCAGCGCCCGATCGTCGAACCGCTGGGGCTGTACGACGTCCCCGGCCGCAGCGACGGCGCCGCCTGCCTGGTGCTGGCCTCCGAGGAAGTGGCGCGCAGCCTCGGCAAGCCCTACGTCCTCGTGCGCGGCCGCGGCTTCTCGCACGACGGCTCGCACCAGATCAACGAGATCCCGAACGACATGACCGAGCTGATCGCGGCGAAGCGCGCATCCGCGACCGCGTACGAGCAGGCCGGCATCACGGCGGAGCAGATCGACATCGCGGAGTTCTACGCGCCCTGCACCATCGTGGAGATCCTGGTGAGCGAGGCGGTGGGCTTCTTCGGCCGCGGGCGCGGCGCACCGGCCGCCGCCGAAGGCGAGACGAAGCTGGGCGGCCGCATCCCGATCTCCACCTCGGGCGGCCTCACCTCGCGCGGCCACCCCGCCTACGTCACCTCCCTCTACAACCTCGTCGAGATGACCGACCAGCTGTGCGGCCGGGCCGGCGAGCGCCAGGTGCCCGACGCCCGCCTGGGCCTGGCCACCGGGGAGCTGGGGAACTACAACGCCGCCCTAGTGCATGTCCTGGAGGCCCAACGATGACCCTCGAAGTGATCCCGGTGGCGCGCAAGCGCGCCTATCCCCCGCGCATGTCGGCGTTCACGCAGCCTTTCTGGGAAGGCCTGCACACCGGCCGCTGGCAGAGCACCTGCTGCCAGGCGTGCGGCAAGTTCACCTTCCCGCCCAAGCCGGTGTGCCCGCATTGCTGGTCCGACCGCATGGAGTGGAAGGACCTCTCCCCGCGCGGCACGCTGTACTCGTGGACGCGCATCCACGCGGCCCCGAAGGTGTTCATGGACGAGGCGCCCTATGCCGTCTGCGTGGTGGACCTCGACGTCGGCCTGCGCATCGCCAGCCGCCTGGTCGAGAAACCCGGCGTCGAATTCAAGCCGGGCATCCCCGTCGAACTGCTGGTCCTCCAATACGAGGACGGCCCCCTGTTCGCCGCCCGCCCCGCCTGACGTTTTTCCGGAGACTCCCTCATGTTCTATGAATGGCGCACCTACACCTGCCTGCCGGGCAAGCTCCCCGTGGTGCTCAAGCGCTTCGAAACGGCGACGCTGGGCCTGTTCGCCCGGCACGGCATCCGCAACGGCCCTCTCTACACGGTGGCCGTGGGTGACGACAACCTCCAGGTCAAGTACATGATCGAGTGGGAGTCCCACGAGCAGCGCGAGCGCGCCTGGTCGGCCTTCCGCGCGGACCCGGAGTGGGCACGGGCGCTCGCCGAGAGCGAGAAGGACGGCCCGGTCGTCGCCAAGATCAGCAACGAACTGCTGCAGGCGGTCCCGTTCTCGCTGAAGTGACACGGGCGGGCAGGCGCGCCGGCGGCCCGCACTGTTCGGCAGGACCGTGCCGGCCGATAATCGGGCGATCCGCCACAGCCTTCGTGACTGCATGAAAGACGCCCCCGCTTCCGCTCTCGGCTTTGCGCCCATCGCCCCGCAGCGGGCCTTCGAGGACATCGCGGCCCAGATCCGCAACCTCGTGGCGAGCGGCAAGCTCCGGCCCGGCGACCGGCTGCCCCCGGAACGCGACCTCTCCGCCCGGTTCAACGTCAGCCGCAACACGCTGCGCGAAGCGCTGCGGGCGCTGGAACTGTCCGGGATGATCGAGCTGCGCAAGGGCGCCTCGGGCGGCGCCTTCGTGCTGCCCGGCAGCTCCGGCGTGGTGGTCAACGGCCTGCGCGACCTCTACCACCTGGGCGCGATCACGCCGCGCCACCTGACCGAGGCCCGCGTCTGGCTCAGCGCCACCGTCGTGCGCGTCGCCTGCGAACGCCTGACCGAGGAAGACCTGCAGGCGCTGGAGGACAACGTCGAGGCGGCCACGCGCGCCTACCGCGCGGGCAACTTCGCCGAGAGCGCCGAACTGCACCGGCAGTTCCACAACCTGCTGGCCGCATCCACCCGCAACCCCATCATGCAGATCACGATGGAAGGCGTGATGGAGGTCATGCAGCAGTTCATCGAGAGCATCGGCCCGAGCGACAACACGTACACGCTGGCCTCGCGCCGCCGCCTGCTCAAGCACCTGCGCGCGCGGGAGGCCGAACCAGCCGTCGCCGAGATGTCCAAGTTCCTCGAACGCCTGCAGGCCCAGTACCTGGACCGCTGGAACGAGCGGCGCGCCACCGAGCAGCCCGGCGGCTGAATCACTCCTGCGGCGGCAGCGCCTCGGCCACGAAGCGGCCCGCGCGCCGGCCGGAGGTGGCCGCCCAGCCGATGTGGTGTCCGTTGCCGGCCAGCAGCACCCCGCCCTGCCCCGCGGCGCCTGCCGCATAGAGCCGCGGGATGGCCACGCCGGATGCGTCCAGCACCTGGTGCGAGGTGTTGACCGCGAGCCCGCCGTCCGTGATGACGATGCGGCTCTCCAGCGGGCCGAGCGCATGGAAGGGACCTTGCGAGACCGTCCCGCGCTCGCCGGCCGGCGCCGAGCGCAGCGCCGCGTTGTGCTCGCCGATGGCCTGCACCAGCGCCTCGGCCGGCAAGCCCATGCTGCGCGCGAGCGCCGCGAGGTCCGGTGCGCAGTGGTAGAGGTCCTTGCGGTGCCGCTTGTAGTCGGGCAGGTACGCGAAAGCCACGCCCGGCGCGGTCGACACGTAGTGCGGCGGCCGCGAGAAGCGTTCGGCAACGCGCGCATCGAAGACCAGCCAGGCCCGTCCGCCCGGCTGCTGCGCGATCTTCAGGCCCGGCGCCTCCAGCTCGTCGCCGAAGCGGCGGCCCTCGCCGTTCACGAGCACGGCCCCGTGGCGCAGCAGCGCCTGCTCGGGGCCCAGCGTGGCCGTCATGAACGCCATCACGAACGGGCGGAACAGCGACATCGGCAGGTGGTTCAGCGCCGCCTGCATGACGCTTCCCAGCAAGCGGGAAGGCGGCAGCCGGCGCAGGAGCGTCGGGCGCTCCGGCTCGCAGAAGCGCAGCCCCGGTCCATAGATCACGTTGCCGTTGACGATGCGCCCGCCGAAGGCCTCTCCCATGCGGTGGCCATCGCCGGTGGCGGTGGGATTGATGGCCGGGATGCCGGCCAGCTCCGGGCGGAAGGCCTGCTTCAGCGCGGTGCCGTTGCTGTAGTCGCCCGCGGCGATGACCACGCCGAGCCGCGCCTCGATCTCCTGCTCGCGCCCGCCGCTGGCGGCGCGCACGCCACGCACGCCGCCGTCGGCGGCACGCAGCAGCTCACGCACGGGGGCGTCCAGGCGGATCTCGGCGCCGCGCCGGCGCGCTTCGCGCCCCAGGTAGTAGGGATAGGCGCGCGAATTCGGCAGCACGTTGTGCATGCGCGGATGGCGGTGCGGGGGATCGGCGGTGGGGCCGTGGAACGACAGGCCCAGCGAGATCATCCACTCGAGCGTCTCCGCCGCATGGTCCACCAGGATGCGGCGCAACGCACGGTTCTCCTGGGCCGCGAAGGGCCCGAGGAGATGTTCCATGTCCTCGAAGTGCTCGTCGGGCGTGTCGACGATGCCCGCGCGCTTCTGCAGGCTGCTGCCGGCGGCATTGATGGAGCCGACCGAGAGGCGGCTGCTGCCGCCGGCGTGCGGGTTCTTCTCCAGCACCAGGGTGCGCGCGCCGGCCGCCGCCGCCTCGATGGCGGCGCTGAGGCCGGCGGCCCCGGCACCGATGACGATGACGTCCCAGCCTGCGCTCACGCCCGTGCCTCCTGCGACGCGGCCACGGCGTTCAGGCGATCTTCACTTCTTCGACCAGGTAGATCCCCACCGGCCTGAGCATCGGGTCTTCGTGCAGCAGGCGCCGGCCGGCCGCCGACGCGACCGCGGCACGGGCGCTCTCGGCGTCGTCGAACCAGAGCTCCGACACCGCCTCCGCGCCGCTCGCGTCACCCGAGGGCACGCCTGCCGCGACGGGGTGGCCGCGGTCGGTGACGAAGTTCTGCACGAAGCGGCGCGCGCCGGGCACCTGCGCGGCGGCGCCGTCATACGCGTCCAGCCAACGCTGGCGCAATCCGTCCGCCGGCTGGCCGCTGCGGCGCGTGGACACCCAGATCACCTTGGCGGGCGCGGGCCGCCCGCCGGCATGCGGCATCAGTTCGTCGGCTTCGATGACCAGGATGGTGATGCCACCCTGGAACTTCGGGATGTCTTCCTTGCAGGCCGCGTACTCGGGCGAAGCGTCCGAGCGCTCCATCGCCGCGACGCTGTCGAACGACAGCTGCGAGATGCCGTCGATGGCCTGCACCGGCGAGTCGCCCGCCTCGTACAGGCGCTCGAGGATGTGGTTCTGCCGGTAGGTCCCGAGCCCCGGCAGCCTGGCCGCCAGCGGCCCGTGCACGCCGATCCAGTGCTGGCGGAAGCGCGCCTCGTCCAGCTCGGGACGGCGGTTGAACAGGCCGCAGCGGTAGATCGTCACTTCAGTTCCTTGCCGGCGTGCTCGCCTTCGAGGAACACGTTGGGCTTGAGGAAGAACGACAGCACCAGCGCGCCGTCGGGCGAGCGCGCCAGGTGGCGGTTGCCGCGCGGGCGCCAGACGTAGTCGCCCTCGCGCACCTCGCCCTCGTCGTCGACGATGCTGCCGGACAGCACGTAGGTCTGCTCGATCTCCACGTGCTCGTGCAGCGGCAGCTGCGTCCCCGGCTTCCAGCGTAACAGGGCCGTCAGCAGGCCGGAGCTGTCGTCCTGCATCAGCACCTTCATGTCGATGCCCGGCGTGGGCGTGGGCTTCCAGGGGATCGCGGCCACGTCGACGTAGCGGGAATCCTGCGGGCCCAGCTTCGCGTGCTGCTGGTGGGGCGTGTAGGCGGTCAGTGCGGTCATGGCTTGTCTCCGGTTTTCTTCATCGCATGAAAAACGCCGGGCGAACCCGGCGTCCCTGCGTGCGCGATCAGGCCTTGTAGCCGTAGCGCTCGGCCAGTTCCTTGAAGCCGAAGATGCGCGCGGCGTTCTCGCCCAGCACCTTGCGGCGGCTCGGCTCGGTCAGGCGGCCCATCTGGCGCTCGATCGCCTCGCCGGAGTGCGGCCAGGTCCCCTCGTGGTGGGGGTAGTCGTTGGCCCAGAGGAAGTTGTCCTGCAGGCCGTGCTCCTCCATCAGCGCCAGGCCGGCACGGTCCTCGCCGAAGGTCGCGAAGCCGCGCGCCTTGAAGTAGTCGGACGGCAGCATCTTCAGCTTGGGCTTCACCCAGAAGTGGTGCTTCAGGTAGGCCTCGTCCATCGCGTCCAGCATCCATGGCACCCAGCCGATGCCCGCCTCGACGCTGCCGAAGCGCAGCTCGGGGAAGCGCTCGGCCACGCCGGAGGCGCAGATGTTGACCAGCGGCTCCAGCGTCGGCGACAGCGAGTGCACCACGTAGTTGACGACGGCGCCGCCGAGGCCGCGGGTGGTGCGCGGGTCCTTGCCGGTGGAGACGTGGAAGGTGACCGGCACGTTCGCCTCGACGAAGCGGGCCCACATCGGGTCGAAGTCGACCTTGTTGTAGTTCAGTTCGTTGGTCTTCGGCGGGCCGAACAGCGGCTTGCAGGGCAGCGTGAAGTGGCGGAAGCCCAGCTTCAGGCAGCGGTCGATCTCCTTGAGCGTCGCCTCGATGTTGCCGGTGGCCAGCGCCGCGGCGGGGGACAGGCGGTCGACGTAGGGGCCGAAGTTCTCCCAGGCCCAGGTGTTGTAGACCTCGCACTGGGCGTGGGCGAAGTCGGGGTCGAACGTGTACCACATGCCCAGGCCCTTGCCCGGGAAGATGACCTCGCCGTCCACGCCGTCCAGGGTCAGGTCCTTCAGGCGCTGCTCGACCGAGGGGCCGCTTTCGGAAGCCGTGGCGCCGGCCTTGGAGCGGGCCAGGTCCTCGCCCTCCAGGCGGGCCAGGATCAGGCGGTCCGGCTGCTCGGAGGCCTCCATCTTGCGCCACTGCACGCCCTTCTCGTCGATCCAGACCTTGGGCAGGCGGTCCTTGTACTTGGCGTCGATGCGCTCGGCCCACAGGTTCGCCGGCTCGTTGGCGTGCGTGTCGGCCGAGATCATCATGTACTTGTTCTCGGCGCCGGCGCGCGGCGAGCGCTCCCAGCCGGCTGCGCCGGGCGTGTTCAGGCGCCACTTGTTGGCTTCGTTGACGACGATTTCGGTCATGGTGTCCTCTGCAGGAATGGGTGGAAAGCGGTTGCGCTGCGTTGAATGGTATTACCATTCTAGGAAGCGTGCGAAGGCCTGTCAAGCACTTCGCGCGGCGCCCGCCCCCGGCTGCCCATGACCCTCGCGCCAGCCCCCGCGACGGGGGGCCGGCGCGCCGCTCCCCCGCTGCTAGCGGGAGGCGGACTTCGCGGCCTTCGCGGCCGGCTGCCGCTTGCCGGCGGGCTTCGCCGGCTTGGCGGTCCTCGCGGCCTTGGCCGGCGCCCTGGCCGTCTTGGCGGCCTTCGCAGCCTTGGCCGGGGCCGTCTTGCCCGACGCAGACTTGCCGGCGGCGCGTCCGCCCGCGGCCACCGCCGCCAGGGTGCGGCCCGGGCGCACCACCTCGATCGGCTCGCCGTCCATGCCTTCGTGGACGATGCCCAGGTACTCGTTCATCGCCTTCACGGCGCCCCCGGCGTCGCGCGCGCGCATCGCCTTCAGGATGCGCCGGCGCACGGGCACCAGTTCCGGCCGCGCCTTGCGGCCGGTGCGGTCGATCACGTAGCGGATGATGTCGGACAGCGAGTCCACGAGCAGCATCAGCACCTCGTTGCGCGTCGCCTTGGCGATCAGCCGGAAGAACTGCACGCCGGCGTCGGCCCGGTGGGCGAGGTCCTCGCTGCTCTCGATGAAGTCGACGTTGTCCTGCAGCGCCTTGAAGTCGTCCTCGTCCGCGCGCTCGCAGGCGAGCCGGATCACGGCCCCGTTGATCAGCACCCGCGCCTCGGCCAGGCTGCGCAGCGACACGCGGCCCAGGAACATCAGGTCCTGCAGCGAGCGGGTCAGCAGCTCGGGGTTGCCGTCGCGGATGAAGGCGCCGCCCTTGACGCCCTTCTGCAGCGACACGATGCCGGAGATCTCGAGCGTGCGCAGCGCCTCGCGCACGGCCGGCCGGCTGACCTGGAACTCGAGCGCGAGGTCGCGCTCGGCGGGCAGCTTGTCGCCGGGCTGCAGCGCGCCGCTGGCCAGGCGCTGGCGGATCTGCTCGCAGATCTCCTCGAAGACCCGGCGCGTTCGCACCTGCTGGAACGCGAGTTCGGGAGTGTGGTTCATGCTTGTTGTTCCTCGATCTTGGCGGGCACGCCCTCCGCGCACCCATGGTGCGGGACAGCATACAGGGGTGGCGTGCAAATGACCATTGAGCGGTGTTGCCAGGATGACAATGAATGGACTTACCATTTAGAATCACGCCCACACCCTCGAGCCGGCACCGCGCCGACGCTCCACCCAGCAGAAGGATCTCCAGCATGGCTTCCAGCACCGCCCCCCGCATCGTCCAGCGCCCCCATGGCCGGGTGCTCGTGTTCGACTCGGCCACCTACGTCGAAGGCTACGTGGCCACGGCACCCGAGGCCGCCGGCGACGTGGTGGTCAACGCCTCCTACAGCGGCGTGCTGTGCGCCCGCATGGTGATGTCGGCCCGCCCGAAGGCGGTGATCGGCCTCGACTGCGCCATCGGCAAGGACGGCGCCGGCATCGCCGGGCTCTGGTACTACGAGGCCCTCGGCGTGCCGGCCGCCGCCGCCGACGTCATGACCGCGGAGATGGGCAACGGCGGCGACCTGTACGACAACGGGATCGTCAGCCGCGTCAACGACGCCGCGCAGGCGCTGGGCATCGAGCCGGGCATGACCGTGCGCGACGCCGCCGACTACCTGGCCACCGGCGAGAAGAAGCCGGAGGTGTTCGAGCCGACCCGCCGGCGCGTGATCCACACCGCCGCCAACGGGCGCAGCATCGTCTGCACGGACTCCATCGCCTATGCGCTGCCCGAGGACCGCGAGCGCAACGTGCTGTGCACCGCCGGCCACACCGGCCGCAGCGTGATCGGCTACTTCCGCGACTTCCGTCCCTGGGCCTTCATCTGCTCGGACGGCGGGGTGGGCAAGAACGACTCCGGGCTCTCGGCGCTGGAAGCGGTCGAGGCCGACGGCATCGCCGGCGCCTCGGTGAGCGCGCTGACCGCCCGCATGGGCGACGGCCAGAGCACCTATTTCGACGGCGTGATCAGCGCCGCGAACAAGCTGGCCCGCGACAAGGGCGTGCGCGTGGGGCAGACCGCCAGGGAAGCGGCCCTGCTGCTGCTCGACTGAGCAGCGCCACGATGGCCGACGGCACCGAAGGCGCGACGTCCGCGCCCTGGGCGGCGCTGCTGCCCGTGGTGGCGGCCCTAACGGTCTGGAACCTGGTGCATCCCGCGCCGGCGGCGGTGATCGTCGCCGGCGCGCTGACGCTGCTGCTGATCGTGCGCCAGTGGCACCGCGTCGTGCCGCAGATGCGGATGCTCGGCCTGCTCCTCGGCGCCCTCGCCCTGCTGGCCCTGCCCTTCTCGCCCACGCCGGGCGCGAGCCTGCTGCGCGGCATCGGCATCGGCATCCTGATGGCCTCGCTCGTCAGCGCCGTGTCGCTGCTCGCCCGCGTGGCGCTGCGCAGCCGCCAGATCGACGTGGTCACGGCCTACCTGCTGGCCCGCGGCACGCGCAGCCGCTACCTCCTGTTCTCCATCGCCTGCCAGCTGTTCGCGGGCATGCTGGGACTGGCCGGCGCGCAGCTGATGATGTCCATGGCGGCGCAGGACGACAGCGCGGCGCCGGACGACCGGCTCGCGATGTTCCTGGCGATCACCCGCGGCTTCTCGTCGGCCACCCTGTGGAGCCCGATGTTCAGCAACGCCGCCGTGCTGCTGGTGCTCTATCCGGGCCTCACCTGGTTCGCGATGCTCCCGCTGGGGATCGCGCTGGCGGCAGCGTGCGTGGCCATCGGCCAGGTGCTGGACCGGTGGCGCCTGCGCAAGCGGCCGGCGGAACCCGAGGCGGACCCCGGCCTGCCCGTGTGGGGCGCGCTCGCCACCCTGCTGGTGCCGATGTCGGCCTTCCTCGCGGCCGTGATCGGGCTGTCCTGGGCACTGGGCATGCAGATCACCGGCGCGGTGATCGCCCTGTCCCCGGCCGCGGCGCTGGCCCTGCATTTCGTGCTGGCACCGCGCGGCGATCGCCGGCAGGCCTGGCGACGCTTCGCGGCCGACGTCCGCCAGCTGCCCGCGCAGGCCAGCGAGATCACGCTGTTCATGGCCGCGGGTTGCGGCGGCACGGTGCTCGCCAGCGCCATCCCCCCGGCCTGGGCCGCGGCGGCCGGCACGGTCCTCGCGGTCCACCCGCTGCTGGCGCTGCTCGCGCTGATGCTCTGCGTCCTGGCCCTGGCATTGATCGGCGTGCACCCCGTGCTGTCGGCGGTGCTGGTGGCCTCCGCCTTCCCGCCGGCCCTGGTGCACCTGCCCTTGCTGCCGCACCTGTGCGCCGTGCTGGTGGGATGGGCACTGGCCGGCGCCGTGTCCCCCTTCTCCATCGCCAACCTGATGGCCAGCCGCTATGCCGGCGTGTCCGTGCAGGCGATCAGCCTGCGCGCCAACTCCCTGTTCTCGCTGCTGTGCCTGGCCCTCGCCGTCGCCGTGCTCGGCGGCGTGGCGGCCGCCCTGTCGCAGCCCTAGACTTTCATCCGCATCCGAGGAGATCTCCATGCATGCACCCGCCTCCCTTGCACCCCGCAGCGGCCCGCTGGCCGGCGTGCGCGTCGTCGAATTCGCGGGCATCGGCCCCGGCCCCTTCGCCTGCATGCTGCTGTCCGACATGGGCGCCGACGTCGTCACCATCGACCGGCCGCAGCGCAAGCCCGCCGACCGCAGCAACATCACCGGCCGCGGGCGCACCGTCGTCGTCGCCGACCTGAAGGATCCCGCCGCGCGCGAGGAGGTGCTGGGCCTGCTGGAGCACGCCGACATCCTGGTCGAAGGTTTCCGTCCCGGCGTGATGGAGCGCCTGGGCCTGGGCCCGGACGTGGTGGCCGCGCGCAACCCGCGGCTGGTCTACGGCCGCATGACCGGCTGGGGCCAGGAAGGTCCGCTCGCGCAGGCGGCGGGCCACGACCTGAACTACATCGCCATCACAGGCGCGTTGCATGCGATCGGCCCGGCAGGCGGCGCACCCGTGCCGCCGCTCAACCTCGTGGGCGACTACGGCGGCGGCAGCCTCTACCTCGTCGTGGGCCTGCTGGCCGCGATGCACGAGGCACGCCAGTCCGGCCGCGGGCAGGTGGTGGACGCCGCCATCACGGACGGCGTGCTCTCGCTCATGAGCAACTTCGTGGGGCACCAGGTGCGCGGCATCCTGCGCGAGGAGCGCGGCAGCAACATGCTCGATGGCGGCGCGCCCTACTACGGCGTCTACCGCACGAGCGATGGCGGCTACGTGAGCATCGGCCCGATCGAGCCGCAGTTCTTCGCCGAGATCTGCCGGCGCATCGGCGTGCACGAGGCGCTGCACGGCGCGCAGCAGGACCGCAGCCGCTGGCCCGAACTGCGCGCCGAGTTCGAGCGCATCTTCGCGACCCGCACCCGCGCCGAGTGGACGGCCGCGCTGGAAGGCACCGACGCCTGCTTCGCCCCGGTGCTGCCCCTGTCGGAAGCACGCGCCCACCCGCACAACGTGGCGCGCGGGAACTTCGTGGACATCGACGGCGTGGGCCATCCCGCGCCGGCTCCGCGCTTCTCGCGCACGCCTTCCAGGATCCACGGGCCGGCGCCGCGCGATGCGACGCCGCTGGCGGAGGTGAAGGCCCGCTGGTCCTGAGACCGGCGCCAGGAGGTTGCGCGGAAGACTCCTAGCGCACCACCTGCCACTGCAGCAGGGTGTACGGCGGGTCGTGGTCGGCGTGGTGCTCGAACACGCCTTCCACCTCGGCGCCTATGCGCACCTCCTGCCGCGGGTCCCCGAGCAGGTTGCCCAGCATCCGCACGTTGCCCGCCTCGGGCAGTTCCACCAGCACGGCCAGGTAGGGACCGTGGTTCGCGAGGCAGGGATGCACCGGGTGCCAGACGCGCTCCCAGCTGTAGATGCGCCCGCGCGGCAGCACCTGCTGCCATTGCGGGTCGAAGCGGTGGCACTTGTGGCACAGCCACTCGGCGCCATGCTGCCAGGTGCCGCACTGCGTGCAGCGTTGCACCATCAGCCGCTCCTCGCGCAGCCCGTTCCAGAACGGGGCCGACAAGCCGTCGCCCTCAGGAACGGGAGCCGGCAGGCCGGCGGGCAGGTAGTGGCCCGTCTTCTCCTTGGTTTCGTTCACAGCGTCGCCTCCGATCCCAGCAGCAGGTTGCTCACCGGCGTTACCATCGGCCCGCCGATCACCAGGGCCACGTCGTTGCGCGGCGCCTGCGCGGTGGAGGTGCCGCGCACCTGGCGCACCGCCTCCAGCACGAGCTCGAAGCCGTGCATGTAGCACTCGGCCAGGTTGCCTCCGCTCGTGTTGAGCGGCAGCTTGCCGTTCGGCGCGAGCAGGTTCTCCAGCCGCAGGAAGTCGTTGGCTTCCCCGGGCGCGAAGAAGCCGTGCTCGGCCAGCGCCATCAGCACGCCGCCGGTGAAGTTCTCGTAGCTTTGCACCACGCCCACGTCCTTGGCGCTCATCCCGGCCATGCGCCACATGTCGGGCGCCACGGTGGAGAAGCTGGAGCTGGCGTAGTTGGGCGTGTTGTGCGGCACCGCGGCGACGCGGTGGTCGGAGCCGCTGGCCGCGCCCAGGATGTACACCGGCCGGTTGGGAAAGTCCTTCGCCCGCTCGGCGGGCACCATGATCACGGCGGCCGCGCCGTCGTTCTCCATGCAGCAGTCGAACAGGTGGAAGGGCTCGACGATCCAGCGCGAGTTGTCGTACTTCGCTTCGTCCAGCGGCTTGCCGTACATCACGGCGCGCGGATTGCGCTGCGCGTGGTGGTAGGACGCCATGGCGATCGCGCGCAGCGCTTCCTGCCGCACCCCGTGCTCGTGCATGAAGCGCATCGCCTTCATCGCGAACTTCTGGCCGGGCGACAGCACGCCGTAGGGCGCCATGTAGGCCATGTCGCCGGAGATCGTCGGCGCGGTCGGCGCCTTGCCGAAGCGGCCGAACTGCCCTTGCGCGAGCGCGCGGAACGCCACCACGCAGTCGGCCGTGCCCGCCGCGATGGCGGCGGCACCGTTGGCCACCGCGGCGCAGTTGCCGCCGCCGCCTCCGCCCCACGCCATCAGCGTGGCGCGCAGCTGCCGGGTGCCGAGCGCCGCCGCCAGCCGCGAGGGATCGTTGCGGTCGTTGCTGTAGGAGGACCAGCCGTCAATCTCGCGCGGGTCCATCCCGGCGTCCTCGCAGGCGGCCAGCACCGCCTTCAGCGCGAGCTTGAACTCGGCGTCGGGCGACTGGCTGTGGCGGTAGTAGGTGGTCTCGCCGACGCCGACGATGGCCACCCTGCCGCGCAGGGAACGTTCAGTCATGTTGTCTCTCGAATCGTCCGGACATTCATTGGATGGACCAATGCTAGCACGCCGCTATACTCGCCACGCAATGACCGATTCCTTCGAACTGCGCGAACTCGTGCTCGGCGACGTGCTGGCGCGCCAGGCCGGCCGCCGCGGCGACAAGGTCTTCCTCACCGAGCTGGCGACCGGCCGCACCTGGACCTACCGGCAGCTCGATGCATGGTCCGACCGCGTGGCCCAGGCCCTGCGCGCCGCCGGCGCGGAAAAAGGCATGCATGTCGGCGTGCTGATGGGGAACTCGGCCGAGCACCTGGCGCTGTTCTTCGCCATCGGCAAGCTCGGCGCCGTGTCCGTGCCGGTCAATACCGCCGCCCGCGGCGACCTGCTGCGCTACTACTTCGACCACGCCGATGCCCGCTTCGTGGTCGCCGACGAGGACCTGGCGCCGCGGCTGGCCGAAGTGCTGCCGCAGCTGCCCCTGGTACAGCGCGTGCTGGTGGCCGGGCGGCATGGCGAGCCGGCCGCTCCTGCCTCGCTGCTGGCCCTCGGCGCGGCGGCCGAAGACCTCTCCGCCTGCATCGCGGCCGCGCCGTCCGGCAAGCCGGGCACCCCGGTGAAGTGCTCCGACCTGCTGATGCTGTGCTTCACCTCGGGAACCACCGGTCCATCCAAGGCCAGTATGCTGCCGCATGCGGCGGCGCTCACCTACGGCACGAGCGCGGCGCAGGCCCAGGGCTACCGCGAGAGCGACGTCTTCTACGTGTGCCTGCCGCTGTTCCACAACAACGCGCTGCTGGCCTCGATGGCCGCCGCGCTGGTTTGCGGAGGCTCGGTGGTGCTGTCGGAACGCTTCTCCGTCTCGCGCTTCCTGGCGGAGATCCGCGCATCGGGCGCCACCATCACCAACTTCCTGGGCGCGATGTCGGAGTTCCTCTGGAGCCAGCCGGCCGGCCCGGACGACAGGAACCACGCGCTGCGCCTGGTGAGCATGTCGCCCACGCCGCGCCACGCGGCGCAGTTCGAGGAACGCTTCGGGCTGCGGGTGATGAGCAACTACGGCCTGTCCGACTTCGGCACCGTCACGGCCTTCGTGCCGGGTTCCGCGCCGCCGGCCAAGCTTGGCTCCATCGGCAAGGCCCGCGCGGTGTTCGAGCTGAAGGTCGTGGACGACGACGACTTCGAGTGCCCGCGCGGCGTGGTCGGCGAACTGGTGATCCGCGCGAAGGAGCCGTGGCGCGCCGCGACCGGCTACTACAAGATGCCCGAACAGACGCTGGCCGCGCATCGCAACCAGTGGTTCCACACCGGCGACCGCGCCTACGAGGACGCGGACGGCTACTTCTGGTTCGTGGACCGCAAGAAGGACTGCATCCGGCGCCGCGGCGAGAACATCTCGGCCTTCGAGGTGGAACAGGCCCTGCTCACGCACCCGCAGGTGGCCAACGCCGCGGTGTTCCCGGTGGCCACGCCGGAGAACGACGAGGAAGTCGGCGCCTGCATCGTGCTGCGCGAAGGCGCGACCGTGGACGAGGCCGGCCTCGTCGCCCACTGCGCCGCCAACATGGCCTACTTCATGGTCCCGCGCTACATCCAGCTGCTGCCGGAGCTGCCGACCACCGTCAACCAGAAGGTGGAGAAATTCAAGCTGAAGCAGGCGCTGGACGCCGACGTGTCGCAGGCCTGGGACCGCGAGCAGGCGGGGATCAAGCTGCAGCGCTAGGCGACGGCAAACGCCGGGCCAGGGCCGCTACCATCGCGCCCATGGAGAAAACCCGACGCCCCGGCGCCCCTCTCGGCGTGGTGCCTATCAGTCCCCAGCGCATCTTCCAGGAGGTCGCCAACCAGTTGCGGCGCACCATCTCGGAAGGCCGCCTCAAGCCCGGCGACAAGCTGCCGCCGGAACGCGAACTGGCGCAGATGTTCGGCGTGAGCCGCAACACGATGCGCGAGGCGCTGCGCGCGCTGGAGCTGAGCGGCCTGATCGAACTGCGCCTGGGATCCACCGGTGGCGCCTTCGTGCTGCCGGGCAGCTCCAACGCCGTGGTCAACGGCATGCGCGACCTGTACTTCCTGGGCGCGATCAGCCCCGAAGACCTGACCGACGCCCGCGTGTCGGTGAGCGCCGCCGTCCTGCGCATGGCCTGCGACCGGATGACGGAGGAAGACTTCGCCGCGCTGGAAGCCAACATCGCGGCGGCCGAGCGCGCGCACAGGAGCGGCGATTTCGAGGAGCGCACCCGCCACCACCAGGCCTTCCACGTGCTGCTGGCCCGCGCCACGCGCAACCCCATCCTGATCGCCACCACCGAAGGCATCATGGAAGTGACGCGCCAGTTCGTGAACGCGATCGGTCCCTCGGGCGACCAGGCCTACACCCTGCCCTCGCGCAAGCGGCTGGTGGCGCACCTGCGCAACCGGGACGCCGAAGCCGCGGTGAAGGAGATGTCCACGACCCTGGGCAAGCTGCACCGCGGCTACATGGTGCAGGCCCGCGGCGTCAAGCCGGGGGAGCGCGTCACGGCGGCGGCGCCGGCTGCCACCCCGTCGCGCAAGCGCACCGCGGCTTCCAGGGACGCGAAAGCGGCCGCTTCCAAGCCCACCGCCGTCAAGTCACGCCGCAAGGCGGGCTGACGCCCGCGCCGGAGCGACCGGTGGCACGCGCAGCGCCGCCTGGAAGACCTGCGCGTCGTCGAGGTAGCGGCGCATGGCGCGGCACGCCGCGGTCGCATCGCGCTTGCGCAGCGCCGCCACGATGGCGCGGCGGTGGCGCTGCAGCCGCGGCTGCGGACGTTCCTCGCCGGCCTCGATCTGCGCCCGCACGACGTGCCCGAGGGACTCCACCAGCGCCGCCCACAAGGGATCGTGGCTGGCGCGGCCGAGGCGCGACAGGAAGAGCAAGGCGGCGTCGACGCGCGCCGGCATGCTGGCGCTCGCATCGATGGCCGCGACGGCCGCGTCGAGCCCGGTCAAATCGTCCTCGGTGCGGCGTTCGGCCGCCAGGCGCGCGACGAGCGCATGCACCCATTGGCGCGCGTCCGCGATGCCGTCCGGCGACATGGCGCCCAGCACCATCAGGTCCTGCAGCGGCTGGGTCAGCGCGGATGCATCGCCGGCATTGATGAAGGCACCGCCCTGCGCACCCTTGCGCAGGGTCACCACGCCGGCGTTCTCCAGCGTGCGCAACGCCTCGCGCACGGCGCCGCGGCTGACGCCGAAGCCGGCCGCGAGATCGCGCTCGGACGGCAGCTTCTCGCCCGGGCGCAGCAGGCCGCTGGCGAGGCGGTCGCGCACCTGGCGGCAGATCTCCTCGTGGATGCGCTGCGCGCGCACCGGCTGGAAGACGGGGGTTTCGACGGCCATGGCGACTCCTTTGCGTTTTCATCGGTTCGACCACGAAGGGCCGGACCGATGAAGCTTAGGCTCGCCGCGCGACGGCCGCGTTGATGCCCGTCAATGGACGGACTTCACTGCGCCTCGATGTTGCCGTCCTTCACCACGCGCGTCCACAGCTTCTGGTCCTCGCGGACGACGGCGGCGAACTCCTGCGGGGTCACGGGGCTGGGCATCATGCCGAGGGACTTCAGCTTCTCCTGCATCGCGGGGTCGGCCAGCACCTTGTTGATGGCCTCGTTCAGCCTGGAAACCACCTTGGGCGGCGTGCCCGCCGGGGCCGCGAGCCCGAACCACGCATCCACGGCGAAGCCGGGCAGCGTCTCGCTGATGGCGGGCACCCCGGGCAGCAGGGGGCTGCGCTTGGCCGAGGAGACGGCGAGCATGCGCAGCCTGCCGCTGGAGACGAAGGAGTTGATCGCGGTGGAAGGCGTCGTCAACGCCACCTTCACCTCGCCGGAGAGCGCCGCGGCGGTGGCCGCGGCGGAACCCTGGTAGGGGACGAACACCATCTGGATGCCGGCGGCCTGGTTGAACGACTCGGTCGCCAGGTGGGCCAGGGAGCCGCGGCCGGCCGAGGAGAACTCGAGCTTGCCGGGGTTGGCCTTGGCGTAGGCGACCAGCTCGCCGATGGTCTTGGCCGGCACCGACGGATTGAGCAGGAACACCATCGGCGTGGTCGCCACCAGCCCCAGCGGCGCGAAGTCCTTGGCCATGTCGTAGCCGGCGCCCTTCTGCATCAGCGGCGTGGTCACGGTGGTGTTGCCCACCTGCAGCAGGGTGTAGCCGTCCGGCGCGCTGTTCTTCACGTGCTGGGTGCCCACCGAGCCGCTCGCGCCGGTGCGGTTCTCCACCACGATGGGCTGGCCGAGCTCGCGCTCCAGGAGGGGCTGCATGCTGCGCACCAGGACGTCGCCGGTGCCGCCCGCCGTGAACGGCACGACGACCTTGATGGGCCGTTCGGGAAAGCCGGCCGCGTGCGCGGTGGCGAAGGAAAAGGCGGCAGCTGCGGCCGCGATGGCGGCGAGGCGTCGGCGGGTGATCATGGTTGTCTCCTGGGTGGTTGGATGGGCTTGAAGATCGGGAAGACGGGGCCCTCGCCCATCGCTTCCCAGTCGACCTGCACCGCCTGCCCGGCGCGCAGGTCCTCGTACGATGCGTTGACCCGCGCGAGCATCCGCGGGCCTTCCTGCAACTGCACCAGTGCGAGCGGATAAGGCACCGGCCCGTCCCAGCCGGCGGGCGCCACCCGGCTCAGCGTCAGCGCGAGCAGCGTTCCGCGGCCGCTGGCCTCGCGCCACTCGACACCCGCCTCGCCGTGCAGCCCGAGCGGCCGCGGATGGAACTGGGCGCGGCCGCTCGCGCGGTCGAACTGCAGCAGCAGGCGGCGCTCGCGCAGGCCCTGCCAGAAGGGTGCGCCGATGTCGCTGATCTCCGGGCGGATCATGGGCCTCGCTCCAGCAGCATCACGGCGCTCGTGCCCCAGTTGCGGGCGTACTGGATGACGCCGATGCCGGTGAGCATCGCGTTCGAGGCATCCTTCACCTGGCGCGCGCCGGCATCGCCGAACATCTGGCGCAGGCATTCGACGAGGTTGACGCCACCGCCCGCGAGGCCCGGCTGGCCGGCCGAGATCTGGCCGCCGCCGGTGTTCAGCGGCAGGTCGCCGTCGTGGCCCAGGTCGTGTTCCAGCACGAAGCGCCCGCCCTCGCCCGGTGCGCAGAAGCCGGTCTGCTCCAGTTGCAGGATGAGCGCGATGAGGAAGTCGTCGTACCAGTGCAGCATCTTCACGTCGGCCGGCCGCATGCCGGCCTGGGCGAAGGCGCGCGGGCCGGCGTCGTTGAAGCCGCTCGCCAGCAGGTCGTCGCCGCCGCGCGGGTCGTGGTTGATGCGTTCCGCGTAGGCGATCGGGTGCACCATGCGCAGGCCCAGCTGCCTGGCCAATCGCGTGGACGTCACCAGCACCGCGCTGGCGCCGTCGCAACGCATCACGCAATCGAGCATGCGCAACGGGTCGGAGACGATGCGCGATTCCAGGTAGTCGCGCCCGGTGAGCGGCTTGCGCAGCACCTCGCACGCGTTCCCGTTCAGCAGCGCGCCGCGACGCTGGGTGACGGCGAGCTTCGCCAGCGCTTCGTGCGGCAGGCCCCAGCGCTGGTCGTACAGCGAGCTCAGGAGCGCGAAGGAGGTCAGCGGGCCGGCATAGCCGGCCGGGTCGCAGAACTCGGTGCGATGGCCCGACTGCACCGAGCGGTCCTGCGTGGAGACGGCATCGGCCGCCAGGCACAGCACCATCTCGCACATGCCCGAGCGGATCGCCATCGCCGCGCGCGCGACGTTGCCGGCCGCCGAAGCGCCGCCGATGTCGGTGGCCTGGCACCAGGACACCGAGAGCCCCAGGCCTTCGGCCAGCAGGTTGCTGTAGAAGGGATTCCCCGCTTCGGACATCGCCAGCGTGGTGGCGAAGCCGTCGATGCGATCGCGCTCGATGCCGGTCTGCGCCAGCAGGCCCGCGACGGCTTCACCGGCCAGCGCCAGCGCGCTGCGGCCGCTGCGGCGCACCAGCTTCGTTTCCGCATAGCCGACGATCGCGATGTCGCGCTCGCGGAGGAAGCCCGTCACGCATCCACCCACTGCACCACGTCCTCGATCGCGGCGCGGCTGGTGCGATAGCCGTTGGCGGGATGCGCGGCATCCTCGTAGCCGAAGGAGATCGCGCACACCATCCGGCGCTCCCCGGGGATCCCGAGTTCGCGCTTCACCAGGTCGCTGTAGCTCGCGAGCGCGGCCTGCGGGATCGCGGCCACGCCGTGCGCCTGCATGGCGAGCAGCAGCACCTGCACGTAGCCGCCGACGTCCACCGCGCCGTACACGCCCAGGCCGGGATCGCTGGTCAGCACCGCCACGTGGGGCGCTCCGAACAGGCGGAAGTTCTCGCGCGCCTGGCGGGCCGCGCCTTCCTTGTCGCCGCGCGCGACGCCCATGGCCTGGTAGAGCTGCAGCCCGCACTCGCGCCGGCGCTGCTGGTAGACGCCGGTGTATTCGCTGGGGAACGGGAAGTCGCTTTGCCGCGGCGTCCCCGCATCGACCGCCGCCAGCAACGCGGCGCGCAGCCGCTCGGTGGCCGCGCCGGAGGTGACCGCCAGCTGCCAGGCCTGGGAGTTGCACCAGGAGGCGGTGCGCTGGGCGGTGGCGAAGATGCGCCGCAGCAGCGCGGCATCCACCGCCTGCGGCAGGAAGGCGCGGCAGCTGTGGCGCTGCGCCAGCAGGCGCTCGAGCACGCGGGCATCGGCACCGGCGGCTGCCGCGGCGTCGTTCATGTTCATGGGCGTCTTGATATTTATTAATGGTTAGACCAATATAATGCCCTGAGCTTTTCGCTGTCAACCACAGGAGCCCGCAGCCGCGGACGCAAGGAGCCATGCTCGTCGAGGAACGCTGTTACGTGCTGCGCATGCCCTACGGGCCGCAGGAATACCTCGCCCTCTACGAGGCCGAAGGGCTGGCGGTGCAGCGCGAGGCGCTGGGCAACCTGCTCGGCTATTTCCACACGGAGGTGGGTGGGCTCAACACCATGGTCCACCTGTGGGGCTACGACAGCTTCGAGGAGCGGCTGCGCCGCCGCGCCCTGCTCGCGGCCGACCCGCGCTGGCAGGCCTACCTGGACCGCATCCGTCCGCTGATCGAGTCCATGTCCAACCGGCTGCTGGTCCCGACCTCCTTCTCACCCATTCGCTGACAAACCAGGAGACATCCATGCAGAATCGTTCCACCACCCGCCGCGCCATGCTGGCGACCGTCGCGGGAGCGGCAGCCCTCGCCTGCGCGCCCGGCCTCGTGCGCGCCAGTGCCTATCCGAGCCAGCCGATCAAGATCCTCGTCGGCGCCGGCGCCGGCGGATCCACCGACATCACGGCGCGCCTGGTGGGCCGCGAGCTGAGCGACCTGCTGGGACAGCCGGTGGTCATCGAGAACAAGCCGGGCGCCGCCGGCACGGTGTCGATGCAGCAGCTGACGCGCGCCCAGCCCGATGGCCACACGCTGGTCTGGGTCGGCAACAGCGTGATGGCCATCGCGCCCTACCTGTACAAGAACCCCGGCTACGACGTGGACGCCGTCATCCCGGTGAGCCTGGCGACGACCTCGTCGTTCGTGCTCGTGGCCTCGCCGCAGTTCAAGTCGCTGAAGGAACTCATTGCCTATGGCAAGGCGAATCCCGGCAAGCTCAGCTTCGGTTCCAACGGCGTCAACGGCAGCCTGCACCTGCTGGGCGAGATGCTGAAGAACGAGGCCGGCTTCGACGCGCTGCACGTGCCGTTCAAGGGCGGCGCCGAATCGGCGACGGCGATCATGGCCGGCAACATCCACTTCCTGTTCGACGCGCTGTCGTCCAACATCCCCCTGATCCGCGCCGGCAAGCTCAATGCGCTGGCCGTCACCGGCTCGCAGCGCGAGCCCTCGCTGCCCGAGGTCCCGACGATGGCCGAACTGGGCATGCCGGGCATGGGCATGGACGTGTTCTTCGGCCTGGTGGCGCCCGCTGGCACGCCGCAGCCGGTGGTCGCCAAGCTGTCCGGCGCGATGCAGCAGGTGCTGGCGAAGCCGGCGCTGCGCGAGGCGCTGGCCAAGACCGGCAACCAGCCGCGCAGCAGCACGCCGCAGGAGTTCCGCTCCATCGTCGACAAGGAAGGCGCCCGCTTCAAGGCGCTGATCAAGGCGCGCGGCATCGACCCGCAATGAGCGCGCACGCCGGCGGCGACGCGCAGTGGCTGGCCAGCCGCGAGCACATCAAGGAGCTCAAGGCCCGCTACTGCCGCTACATCGATACCAAGCAGTGGCAGCGCCTCGCCACGCTGTTCACGGACGATTGCCGCTTCGAGGGACTCGGATCGGCGCCCGCCGGCGCCGACGTCGCGACCTTCGTTGCCGGCGTCTCCAGCCGGCTCGCGCCGACGATCTCCGTCCACCACTGCCACATGCCGGAGCTGGTCGCCACGGGCCCCGATACCGCGCGCGGCATCTGGTCCATGGAAGACTTCGTCGAATGGACCGATGGCAGCACCGTGAAGGAAACGCCGGGCAGCCGCGGCTTCTACGGCTACGGCTACTACGAGGAAGAGTACCGGCGCGAGGGCGGGCGGTGGAAGATCAGCTTCCTGCGCCTGGCCCGCCTGCGCATCGATGCGGTGCCGGCGGACCAGCCCGCGCCCCGCATGGGCCAGCGCGCGCCGACGCCCGGCTGGCTGGACGGCGCCGGCTACGCCGATCGCTGAGCGCGCAAGCGACGATGCCCGCACGAGGCGGGCATCGCGGTCGCGGGAACGGGTCCCGCGAGAGGCCTGCCGGAGGGCAGGCCGCTTCGATCACATCTTGCAGTCGGCCGACGGCGGCGGCGTCAGCGAAGCCGGGAAGCTGCGCTCGATCACCGGACGCAGCTTGCCGTCCACCTTCTTCACCTGGCCGATGTAGTTGCCCATCACCTGCTGGTTGTCGGCGGCGCGCATCGTCACCTTGCCGTACACGGTGTCGTAGCTCGCGCCGCGCAGCGCCTTGGCCACGTCGCCGGGCTTGACGCTCTTGGCCAGCTTCACGCCTTCGAAGATGGTGCGCACGCCGTTGTAGGCCTGGCCTTCGTTGTCGGTGGGCACGCGGCCGTGCTTGGCCTGGAAGCCCTGCACGAAGGCCTTGTTCAGCGGCGTGTCGATGCCGGCGCCGTAGCCCATGTTGCCCCACACGCCCTCGGTGGCGTCGCCGGTGGCGTTGACCACGAAGTCCATGATGTACGCGTGGCCCAGGATGCGCTTGTCGGTCAGGCCGAATTCCTTGGCCTGCTTGGCGAAGGCGATCAGGTCGCGGCCGACCAGCGCCACCCACACGCCGTCGAGGTCCTTGACGGCCTTGATCTGCGCGATGTAGGGAGCGAAGTCCTTCGTGCCCAGCGGCGGGTACACGGCCAGCGGCACGTTCTTGCCGGTCGCCTTGGCGGCCTTGGTGAACTGCTCGCCCGAGTCGCGGCCCCACACGTAGTCGGCGCCGACCACGGCGTAGGTCTTGCCGGGCACGTCCTTCATCCACGCGTTGAACATCGCGATGTCCATGGCATCGGAGAAGGCGGTGCGGAACATGCGCGGCTTGCACGAGTCGCCGGTGATCTTGTCGGACTTGCTGATCACCGCCATCTGCAGGGCGTTCCAGCGCTGCAGGTTCTGGCCGATGGCCATCGTGATCGAGGAAGCGATCGGGCCCACCAGCAGGTTGTGGCCTTCGCGCGCCAGCTTCTCGGCGACGCGGCGGCCGGCTTCCGGCGTGCTCTCGTCGTCGGCCTTCTGCAGCACGACCTTGCGGCCGTCGACGCCGCCGGCCTTGTTGGCCTCTTCGACGGCGAACTCGATGCCGCGCATCACTTCCTCGCCCTGCTGGGCGAACACGCCCGACAGCGAGGTGACGGCACCGATGCGGATCGGGTCCTTGTCCTGCGCCGAGGCGGCGGAAGCGCCGAGCGCCAGGGCGGCGACGAGCGCCAGCGCATGGCGGCGCGGGAACGGGAGGGACGGCTTCATGGGGATGTCTCCTTCGGGATGAAAAACGGAATGGGCTCAGGCCGCGATGTGCTCGCGCAAGGCGTCCATGCGGCCGGCCTCGACGGGGCCCTGGGCGACGACGCGCCCCTTGGCCATGGCGTAGTAGCGATGCGCGACGCGCGCCACCAGGCTGAGGTTCTGCTCGATCAGCAGCAGGGCCGTGCCCTGGTCGGCCACGGCATTGAAGATGTCGGCCAGCTGGTCGACGATCACCGGGGCCAGGCCCTCGGTGGGCTCGTCCAGGATCACCATCGCGGGGTTGGCCATCAGCGCGCGGCCGATGGCCAGCATCTGCTGCTGCCCGCCCGACAGCGCGGTGCCCGGGGTGTGCGCCCGCTCCTGCAGGATGGGGAACAGTTCGTAGATGCGCGCGACGTTCCAGTGCCCGCGGCGGCCCACGGCCGATCCGAGCATCAGGTTCTCCTCGACGCTCAGGTTGGCGACGATGCGCCGGCCCTGCGGCACCACGGCCACGCCGAGGCCGCTGGCCATGTAGGGGCGCGGCCGCTTGAGCAGCTTGCCGCCCACGCGCACTTCGCCCTCGCGCAGCGTCGCGAGGCCCAGCACGGTGTTGACCAGGGTCGTCTTGCCGACGCCGTTGCGCCCGATGAGCGCCACGCGTTCGCCGGCCGCCACTTCCAGGCTCAGGCCGTGCAGGATGTGCGCGGCGCCGTAGTAGGCCTGGACGTCCTTGACTTGGAGCAGGCTGCTCATGCCGCGCTCCCCAGGTAGGCCTGGCGCACCCGCGGATGCGCGCGCACCTCGGCCGGGTCGCCGCTGGCGATCACCTGCCCCAGCTCGAACACGGTCACGCTGTCGGAGATGCCGAACACCACGTCCATGTCGTGTTCGACCAGCAGCACGCCGACGTTCCAGCTGGAGGTGAGCTGCTGCAGGTGCTCGGCGAGCTGTTCGGATTCCTGCGACGACAGGCCGGCCATCGGCTCGTCCAGCAGCAGCAGCGAGGGTCGGCCGACCAGCGCGAGCGCGAGGTCCAGGCGCCGCTGCTGGCCGTAGCCCAGTTCATCGGCCATCCAGCCATGCAGTTCCAGCAGGTCCAGCTGCCGCAGCACCTCGTGGGCGTTGGCCTTCCAGTCGGTGGCGCCGACCTTGCGGGCGGCCAGTTCGACCTGGGCGCCCACGGTCATCTCCGCGAAGATGCTGGTGCGCTGGAACGAGCGTGCGAGTCCGCGCTGGCGGCGTTCGATGACGCCGAGGCCGGTGACGTCCTCGCCCTGCAGCCGCACGCGGCCGCGGGTCGGCTTGCGCCGGCCGGTGATGGCGTCGATGACGGTGGACTTGCCGGCGCCGTTGGGGCCGATCAGGCCGCGGATCTCGCCGCTGGCGACCGTGAAGGTCACGCCGTCGACGGCCTTGACGCCGCCGTAGTACACGGCCACGTCCTCGACTTCGAGTGCTTGGGGGGTCGACATGGACAACTCCTCAGTTCGCTTGCACGGCAGCCGCGCCGCGGGACTTGCCGCCGCCGCGCATCCGGCGCCACAGGCCCACCAGCGCGCCGCTGAAGCCGTCGGGCGCGAACACGATCACGAAGATCAGGGCGGCGCCGAAGATGGCGAGCCAGTGTTCGGCGAAATCGCCCAGGAAATCTCGCGCCAGGAAGAACAGCATGGCGCCGAGCGCCGGGCCCCAGAGGCGGCGGTAGCCGCCCACGATCACCATCATCAGCGCCGAGCCGGACACGCTCCAGTGCAGGCTCTCGGGCGAGACGAAGCCGGTGTTGAGCGCCGACAGCGTGCCGGCCACGGCCGTCACGAAGGCGGACAGCGTGAAGACCAGCACCCGCGGCAGCAGCGTGCGGATGCCGATGAAGCGCGCGCGCTCCTCGTTGTCCCGCACCGCCTCGGTGACGGCGCCGAAATTGGTGGAGAGCAGCAGGGCCAGGCCGGCGACGCACAGCACGAGCGCCGTCCAGCACACCATGAACATGACGTGCGGCTGGAACAGCGTGTCCAGCGAAACGCCGAACAGCGTCTGCGGCCAATCGATGTGCAGGCCGTCCGCCCCGCCGGTCAGCGAACGCGAGGTGGTCGCGCCCTGGTAGAAGCTCTGGCCGATGGCGATGGTCAGCATGCCGAAGGCGATGCCCGGCACCCGCACCACGACGAAGCCGAGCACGAAGGCGAACAGCGCCACGCCGCCCAGCGCGGCCAGCACCGCGCCCTCGCCCGACCAGCCCATCTCGCGGATCAGGATCCCGGCCACGTAGCCGGCGAGGCCGTAGAAGGCGGCATGGCCGAAGCTGACCATGCCGTTCTGGCGCAGCAGCACGCCCACGCCGACGGCGAAGATGGCGAAGATGGTCGCCTGCGTGAGCAGCGACAGCAGCATGTCCGAGCCGATGCCGCCGGCGGCGAGCCCGCCGACCGCGAGTGCGGCGGCGGTGGCGACGGCGATGTGCGCCGGCCGCGTGATTCCCTGGAAAGCAGCGCTCATGTGCGGTTGCCGGCAAGGCCGGAAGGACGCCAAAGCAGGATGGCGATCATGAAGAGGAAGGGCAGGATGGCGGCGAGCGACGGCAGGTAGACGGCGCCCATCGACTGCAGCAGCCCGAGGAGGATGGCGGCGGCGAAGGCGCCCGGCAGGCTGCCGAGGCCGCCCACGACCACCACCACGAAGGAGTCGATCAGCACGTCGCTGCTCATCGCGGGCGACAGCGACAGGAAAGGCGCGGCGACCACGCCGGCCAGGCCGGCGAGCGCGGTGCCGAGCCCGACGACCATCGCGCTCAGGCGGTCGGTGTTGACGCCCTGCATCGAGGTGGTCACCGGGTCGGTGCTGGCGGCGCGCACGAACAGGCCGACGCGCGAGTAGCGCAGCCACAGGCTCAGCGCCACGGCCACCGCGATGCCGAAGAACAGCACCGCGATGCGGTAGACCGGCAGCTCGTGGCCGGCCACGGTGACGCTGTGCGCGAGCAAGGCGGGCGTCGCCATCGACAGGTTGCTCTTGCCCCAGACCGTCTGCACGAAGTCCTCGATGATCAGCAGCAGGCCGAAGGTGACCAGCACCACGGTGAGCGGGTTGCGGTCCTGCAGCAGCCGGAAGCCGTAGCGGTCCAGCAGCACGCCCACCAGCGCCATCACCGCCGGCGCGGCGACCAGCGCCACCCAGAAGCCCGTGTGCTGCGCGATGGTGAAGCCGATGTACGCGCCCAGCATGTACAGCGCGCCGTGCGCGAAGTTCACCACCCGGCGCAATCCGTAGATCAGCGCCAGGCCGGAGGACATCACGATCAGGAGCGATCCGTAGACCAGCCCGTTGAAGAGGTTGATGAAGGTCACGCCGCCACCTTCGTCCGCGTGGCGGCCGGATGCGCCTGCCCCTGGGCCAGGGTACCGGCATGCTGCGCGGTCTCGGCGATGTGCAGGCCCGTGATGTAGCCGAAGGTCATGATGGGGCCGAGCGTGATGCCGGCACCCGGGTAGTTGCCGCCCATGATGCTGGCGCGGTCGTTGCCCACGCTGTAGAGGCCTTCGATGGGCTGGCCGGCGGTGTCGAGCACCTGCCCCTGCACCGTGCAGCGCAGGCCGTCGAAGGAGCCGAGGTCGCCCATGTACAGCTTCACCGCGTAGTAGGGCCCGGCACCGATGGGCGCCACGCAGGGGTTGGGCTTGTTCTCCGGGTCCGCCAGGTAGCGGTTGAAGGAGGTCGTGCCGCGGCCGAACTGCGCGTCCACGCCCTGCGCCGCCGACTTGTTGTACTCCGCCACCGTGGCTTCGAGGCCCTTGGCGTCGATGCCGGCGCGCTGCGCCAGTTCGGCCAGCGTGTCGCCCTTGAGCAGGTAGCCGTCGCGGACCAGCCCGCCCAGCGGCATCGGCGCCGGCTTGGCGTAGCCCAGGCCGTACTTGGACATCGTGGCCTGGTCGCACAGCAGCCACATCACGGCCTCGCCCGTGTGCGAGCCGTTGGCGATCATCGCCTCGCCCACGTCGTGGTACGAGTTGGACTCGTTGGTGAAGCGCTTGCCGGTGCGGTCGACGCCGATGATGCCGGGCTTGTAGCGATCCAGCAGGTGCGGGAACACGCCGCGGCGCCCGCCGGGCAGCGGCGGCAGCGACACCGGCATCCACGCCGCGGCCTGCGGGTAGCGGAACTCGAGCCGCGCGCCGGCGCTTTCGGCCAGCCGCGCGCCGTCGCCGGTGTTCTCCACCGGCACCGGCGAATGGTGCTCGCCGCCGCGCTGCAGGTGCGGGTAGGCGCGGCGCGTCAGCTCGCTGTTCTGCGCGAAGCCGCCGCTGGCCAGCACCACGCCGCAGCGCGCGTGCACGCGCACCGGGCCGTCCTTGGTGCGCAGCACGGCGCCCGTGACGCGCTCGCCGTCCTGGAGGAGTTCCTCGGCCGGGCTGCCGGTGAGGATGGGGATCTGCAGGTCGAGCGCCGACTTGGCCAGGCGCGCCGCCAGCGCGTTGCCGCTGGTGACGTTGATGCCGCGGCGGTACAGCACGAGTTCCTTCACGTGGTTGGCCAGGCGCTTGACCACGTACAGGAAGGACGTCAGCGACTTGGTGGCGCGGAAGAAGTGCTTCAGGTCGGCGTTCGACGAGTTGAACATCATCCCGATGAAGGTGATGGTCTCCAGCGGCGGGCGCAGGCGCTCCATGTCCTTGCCCAGGCCGCGGATGTCGTACGGCGCCGCCAGGATCGAGCGGCCGATGTCGACGCCGCCTGGGCGGTCCGGGTGGTAGTCCGGGTACAGGGTGGGCACGAACTTCACTTCGGTCTCGCGCTCGAAGAAGTCGACCATCTCGGGACCGGCGTCGAGGAAGGCGTCGACCGCCGCCGGGTCGAAGAACGCCCCGGCCTCGCCCTGCAGGAAGCGGCGCGCCTCTTCGCGGCTGTCGTTGATGCCCGAGCGGCGCGACACCGGGTTGCCCGGGATCCACAGCACGCCGCCGGAGAAGGCGGTGGTGCCGCCGAAGACGTCGGCCTTCTCGGCCACCACGACGTTCAGGCCCTTCTTGCGCGCGGTGATGGCGGTGGCCAGGCCACCGGCACCGGCGCCGACGACCAGCAGGTCGCACTCGATGGTGCGTGTGCTTGCTTGGTTCATGCTCGTTCCCTGGCGCCGCCAGCCGGCGCGTTGTTGTTGAAGCCCGGCCGCGGCACCATGTCCATCAGCATCGAGGACATGCCGCCGTCGACCACCAGTTCGGCCGCATTGATGTAGCCGCTGCGCGGCGAGGCGAGGAAGGCCGCGGCGTGCGCGATGTCTTCCGGCTCGCCGATGCGGCGCGAGGCCGTCACCGCGGAGCGCGCCGCCTCGACGCCGGGCTGTTCGTAGAACGCGGCCGACAGCGGGGTGCGGATCATGCCGGGGCACACCGCGTTGCTGCGCACGCCGCGGTCGGCCCACTCCACCGCGAACTGCCGCGACAGCAGCAGCACGCCGGCCTTGCCGGCGCTGTACGCGCCGCTGCCGGACTGCGGGAACAGCGAGGCGATCGACGCCACGTGGACCATGCTCGCGCCCGGTTGCATCAGGCGCCCGAACTCGCGCGCGCACAGCAGGTAGCCGGTGAGGTTGACGGACAGCACGTGGTTCCAGTCGGCCAGCGAGATCGACTCGAGCCGGCCCGAACGCAGCAGGCCCGCGTTGTTGACCAGCGCGTGGCAGGCCCCCCAGTGCGCCTGCAGCCGCTCGGCGGCGGCGCGCACCTGCGCCTCGTCGGAGGTGTCGCACGCCAGCGCCAGCGTCTCGGCGCCGCGCGCGGACAATTCGTCGGCCACGCGCGCCGCACCCGCGGCATCGCGATCGACCAGGGCGACACGGGCGCCGGCCTCGGCGAGGCAACGCGCGGTGGCCGCGCCGATGCCGCTGGCCGCGCCGGTCACCACGCAAACGCGCCGGGCCAGGCCCAGCCATCCGGCGCCATCCGCGGGCGCCTCGGGAAGAACGGAAGACATCGGTTCTCCTGCAAATATCGGCGGGATTCTACGAGCGGCAGCCGCGCCCCCCTTGGCGAATCCTCGCCAGTTCCAGCACTTTTCGCGCGTAGCGCCCCGAGGATCAGTATAATCCCCTACGTGCCGGCTGCACGGATCGCGCGCGCCCTTGCACGGATGGCGCACGCACCTGCGCCCGGCGACGAAGGCCATGACACTCAAGATCCCCAACTACGACCTCTACGGCGACTCCGCGGAACCGGGTTGGACGAACACGCTCAACTTCGAGTGGATCCCCGAGCGTTCGGCCCACTTCAATTTCCACATCCGGCCGCACCGCCACGACGCGATGCTGCAGGTGCTGTACGTGATCCAGGGCAGCGGCCAGGTGCTGCTGGAAGAACGCACCTGGCAGCTTCCCGCGCCCTCCATCGCCATCGTGCCCGCGGGGCACGTGCACGGCTTCGACTTTTCCGACGACGTCGACGGGCCGGTGATCACCGCCGCCCAGCGGCCGATGGAATCGCTGGCCGGCCTCATCTTTCCGCAGCTGCTGGACACGCTGCGCCAGCCCGCCGTGCTGCCGCTGGACACCGGCGACCGCCATGTGCCGCAGCTGCTGCCGCTGTGCCGCGCGATCGAGCGCGAGTGGCGCACCTCGGGCGCCGGCCAGATCGCCGCCTGCCAGAGCCTGCTGCTGACCCTGCTGATCCAGCTGCACCGCATCAAGCAGACGCTGGGCCTCGGGCGCGCGCAGCCGGAGCCGCACGGCAACAGCCGGCGCTACCGCCAGGTGGAGAATTTCCGCGCGCTGGTGGACCTGCATTTCCGCGAGCACCTGCCGGTGCAGTGGTACGCCGATCGCATGAACCTCAGCGCGAGCCAGCTCTCGCGGCTGTGCCGCGAGAGCCTGGGCATGGGCGCGCTGGACGTGATCGCCGCCCGCCTCATGCACGAGGCCCAGCGCGACCTGGTCTACACCGTGGATTCCGTGAAGGCCATCGCCGCCAACCTGGGCTTCAAGAACGACGCCTACTTCTCGCGCTTCTTCCGCAAGCGCACCGGCACCACACCGACGGCTTTCCGCGAGTCGGCCCTGCAGGCCATGCGCCAGTCCACCTGAACGGAGGCGGCGCGGGCCGTCCATCACGACGCCTCGGAGACCTTCGCGGGCGCGCCCCAGCGCACGATGGCGGCGCGGCCGCCGCGTCGCAGGGCATGGCAGCTGTCCAGGAGCGCGGGCGTCGGGGCATCCAGCGGCTCGCCACGCAGCTGCCGCCTGCGCTCCTGCGCGGGGCGGATCGTCTGCAAGGCCGTGGTGGCCAGCGGCCCCAGCAACTCGGTCAGGTGCGTGCACCCGAGCGGGCCGCGGAAGCGGGACTTCACTTCGCGGTGGAAGCCCGCCTCGATGCGCAGGCCGACCAGCTGGGCGTAGGCCGCGCCGATGTGCTCGCAATCGCCGTACGGCACCTGGTGCGAGACCGCTTCGGCCCCGACGATCTCGAAGGCATCGTTGACGGTCAGGCGCAGGGACATCAGGTGGATGGGGTCGCCCGCCGCGCGCTCGTGCGCGCCGCGCGCCCGCACCGCGTCGAGGTCGTAGGTGCGCACGTCCGACAGCGTCGCCTCGATGTCCCACAGGCCGTCCGCGCGGGCATAGCCCGTGCAGCGCACCTCGCGCGTGTGCAGCAGCTCGCGCGCGGCGGGTGCGGACAGCTGCCGCATCAGGCCTCCGCCGCCGCGGGCTGGGCCGCGGGCTTGGGCTGCACGCTGAGCGCGCCGCCGGCCCGCAGCGCAGCGATGCGCGCGTCGTCATAGCCCAGCGTGTCGCGCAGGACTTCGTCCGTGTGCTCGCCCACCGCGGGCGCCGGCCGGGGATCGGCCAGCGGCGTGCCGGAATAGCGGATCGGCAGCGCGACGTTGGGCACCCAGCCGACGGCCGGGTGCGGGATGCGGCTGACGACCTTGCGTTCCCTGGCCTCCTCCGAGCGCAGCGCCTCGCCCACGGTGCGCACCTGCCCGCAGGGAATGGAGGCGGCGCGCATGCGCGGGCCCCAGTACGACCAGGGCTGCTGCGCGAAAGCCTCGTTCAGCACCTTGAACAGCGGCTCGCGCTGCGCGATGCGGCCGTTGCGGTCCGACAGCTGGGGATCGGCGGCCAGGTCGGGCCGCTCCAGCACCTGGATCATCAGGCGCTGGAAGATCGCGTCGTTGCCGCAGTTGATGTAGAAGGGCTTGTCGCTGGCCATGAACACGCCCGAGGGGCAGGTGTCCGGGCTCGTGTTGCCGTGCCGCTGCGGCTCGATGCCGGTATACATGTTCTGCATGGCGGCGTAGCCCGTCATCAGCACCGCGTTGTCGAACAGCGCGACCTCGATGGCTTGCCCTTCGCCGGTGCGGTGCCGCGCCAGCAGCGCGCCGAGGATGGCGTTGCAGACCATCATCGCCGTGCTGATGTCGATGACCGGCGAGAGCGTGCGCACGCCTTGCCGGTCGGGATAGCCGTTCATCGAGATGAAGCCGCTCTCCGCCTGCGCGATGGGATCGAAGCCCAGGCGGTCCGCGAAGGCGCCTTCGCGGCCGTAGGCCGAGACCGAGGTGTAGATGATGCGCGGATTGAGCTTGCGGCAGCTCTCGTAGTCGAGGCCGAAGCGCTCCATCACGCCGGTGGAGAAGTTCTCCACCACCACGTCGGCCTTGGCGATCAGTTCGCGCGCCACCTGGCGGCCTTCCTCGGTCTTGAGGTTCAGGGCGAGGCTGCGCTTGTTCCGGTTGCCCCACATGTAGGGAGCGCCCTGGCCCGGCATCGTCGGCGGCACCGGCGGGTAGTGGCGGAACTCGTCGCCGCGGCCCGGGTTCTCCACCTTGATCACGTCGGCGCCCATGTCGCCCATCACGAGGGTGGCGAAAGGGCCGGCCAGGAAGTGGGTGAAGTCCACCACCCGCACGCCTTCCAGGGCCAGCGGGGCGCCGGCGGGCCGCGGCTGGTGCGGCGGCAGTTCGGCTTCGATGCGATCGCGTTCGAGCATGGGTAATTCCTCGGCCTTCGAATTCATTGGTCTTACCATTATAATGAAGCGGCGCACACCGTCAACGCGGGCGGATCGATGCGCCTCCTGCAACCCACCCTGCCGACCTCATGAAATTCCTCACCTTCACCCCCGGGGGCCACGATACGCGCCTCGGCGCCGTCCTGGACGACGGCGCGCTCCTCGACCTCACGGCCGCCCTGGGCGCCGGCGCGCCGCGGGACGTGGCCGCGCTGATCGAGGGCGGCGACGCCCTCCTCGACCAGGTGCGCACCGCGCTGGCGAACGCGCCGGCGCGGCATCGCCTCGCGATGGACGCCGTGAAGGTGCTGGCGCCGCTGCCGCGCCCCGGCAAGAACATCTTCTGCGTGGGCCGCAACTACCGCGAGCACATCATCGAAGGCAACCGCGCCGCCGGCCGCGACCCGCACGACTTCCCGAAGGCCATGGAGGTCTTCACCAAGCCCTGGACCACCGTGGTGGGCCCCGGCGACGACGTGCGGCGCCACGCCGCGCACACCCGCATCCTCGACTACGAGATCGAGCTGGCCATCGTGGTCGGCAAGGCCGGCACCGACATCCCGCGCGAGCGCGCGCTGGAGCACGTGTTCGGCTACACGATCGTGAACGACGTGACGGCGCGCGACCTGCAGAAGCGCCACGGCCAGTGGTTCAAGGGCAAGTCGCTCGACACCTTCTGCCCCATGGGCCCGTGGGTGGTGCACCGCAGCGCCGTCCCCGACGCGCAGGACCTCGACATGGAACTGCAGGTCAACGGCGAGACGCGCCAGCGGGCCAACACGTCGGACATGCTGTTCGACGTGCCCGCCATCATCGAGCAGCTCTCGGCCGGCCTCACGCTGCATCCCGGCGATGTCATCGCGACCGGCACGCCCTCGGGCGTGGGCTTCGCCATGACGCCGCCGCGCTGCCTGGAACCCGGCGACGAGATGCGCCTGCGGATCACCGGGCTCGGGGAGCTGGTGAACCGCGTGGTCGCCTGACCGGCCTCAGGTCGGCTTGATGTCCAGCTTGCGGATCAGGCCGCCCCACAGGCGGCTGTGGCTCACGACCCGCTGGTGGAACGCATCGCCCAGCAGCGTCGAGGGCTCGCCGCCGCCCTTGCGCACGGACGCCTGGAACTGCGGGTCCGCCTGCATGTCGGCGATCGCCTTCTCGAGCCGGTCCCGGATGGCCGGCGGCAGCTTCGCGGGGGCCACCATGCCGAACAGCTGCTCGGGCAGCGGCGCCGTCACGCCCGCTTCCCGGATCGAGGGAACCTCCGGCAGCGTGGGATCGCGCGTTTCGTCCGTGACCGCCAGCGCCTTGAGCTTGCCGCTGCGCAGCAGGCCGATCGAACTCGGCACCGACTGCCACGCGTAGTGGACGCGGCCGGCCAGGATCGACATGTCGGTCTCGGGTCCGGTCTTGTGCGGGACGTGGACGGCGTCGATGCCGACGGCGGCATTGAACTGCTCGGCGGCCAGGTGGATGGTGTTGCCGATGCCCGACGAGCCGAAGTTCAGCTGCCCCGGCTTCGATTTCGCCAGCGCGATGAAGTCCTTCACGTTGTCCACGCCGAGCTCCGGCGACACCACGAGCACCTGGCGCGTGGTCTGGATGAGCCCCAGGTAGGTGAACGAGGTCTCGACGTCGTAGCCCGGGTTCTTGATCAGGTGCGGCGCGGAGGTCAGCGCCGTGCTGGTGCCCATGCCGATCGTGTAGCCGTCGGGCGCGGCGCGCGCGATGGCGGCGCAGCCGATGGTGCCCGAGCCGCCGAGCTTGAGGTCCACGATCACGCTGGTGCCCAGGCGCTGCCCCAGGTGCTGGGCGATCAGGCGCGCCAGGGTGTCCACCGCGCCGCCGAAGGGAGCGATCAGCGTGATCGGCCGCTGCGGGTAGGCGCCCTGGGCCCAGGCGAGGCCGGGCAAGGCGTTCATCGCAACGGCGCCGCCTGCAAGGCTCGCGAGGCGCGCCGCCGCGGCGCGGCGGGAGAGGTTCGGCTGTCTGCTCATGGTGTCTCCTTCGGTGGTGGACGCGCCTTGCCGGGGCGCGCAGGGGTTGTCCGTTCAGGCGGCGGTGCCGGCCGACCGCAGGGCCTCGATCTCCTCCGGTGCGAGGCCCCAGCCCTCGAGGGCGGCCGCCAGGTCGATGCCCGGCTCCACGCCCGCCTGCGGCTGCGCCGCGGGGGTGCGCGAGAAGCGGGGCGCCGGTGCGGGTTGCACCATGCCGTCGACTTCCACGAAGGTGCCGCGCGCCCGGTTGTGCGGATGCTGCACGGCCTCCTCCATGCTGAGCACCGGAGCGAAACAGACTTCGCTGGCGCCGAGGCGCGCGGTCCATTCGTCGCGCGTGCGCGTGCGGAACACCTCGGCGAGCTGCGCGCGGATCGTCGGCCAGTTGGCGGGATCGTCGCGGCTGGGCAGGCCCGCCCGGTCCAGCCCCGTGGCGCGCAGGAGCTCGGCGTAGAACTTCGGCTCGGCGGAGCCGACGGACACGTACTTGCCATCCGCGGTCTCGTAGACCGCATAGAACGGCGAACCGCCGCCGGTGACGCTGCGGCCGCGTCCGGGCCACTTGCCGCCGGCGCGGTAGCCGAAGAAATACGTCATGAGCGACGCGGCGCCATCGACCATGGCGGCGTCCACCACCTGCCCCTTGCCCGAACGCATCGCTTCCACGAGGGCGCAGGCGATGCCGAAGGCCAGGTACATGCCGCCGCCGCCGAAGTCGCCCACCAGGTTCAGCGGCAGCACCGGCGGCCCGTCGGGCGGGCCGATGGCTTCGAGGGCGCCCGACAACGCGATGTAGTTGATGTCGTGTCCCGGCGTGTGCGCCAGCGGGCCATCCTGGCCCCAGCCGGTCATGCGCCCGTAGACGAGGCGCGGATTCAGCGCCAGGCATTCGTCCGGCCCGAGGCCCAGCCGTTCCATCACGCCGGGGCGGAAGCCCTCGATCAGCGCATCGGCTTCGCCGACCAGGCGCTGGACCAGCGCGGCGCCCGCAGTCGTCTTGAGGTCCACGGCGATGGAGCGCCGGTTGCGGTCGGTGAAGAAGAAGCGCTGCGGCATCGCGCGCGGCGCGGGCCCGGGGCGATCGATGCGCAGCACCTGCGCCCCCATGTCGGCCAGCATCATCGCGGCGAAGGGACCGGGCGCCAGGCCGGCCATCTCCACCACCTTGATCCCCGCGAGCGGTCCGCCTGCCATGGGAGGACTCAGTGCGACAGGCTGGTGAAGGACACCGCGCGCTCGACGACGGTTTCCGTCCCGTCGATCTCGAAGCGGCCGTCGGGCAGCGGATGGACGTAGCCCCCCTGGTCGGTCATGAGCAGCTCGGCATGCTCGCGCCAGAGGCGCTCCTTGCCCTCGCCCACGCCGACCAGCCAGACGTAGCGGGTGACGCGATAGCGGCGGCCGCTCGCGTCCTGGACTTCGAAGTGCGCCATCGGCACGGTGACGTTCTGCATGGATCTCGCTCGATTCGTGAAAGGAGGCGCGGCGCCGGCACTCAGGCGAAGCCCGCGACCTCGTGGGGGACGTAAGGCGCTTCGAGGGCCGCCACTTCCTCGGCCGACAGCCGCAGCGACAGGGCCGCCACGGCGTCTTCCAGGTGCGCGGACTTCGACGCGCCGATGATGGGGGCGGTCACGCCGGGACGCGACGCCAGCCAGGCCAGCGCCACCTGCGCGCGCGGCACGCCCCGGCCCGCGGCGACCGCGGCGACCGCTTCGATGACGGCGCGGTCCGATTCGCCCAGGTTCCTGTGCAGCAGCTTGCCGTACGCGTCGGTTTCCAGGCGCGGGGTCACCACGTCGAAGTCGCGCGTGAGCCGCCCGCGGGCGAGCGGGCTCCACGGCACCACGCCGATGCCCTCTTCGCGGCACAGCCGCAGCATCTCGCGCTCTTCCTCGCGGTACAGCAGGTTGTAGTGGTTCTGCATGGACACGAAGCGCGCCCAGCCATGCCGCTCGCTCAGCGCGAGCGCCTTCGCGAACTGGTAGGCATACATGGACGAGGCCCCGATGTAGAGCGCCTTGCCCGCACGCACGACATCGTTCAGCGCCTCCAGCGTTTCCTCGATCGGGGTCTCGTAGTCCCAGCGGTGGATCTGGTACAGGTCGACGTAGTCGGTGCCCAGGCGGCGCAGGCTGGCGTCGATCTCCGCCATCACGGCCTTGCGCGACAGCCCGGCGCCATGCGGGCCGGGGCGCATGCGGCCGTTGACCTTGGTGGCGATGACCACGTCCTCTCGCCGGCTGAAATCACGGATCGCGCGGCCCAAGATCTCCTCGCTGGTGCCGTCCGAATAGATGTTCGCGGTGTCGAAGAAGTTGATACCGGCCTCGATCGCCAGGCGCAGCAGCGGCCGCGCCTGCTCCTCGGGCAGGGTCCAGGGGTGCGCGCCGCGCCCGGGTTCGCCATAGGTCATGCAACCCAGGCAGAGCCGGGACACCTTCAGGCCGGAGCGGCCGAGCGGGACGTATTCCATGGACGCGATCAGCCGTCGATCATCCCGTGGCGCGGGCCACGCGCGCCACCAGCGTTTCGAACGCGCGCCCCGCGCTGGGCGCGTAGTTGATCATGGCAAGGAAGCCGTGCACCAGGCCTTCGCAGCGCACCGTTTCCGTCGGCACGCCGGCCTGCGCGAGCCGCTCTCCGTACGCCTCGCCTTCGTCGCGCAGCGGGTCGCGCCCGGCCGTGAGGATCAGCGCGGCAGGCGAGCCGGCGAGGTCGGGCGCCTGCAGCGGCGACAGGCGCGGGTCGGCACGCAGCGCCTCGTCCGGGCAGTAATGGTTCCAGAACCACTTCATGTCGTTGCGCGTGAGCAGGTTGCCCTCCGCGAACTCCAGGTAGCTCGGCGTGTCGAAATCGTGGTCGCACACGGGGTAAGCCAGCACCTGCAGGTCGACGCGGCGCGCCGGGCCGGATGCGTTGTGCAGGCGGGCGGCGACGGTGGCGAGGTTGCCGCCCGCGCTGTCGCCCATGGCGACCAGCGCGCGCGGATCGGCACCGATGGCCGCCGCACCCTGCGCGGCGGCCCACTCGATGGCGGCGCGCGCGTCGTCGAGCGGCTGCGGATAGGGATGCTCGGGCGCGAGGCGATAGTCCACCGACAGCACGGCGCAACCGGTGCACTGCGCCAGCGTGGCGGTGAGCGGATGGTAGGCGGCCACCGAGCCGATGACCCATCCGCCGCCGTGGAAATAGACGATCAGCCCCTTGGGCTCGCCCTCGGGGCGGTACAGGCGCACGGGCAGCGCATGCCCGCCCGACGACGGGATCGTGAAATCCTCGAAGCGCGACGGAGGCGGCTCGCCGAACAGCAGGTTCATCAGCATCGGCCCGTTGCGCGCGGCGTCGGGCGTGCTCTGCCAGAAGGGCGGGCGGTTGGCCTCCCTGACTTTCTGCAGCAATGCCTGGATCTCGAGGTCCATGGGGAAAGGGCCCGTCTGGTTGGATTGCGGAAAAGTATGGACGAATGCGGCGCAAGGGTCAATGGCCATACCATTAATAAAACGTGCGACACTGGGGCCACGCATCCATCCACCTTCCCGCGACCCGGAGATCCCCCCATGCTGCACCGCCGCGCCCTCCTCGCCGCCGCCGTCCTGGCGCTCGCCACCTCCACCGCTTCCGCCCAGGACGACTGGCCCAACCGGCCGATCAGGTTCGTCGTGCCGGCCGCCGCGGGCGGCACAAACGACGTGATCGGCCGCTTCCTGCAGGAAGGGCTGGGCAAGGCGCTCGGGCAGCCCGTGGTGATGGAGTACAAGCCGGGCGCGGGCGGCGCGATCGCTTCGCAGTATGTCGTCCACCAGCCCGCCGACGGGTACACCTTCCTGCTGCACGGCAGCGGCCTGGTGACGGTTCCGCTGGTGCAGAAGAAGCCCCTGTACGACGCGTTGAAGGACTTCGTGCCCGTCAGCCTGATCGGGACCTCGCCGATGGTGTTGATGACGCACCCGTCGACCCCTGCCACGCTGGGCGACTTCGTGAAGCACGCCCGCGCGAACCCCGGCAAGCTCGAGTGGGGCGCGTCCGCCCTGGGCGGCGTCGGCCAGCTGGCCATGGAAGCCTTCCATGCCGCGGCCGACATCAAGGGCATGGTGATGGTGCCCTACCCCGGCGCCGGTCCGTCGGCCCAGGCGCTGCTGGGCGGCCAGACGAAATACATGCTCTCGACGCCCTCCTCCGCCACGCTCGGCTTCGTCAAGGACGGCCGCATGCGCATCCTGGGCGTGTCCACGGCCACCCGCAGCCCGCTGCTGCCCGACGTGCCGAGCATCTCGGAGGCGGTGCCGGGCTACGATACCCAGACGTGGTTCGGGCTCGTGGCCCGCACGGGCACCCCGCCGGAGGCGATCGCGAAGGTGAACGCCGCGATCAACCAGGTCGTCGCGCAGCCGGAGATCCAGCAGAAGATCCGCAGCATCTTCGTGGTGCCGCAGGCCGGGGCGCCGGAGGTGCTCGGCGACATCGTGCGCAAGGACCACGTGCTGTGGTCGAAGATCGTGAAGGACAACGACATCCGCATCGACTGAGCGCCGACCGCGCGAACGAAGAAGGGGCGCCCGCGGCGCCCCTTTCCTTTTTCCCGGCCCGGGAGGGCCAGCCGCTCAGGCGGCCAGTTCCTCCGCGACCGGATTCGCGGGTCGCTCGACCCGCTCGGCCATGTACTCCGCCGCCACGAACCCGAAGGTCATCGCCGGGCCGAGCGTGATGCCGCCGCCCGGATAGCCACCGCCCATCACGCTGCCGTTGTCGTTCCCGGCGGCGAACAGGCCCTCGATCGGGCGGTCGTCGGCGTCCAGCACGCGGGCGTGGCGGTCGGTGCGGATGCCCGCGAAGGTGCCGAGGTCGCCCATCACCACCTTCACCGCGTAGAACGGGCCCTTGGCGACCGGCGCCACGCACGGGTTGGGCTGGTGGGTCTTGTCGCCGAGGAAGCGGTTGTAGACGCGCCAGCCGCGGTTGAACTGCGGGTCCTTGCCTTCCACCGCGCCCCGGTTGTATTCGTCCACCGTCCGGCGCAACTGCGCGCCGTCGATGCCGGCCTTGCGACCCAGCTCCTCCAGCGTGGCCGCCTTCAGCAGGTAGCCCGAGCGCAGGTGCGGCGTCAGCGGCAGCGGGAACGGCTTGGCGAAGCCCAGGCCGTAGCGCCGGATGGTGCGGTGGTCGGCGATCAGCCAGGCGGCGACCTCCGGGCCGTCGGCGCAATGCTCCTGCATCGCCATGCCCATGTCGTGGTACGAGTCGGACTCGTTGGTGAAGCGCCGGCCGCGGCGGTTGACGGCGATGATGCCCGGCTTGTAGCGGTCGATCAGGTGCGGGAACACGCCCTTCCCGCCCTTGCCGCGCGGCACCAGCGAGACCGGGATCCAGGCCCCTGCATTGGGCAGCCCGGCTTCCACGCGGCCGCCGACCGATTCGGCGAGCCGCAGGCCGTCGCCCGTGTTGCCCGGAGGCGCCGGCGAGAAATGCTCGCGGCCGCTGGGCGCGTGCGGGAACAGCGCCTTGCGCCGCTGCACGTCCTGCGGGAATCCGCCGGCCGCCAGCACCACGCCGCGCCGCGCGCCCACGCGCACCTGCGTGCCGTCGGGACGGCCGACCACGACGCCGGTCACGCGCTCGCCGTCGCGCAGCAGCGCCTGCGCCGGGGACTCCAGCCACACCGGCACGCCGAGGTCGAAGGCGCTCTTGGCCAGCCGCGCCGCGAGCGCGTTGCCGTTGGTCAGGCGCATGGCGCGGCCGTGCGTCATCATTTCCACCGCGTGCGTGGCCAGCCGCTTCGCGACGTACATGGCCGACTTCAGCGAACGCGTGACGTTGAAGAAGTGCCCGATCTCCGCGCTGGAGTTGAACATCATCCCGACGAAGGTGATCTCGCGCAGGGGCGGGCGCAGCTGGCGGATCCGCTCGCCCAGCACGCGGCCGTCCAGCGGCGCGGCCATGATGGAGCGGCCCGCGGTGCGGCCACCCGGGCTTTCCGAGTGGTAGTCGGGGTAGTCGGGCAGCGGGATCAGCTTGAC